>ENA-UESU01002628-UESU01002628.1-human-gut-metagenome-genome-assembly--contig:-NODE-2628-length-11283-cov-3.499375_pt1 | contig 11283 bp, 7 predicted proteins | sample MGYA00243007_ERZ508008 | MGnify/ENA primary metagenome ERZ508008 (study PRJEB26167, sample SAMN06115399) | human gut metagenome | host: Homo sapiens | place: China:Henan | collected 2016-06-23 | study...
GTCGAGAATAACCTTATTGCGGGAAGTGATCAGCTGAGTGATCACAGCACCGGCGCCGGCAACTAAAACAGCGCAGAGGCCGATGACTTTCAGGAAGCCGCGGCGGCCCAACATGGCAGGAACGTCGCGTTCGGTATATTGATATTTACTCATTTCTAATTCCTACCTTGTTAGAGTTTGACAGGAAGCGGAGTTGTCGGGGCAAGCCAGGAAGAACCGGCGCCCTGCAGAGGCTGACCGCCGCCGTTGACGCAGCCGCCCGGGCAGTTCATCACTTCGATGAAGTGCCAGCGATCCTTGTCTTCGTTGATGATCTTCATGACATTCTTCAGATCCTGAAGAGCGCCGTTAACGACAGCAACGCGAAGTTCGAAAATCTTGCCGCCCTGAGCCTTCAAAGGAATAGGCACAGTAGCTTCAACTAAAGAGTTGTTCAGACCGCGGACGCTGATGATGTCCGGGTTCTTCAGTTCTTCGCCGGCCAGAAGTGCGTAGGCCGTACGGAGAGCTGCTTCCATCACGCCGCCGGAGCAGCCGAAGATCGTGCCAGCACCGGTGTATTTTTCGGTCGGTTTAACTTCGTGCGTAGTAGGCATCTTGAGCGGATCGATACCGAGACGGCGGAAGACTTCAGCGATGTCACGAGTTGTGAGGCTGTAATCGATATCCGGGAAGACAGGAGAGTCTTTCGGAATAACGTTGTGTTCAACGTTCCACTTCCAGGCGTCGATGAATTCAGGACGGCTGGCTTCGAAAATCTTAGCGGTACAAGGAGTAATAGAAACGATGCAGACATCGCGCGGATCCTTGTTCCAAACGTGCTTGGCAGCCCAAGTCTTGCCTAAAGCACCGCCCATCTGAATCGGGCTCTTTGTCGTGGAAACATGGGGAATCGCAGAAGCGAAGTTAATTTCCATATTTCTGACCCAGCCGGGGCAGCAACTGGTGAAGTGAGGCAGCGGGTGGTGAGCCATCATGTTGACTTCAGGGCTTCTTTCGCCCAGGCACCAGTAGCGAACCTTCTTAATGAATTCCGTGCCTTCTTCCAGAATCGTCTGGTCGGCAGTCTGGTTCACGTCGTAAACAGTGAAACCGGCCTTTTCCAAGGCGTTGAGCATCTGGTCGGTGCAGAGATCGCCGGGTTTGCCGCCGAATTCTTCAGCCAATGCAACACGGACTGCAGGAGAGGGATGAGCGACCACGAATTTCTTCGGATCTTTAAGAGCAGCGATGACGTCGTCTACGAAGCTCATCTGTTCGATGGCGCCGAACGGGCAGGCGCTTAAGCACTGACCGCAGCTGACGCATGCATCGTCGCGAATTTTGTGAATGGCGCCTAAACCGCCGGAAATAGCATCAACCGGGCAGAACTTGCGGCATGTGTCGCAGCCGACGCAGTTGTCTTTGTTAATGTGGATAATTCCGCGAAGTTCGCCTTTGCGGAAATTTCCCTGAAACGCGGGACCGTCTTCTCCGCGACAGCCTTGAGGCGGTCGGAAGGTAACAACATCCATAGTAGACATTACTCAACTCCAGAGCTTGAAATGGAAATTTAAAGAGACAGATTCGGATAAAAATATATTTAGTAAATCGCAGCTGCGAAGTCCCGAGTCTCCTTACGGAGCGAAGTTTACGGTGTTGTTACAGATTGCACAACGGCCTCTATCCTTTTGTCTTAAGTAAAAACCTCTAAATAATGAGGACAAATGAAAACAGATGTAAGCAAAGGCCCCGTGGATATGGGACTTTGTGGTTTTCGCTTACATGTCGGCTTCTTTAAGTGGTTTCCTTAACTCCGCCCGAATGTTGTCCATCGCGGAGTAGAAATCCTTCATCATCACGAGGCCGAGAAGCTTGCCCTTATCGGTCACGATAAAGCGGTCATGATCTTCCGGATTTTCTTTAATTGCCCCCGCCAGTTTCAAAGCAAGGACTTCCTTAAATAACGCGCGGTCCAAATCCACACCGTGAACCTCTTTGAAGTACTTGCGGCTGATTCGGCCGGCAAACAGCTGCAGCAGCAGACGGTACTGAAGAATGCTGCGTTTGCCGAAGACCTTTCTTCTTTCGACACCGTTGTTGCCGGAGCCGATTCGTTCGTTATAGCGGCGCAGAGAGAAGGTGTTGACGTAGAGCGAGTCACCTAAGAAGCTGAAAGCTCCCGAGCCGACGCCCAAATACTCATCGTTGTCGATGACGTACTCGTCAAAGCCTTCATTGTTGGATTTCCCGAAGGCCCACGCCGACAGCTGGGTATAGTCCTCTGTCAGCATATCGAGAATCATACGGTACTGACCGGCCATGATGTCGTGAGGTGCCGCAATGGAATCTTTAACACTGCGCTTCGTCTGGCTCGTCACCATCAGCGGATAGGTCGTGATCTGACGGGGAGAGAGCTTCAGCAGCGTTTCCAAGTCGCGGTGAAGAATCTCATCGGTCTGTCCTCGGAATCCGAAAATCATGTCGACGTTGCAGATCGGGAAAAGTTCCTGTGCTTTTGCAATGTTTTCAAAAACTTCCTGCCCTGTGCCGAACTTATCGCGCTCGGTCATTTTCAGAATGCCGTCATCGAAGCTCTGGACCCCGATAGACATACGGTCTACGAGGCCCTCGAGCATATGGATCTGCGGATCACCCATGATCTGAGGATCGGTCTCAACAGACACTTCCTTGATAGACGGAAACAGCTTTTTAGCCAGCTCCAGCGTTTTGGCGAGCTCGTCCATCAGCACGGTCGTTGTACCGCCGCCGACATACATCGACGTGAAGTCATATCCCATGGCACGAACGGCTTCCATTTCTTTGCGCAGATTCACAAAGTATTCGCGAGCCTTGTGCTCCTTGAAAAGGAATCGGTGGAAAGTACAGTAAGAACACAGCGTCTTGCAGAAGGGAATATGCGCGTAAAGCATATATTTGTGTCCCTCCTGAGGGAGCGGGAACTTCTCAAGTACGCAGCGGTCAAGCGTTAAATCTCGGTCGAGGTAGTACTGCATCACCGCTTCGGTACTCTGCAGAACCCACTTCGGCGCAATCGCTTCCGACTTTCCATGCTTGACGTTGCCTTTGTAGGCATTGCGAATTGTTTCGGTGGAACGTTCTTCCATTGTTTCTACCAGTGTTATTTTGCAGACAGACGGTCGATTATACGGAGGTCTCTTTTAGATACGGCTCTTCTTTGCGCCTTTATACATTTCTTCAATGAGATGTCCGTACCTTGCCTGCATCGGAGAACGCTTGAGTTTCAAGGTGGGAGTCAGCAGTCCGTTATCAATCGTCCACTCATCCAAAGTGAGCGCAATGTTTTTGGGTACAGCGTAGGCCGGGAATGTGCGGCACGCTTTCTTGACCATTTCCAGCGCCTTTTTGCGCACGGCAGGGGCATGAATAGATTCCGGATCCTTCGGATCAACACCCTGCTCTGCAGCAAATTTTTCCCACAAAGTCGGATCTAAAGAAATCAGCACAGCAATGTAAGGCATTCCGTCGCCGACCGCATAGGTCTGGCGGAAAAGCGGTATCGTTTCCAATGCACTTTCAATATCGACAGGAGAAATTTTTTCGCCCGTTGAAGTCACAATGATCTCTTTGATTCTGCCGACAATCTTCAGTCGGCCCTCCCCGTCGTAGGCCCCCTGGTCTCCCGTCTTCAGCCAGCCGTCTTCAGTAAAGGCATTCTTCGTATCCTTTTCCCGATCCCAGTACCCTTTCATGACCAGGTCACCCTTGATCTGGATTTCTTCCCGCTCACCCAGTCGGATCGACACATCTTTCAGAGCACGGCCGACAGTGGCCGGATCGTTATCAGTCACGTTATTCCCGCTGATGATCGGGGATGTCTCGGTCATGCCGTAGCCTTGAATGACCGGAAGGCCCAGTCCGCAGAAAACCTTAGCAGCCTCAGGGTTAAGAGAAGCACCGCCGCTGATGGCCACACGCAGCCTTCCGCCGAACTGGGACTTCAGTTTTTCCGATATCTGCTTGCCGACCGTCGCATTGACCAAACCGTCAAACACCGAACCTTGGGATCCGGCCGCCCTTATCGAATTTTTTCTGCAGAAATTCTGCCATCCTGCGTTAACGGCCATATGGAACAACGCCGCCTGAATTTTGCCTTTCTTGGCAAGCGCGTCATTCAGCTTGGCTTAGATACGCTCATAGACTCTCGGGACAGAAATCAAAACATTGGGCTTCGCAATCTTGAAGTCTTCTGCAAGGTATTGGAGAGAGCGGTTAAATACAATTGTCGAACCTGTTGCCAGCGCCAAGTAGTAACCTGCCGTTCTTTCAAACATATGAGAAAGCGGAAGGAACGAAAGGAATATGTCGCCGATCTCCGGCTTAACATGAGCGAGAGTTGAACGGACGTTGCTTGTGATGTTTTTATGGGTGAGCATCACGCCTTTGGGCCTACCGGTCGTTCCCGACGTATAAACAATACAGGCCAAATCGTCGACTGTGGGCTGCTCCGGCAAAGGAATGTCCTTAGGAGCTCCTTTGAGCCAATCCTTTAATCCTTGAATGAGCTCGGACGCTTCTGTCAGCTCTTCTGTAATGATGACCTTTTTAATCGCAGAAAGGTCAAACCCGGCTTCCTGGATCTTTTCCCATTTGGACTTCTTGTCAGTCACCAAAACGGATGCACCGCTGTCTTGGAGAATGAAAGCGCTCGAGGCAGGAGTGTCAATCGCGTGAAGAGGAACCGGCACGAGAGAGTTGGCCATAGCCGCCTGATCGAAACATACGGCGTTCACACCGTTGGGCAGAAGCATCGCGACACGGTCTCCCCTGTTCAGCCCCAAATCAGCAAACGCTCTCTGCCAATTTTTTACTTTCTCGCCAAGCTCTTTGTACGTGACTGAGACCCACTCTTTTGTTGCCCGATTAAATTCTCTCAGTGCTTCGTCCGACGGTCCTTTCAGAACACGATTCTGAAAGAAATCACAAAGTGTGCTTAAGCTGTTGAGTGCCTCAGCTCGTTGTTCTTTCGTTTCAGTCAACTCTCTCTCCACACAAATATCCCATAGTACTTTCAGCGTAAAGCTGAAATTCTATTGAAAACGATCGAAATTTTAGGTGTTTTCACCAATAAAAAAGCCCTCGCCGATTAGGAACGAAGGCTTTGAACTTCCGCGATTAAATTAAGGCATAACGCGGGCTTCCCAGCCGCTGGTACACTCCGTCACGTAAGGATAAAAATTCTTACTAGCCTGGCACCAGTACATCGTTTTACCCGGAATCGTTGCTGCGGTGACGACAGGAGCCGTCACAACCGGGGCTGCGACTACAGGCGCGGTGACAACCGGCGCCGTCACCGCAGGGGCGGTAACAACCGGAGCTGAAACCACGGGAGCTGTCACGACAGGCGCGGTATAAGTCGGAAGCGTATAGGTCGGTGCGGCGTATGTCGGCGCTACATAGGAAGGCGCCACATATGTCGGAGCTGTATAGGTCGGGGTCGTGGCGTTTGTGATCGCATTGGCCAATCCCATGCCTAGGCCGAGCACCAGTGTTCCGCCAAGGACGTCTCTTCCGAAATCGTGCCATCGATTATGATGATGACGCGGCGGCGGAGGCGGTCCGCCCCAGCCGGGTCCCCGGAAACCGGGCCCGGGTCCGAATCCGGGACCTCCGGGAGGACGAGCGTCAACAGCCGTACAAACAGCCAGACCTAAAGCTGCTAAGCAGGCTGCAGTTCTTATTAATTTCATTCTCATCGCAAGAACCTCTCAATTGTGTTCTTACGTTTATTTTGACTGCTTAGAAAGCCTTTGGGAAGACTTTTAATCGCCCAAAAATACTAATTTGCAAGCGATTGTTTTTCTTCCAGCTCTTCCCACAAGGCGTACTTTTCTTCGAGCTCTTTAGCAATTTTCTGCATCTCATCTCCGTCAGCCCGAATTTGCTCGGGCGCTTTGCTGCCGTAGGACGGCTGCTGCATGAGCTCTACAAGTTCATTCTGACGATTTTCCAATGCCTCTATCTGTCCGGGGAGTTCCTGGAGGAGTTTATTTTCTTTGTAGCTGAGACCGGGCTTTGCGTTCCGACGCCTCGTCTTCTGCGACTTATCGACTTGAGCTGCAGCCTCTGCTGCGGCAGCTGTCTCCGCGGCTTTCTGCTCTTCTTTTTCTCTCTTGTCCCGCCACTTGAGCCATTCTTCATAGCCTCCGACATAAGAAGTCCAAACACCGTTTTTATCCGGAGCAATCGTTAGCGTCGCGACGTTATCCATAAAAGACCGGTCGTGTGTCACCAATAAAACCGTTCCCGGATATTCCGCCAGAGTCGCCTCAAGCATCTCGATAGATTCGATATCCAAGTCGTTGGTGGGCTCGTCCATGACCAGGAGGTTAGCCGGCTTTGCAAAAAGTTTTGCCAGCAGCAGGCGATTTCTCTCGCCGCCGGAAAGGCTGGAAACTTTGACATTGACGCGATGCGGCGGGAACAGGAATTCGCCAAGGTATCCGATCACGTGCTTTCGGACGCCGCCGACTTCAACCCAGTCAGAGCCGGGAGAAACGGTTTCCTGCAGTGTCTTCGTAGGATCAAGCTCGCTGCGCAGCTGATCGAAATAGGCAATTTGCAGATTCGTCCCCAATTTCACGGTACCGGAGTCCGGTTGCATCTGCCCCAAAATAATTTTAATCAGCGTGCTCTTACCGACGCCGTTAGGACCGAGCAAGCCCAGCTTGTCACCGCGCATCACGCGAAGCGTTAAATCTTTAATCAGGCAGCGGTCGCCGAAACTCTTACTGACACCCTCGAGCTCAGCCACGACTTTGCCGCTTCTCTCTCCAGCGTCCAAGTTAAGATCGAGTGTGCCGATCCGATCCCGTCTTTGCTCACGTTCAATACGCATTTGCTCCAGACGTCTGACGCGACCCTCGTTTCGTGTGCGTCGCGCTTCGATGCCGCGGCGAATCCAAGCTTCTTCCTGAGTCCAAACCTTATCGAAATCAGCCCTTGCCTTGTCTTCCGCCGCTAACTCCTCTTCTTTTCTCCGCTGATAGGCTTCAAAAGAGCCCGGATAGCTGCGAACTACGCCGCGATCCAGTTCCCAAATCGTATCGACGATCCGATTAAGAAACGCACGGTCATGAGTAATCGTCACGAAAGAGCGAGACTTTTTGAATTCATTCAGGATGATATTTTCAAGCTGACGAATCGCGTCAATGTCCAAATGGTTTGTCGGCTCGTCCAGCAAAAGGAGATCTGCATCTAAGGCGAAAGCAAGTGCCAGGGCTGCTTTTTTCTTTTCGCCGCCGGAAGCCTTCTTCAAGTCAAGGTTTTCATCCAGGTCGAACTTATGAAGAAACTCCGACAAGCGGCTTTGAATCTGCCAGCGCATTTTTTCGTCCGGCAGTTCATCCAGCTTCCCTCTAAGCACCAAAGAGTCCATGACGGTCGGTGCTTCCGGAAAGTAAGGCTCCTGTTCTACATAGACAGCATGCAGGCCGTTCTGTGTATGCAGCTCCCCGCCGTCGAGTTTTTCAATACCCGCAAGAACTTTAAGTAAAGAGCTCTTGCCGGTACCGTTGCGGCCGATCAAACCGATTCTCTGACCTGCTTCGACCGTAAGGTCGGCGTTATCGAGAAGCGGCTTATCGCCCCAGGCCAGATGGCCTTCCATCATCGTCACAAAACTCATAAGCCGGCCTCTTCCGCGCTTTCCGTAAACTGAACTAAATCCTCTTCAGAGGCCTTCCCTGTCTTATTTGGGCTAACGACCGTTTTTACAAGCTCTCGCTTCACTTTGCTTCCGCTGTCTTTATCGAAGCTCAGACGTCCGGTCAGTCCATCGGGAACTTCAATGCGTCGTGCCCAGTCAATCCACTTGGTACCTAAGGTCCAGGCATCTACTCCGACAGAAAACATTTGCAGCTCTTCCAGAGATAAATTCTCTCTTTCTCCCTTGTACTGAGCTACCAAAGTGCTTGTGTTCTCCTCGGCCGGAATCTCTAACGTGATCATTCCGTTCAAATCGTTGGACTGAGTTTTGGCCAGCATGGAGTCTTTCTGATGCATCGGATTGCTGTAACTTGTCCCGAAAACCGGAAGCTCAGGCGGCAAATACGGACGAAGCAGGCTGGCATTTTGAGCATTCATGGCAAAAAAAGCGCCTCTGAAGGCCTTTCCTCGCATTTCCTGACGAAGGTAGGCAATCTGATCGGAGGAAATATGACGTCTTTCTGCACCGGCCCCGGCTTTCACCAAAGCGGCTTCCATGGCTCTTGCCAGACGCTCGTCATACGGATCCTGAGTCGTAAGGATTACAAAATTATTCGCTGCCAGATCTGCCTTTTGAGCGGTGTTTTCCACTGCAATCTTCGCAAGCTGCTCGACTTCGCTCTCTGCAGAAATATCGATACTTAAAAATAATTCCGGCGCCGTTTCTCCGGACGGACGATTGATTGCTACGACCGGCAGCGGAAGATAGGGCATTTCCGATATCGTCTGTACGGCGTCTCGCGAAACAGGTCCGATGGCCAGTACTGCCCCGTCGTCGGCTGCTTTCTTTAATACCGCACCGGCATCCTGCGGATTGCTCAGTTCATACTGAACCAACTCACAGGCACCCGAGGCCGTTGCCTCGCGGCTGGCCGCGAGGATTCCCTGCTGAATAGGAGCCGCGGCTTCGGACAGAACGGATCCTTTAGGGGATACAATCAGAGCGATTTTAGTTTTGTTCTGCGATTGAACCTGCGCATCCGTTGTCGGTCCGATCTCGGATTGCTGAGCCGCAGCAGTCGTTACTGCAGCTGCCGTAATAAGGCTCAGAGATACGCGACACAAAATTCTGTTTACCAACGAGGTCAAGATGGACTCCCGAAAATTCCTCTACGACAATAATGAACTGTTCCAAAGCATCTCGCTCCCCTCTCAGGATCTGCCTGCCCCCGCACTTTACGTCGTGGGTCTTCCGATCGGAAATCTCGGCGATATTACCCTCAGAGCGCTTTTGGTCCTCAGCAAGGCAGACTGTATTGCCGCTGAAGACACCCGGGAAACAAGAAAACTTTTGGAGAAGTTTAATATAGAGTCGCACTTGTTCCCTGTCCATCAGCATAACGAGCACAAGGGTGCAGAAAAGGTTTTAACTTATTTGGCCGAAGGCAAGCGGGTTGCGCTCGTCACGGACGCCGGAACGCCTGCGGTTTCCGACCCCGGAACAAAAGTCGTCGCCCAAGTCAGAGGACAAGGTTATCGCGTCATTCCGATCCCCGGCGCCAGCGCTTCAGTAACCGCAGTCTCTGCGGCGGGAATGGCGCCGGAGGGCTTTACATTCCACGGCTTTTTAAACTGCGGAACAAAGGAGCGCGCAGGTGAACTTCAAAAGTTAATAAACAGCGGCCGCACTTTTATTCTGTACGAAGCGCCCCATCGCTTAGAGAAATTAATTGATGAACTAAGCGAATCCGTCCCGGCAGATCGAAAAATCACAATTGCCCGAGAACTCACGAAAAAATTCGAACAAATCGACAGCCTCTACGCTCCTGATTTACGCGAATGGCTATCCCGCAATCCTCCTAAGGGAGAATACGTCATCGTCGTCGACGCGGCTTCAACCTCAGCGGAGGAGACGTTAAAAGAAGAAGATAAACAATGGATTGACGAGTTAATCCCGCTCCTTCCGGCTGGACAGTTGTCGGCAATCGCAAGTAAAATTTCCCGCTTTCCCAAAAAAATCATTTACAACTACATAGTCAGCAAGAAGAATTCACTAACGACTATGGATTAATAATTTACCCAATCGTGAGTACTAACGTGTCAAACAGCAAAAAACAGAAAGATCACAGCGAACTGGTCGATGAGAAGGTAGAAGTCAGCACCGTCTCCGAGTCCGACGTAGCCGCCTCAAAAGAAGAGGATCCGTTCCACACCGCAGTGGAATCTATTACCTCCTCTCCGGTCACTTCTGAAAAGGAAGCCGAAGAGTACGTCTCCAATCAAACTTTCGCCGCTGCCAACGAGCATGAGATGCAGGCTTTGATCTCCATTCTCGAGGGCGAGGCCCCGGCTGACCGCAAAGCCATCCTGAAGGCTTTGGTGCAGCGTGAAAAATTAAAAGAAGGCGCCAGCAAGAAGACCGAAGTTAATGAAAACGAATTAAACGAAGACTGGAAGCACGGCGGTTATCCCTACAAGAACCGCATGAGCCGCAAGATCTACGAAAAAGAAAAATATCTTCTTCAGGTCGAGCTTCTGAAACTTCAGAACTGGGTCAAGGAGACTGGACAAAAAGTCGTTATTCTGTTCGAAGGCCGCGACGCAGCCGGAAAGGGCGGCACCATCCGTCGCTTCATGGAGCATCTCAATCCCCGCGGAGCACGCGTCGTTGCTTTGGAAAAACCGACTCAGCGTGAGCTCGGTGAATGGTACTTCCAGCGTTACGTAAAACATCTGCCGACTGCCGGTGAAATCGTATTGTTTGACCGCTCCTGGTATAACCGTGCCGGTGTCGAACGCGTCATGGGTTTCTGCACTGATGACCAGTATCTCGAATTCATGCGCGAGTGCCCTGAATTCGAGCGCTTTATGACCCGCAGCAGAATCTACCTGATCAAGTTCTGGTTCTCCGTCAGTCGCAAGGAACAGAGAAGACGCTTCAAAGAGCGTCAGGTTCATCCGCTCAAGCGCTGGAAACTTTCTCCGATCGATATGGCCTCTCTCGACAAATGGGATGACTACACCAAGGCTAAAGAAGCCATGTTCCTTAATACGGATACCGTGGCCGCCCCCTGGACCGTCATTAAGAGCGACGACAAGAAACGCGCCCGCCTGAACGCCATGCGTTATGTTCTTCAGTCTCTGCCCTACACCGGCAAAGATATGAATGCTATCGGCGCGATTGACCCGCTGATCTTAGGCCGCGCCAACACGATCTATGAAAAGGGCGAACACAGCGACATTCTTCTTCAGCTGAGTACTCATCTCGCCGAAAAGAATACTGAAACAAAGAAAAAATCAAAATAAATCCGGCGCCGCTTAAAGCGGTGTAGAGACACCAAAGGCCGCAGTCGCGGCCTTTTGGTTTTTCTGAAGACGGAACGTCTAGAACTGAAGTTTGTAGGTTCCCATGGTCTCGGCCATCTGAACGACACGCCCGTCAATGGCGTTAAACACATCCTTAAGCTCAGGCGGTTCATTAAAGCTCAGGACCGTATCAACCGCAAACACCTTGAAGAAGTAACGGTGAGTTCCGATCGGAGGCTTCGGTCCGATGTAGCCCACGGTGCCTCTGCCGTTTACGCCCTCGCAGGAGCCGGGAAAAAGGTTCTCGAG
>ENA-UESU01002634-UESU01002634.1-human-gut-metagenome-genome-assembly--contig:-NODE-2634-length-11268-cov-3.643463_pt1 | contig 11268 bp, 7 predicted proteins | sample MGYA00243007_ERZ508008 | MGnify/ENA primary metagenome ERZ508008 (study PRJEB26167, sample SAMN06115399) | human gut metagenome | host: Homo sapiens | place: China:Henan | collected 2016-06-23 | study...
AATAATTTGCAAGATACGTAACACGCCATGTAATAGAGTGAATTTGGATAAAAAAATCTTTTGGTATGAATAGTAATATATGCGCAATAAGTACAGTTGTGACTGCAAATCCGCGAAGGATGTCAAGACCGATTAATCGTTCTTTTCCCATACTTGTTAATTCATGCCAGTTGTCAGCTTGATAGATCGCATGGGGAGGCCCATGATGCCCGCACTGGCGCTGGATGCGACAGAGGTCAGGATCAAAGCATCATGGCGCCATTCATGCTGTATATGCTCTTCCTGCGTGCCCTCGGCGACAGCTATGGCAAATGAATAGTCTCCTGCGGCCAGGACCGGCATGCGAAAGCAGAATGCGGCATAAAAAGGCTCATCTGCGGCCACATGCAGCGGCTGATCCATATAGGACAGATAGGTATTGTCGCCGAATAGTGTCTGCCCCAGCCTGTCCTTGAGATAAAAACCGACGATAGGACTGTTCAGAGGCCGTCGGGCCCGGCAATCGATACGCAAAGTGACGACTTCGCCCCCAGTGCACCAGCATAGAGGTCTTTTTTGCTGGTCCATGAGTACGACCCGCTCGATACAGGCGCCTCCCTGGCCAAAAGCAGGCGCATCAGGATCGAAGCGGAATACCTGGATATCGTTACGCAGCGTCGACTTATTGAGGAAATCCTGCCTGGCATCGCGAAAATCTTCTTCTTCCGGGCGAAGCACTAGCCCGCGTTTGAAGGCAGACGGAGCTGTTCCGGCAGTTTTTTCTCCTTGGACAGCCTGAAAGATATCTTCGAGATAGAGCTCTGTGATCTGCTTGGGATCACCGGCACTTTTGATGCGGCCCCGTTCCAGAAAGATGGCGTAGGTGCAGAGGCTGTTGATGGCGGCCACGTCATGGCTGACGAAGAACAATGTCTTTGTGGCTATGAACTGGCGCAGGAAGCGCATGCATTTTTGTGTGAAGTACGCATCTCCTACGGAAAGGGCCTCGTCTACGATAAGGATGTCCGCGTCTACATGGGCAATGACGGCAAACGCCAGGCGCATGACCATGCCGCTGGAGTAATTGCGTACAGGCTGGTCGATGAAATCGCCGATATCTGCAAAGGCCACGATGTCGTCATAGCGGGCCCGGATCTCCGCATCGCTCAGTCCCAGGATAGCTGCGTTCAGGAACACGTTTTCGCGCCCTGTGAATTCAGGGTTGAAGCCACTGCCCAGCTCCAGCAGAGCGGCGACCCGTCCGCACGTCCTGACACTGCCTGTCGTGGGGGCCAGAGTCCCGGCGATGATCTGCAAAAGAGTGCTCTTGCCGGCACCATTGCGCCCCACGATACCGACACATTCTCCTTTACGGATGGTAAGGTCGATATGATGCAGTGCTTCGAAACTGCGGTAGAACCTGCGGCGGCCCCGACACAGCATCTGTAGCAGACGATGGACAGGACGGTCGTAGATCTCGAAAACCTTGCTCACATCCTGCAAGATGATGGCTGCATCCTGCGAGGGGGCATTTGTCGGCGGATAAGGCTGCGGCGGCGTCTGCGGATCAAAGGACATCGGCAAATCCTTTTTTTGTTTTGAGGAACCAGCACAGCCCCAGCCGGCAAATGATGAAAGCCAGTCCCATGTTCCAGGCAAAGGTTCCCCAGTCCGGGCAGATACCGAACAGGACTGCGTTGCGGACTTCGTCGACCATGGAGGCCAGCGGATTGAGGGCCAGGATCCAGCGCAGGGAGACCGGCACCATCTCCACAGGATAGAAGATGGGCGTCATGAAAAAGAGTATCTGGATGAGGACTGCCGTCAGATGGGGCATGTCACGCACGTAGACTGTGGAAGCTGCCACGAACAGGGCCACGCCCAGGGCCAGCAGCAGAACAGGCAGCAGGAGCAGGGGCAGGAACAGCGCGGACAGGTGGAATGATATGCCCAGTGCGGCAGCACCGGCAAAAAGCAGCAGGAACCAGCTCGTCCCCAGGATGATGGCAGAGGCCAGATGGATGATGGGCAGTATCTCCAGAGGGAAAACGACTTTTTTTACCAGGTTGGCATTAAGCAGCACGGAAGGGGCCGCGCCATTTACGGTTTCGGAAAAAAGATTGAATGTCGCCATGCCACAAAACATGGCTGCGGCGAAACTGCCGGTGCCACTTTCGGGCATACTGCCCCAGCGGGCCTTGAAGATGATCCCGAATACAAAGGTGTAGACGAGCAGCATCATGAGCGGCTGTGCCAGGCTCCAGAACCAGCCGAGGTCATATGCAGGATCAGGGACGCATTGCCCGCAAGGATCCTGCTGAGGAGGAATGGATGCCATAAAGGCGGGATGTGCAAGAGCTGCTTCATGACCTTAGTCCTGAAAACGTTCCGGAAGGTAGTGGATACTTGGAAAGCAGGTCAGTGCGCGGACCCGGTAACCGCGTCGTGTACAGACCAGCGGCGGGACGCGCTCAAGGGCATGGGCAAGGGTCCCGCCTACGCCTATGGGTTCTTCCGGAAAGTCTTCGAAGCGCAGGCCGCATTCCAGCAGGGGCTGCAATGCCTGCGGACGGTACCAGAACATGGTCCCGCCGGAGAAAAATTGCTCGTTGCGGCCATAGGTTGCCGGCCGGCCCATACGTGCCAGCAATCCTGTGATCATGCGGTACTCTTCTTTAGATCCATACAGAGGCACCTTTACATGTAGCATGACGTCTCGCAGGAAGCTGTACATCGAGGGAAAGACACAGCCCAGTAAAGGATCACCGGCAAATGATGCAAGGATCGTCTTTACTGCCGCTGGCTGTAACAGATTGTCCAGCAGATAGGTGCGCCATGCTGCTCCAAAACCCGGTGCTGCATATACGGATTCTTTGGCATGGACATGGCAGCACAGGTCATATTTCTGGAGCGCCTGCCCGACGCCTGACAGCCAGGGAGCGACATCACGTCCCCTGTTGGGGGTCTGTACTATGGTGACAGCATTCGCCAGAGGCAGGATATCCCGATTGAACAATGCCTGAAGATGGCTGCGATCCGCAGTTTTCACATGCGTCACGAAAACATCGAACGGGACCGGGAACTGCTGCAGGTAACGGGCAAACTCCTGTGCAAGAGCTCCATTGTAGATATGGATATGCAGACCTGTCCGCGGCAGATCCTGACATGCAGGGCAGGAAAGTGAGGACAGGGGCAGGACATTGGCGGCATCGTCGAAGCCCGTGGCGGTAAAGACCGTGGCGTGAGCCAAGTGGCTGTCCAGTTTGTCTTCCAGGGACAGGAGACGATCACAATAGACCGGGTCAGGGAAAATGATGTCGCGAAGTGCAGCGCGATTGCTCAAAGGCTTTTTCTGGAACCACTGGCGGAAGATCTCCAGTGCGCCATCCGCACGGGCACTTGCCAGAAGCGGGCTGTACTGGCCGAATCTGCCGAGTGCGGCCTGGACATACTCCAGACAGCTCGTATGCGCAGCGTCGAGGGCCTCACGCATGGAAGGGGCTGGCATAAAGGTTTCATGGCAGGGATGTCCCTGCTCGTCAAAGTCGACCACTCCGCCGCTGCAAGGAGAGAACATCTCTTCGAGGATAAGATGATACGGCCAATAGTCCTCTCCCTGCATAAGAAGGAAAGTATGAGTACCATGCTGGTTATCTGCAATCCGGTTATCCTCGTTTTGCCAGCAGTAGAGCTTGTCGAAGGGAGTGCCCGCGATGGTCGATAGCGCTGTGGATATGGATCCGGAATAACCCATGTCAAAAACGAGGAAGCGGTTTGCACCAGACGGGAAGACGGAGGCATAGTACCGCCGTGCCCGCTCCCTGCGGGCTTCCATAAGGTTCGTGAGCGGTCCGCTGATGCGCTCCAGGATGCCAAGACATCTTTGCTGCTGCTTGCAAAACGGGATATTCAGCTCTTCTTTTGTCAGCAGAGCCAGCAGCTGGCCAGCTTCCGAAGAAAAGTGTCCGCGCAGCAAGTCCTCCAGAGTATAGCTGTCCAGATCAGCGGCCAGCTTGCGGGTGCGGGCATATTCGATAAAGGAATCTGCCATGAAGGGGAAATATGCCCGGCGGCCGGCATGGAAATAGACCCCTTCCGGCCCCCCCAGTTTCTCCTGCAGCACGGCATGGACACGGGAAGGCAGCCAGCCATCGCGTGAAGCGTAATAGACACGCGGATAGCCTTCATGCATGGCGATGTCCCGTCCCTTGAGGCACAGGGCGGTCACCAGCGGTCCCAGAGCAAGGCGGGAGATGGCGGCAGTGTCCGGGCAGCGATCCAGCGTTTCGGGTGAATGCTCCGGCCTGGCAAAGATCTGGTCCAGAGCCTGGCCCAAAAGCAGGCCCCACAGGGGCTCTTGTCGGGCGGTCTCAATCAGTACGGCAGCCATATCTCCACCGCGTGCGCGCAGCATCTGCCGGACAGAAGGGATATGTACGGCAGCTATGCCTTTGCTCAGCGGGACAGCCACATCGCTGCGGGTGTGGTCTCCCATATGCAGAACATTTGCTGCGTCTACCTGTTCCTTGCGCAGCATGATGTCAAAAAGGGCGCCAGCATCGCTTTTGCGGGCCTTGTGTTCTGCCGAGACATAGACAGCCTCCACGGCAGCGAAGCCTTTTTCATGCAGGACTTCGAGCAGGAACGAGGAAGGCAGGTACATGTCACTGACAGCAATGATGCGTTTACCGGCGGCCTGGGCTGCGCGGCACAGTTCCAGCAGGTCAGGGCGTGGCTGCAGCAGGGTTCGCTCGCACAGCATTTCTTCTTTTTTTAGACGTGCAGCCAGCTCAGGAGAAAGCCCGTGCCTGCGCTGGATATGTGCATAGATATCATCCAGCGTGGCGTAAGGATCCCCCAGCTCTTTTTCCGCATGCCAGCGCAGGGCTACAAAATCCAGATCGAACGCGTCATCGACTTTGGCGGCGACGAGGTGAAAGATGTCGCGCGGGTCATCGACGACCGGACGGGTCAGCAGGGTATCGAATATGTCGAGGCTCAGGACATGTACTGAGGGCGCCTGCACCATACGGACGAGAGATTCCATGCTCAGGGGCGGCAGGGGAGGGGCTGGCGGCAAGGCACAGGACGGATCGACGGCGGGGACAGCTACGGAGGAGATGCCGAGCTGGCGCTCTACTGGCCGCAAACAGACCCGCAGGGCGGCGCGCACTACAAACTTGAGGTCCTTGCGGTGCACGATCTCGATGCCGGCCCGCATGGGATAGAAGACGAGCAGATTGAACAGCCTGCTGCGTTTTCTGACAAGCTGGGGACCGGGCTTGATGACCTTGCCGAAAAAATACCAGGGGCCTAAACGCAGAGAGGAGAACCATTCCCGTCCAAAAACGACGAAGGATGCGGGCAGGAGGAAAAAGGCTGCGATGATGCGATGCAACATGGTGTAGCTCTGTATTGGCTTATTCTGTCTGCCTGTCGTGGCAGGACAGACAGGCGCGGATCTTATCTCAGTCCGGGGTTTTCCTGACCGATGTTGAAGTAGAAACGGGCCCGGGCGCTGTGATAGTCCGCCAGTGCCCGGCTGGCATCCCGTTCGGCCTCTGTCAGACGTACCTGGGCATCCACAAGGTCCGTGATGGTGCCGATATTGGTCATATAGCGCTTTTGGGACATGGCATAATTTTCCCGGGCGGAATCAACACCGTAGCGTGTCGTGGTGATGAGCTCCCGGGCAGCGTCCATGTCGAGCATGGCCTTGATGACGTCCGTCCTGGCGCCGGCCATGGCGTCCTCATAGTCTTTTTGCAGGGCCCTGGCCCTGTTCCGCTCGGCCAAAGTGTTGAACACGGCGCTGCCGCCACTGAAGATATCCCAGGAAAAGTTGAGGCCGATGGCCCAGTAGCTGCGGGTATAGTCATTATACCGCCTGTCGTCATAATCTTTGCTGAAGCGGGTATCCTCGTAGCTGGCATCCACTCTGGGGGCGAATTCCCCCATGGCGATATGGGTGTCCTTGTAAGCTACAGCCACGCTTTTCTGAGCGACGATCAGGTCTGGGCGGCTGTAGAGTGCCGTTTTTATGGCCTGGTCTTCCGTGTAGGAGACGACACCATGAAAATCCTGCAGCCTGCCGGCATAGGTGATGCGCTCATGGGGTGAAAATCCCAGATAGCGGTTGAGCTGTACTTCGGCATTACGGATATCGTTTTTGCAGCGGATGACTTCCTGCTGGGCACGAGAAAGCTCCACCCGGTTCTGCAGCACGTTGGCGTACGGAGCCATGTCCACCCTTACGAACGCCTCGGAAGCCTCCAGCTGTTTCCGGATGCGTTTGACCGACTCTTCAGCAGTCGCAAGATCTTCACGGGCTTGCAGCAAGGCCAGGAACTGCAGTTGCACATTGGTGATGAGCTCCAGACGTGCCTGCCGGTGCCGGGCTTTTTCCACATCCACTTGCAGCAGGGATTTCTGCACGTTGTTCAGGTGGGCGAAGCCGGCAAAGAGAGAAAGTGTCAGCCGCCAGCCCTGGGACCAGCTTTTGCTGCTCAGGTCATCATTGCTGTAGGTCTGGACTTCCGAGCGGTTCTGAAGCTTGTTGTAAGAAGCTACGATCGATACACGCGGCCAGAAATAGCTCTGGGCCACGCCGACGTTCATGCGTGCCTGTTCCAGTACCAGCAGCTTGGACTGGATGGTGGGATTGACGTCCAGTGCGCGGCGGACTGCCTGCTCCATGGTGAAGCTGGCTGCCCGGACATTGCCGGAATAGAGGCAAACAAAGACGGCCAGCAGAATAAAACAGCGTTTCATTCGATCTCCTGTATCGGTACAGAGCGGTCAACGTTCGTTTACTTCAAGGATGCAGAGAATGTCGCGCTCGTCTTCAAGTGCAAGGACCCGGTCATGGACGCTCCAGTGACGGGTCTTGTCCAATACGCTGGCCAGGGCCTCCATACCCAGGGCCATGAGCATCTCCCTGTCCTCTGGCCGCAGGGCAAAGCCCAGTTCCCGTGCCTGTGCCGCATAGGGCACCTGCAGGAAAATCCCCCGGGCGGAAGCGTCCATGATACCTGTGGCAGGAGACGAGGGAGCAAAGCTGCAGGACAGCGTACTTCCATCCTCAAGCCCCAGACGCCAGTGTTTTTTGCCGACGGCAGCATGAAAGTCGGGAGCAGCATCGCTGCCGGGCAAACGGGTGGAACTGGCACGTACGCTGACGATCCTGAGCGTGTCACGATGCATCTGGCAGTCCGCTTCAATGAATACCGGGAGCGGCCTCTGACGCAGTTCTTGCAGCGCGGGGGAATCCTCCAAAGCAAAATCCAGCCCGGATCCTCCTTCATGCAGTATCGGCAACCCTTCACGGCTTTCCAGCACGCCCATGACCTGTACAGGAGCGCTGTCAGGGGCATCGAGGTAAAAGCGTACCCCCAGGCTGGGGCGCCCGCCTTTCAGAGGCATGTCTGCATACAGGGTCCGGGCCCGTCCCAGGTTCAGCAGGCGCGACAGGCCATAATGGTTATGCAGCAACAGCATGCCTCCCTGCCGTATCGGCAGCCAGCGCCCGTTACTCTTTCGCCGTAATTCCGGTTCGCCCCGCATCATGATGGTCTCCGACAATTCGAAGAAATGGCGATCCAGCAGCCGCAGACGGGCTGTATAGGAAAGGTCGTCGTTCTTGCAGACCGCACTGTAGACCTGTCCGGCCTGCAGGCGGGGAAAGGAAGCCGCCACGGCGTGCCCCGTCAGCAGCAGGAGCAGACAGGCGATGAAAAAAAAGCCTGTCCCTGAGCCTGCGGGCAGAGGTACTCCCCGTGTATCGTCCGGGCAGGGGCGTAGCCGTATCCGGCGCTGGTGCCATAGAGAAAAACACATGGCAGCCTCACTCCCGCAGGGCACGGTCCCAGCTTTTGAGCAGGGGCTCGAACATGTAGTAGAGCACGGTACGCTTTTTGGTGGTGATGAACACCGTGGCCGGCATGCCGGGAGAAAGATAGAGCTGGGCCTCCTTCAGGGCCTGCGGATCGATGACCACATAACAAAGGTAGTAGGGCATGGTCCCGGCGGAAGTTTTGTCCTCCAGACGGTCGGCCGAGATATAGGTCACTTTGGCCGGGATATGGGGGATGATGCGGGTATCGAAGGCATCCAGCTGCACCAGGGCGTCCTGACCGATATAGACTTCAGTGATCTTGTTGATGGGCACCTGGGTCTCCACGATAAGCGGGGTATCGTGGGGCACGATGTCCATCAGGGGCTCGCCCGGGCGGACCACACCGCCACGGGAATGGACCTTGAGGTCGACCACCTTGCCGCTGACGGGCGCCTTGACCTGCAGGCGCTTTTTGGCGTCGCGCAGGGGACGGATACGTTCACGGGTCTGGATGATGTCGTTCTCCAGTTTCCCGGCTTCACTGGTGGCCTCTTCCACAAAGCGGTTGCGCAGGTCTTCCATGCGCAGGCGCAATTCGGCGTCCCGCTGTTTGGTTTCGGCGATGGCCTGGCGCAGTCGTCCCCGCTCGCCCATGTGGCTGGCCAAATTGCGTTCCAGCTCCAGGATCTGGGATTTTTCCAGATAGCGTTCCTTGTAAAGCTGGCGTTTGGCCCGCAGCTCTTCATTGAGGGTACCGATGATGGTGGTCTCGGCCCTGACCTGGTCCTCAAAACCGCTTACCTGGGCCTGCAGCTGGGCTATCTGGGTCTCCAGCAGGGAAAGCTGGCCGCGCAGGGCTTCCCGGCGGGCCAGAAAGATCTTCTGCTCATTGTCCAGCACGTCAGTGCTGTTCACCACATGGGCGAGTTCCACCAGACCATCGGGCCAGACGAGATCATCTTTGAAAGACTTTTCGGCCAGGGCACGGGAATGCGCGGCCCACTGGGCTACCAGCTGTTTTTGCAGCATGTTTTCCGAGGCATCCACCTGCACCGATTCCAGCTCCACCAGCACCTGGCCCTCTGCCACCTCCTGTCCTTCCCGCACCAGGATGGCGTCCACGATACCGCCTTCCAGATGCTGGACGGTCTTGCGCTCGCTTTCCACCTTGATCTTGCCGGGAGCGACCACGGCGCCGCTTATCTCGCCCCAGAAGGCCCAGGCGCCAAGTACGCCAAAGAAGAGCAGGATCACTGCCATCCCCTGGCGTATGATGCTGCGGGGATCTTCTATGGCGCTGTTTTTCCTGCTGCCGGGGGCCTGATCTTCACTGTGGCCGCTGCTGGCCTTGCCGGCCGGGACTTTTACCGGGGCGATGCGGGCGATGGTGCGCCCTGTGGTCTCCAGGGGCGTATTCTCTTTGGGGGACGTATCAGGCATTGCCGCCAGCCTCCTGCGTTTTTTGCAGGGCTTCCTGCTGTTTCTGCAATGCCTGTTGCTGGCGGGCTATCTTTTCCTGCTGCATGCGGGCCTGAGCGGCCTGTTCCTGCTGCTGGCGCATGGCGGCCAGTTTTTCCAGCACGGCCTGGCGGGGGCCGGAAAGGGCTATCTGTCCTTCCTGCATGACGATGATGTTGTCCACGATATTGAGGATGCTGGGCTTGTGGGTGACCAGCACCACGGTGGCCTTGCGCTGCTTGAGGTTCAGCACGGCGCGGGCCAGCTGCTGCTCGCCTTCTTCATCCAGATTGGAGTTTGGTTCGTCCAGGACCACGAGGCGGGGATCGCCGTACAGTGCCCGGGCCAGCCCGATGCGCTGGCGCTGGCCGCCGGAAAGGGCCGCGCCGTGTTCGCCTATCTGGGTGTCGTAGCCTTTGGGCAGGCCCAGCACCATACTGTGGACGCCGGCCATCTGCGCGGCAGCGATGACCTTCTGGCTGTCCACGTCACCCATGCGGGCGATGTTCTCGGCCACAGATCCTGCAAAAAGTTCCACATCCTGCGGCAGATAGCCGATGTAGGGGCCCAGTTTTTCTGAATCCCAGCTGTGGATGTCGGCACGGTCGATGCGCACCTTGCCGGCGGTGGGCGTCCAGATGCTGAGCAGCAGCTTGCACAGGGTGGATTTGCCGGCAGCACTGGGGCCGATGATGGCCAGGCTCTGCCCGGCAGGCAGGCGGAACGAGACGCCCCGGACGAGGGGACGGCCGTTGATGGTCAGGAAAAGGTTTTCGGCCGTCAGCTCGCCGGCAGGGGCGGGCAGATCCATGGAAGGCGGGGCCGGAGGAGTATCCAGCAGCTCTTTCAGATGATTGTAGGAACTGCGGGCGTCAAGCGATTGCTTGTAGGTGGCCATGGCCTGGTCGATGGGAGCCAGTGCCCGGCCCATGACGATGGAGGCCGCGATCATGACACCGGCCGTGGACTCGTGCATGACGGTCAGGTAGGCGCCCACGGCATAGATGGCTACCTGCAGGCCGGTCCGCAGGGATTTGCTTACGGCCCGCAACAGACCTGCCTTGTGGCTGGCGCGGGTCTGCAGTCCGATGACCGCGTCATTGAGCCTGCGCCAGCGCGCGGTCACATGGCCAACCATGCCCATGGCGCGCACGATGCTGGCGTTGCGCAGGGCCGCACCGGTGAATCCGGCAGCCATGGCATTGAGGCGGGTGGCATTCTCCAGCCGGGTACGGGTCAGGCGCTCCGTAAGGACGCCGAGGATGAAGACGATGACCCCGCCCCCGACGGCCACCCAGCCCAGGGCCGGATGCAGCACGAAGATCAGGGCAAAGTAGATGGGCATCCACGGCAGGTCGAAAAAGGCAAAAACAGCATTGCCGCCCAGAAAGTTGCGCAGCTGCTGTACGTCGCGCAGGTTGCCCCGGCTGCCTGCCCCGCCCGGAACTGCGGCGGCATGCTTGAGGTTCATGCTGAGCACAGTGGCGCTGAGCATGTTGTCGAAGGCGATGCCCGCACGCACCAGAAGGCGGGAGCGTATCCACTCCAGCAGGGCCAGCACGACAAGACAGATGACGGCGGCAAGGGTGATGACGGCGAGTGTGGAGAGATTGTAGCTGGTCAGGACCTTGTCATAGACCTGCAGCATGTAGATGGAGAAAGTCAGTTGCAGGATGTTGACGAACATGCTGAAAAAAAAGGCATATCCGAAAAAATACCTGCACGAGCGCAAAAATTCCTGCATGTGGGGGCATATCCGGCGTTAGTGCCGCCCCCTTGGGGAAGGACGCCTGTTGGCAGCGTGGGGACCATAGATATCTGGCAGAAATGTCCCCGGGCGACGGTTTGCAGGGGGCACTATACGCACGAAGCCCTTTCTTGTCCAGAAGGCAAACCAACGCCAAAAAGACCACAAGAAAAAATACTTGCGGCCGCAACAAAATCATGGCATCAAAAAAATTTTAAAAAAGTTAAAGTGTTAAGTCTTTTTACCGCCA
>ENA-UESU01002646-UESU01002646.1-human-gut-metagenome-genome-assembly--contig:-NODE-2646-length-11238-cov-4.491175_pt1 | contig 11238 bp, 9 predicted proteins | sample MGYA00243007_ERZ508008 | MGnify/ENA primary metagenome ERZ508008 (study PRJEB26167, sample SAMN06115399) | human gut metagenome | host: Homo sapiens | place: China:Henan | collected 2016-06-23 | study...
GAAAGGTCGTTTAAAATTCTGAAAGGTGAAGGAAAGATCACCGAAATCAATGTTGCGGAAACCCTGAAAGATGTGCGCAAAGCACTGTTAGACGCCGACGTTAACTACAAAGTAGCCAAAACTTTTACAGATACGGTTAAGGAAAAGGCATTGGGACAAAACGTATTGACAGCCGTAAAACCCAGCCAATTAATGGTGAAGATCGTGCACGACGAGCTGACTCAGTTAATGGGTGGCGAAACTGCAGAAATTGATTTGGAAGGAAGGCCTGCTGTCATCTTAATGTCTGGTCTGCAAGGCTCCGGTAAGACTACTTTCTCCGGTAAGTTGGCGCGAATGCTAAAAACGAAAAAGAACAAGAAACCGTTGTTGGTGGCTTGTGACGTATACCGCCCTGCCGCTGTCGAACAGTTGCGCGTATTAGCAGAGCAAATAGGAGTTCCAATGTACTCTGAACCGGATAGTAAGAATCCGGTGAAAATTGCAGAAAATGCAATTCAGGAAGCAAAAGCCAAAGGATATGATGTTGTAATCGTCGATACCGCCGGACGTCTGGCTGTGGATGAAGAGATGATGAATGAGATTGCTGCTATTAAAAAAGCAATCAATCCGAACGAAATTCTTTTCGTTGTAGACTCTATGACCGGTCAGGATGCTGTAAACACAGCAAAAGAGTTTAACGAACGTCTTGACTTTAACGGTGTTGTACTGACTAAGTTGGATGGTGATACCCGGGGTGGTGCCGCTCTTTCTATCCGTTCAGTAGTAAACAAACCGATCAAATTTGTGGGTACAGGTGAGAAACTGGATGCCATCGACCAATTCCACCCGTCGCGTATGTCAGACCGTATCCTCGGTATGGGTGATATTGTTTCACTGGTGGAACGTGCCCAAGAGCAATATGACGAAGAAGAGGCCAAACGCCTGCAAAAGAAGATTGCCAAGAACCAGTTCGACTTTAATGATTTCTTGAGTCAGATAGCGCAAATCAAAAAGATGGGTAACCTGAAAGATCTGGCTTCTATGATTCCGGGTGTAGGTAAGGCTATAAAGGACATCGATATTGACGACAATGCTTTCAAGAGTATTGAAGCTATTATTTATTCTATGACCCCTGCAGAACGTAGTAATCCGGCCCTTCTGAACGGTTCACGCAGACAACGTATTGCTAAAGGTAGTGGTACGAATATTCAGGAAGTAAACCGCTTGTTAAAACAATTCGATCAAACTCGTAAGATGATGAAGATGGTAACAGGTAGCAAGATGGGTAAAATGATGCCTAAAATGAAATAATAAAAATACTGATATGACATTAATTGACGGAAAAGCAATTTCGGAACAAGTAAAACAGGAGATTGCTGCAGAAGTAGCAGAAATGGTGGCGAAAGGTGGTAAACGTCCTCATCTTGCAGCAATTCTCGTAGGCCACGATGGTGGTAGTGAAACGTATGTTGCTGCAAAAGTAAAAGCATGCGAAGTTTGCGGGTTCAAATCCAGCCTCATCCGTTACGAGGCAGATGTGACGGAAGAAGAACTTCTTGCTAAAGTACGTGAGCTAAACGAAGATGCAGACATAGACGGGTTCATAGTACAGCTTCCATTACCCAAGCACATCTCCGAACAGAAAGTGATCGAGACCATTGATTATCGCAAAGATGTAGATGGTTTCCATCCCATCAATGTAGGACGCATGTCCATAGGATTGCCTTGCTATGTATCGGCAACTCCCAACGGAATCCTAGAATTATTGAAACGCTATCAGATAGAGACTTCCGGAAAGAAGTGCGTAATATTGGGACGTAGCAATATCGTCGGCAAACCGATGGCAGCGCTCATGATGCAAAAGGCTTATCCGGGAGACGCAACCGTAACCGTATGCCACAGCCGCAGTAAAGACTTGGTGAAAGAGTGTCAGGAAGCTGATATTATCATTGCTGCATTGGGGCAACCCAATTTTGTAAAAGCCAAGATGGTGAAAGAAGGTGCCGTAGTTATTGATGTAGGTACTACTCGCGTACCGGATGCCACAAAGAAATCAGGATTTAAACTGACCGGTGACGTAAAGTTTGACGAAGTTGCTTCTAAGTGTTCATTCATCACTCCCGTACCGGGCGGCGTAGGACCGATGACTATCGTTTCTTTAATGAAGAATACATTACTGGCTGGTAAGAAAGCAATTTACCAATAACCTCGAATACCGGAAGAAGACAATTATCTCCATTAGGCTTCTTCCGGTATTTTGTTTAATCTATAATACTCATGAACACACAGCTAAAAACTATTTTTGTTTTCCTTTTTCTTGTCTGTACCCTACGGGGAACTGCGCAGAACTTTTCAATCGACTATCCATCCTATCAAAACAGAAATAGCGATGCACTTGAAATCAGCCGGATCGTCCGTAATGATACAGCCACTATTTTATATATGGATGCCTATTCGCGCCCTGACTATTGGCTACGTCTGGCTTCGGGACTATCACTCCATGGAAATCAAACCGGAAAGAACTATCCTATCATCCGTTCGCAAGGTTTCGAGTTGAACAAAGAAGTCTATATGCCTGCCTCGGGAAATATAACTTTCATCTTGCAATTTGCTCCTCTTGCCCCCCAGGAAGAGACGATTGATTTCATTGAGGGAACTAATAAAGGAGATTTTCAAATTAAAGACATAAGCCTCAACAAGCAAGAAAAGAAAGGAAAGATTCATTGCCACATTTCAGGCAAAATAATTGATAGTCCGCAATCCAGCCGACTCGTATTGATGAAAGCTCATAAGAATCCCAGTAGCAGCCCATGGCTATCGATACCTATACGCAATGGAGAATTTCAATATGATTTCTACGCTGATCATGAAGAAGTATACGAAGTCTTTATCTGGAATGATATGCTTACCGGTAGCTGGCTCCCTTCTCTCTTCTTTGCAGAAAATGGTCCTGTTTCTTTCACCCTATACCCGGCCAGTACCAGAAAACCGGGACTAGTGAGCACAAGTAACCCATTAACCTGTGAGTTACAACAATTGGAGAGTGAAAGAAAAGCCAAATTCAATTTTGACTCTTTATACGCTCAAATGAATAAATTATACGAAGAAAACATTCCGCTTGTTCCGCACCGGGCGCGCCAGATGACAAGGGATGACTATCTGTATTTTGATTATCTGATCGGAATGGATTCCGCAAATATCCGGAACATGACAAGAATCGTGGGAGGCACGGACAGCCAGGATAAAATATACAAGATGCTTTCATTTGCGGGCTATGAAGACACGCAGAAATTTACCGGGGCAAGGGATGTGGCAGATCCATGGTACACTGGCAATTTTGATGAAACCTATGAAGATGTGGTTGCAGGATGCAAAGGATTCCTGTATTATTTACAGCAGAAAGGGGACATTTCAAAAGAAATCGAAATTCCCCGGTAAGTAAGGAGTGACATTGGGTGAAATATCTGATCATTGGAGCTGGTGGCACAGGCGGAGTTGTCGGGTTTCACATGGCGCAGGCAGGAAAAGATGTGACGTTGATCGCCAGAGATGCGCATTTGGAGAGTATACAGCAAAAGGGACTGACGCTTCAGACCATGTGGGATGAGAACACAAAGACCATACCGGTAAAGGCATCTGACATGCAGCATTACAAAGACCGGCCGGATGTGATCTTAGTCTGCGTAAAAGGATATTCGCTGGATGGAATTTACGAATTTATCCGTAGAATTGCAAAACCGCAGACGATTGTGATTCCAATTTTAAATATTTATGGAACCGGAGCTAAAATGCAGGAAAAACTGCCGGAAATGCTTGTGACGGACGGATGTATTTACGTGTCAGCCAATATTAAGGAGCCGGGAGTTATTTTGCAGCACGGAAAGATTCTGCGCATTTTCTTCGGCGTGCGCCAAAAAGAAGAAAAATGCCAGCTGTTAGAGCAGATTCAGAAAGATTTCCGTGACAGTGCAATCGATGGGATATTATCAGAACAGATCAAGCGGGATGCGCTGGAGAAATTTTCCTATGTGTCACCGATCGGAGCGGCGGGCCTTGACTTAAATGCCACGGCAGGAGAGTTCCAGAAAGAGGGGAAAGCAAGAGAACTGTTTTGCACGATGATAAGGGAAATTGTCGCACTGGCGACGGCCATGGGATTTCCGTTTGAAAAGGATATGGTTTCCGTAAATCTGCAGATTTTATCTAATCTTCCGCCGGAGGCAACCACGTCAATGCAAAGGGATGTGATGGCACACAGACCGTCGGAAGTGGATGGTCTGGTATACGAAGTGGTGCGCATGGCGCACAGATATCAGGTTCCGGTGCCCGCATATGAAAAAGTGGCACAGAAACTGCAAGGAGAAATTATGTGCGAAAAAAATTCTCACACAGAAGGAAATGTGGAGATAAAAAGGGAAGAAAAATAACAGGATTCATTGCAGATAATGAATTATAAAAACACAGGAGAACAACATGGAATACAAATACAGCACAATTAACGAGGTAAATCATTTTGAATTTGGCGAGGCTGTGGTTGGGGACATCCAGCTGACAGAGCGCATGTTTCATCTGGTACTGGACAATGTAAAAATCTGTCCGGAAAATTCCTGCAACCGCGACATCCGGATGATGCGTACCAATGAGCTTTTATTTAAGATTTCAGATGCAGAAATCATTTCGCTTGTTGAGGAAGGATACAACGAATACGATGCTGATGGAAATTTAAAGCACACGTATCCGGACGAGGAAGTGGAAAAAGCAAAGTATGATGAGGTGGCACAGGTTCTTTTGGAGGGAACCATATATGAACTGACGTTACAGAGCGGTGTTTATACGTTTATCATTGACGGAACCAACGACCGTACCTACGCGCTGAAAGTAACCGGAAGCGGCGATACGCAGGAGTGGAACCGGTTTCTTGAGGTATAGAGTCGGGAAAACTTTTGTTCGCCGGGGAGCCTTTGAACAGAAACACAGGAGGAAAAAAACATGATACAGACCGTTATTTTTGATCTGGACGGGACCCTTTTGGATACAGAAAAATACTATTTCGCGAAATGGAAAGAGGCTATGGCGCATTTCGGATATCATATGACCGATGAGGAGGCATACAGCGTGCGTTCCCTTGGGATGCCTTATGCGCCGGAACATTTTAAAAAGCTGTATGGAGAAGATTTTGACTATGATAAAGTGCATACATATCGCAGAAAACTGACGGATCAGGTGCTTGATGAGGGACCGATTGAGGCAAAACCGGGAGCAGAGGAACTGTTAAAATATTTGCGCAAAAAAGGTGTGCGTACAGCGATTGCCACCGCAGGAGGTGTGGAGCGCAGCAGCAGTCTGCTGAAGAGAGTGGGATTGTATGACTATCTCGACCACATTGTTTCTGCCCGGCAGGTCGCCCATGGCAAACCGGCGCCGGATGTTTATCTGTACGCCTGCAGCCAGCTTCATGTGCAGCCACAGGAATGCTATGCGGTGGAAGATTCTCCAAATGGAATTCACAGTGCATACAGTGCAGGATGTAAGGTGTTTATGGTGCCGGATCTGACACAGCCGGATGCTGAACTGGAGAAATTTATATACAAAAAAGTGGAATCACTTGTAGCACTAAAGGAGTATTTTTAAATTTTTTCTTGCAATCACTGGAATTGTGTGATAAAACAGATTACAAAAGGAACGTACATCAGGGATGTACGACAGAAAATGCATAGATGGAGACTCTGATCATCAGACATCGACAGGAATACAGCGTCACCGACTGAGAGCGCTGTTTGAAAGAGATGATTATGGGAACACTGCCGGAGCAGACGGATTGAACACGGGCAGGATGGTTTTGAAAAACCGGAATGTGGAAGTAGGTTCGTACGTGAGCGCACGTTACGCGTAAGAGAGGGAAGATGAGAATGTCTCATTTTTCAATGCGGGTGGTACCGCGGATAATCTGAATTATTCGCCCCGGAATACAATTATAGTATTCCGGGGCTTTTCTTTTTTCATAAGAGGAGCCCCGGACCAGAAAAAGGAGTAGAAAAGATGAGTAACATTTACAGAGATGTCACACTGAATCAGGTAAGCGAGCAGGACATCGGAAAGACGATCCGTGTCGCTGGCTGGGTAGAAAATATCCGTGACCATGGCGGAGTATCTTTTATTGATTTAAGAGATATGTATGCAGTGATGCAGATCGTTATCCGCGATGGAAAGCTGTTAGAAGGAATCCGTAAAGAGCAGGCTATTACCGTGGAAGGTCTGATCGAAAAGAGAGATGAGGAAACCTACAATCCAAAGATCCCGACCGGAACCATCGAGCTGGATGCAAAGGAAGTGACGGTACTCGGAGAAGTATATTCCCAGCTTCCGTTTGAAGTAATGACCAGCAAGAGTGTGGTACACGAAGATGTACGTCTGAAATATCGGTATCTGGATCTGAGAAACCAGAAAGTAAAAGACAATATCATTTTCCGTTCTAAAGTGATCTCTTATCTGCGTGAGAAAATGACAAGTATGGGATTTCTGGAGTTACAGACACCGATCCTGTGCGCATCTTCGCCGGAGGGTGCAAGAGATTATATCGTACCATCCAGAAAATTCAAGGGAAAATTTTATGCACTGCCACAGGCACCACAGCAGTACAAGCAGCTTTTGATGGTATCCGGATTTGATAAATATTTCCAGATCGCACCTTGTTTCCGTGATGAGGATGCCAGAGCCGACCGTTCGCCGGGAGAGTTCTATCAGCTGGATTTTGAGATGAGTTTTGCCACACAGGAAGATGTATTTGCAGTTGGTGAAGAAGTTCTTTCGTCTGTATTTGAAAAGTTCGCACCGGAAGGAAGCGTTGTGACCAAGGCTCCATATCCGATTATCAGTTATAAGCAGGCAATGCTGGAGTTTGGTTCCGATAAGCCGGATCTGCGTAACCCGCTTCGTATTATCGATGTGACCGACTTTTTCCAGAAATGTACGTTCAAGCCGTTCATCGGAAAAACGGTTCGGGCAATCCGCGTACACGCCGATATGTCCAAAGGTTTCCACGAGAAACTCCTTAAATTTGCAACTGGACTTGGCATGGGTGGTTTAGGATATCTGGAAGTATTGGAAGACGGCTCTTACAAGGGACCAATCGACAAGTTTATTCCGGATGACTGTAAGGAAGAATTCCGCACACTGGCAGGACTTGAAGTTGGCGATACAATTTTCTTTATGGCAGATAAGGAAGAACGCGCTGCATATTACGCCGGAATGATCAGAAACGAACTCGGTGAGAAGCTGGATCTGATCGAGAAGAATGCATACCGTTTCTGTTATGTCAACGATTTCCCGATGTTTGAGAAAGATCCGGAGACAAAGAAGATCGGATTTACCCATAATCCATTCTCCATGCCACAGGGCGGCTTAGAAGCACTTAATACCATGGACCCGCTGGATATCCTGGCTTACCAGTACGATATCGTCTGCAACGGTGTGGAATTATCTTCCGGAGCTGTGCGTAACCACGATATGCAGATCATGGAAAAAGCATTTGAGATTGCAGGTTACGACAAAGAAGTGTTAAAGAACAAGTTCGGCGCATTATACACCGCATTCCAGTACGGAGCACCGCCACACGCAGGTATGGCTCCTGGAGTTGACCGTATGATCATGCTTTTACGCAACGAAGAAAATATCCGTGAAGTCATCGCATTCCCGATGAACGGAAACGCACAGGATCTGATGTGCGGTGCACCAAACGAAGTCACCGAGCAGCAGCTGCGTGAAGTGCATATTAAGGTTAGAGATTAAGGAGAAGGGAACAAAATATGGCAAACGTAATCTCAGACGAGACAATGGAATATGTTGGAATCCTTGCAAAGCTGGAATTGTCTGACGCGGAAAAAGAAGCTGCGAAAAAAGACATGGAGAGTATGCTGGATTATATTGATAAATTAAACGAACTGGATACCTCCAATGTGGAACCGATGTCCCACGTATTTCCGGTACAGAATGTGTTCCGGGAAGATGTTGTGGAAAACGGCGATGGTGGAGAGGACACACTTGCGAACGCACCGGAGCGCCGCGACCGCGCATTTGTAGTTCCAAAGACGGTAGAGTAAGGAGGGGCAGCTATGAATTTATTATCGCTCACAGCGGTAGAGCTGGGAAAGAAAATAAAAGCGCATGAAGTGACTGTTGAGGAAGCAACAAGAGCTGCTCTTGACGCGATTCGTGCAAAAGAAAAGGATATCAACAGCTTTGTCACCGTAGATGAAGAGTCTGCGATGATCCGCGCAAAAGAAGTACAGAAAATGATTGATGACGGGACACTGACCGGGCCTCTGGCAGGTGTTCCGGTTGCCATCAAAGATAATATGTGTACAAAGGGAATGTTAACGACCTGCAGTTCTAAGATTTTATATAATTTTATTCCAACTTATACAGCGGAAGCCGTTATCAATCTGGAAAAAGCGGGCGCAGTCATTCTCGGAAAGACGAACATGGATGAATTTGCCATGGGAAGTACCACAGAGACTTCTGCCTATGGGGAGACAAAGAATCCATGGAATACCGCACATGTACCGGGCGGTTCTTCCGGTGGAAGCTGTGCGGCAGTGGCAGCAGAGGAATGTTACTATGCACTTGGATCGGATACCGGAGGATCTATCCGTCAGCCAAGTTCATTTTGTGGTGTGACCGGAATCAAACCAACTTATGGTACCGTTTCCCGTTACGGACTGATCGCATACGGTTCCTCTCTGGATCAGATCGGACCGATTGCAAAGGATGTGACCGACTGTGCCACAATTCTGGAGGCAATTACTTCTTATGATAAGAAGGATTCCACATCGGTAAAACGAGAAGAAACCGATTTTACATCGGCACTGGTGGATGATGTAAAGGGAATGAAGATTGGTATTCCGCGTGACTATCTGGGCGAGGGACTGGACCCGGAAGTAAAGGAAGCCATTCTTGCAGCGGCAAAGACGTTAGAAGAAAAAGGCGCAATCGTAGAGGAATTTGATTTAAGTCTCGTAGAGTATGCGATTCCGGCTTATTATGTCATTGCGGCAGCAGAGGCAAGCTCCAATCTGGCACGTTTTGATGGAGTAAAATACGGATACCGCACAAAAGAGTACGAGGGACTGCACAATATGTACAAGAAGTCCCGCTCCGAAGGATTCGGACCGGAAGTAAAGCGCCGTATTATGCTTGGATCTTTCGTGTTAAGTTCCGGATATTATGATGCTTATTATCTGAAAGCACTGCGCACCAAAGCCCTGATCAAGCAGGCATTTGACAAGGCATTTGCAAAGTATGATGTGATTCTCGGACCGGCGGCACCGACCACCGCTCCGAAACTGGGAGAGTCTTTGAGTGATCCGCTGAAGATGTATCTTGGAGATGTATATACCGTTTCGGTCAACCTGGCAGGTCTGCCGGGAATTTCCGTGCCGTGCGGTGTGGACAGCAAAGGACTTCCGATCGGTCTGCAGCTGATCGGGGATTGTTTCAAGGAGAAAAACATCATCCGTGCGGCCTACAGTTTTGAACAGACAAGAACGTATCAGCACAGTCCGGCAGCAGAAGCGTAGAAAGGAGAGAAGAGATGTCAAAAGAATATGAAACTGTCATTGGACTGGAAGTCCATGTAGAATTAGCAACCAGGACAAAAATCTTCTGTGCCTGCTCCACTGCATTCGGAAGTGCACCAAATACCCACACCTGTCCGGTATGTACCGGTATGCCGGGATCGCTTCCGGTCTTAAACAAAAAGGTGGTAGAGTATGCCATGGCAGTTGGTCTGGCAACAAACTGTCAGATCAATCAGTACAGCAAATTTGACCGGAAAAATTATTTCTATCCGGATAACCCGCAGAACTATCAGATTTCCCAGCTTTATCTGCCAATCTGCCATGACGGAGGGGTAGAGATCGAGACGGAATCCGGCGGGAAAAAGACCATCGGTATCCATGAAATCCATATGGAAGAGGATGCCGGAAAGTTAGTACACGATGACTGGGAAGGGGTATCTCTGGTGGATTACAACCGTTCCGGTGTACCGCTGATCGAGATCGTGTCCGAGCCGGATATGCGCTCCGCGGAGGAAGTCATTGCATATCTGGAGAAACTGCGTATGACGATCCAGTACCTGGGTGCCAGTGACTGCAAGATGCAGGAGGGTTCCATGCGTGCGGATGTCAATTTATCAGTTCGTGAAAAGGGCGCCAAAGAGTTTGGTACCCGTACCGAGATGAAAAATATCGGTTCGTTTAAGGCAATCGCACATGCCATTGAAGCCGAGACAGCCCGCCAGATTGATCTGATTGAATCCGGGGAAAAGGTTGTACAGGAGACCCGCCGCTGGAACGATGATCAGGGATATTCCTATGCGATGCGTTCCAAAGAGGATGCACAGGATTATCGTTATTTCCCGGAGCCGGATCTGGTACCGATCGTTGTCAGTGACGAATGGCTGCAGCAGATCCGGGACAATCAGCCGGAACTTCATGATGAAAAACTGGCCCGTTATATTGCAGAGTTTGGTCTGCCGGAGTATGATGCACAGATTCTTACATCGGAGAAAAAGCTGGCAGATCTCTTTGAGGCGACTTCTGCGATTTGCAATAAACCAAAGAAAGTATCCAACTGGCTTATGGGAGAAACGATGCGTCTGTTAAAGGACCGGGAAATGGATGCCGAAGATCTCCGTTTTTCACCAGAGCATCTGGCAAAAATTATCGAATTGACAGAGGCAGGAACGATCAATAATTCCGTTGCCAAGGAAGTATTTGAAAAAGTATTTGATGAGGACATTGATCCGGAGCGTTATGTGGAAGAGCATGGCTTAAAGAGTGATAACGATGAGGATGCACTTCGCGCAACAATTGAACAGATCGTCAAAGACAATCCGCAGTCTGTGGAGGATTACCACAACGGAAAAGAGAAAGCAATCGGATTTTTGGTCGGACAGACGATGAAAGCGATGAAGGGACAGGCAAATCCTGCACTGGTGAACCAGATCTTACAGGAATTGCTGTAAATGATCAGTACCTTTTGAAGAGATAAGCAGTATTGTGAGAACCAGATGCCTGAAAGTTCCAGATAACCATGCGGCGGCAAATTTTGAGCGCAAAATCCGGTATTTCTAACCATACCGTGGCTGGCATCCCATTTCGTGTCTTTGCCACGTTTGAATACTCACGGAGTGTGTCCGACAAGCCGCAGACAATGAGCGGACTTTCTGGTGTCCCTAATGGCACCTCTTCACAGACA
>ENA-UESU01002657-UESU01002657.1-human-gut-metagenome-genome-assembly--contig:-NODE-2657-length-11216-cov-4.290331_pt1 | contig 11216 bp, 10 predicted proteins | sample MGYA00243007_ERZ508008 | MGnify/ENA primary metagenome ERZ508008 (study PRJEB26167, sample SAMN06115399) | human gut metagenome | host: Homo sapiens | place: China:Henan | collected 2016-06-23...
CCCCTCTTCCGTGAAATAATCCCTAACCTCACGTACACCGAAGTTTATAGTTTCTTTATCCGATACCTTACCATCAACCTCGAATGCCAAGTCCATACCGTACTTTCGCTTTTTCCAAGGAAGGTATTCCTAATTCTTTACCACTCAATTCTGATTTCCCTTCAGGCAATGAAGCATCCAAAAGCAGTTTCTCCAATTTGGAAAATCGGGCCTCTTTGGGTAGAATATCATTCAATTCGCTACGCGAAGCACGAACATAACGCTTATTCATTCGGTCGAAAAGCAGAATTTCATCGGGAGTTATCTCCAAACGGGCTATCTCTGTACGTAAAATAGGCATAAGAATGGAGAGTTGCACACGCTCGCCTCCCTTCATTTTCATCGTCCCTCCGGTAGTTATACTCCCATTTGCTCCGGAAGGTATAGTCAGTTGAAGCCTTGACGACAAATAGTGTGCTGTTTCGGGAACAGCTATGCCAGCAGCCTGCTTTGAACTGCGGCAACCGGCCAACCCAACCATTAGCAGCAACAAATATAGAATCTTCCTCATTCCGCAATATATTTCTTCTTCTTTATCTTTTCTTTCAACGTTTTCGACTGGCTACCCATATCCAGAGCTTGCTGCCAATATTTCAAAGCCCCATCCACATCACCGGTCATATAATAAATATCACCACAATGCTCTACGATGACATCACTTTTTTCCTGATCGCTTTTCATCGCATTATCAATGTAGATACGCGCCTCGGCATAATTCCCCTTTTCAAACAGTATCCAGGCATACGTATCAAGAAAAGTAGCATTATCAGGTTCGGCTTTTACCGTCTTATAACTCATTTCCTCGGCCTTGTCAAGATCACGCCGTTCTACCGACAGATAGTAAGCATAATTATTCAAAGCACCTATATTGGACGGATTGTAAACCAACGCGGAATCGTATGCATTGTATGCATCTGCCATCTGCTTTTTGGTATGATAAATATCACCCATGATAGAATAGAAATCAGACAAGACCTCTTTTTTACTGTCCGGTGTAGCATTCTCCAAAGCTTTCCGGCAGATGGCAAGCGCCTCATCATGACGCTCCGCCTGGTTATAGGCAATGGCCAGATAAAAATAGAACTCAAGCGCATCGGGAGTTGCTTCGATACCCGGTTCGCAGATTTTTATCACCTGGTCAAAATCACTCTTTTGTACGGCTATCTCCAAAAGCATCAAACGGGCAGCCTTATTAGTGGGATCGATCTGAACAACCCGTTCCAACACCGGTACGGAAGCTTCCTTCAAATTTTTAGCCCAAAGATATTGAGAATATAACATCGGAATCTGATCATCTTCCGTATCCTGCTGAAGAATCCGGTCGAAAAGCGAAATTACATCCGTACTGTCCGCTTCTGCCTGTTCATTCTGCGCAATGATCTGACGCATCACATTCAGTTTTGTATCTGCCGGCACTTTCTTATTCAGCAGTAGCGAATCGATTTGTTGCCTGTACAAATCCTTTTGCCCCGTCTGCTCATAATAAGATGCAAGAGAAAAACGGGCCATAACGTTATCCGGCTCGGAAGCAAGCACTTTTTGATAAATATCATAGGCTTCTTGCTGTTTACCATTTTGCATATATACATCACCCAAAATCACCTGATAACGCATATCCATTGGGTATTCTTTCACCAACCCTTCTATTTCACGGAAAGCGCTCTTATCATCCTTCATTTGCAAATAAATACGAAACTTCTCCATCGTAAGCTGCTCGTTTTTTCCGAGCTTCTCTTCCAGACGATCCAGTGTTTCGATCACTTTTCCATAATCTTGCTTCTGGTTGTATAAATCGATCAGAGCAAACAAGGCATCTTTCTTCGCAGGAAAACGGACTGCCATTGCTTCAAGTATATCTATTGCCTTCTCTTTCTCATCCTGTTGCTGATAAAGGCTGGCAAGTGCCTGATTGTACCAATAATTATCAGGTGCGTTCTCTACTGCCGCTTCCAAAGCAGCCTGCCCCTGCGGCACTTGCTTAAGAAACATATAATATTGAGAAATCTCATAAAGTGCCGAAGCGGCATAAGGATCGATAGTCAAGCAATGTTTCAGTAAATCAAACGCAGCATCATACTCCTTTTTTACTTTCAACCGGGTGGCTTCAAGGAAGAAATAGTCGTATTTGCGTTGTTGCTCAGGTGAAAGCGTTATCCGCTGCCGGGTTCCGGCAACATCCGCCTTTCCAATCCTGCGCGAAGAGCCACAAGAGATCAACATCCCTATCAACGTCAAAAGGAGTAACAATCTTATTTTCATTCGTTTTTCGTAATTTGTTATTTAATAATTTAGGAGTAAGTATGTGAGTAGTGTATAGTAGTCAAGTAGTTAAGTAGTAAGTAGCGGATAGTATTGACTACTTGCTACTTGACTACTTAACTACTTGACTACTATACACTACTCTCTACCTGTATGCCCGAAACCACCGGCACCACGTTCTGTCTCATTCAAGACATCCACTTCCTGCCATACAGCCTGCTCGTGACGGGCAATCACCATTTGTGCAATCCGTTCGCCATCTTCAATAACAAACGTCTCAGTGGAAAGATTTACTAAAATGATGCAAACTTCTCCGCGATAATCCGCATCTATAGTACCCGGAGAATTCAAGACAGTAATACCTTTCTTTAAAGCCAAACCGCTACGGGGACGTATCTGTGCCTCAAAGCCTTCAGGAAGCGCAATGTACAAGCCGGTCGGCACAAGACAACGTTGCATGGGAGCCAGTGTAAGCGGTTCCGACAGATTTGCTCTAATATCCATTCCAGCAGAGAGTCCGGTGGCATAAGCCGGAAGCGGGTGCTTCGATTTATTGATAACTTTCACGTTCATATTCAGCATGTTTACTATTTAACGGGCGAAAATACATAATTTGTATCGAATTTCCGTACATTTGCAGTTAAATAATGTGCGAAAACAGAACAAGACATCGCCAAATAGTAAATTGTAAACCGTCAAATAGTAAATAAAAAGATGGATTGGAGGAAACTGATCTCAGCAAAACGTTTCGGAATGGAAGAATTCCATGAAGACAGACAAGAAAACCGCTCGGAATTTCAAAGGGATTATGACCGGCTTGTTTTTTCGGCCCCTTTCCGCCGTCTGCAAAATAAGACACAGGTATTTCCTCTGCCCGGCAGTATCTTTGTCCACAATCGTTTAACGCACAGTCTGGAGGTTTCGTGCGTTGGCCGTTCGTTGGGTAATGATGTATCCAAAGCAATACTTACCCGCCAGCCGGAACTGTACGATTCGTTCCTGCCGGAAATAGGTTCTATCGTATCCGCCGCTTGTCTTGCACACGATTTGGGCAATCCCCCCTTCGGCCATTCCGGGGAAAAAGCGATTTCTACTTTCTTCTCCGAAGGAAAAGGGCAGTTCCTGAATGAGCAAATCTCCCCGGTGGAATGGGATGATTTGACACATTTTGAGGGAAATGCCAATGCATTCAGATTGCTTACACACCAATTCGAAGGACGGCGGAAAGGAGGATTCGCAATGACCTATTCTACCCTTGCTTCAATCGTAAAATACCCCTTTTCATCGAGTCTTGCAGGAAATAAATCCAAGTTCGGTTTTTTCACCAGTGAAGAGGAAGGATTCCGGCGCATAGCCACAGAATTGGGCTTAATACAGCTCAACGATCATCCTTTAAAATATGTCCGACATCCATTGGTATATCTGGTAGAAGCGGCAGATGATATCTGTTATCAAATGATGGATATCGAGGATGCCCACAAATTAAAGATTCTGACCACCGATGAGACAAAAGAATTACTTCTGGCCTACTTCAGTGATGAGCGAAAAGAACATATCCGCAAGACCTTCCATATCGTCAGCGACAACAACGAACAAATTGCCTACTTGCGTTCTTCCGTCATCGGATTATTGATAAAAGAGTGTACTAAGGTATTCCTCGAACACGAATCCGAAATATTGTCCGGAACATTTGAAAATCCTCTTATAAAAAAAATATCGGAAAGACCGGCACAGGCTTATAGACGCTGTTCGGAGATTTCGTTTGCAAAAATCTACCGGTCACGCGATGTGCTCGACATCGAACTTGCCGGTTTCCGGGTTATCAGCACATTATTGGAGTTGATGATCAATGCCGTCACCTCCCCGGACAAAGCATACTCGCAACTTCTCATCAACCGCGTATCCGGGCAATACAACATAAAATCGCCCGTACTCTATGAAAGAATACAGGCGGTACTTGATTATATATCGGGAATGACCGATGTCTTTGCTTTAGACCTTTACCGCAAAATTAACGGCAACAGTCTTCCTGCGGTGTAAATAGTTTATTAACCCCAGAGGTCAATTTACATTCATCGGGATGATTCTCAATGAACGATTGGATGTGACGCATACGTTTATCCTCAAGGATCTCGTCTACTGCTATCAATATACCGGTTTCTTCCACGTCACCGAATTCATAATTGATAGCGGTACCGAACATACGCATGGTAGGGCTCAAACTCATATATGCATTGACTAATGGCGGGATATTATAACCCAACTTGCGGATTTCACAATTCAATATTTTATAATCATCCTTAAACGAGTCTTTACTAAAGATCCCTGCGAGTTCCTTTTCTTCCGTCTCCATAACCAACGGCTGCATCGGAGTAATCAGCTTGTCCTTATCACCGAAATGCTTCTTCAGGAAATAAAGAATCATATCGCGTCCTTGGCGGTGGTAACTCGGATACATCGTCACTTTCCCAAAGAAATACTTCACATTAGGCATTACCACAGTCAACGCCCCCAAACCATCCCATAAATTATCCAAAGCAAACAAGCCTTTGCTTCCGGCACGGGTAGACTGATATTCAAGCGTAACGAACGAACGTCCCAGTTCGATGGTAGTAGGCAAATATTCTTTAAGGAACTTTTCCGAGAAATTGAACATATGGGATGTTGCCAGTATCGGCGCTCCCTTTTCATCAAACCGTACATCCGTGCCTAACAGATAACGATATCCTCCCAATATTTCTTCCGCTTCAGGATTCCATACAATGAGTTGCTTATAAGGATTCTCCATTGTATCGTATTCATCAATATCCAGGGAAAGGCCTGTACCACCTCCGGCAGCACGAAAAGCTATTTCACGCAAACGGCCGATTTCTTTCATTACATTCGGAGCATTCTGAGCAGTAATAATATAAATCTGATTATTACTTTTATTGGTCATGCGTAACCGTTTATCCTCTGTCAATTCCGCTTTTAGTAGCTCTTTGCTTATCGGTTTAATAATCTCTTCCATATTCCTCGTTAGTGTAATTGTTCTTTTTCTCTTCTTACAGTTTATATACGATGTCCTTCACGTATTCCGCCCATTGCGCCGGTGTTTTCGATTTATCAAATGTCTGCCAAGGAATCGGTTTTCCAAAAGTGACTGTAAATGTCTTATGACGGTTTTTAAACATTTCATCCGCCAGATAAAGCATGGCAATGTTAAATTTAATACCCAATGCCTTGCATATATTGGCCAGATTATAAAAGAAATCGGAGTTCCGTCCTCCGAAATGTACAGGTACCACATCGCGCTGAGCCTGCACACTCTTTACTATAAATGTCTTTTTCCACTCCAAATCACGAATCACTCCGTTCCGACGCCGCGAACAAAGTCCTGCAGGAAACATAATCAACTGGTCATCCGATTTAAATCCCGCTTCCACCATCTTCGGAAAATCTTTTGCCTGTTTCCCGGTCTTATTGATAGGAATACAAAGCGGTGCCAGTCCTCTGAGATTCATTAATAAATCATTGACCAGATATTTCACCTTTCCATTGTAGAATTTACCGAGAACATAGCCCAAAGCCACTCCATCCTGTCCGCCCAGTGGATGATTCGATACAAACGTATATAATCCCTCTTTAGGTAAGTTTTCTTCTCCCCTTACTTCTACCTTGGCATCCAGAAAATCAAGCGAAGCTTCTAAAAAGTCAACACCTAACTTGTCTTTTGACTCTTGAAGAAAGACATTGATCTCCTCTTGATGCACGATTTTCTTCAAATAAGAAATCAGAAATTTAGGGATATATTTATACCGCTTCGGAGCTTTTGCCCGAAGTATCTTATCGATATCTATTAAAAACAAAGAGTCGTCAGTCATTCGTTATAGATAAAATGATTGTGCAAAATTAATTGTTCTTTTCTATTAATTGCAATAATTTGGCAGAAAATGCTGGATCAAGGTTTGCAATGCGAAAAAATAACGCCCGAAAACTATCAAAAATGACCTGAAAACTATCAATTGATAGTTTTCAGGCTAAAGAAAGATAAAATCCCCCCTATCGCAATCAGCAAAATGCCGTAAACTTGCAACATCGAAATAAACAACGATATATTCACAATTTAAAAAGCAACGTTATGAAAAGTATAAGCTTCAGAAAAGATTTAATAGGAGTTCAGGATGAACTGCTGCGTTTTGCATACAAACTGACCACGGACAGAGAAGAAGCAAATGATTTGTTGCAGGAGACCTCATTAAAAGCATTGGACAATGAGGACAAATATATGCCGGATACCAATTTTAAAGGATGGATGTACACCATCATGCGCAATATCTTTATCAACAACTACAGAAAAGTAGTACGTGATCAGACTTTCGTTGACAGAACAGAGAACCTATACCACCTGAACCTCCCGCAGGAATCGGGATTCGAGAGTACGGAAAGTTCGTATGACCTGAAAGAAATGCACCGCATAGTAAACTCGCTGCCAAAAGAATACAAAGTGCCTTTTGCAATGCATGTTTCCGGATTCAAATACCGTGAAATTGCAGAAAAGCTCAATCTCCCGTTGGGAACCGTAAAGAGCAGGATCTTCTTTACACGCCAAAAGTTACAGGAAGAATTGAAAGATTTCAGATAACCATATTATATGACCTAAACCGACAACTAATCAATTTCCATATAATTTTTAGTGTAATTTTTTAGCTGCATTAATTCAGGAGCAAGAGGAAGAAACTTCCACACTTGCTCCTTTTTTTTAGTTTATTATCGTTCGGCTTCAAAAACGCTGTAAGCCGAAGCGAAAAGTAATTCGCTCCCCAATCAGCCATAAAAATAGCGAATTTTCAAAAAATGCAGTATCTTTTTCAGATAAATCACATTCAACCGGCAAAGCTGCTTGTACTCTGTATTTTTCCCGCCCCTTCGCCGGTTTCACCTTCCTTGCTCAAACATCCTATTCATAGGTAATCCAGGGCAAAGGAAAGTTTCTGCTCCCTATGCTCCGTGCAAATGTCTTCTAAGGGCCGTACATACGTTCCATAAACCTCAAGTATACGGATATCCCCATACGCCAATCAGTATCCGCAAACAAGTATTTCCGGACATAGCATACTCTACAACACATTTAACCATTTTTTACAGGGGCATTATCATCTTTTGCCAAATGTTTCCTTATATTTGAACAACAAACATGGAAGATTATTCCAAATATGGAAAAAGTAAAAGAAAACATGGAAAAAGCAGAAGAAAACTATAAAGTGCCGAACCTTGAAAAAGGGATTGCAGTCCTTGAGTATCTGTCACTTTACACGATGGGGAAAACATTGCAGGAAATCAAGTCGGAACTTGATATTTCGCAAACTACCGCTTACCGGATTCTGAATACTTTGGTCCGGTTAGGATACCTTATATATAATGAAGATACCAAGCATTACAAATTATCCCGTAAACTATTGACACTTGGATTCAGATCGCTAAACGAACACAATCTATTGGAAATTGTCCTGCCGCATCTGCGTAATTTGCGTGATCAGGTGAAAGAAACAGCCTGCTTCGGAGTATTAGGAGATCAAAAAGGCATATTTATCGAACAGGCACAAGGACACCATACCTTCCGGTTCGTACTTTCACCGGGAAAACCTTTCGAACTGCATTGTTCGGCGCCCGGAAAAGCTATCATGGCTTATCTTCCTAATACTGTCCGCGATTATTATCTGGCACAGATGGAATTTACACGCTACAACGCACGTACAATTACGACCCCGGAGGCTTACATGGAAGAGCTGGAGAAAGTACGCAGACAAGGCTATGCCATGGACAACGAAGAAGAACTGAGCGGAGTAGTCTGCGTCGGCACACCGATCTTTAATTATACCAGCTACCCGTGTGGTGCCATTTGGATTTCCGGTCCCAAAGACAGGCTATCGAAAGAGGTAATCCGCCAATCCGTAGAATATATAAAAGATACGGCACAATGTATTTCAAGAGAGTTAGGATATAGTCACATATAAGAAAAAATATATACTATGAACACCCCCAAGCAAATATTGAAAAAGATAATCGTAGCTGCTTTTTTGTGCAGTCCTCTTTCGTTTGTCTTTGCAGGAAATCCTCCACTTTTTCCTACAGATATCACCTTGAACGATAAAGGGGAAATTCTGATTACAGAAAAAGGCAGAAACCGCATCAGCATCTTCTCACCGGATGGTAAAACACTTCTGCGTACGATTCCGGTAGACGAATCTCCCACCGGTATTCTTCTGGATGCCGACAAGGCATATGTCACTACAAATGCTGCCACCGGACATTTACAGATTATTTCTTTAGAAACCGGTAAGCAGGAAACCGCCATTGCAACAGGTTCCGGTGCCTGTTATCCGATATTCGGCCCGGACAAAAAACACATATATGTATGCAATCAATTCCAGAATACGGTTTCAGAGGTCAATCCGGCAATCCACCAAGTTATCCGTTCCGTAAAAGTCTTGCGTGAACCCAAATCAGCACTGTTCAGTAAAGACGGAGAGTACCTGTTCGTGACAAATTTTCTGCCGGCCCAACGAGCGGACGTCGACTATGTGGCTGCCTGTGTATCAGTAATCAGAATGAGCGATTTCACCAAGGTAAAAGACATACAACTGGCCAATGGAAGCAATGCACTTCGCGGCATTTGCATGACTCCTGATGGTAAATATATTTATATATCACATAATCTCGGCCGTTTTACTGTTCCGACTTCCCAATTGCAACAAGGATGGATGAACACCAGTGCCTTCAGCATCATAGATGTAGCAAAACAAGAATTCATCGGAGCGGTTGTTGTTGACGAGCCGGAACGAGGAGCAGCAGGCATCTGGAGCATCGTCTGCAACGACGAAACACTATTCATCACCCACTCCGGAACCCATGAAATCAGCGTTATCGATCATAAGGCAATGCTGGACAAGTTTCTGAATTATCCCAACAAATCGATGTTGGATTATGACCTGAGATTCCTGTACGGCTTGCGCAAGCGTATTCCATTGGAAGGAAACGGCCCCCGCAAAATGATCATAGAGAATGGTAAACTCTATATTCCCACTTATTTTGCCGACATCCTAAACATCGTAGACGCACAAACTTGTGAAATAGCCACAGCCAATTTGAATCCGGACCGGGAAGAAAGTGCGGAAAATAAAGGAGAACGTTACTTCAACGATGCATCCCACTGTTTTCAAAATTGGCAGAGCTGCAACGGATGCCATCCCGGAGATGCCCGTACCGACGGTATGAACTGGGATTTAATGAACGATGGAGTCGGTAACTCCAAAAACTGTAAGAGTCTGTTATTCAGTCATCCCACCCCTCCCAGCATGATATCCGGTATCCGTGAAACCGCCGAATGGGCTGTACGTGCCGGCTTCAAGTTTATCCAATTCTTCGATATCACCGAAGAGGACGCCGTTTGTGTAGATGCTTATCTGAAATCTCTGCAACCTGTTCCAAGTCCTTATCTGGTCAACGGCGAACTGTCTGACCTCGCCAAAGAGGGTCGCAAAATTTTTGAAAAACTGAACTGTACGGAATGCCATAGCGGTCCCTATTATACCGACCTGAAGATGCACCGTATCGGTGAAGACATCGAGTTTGAAAAAGGATGGGATACCCCTACTCTTCGTGAAGTATGGCGCACAGCACCCTATCTATTCGACGGCCGTGCCGCCACCATGGAAGAAGTGTTCGAAATACATAAACACGGAATTGACAAGAAAGTATCTAAAAAGGAAATCAAAGCACTGACAGAATACGTAAACTCATTATAAACCAAAAACCACTGGAAAACATGAACTATTGCGAGAAAATACGGTATAACATATATACCACCGAAGTAGCAGACTTTACAACGATGGCGGACACCTTATTGGCGCAATTACCGAAAGACGAGTCCATATTCAGACTGGTATTCTTCGGTACTCCGGCAAACAATGAGGAATATGTCACACGACGTAACATCCTGTGTAATAAGATACAGCAACGTTATGAAGATCGTCTGCCTGTAATGAGTTATGTATCACAACCGGCATTGGACGGTGCCCTTACTTTAGAGGCACACAGCTACCGGGCGGATGAAAATGACCGCATCACTTATCATCCCAACAAAGGTTTTCCATATGTCACACTGGAGAATGCAGACGGCCGTTTTCTTTTTGCCGGTGGCTTTCACAGTGACATACTGGATTTTAATATCCAACAACAGGCCGTTGAAATCTTCCGCTTGGCAAGCGAGGTTCTGCACAAAGAGAACTTCCCCATCGAAAATATCATCCGGCAATGGAACTATATCGAACAAATTACCAGTTTTGACGGTGCCGACCAGCATTATCAAATGTTCAATAACGTACGTAGTAATTTCTACAATCAGGCAGTATGGACGAACGGTTATCCGGCAGCTACCGGAATCGGAACAAACTTAGGCGGTGTTCTGGTAGATATCGATGCCGCCGTATTCACACGCCCTGCATGCTTTGCTACCCCGATCGACAACAAATTGCAGATTGCCGCCCATGCCTACTCGCCGCAAGTATTGGAAACCGCCCAACAACAAAAGACGACACCCAAGTTCGAACGTGCCAAAAGCATGACGTTCGACGACAGAAAACTTATCTACGTATCGGGTACAGCCGCTATCCGGGGAGAAGAGAGCCTGACCGGAGTCGGTCTCGAACGGCAGCTTCACATCACAATGGAGAATATAGCCCAACTGACCGGAGATGCACAACTGAAAATGCTGCGCGTCTATCTGAAAAACAAATCCGACTATAAGGAAGCGTACGAAGTATTAAGCAGTTATCAACTGGCCATTCCTGTCTCTTATATGTGTGCAGATGTATGTAGAGATGAGTTATTAATCGAAATAGAAGGGATTGCCATAAAATAAAATCCAATTCCTCCAG
>ENA-UESU01002671-UESU01002671.1-human-gut-metagenome-genome-assembly--contig:-NODE-2671-length-11174-cov-8.678832_pt1 | contig 11174 bp, 16 predicted proteins | sample MGYA00243007_ERZ508008 | MGnify/ENA primary metagenome ERZ508008 (study PRJEB26167, sample SAMN06115399) | human gut metagenome | host: Homo sapiens | place: China:Henan | collected 2016-06-23...
AAATCCCTTGTGTCGTCAGCGATATTTCTTGTCTCTGTATTAACAGAGAGTATAGTGTCAGCCTTGGCGGTTAACAAATTCAGAGATTGAGATTGAATTACATTCTGATTCTTGACTTCTTCCCCTGCAATCTGTAAAGCAGTAAACCTACCGTTCAATTCTTCCCCGGTATCCTGGCTCATGGCTTCGAAGCCTTTTGATGTAGAAGATTGGGAAGTAGATGAAGAATCCCAGCCAAAAGCATCAGCCATTGCGTCACGCTCAGCCATGATTTGCTCAGCTAACGCCTTCTGTGCTTCTTTCAATTCTGCCGATTCTTGAGTTGTTAGGTCAAAAATCCCATCCCCATTGCTGTCTGATTTTGCAGCCCAATCTTTGTACAAAGCTTCTATTTTACTACGGTACTTATTTGCCACAAGGTTTTCTAATATGGCATTTTTCAAGTATTCCCCGAAATCATCAGCCATATCCTTACTACTCTTATCCATATCAGAAAGAGTAGAAACAAAACTGTCATAGAAAGAATCGAAAGAAACTCCGGTCATTGTTTCCTGAAGCTTTGTCTTCATATCCTCTATCTCGTCAGAACAGTCAATAATGTTTTGCAAATACCCTTGCACATCACCGTCCAACTTCGCCCAGAACGTAGGTGCTTCTTCCTGTAGACGTTCCAATTGTTCCGCTGTAAGAGAAAATAGTCCAGTCATACGACCGTCAGCAACCGAGTTGTAATCGAATCCAATAGACTGTGCCGCTTTACGAAGTTCATCCCACCCTTGGCTTGACATTCCTTTTCTCTGACGAACGCCAATGGAGTGAGAACCTGCACTCGCCCCTGCATTAAGCCTCTCTACCCCAAGTGCAACATTGCTTTGAGCTTTCTTATTCAATAAGTCCAGTACTTCTTGCCCAACCTTACGCGCTTCATCGCCATAAGATATATCTATATATTTCTGCTTCTTACTAATAAGCATATCCCAAACATCAATAAGCGCCCCGTACTCCTCTTTCATCTTATTATAGGCAGAGTAATCAGCGCCAAGAACACCTATTAATCCTGAAGCCATGCCTATTGCTCCACCGATAACTGCACCCCAAGGTCCACCGATAGATGCACCAGTTGCCGCATAAGAAGCGGTGCTACTTAAAACAGAAGTAACCTTTCCAGCCGTACTATCTGATTTTACACCCAAATCTCCAAGAACGCCATCCAACTCTCTCACAGCTGATGCTATACCACTGAACCCTTTAGAGGTACTTTCAAAATCATTATTCTTAAATCCCTCTTGAATCTGCTTGAATGGATTATCCTTATCAAGCATCTTTTTGAATTTGGCTATTTGAGAAGAAAGACTTGATGTAAATTTATTTAAGGAAGAAGGATTAGCCATAGCATTATTTATAGCTTTCACAGTCTTTTCATTATCCTTAAACAAATCGGGTATTTTAGTTCCCTCTATCCCATTCATATAATCAATAAGCTCTTGAATATCCTCTATTATATTCCTTATTGACGATGAAGAACGATTAGAGAAATCTGTGAAAAATCTTCCCCATAATTCTGAGTTTTTCATCAATTCATCATCCAGGCTATCAAGATCTTCTTTTCTCTGGGCAATAAAAGTGGATTTTTCAACACTCCCCTCTTTTGCGTCCGCAATCTGCTTATCATATTTATCCATGATAGCTTTGCGTTTTTCCTGATATTCTCCATACTTAATATAATACTCATTCCAAGCATCATCCTGCTTATCTTGATACTCTTTTAAGTTCTTTTCGAAAGCGGCTATTCCACCTTTATACAATTCATTAAATGGTGTATTCTCATCCTTAGATAGTGTAATCCCACTTCCATCAAAGGACTTTCCTTTATTTTCCGGATTAGCATCCCATGCAGTACGGGCATCCTCAATCTTCTTCCGCAAAGCATCCTCTTTCTGTCGGTCGATAGCTTGCATCTCTTTTTCAAAATTGAGTTCCATTTCAGCAATGGTCTTGGCCGAACCTTCATCCATTACTTTGATACGAGCTTCATCAACTTTCATTTGCAAATCTTCAGCAGAACGTTTCTGTTCTAATGCTTGCTTATCCATCAGAAGGGCGTATTTCTCTTGTTCTTTGCGGAGTTTTTCGGCAGCAGATTCTTGCTTGGAAGAGTTATCATCATATATTTTTAATTTCTCCTCTGCTACCTTTTTTTGTTTAACTAAAACATTATACTGTTGCACTACATCATCAGGAACTTTAACAGATATCTCTTGGGCATTTCCTCCTTTGAGAATATCCATATATTCATCCTTTATTTGCTTCAAAGCTACATCCGCTATCTGCACTTGCTGTTGCCAGTAGTCATAAGTTCCTTCTTCAGGTTGAGGATATAAATCATCCACCTTTATTTTTTTGGATATTATAGATATAGATTGTTCATAAGCTTTAGTTTCACTTATCAAATCCATCCATGCCTTCTTCTGATCCTTTATATTTTGTTCAGCACGGAATATCTTATTTTCTGCTTCAAGCTTAGCTGTCGCTGTACCAAATCCTGTCTCTTTCTTTTCATTATATTCATTCACAGCTTTATCATAGTCATCAATTGCCTTAAGATAAGTGACATATTGATTTTGTCTTTTCAGTAAAGCTTCATCCTTTTTTGTTTCAAGTTCTGTTATCTTATCGGTATATGCCCTGGCTCTCGCTGATTCAATTATTTGTTTTGATAATGATTGATAAGCCGATTCAAGTTTACCCAAACTTACCAATTCACCATTCATTATATTAGAATACTGAGGATATTTCTTCATCCATTCATCGACAGCTGCTGTACGTTCCTTTGTTGACAAGAAAGTACCTTTTAGTTTGTTATATAACAAATCAAGTTCAGCCCTCTCTTTTGTAGAATCAGAAATAGCTTTTTTACGAGCCAATGCCATTTCTTGCTCAGCACTAAGTAATTCTTTTATTACTTCTTTTGCTTTAAATAATCCAGTAACCCAATCAACCACTTTATCCCCATATAGGGTTAACAAGGTAATTCCAACTGTTAAAGCACTTTGCCAACTAAACAAAGAAGATACCGCCTGCTTCCACACAGGAGTAGCCGATTGTCCCGATTTCTTTAATAGCTCATACTCTGTTCTCGCCCGCCTAATTTCATCGGCTAAAATCGGCAAGTTGTTACTTATAGCAGAGAAAAACACTTTTGGACCATAAGCCAAAGAAGGGAGCTCACGTCCTAGTTGCTGAATTGACATACTGAGTCCATTCCACTGCTTACCATAATTACCTACATTTCGTTGATGATTGCCAATTGTAGCATCAAGCTCCTTCATTTTTGTATCTGCCTGATTAATAGACTCAAGAAGTTCCTTCCCAAACGGAGACTTTCGTTCTTCTTCCGTCAACTCACGATAGGCAACCCTCATCCTTGATAAAGACTGCGAAATCCCATTCATGGAAGTAGCAGATGCATTGTCTAACCTAACATTATTGTTCAAAGTCTGCCTCACATCAGATAATGCTGCTTTATGTGTCAGCAACGAGTTGTTTAGCTGTTCAAGTCTTTTCTGTTGAGCAGAAGATAGCAAAGACGCATCCCCCTGCAATTTAGTAATCTTCTTTATTTCGGCATTAATCAGACGGATGGTATTCATTTCATCCACCATGCGTTTGACATTTGCATCCCTTGCCCCAAGAATACCGTCAATCTCCGCTTTTAGGTCATCATAAGCCTTTGCTTGCGCCTGAATACTGGCTGTTTCAGCCGTATTTGCCTGTGCATTTACATTCCCAGTCTGTGCAGGAACACCTACGGATTTAGAAATTTTCTCCTGCGCTTTGATAATCTTTTCAGCAGCATCATTAATCCGCTTGGTTGAAAGCATTATCTTCCCCTCTGCTACCGCCACTTTATCTACCAACGCATCATATTGGGATAATAGCGAAGTAAGCTGTGATTGCAACCCTTTTGCTATATCAATATCCACCGTGATATTAATACCCTTCAAGGCTTTTTTTACATTCTCTATCTCGTTCTTTAGTTTGCGCAACTTCTGAACGTCACCATCTACATTTGATATAATTCCTGCCATATTATAGTTTCTTTTCTATTTGCCTACCTGCATACAAGACGCCATTAGTCATAATAACTTCAAATCCTTTACTTTCGACATAGCTTGCATAAGGCTGACCGTTAGCCAAATAAAGCCCATCTTTTGATTTTTCGGAATAAATCAGAAGATTCTCTGTATTTCTTACTGCTTCGGGGTGAGAACCGTCAGATTCTACCCACATATCCACTATTATCCCATTACGAACTACGCATCCCCCGTTTGCATTATTCAAGTTGCCAGTCCTATTTTCATAAGCCCTGTTAGCTTTCGCATTTCGAGTCGCCTCTCTTCCTATTTGGGAGAGTGTATTATAATACGTATCATCTATTCTTCCAAACAGTTCATCCAATCCTGAAATATCTCCTTTAAATTCCATTTTTTTTGTTAAAGTTACGACATAGCCAAATTTTAACATGATTATTTTCAGTGAAATATGCAACAATCGGGCTATTGTGATAAAATAATTGTGAAGGTAAGTCTCTATAGCCTATTTTGATATTTTTGAGATTACAAATACACGACATTTGAAAGATTGTCGTGAAATAGTTTGGAGTGATTGGATTTCTTGGTAGTTTTGTGAACTAACTAAAAAAAACTATCATGGAAACAACATTAAACATTGTATCAATCATCATTATCGTATTCGGTATTCTTCAAATTATTCTGTTTTTCAAAGTATGGGGAATGACTAACAATGTGAGTGAAATGAAGAATATGATGGAGTTATTCTTAAGAAAAGACTTTCAGGCAAAGGATGGGAAAATCTCTCAAAACACTAAATTTGAAAGCGACATTAAAATAGAAGATTTGGTTGTAGAATTAAAAAATGAACGTCAATTAAAGGTAGTCGATATAACGGATAATGGGGAATTTGAATGTACTATACCTGGCGGAATATCACCAGTTGGTATATTCAACAGAAATGAAATTGAGTTGTTTGAAAAATATTGGAATAAATCCAAATAGAATTAATAGCGCACCCCTACTTAACGAGGTGCGCATTACTTTTAGGCAGCATCCTTATTCAAGAATTTTTCAACAAAATAAATTTGTCCTTTACCTGTTACCTTTGTGGTAGTAGTTACCAATACAGAACCGTCCGGTTTGGTGATTGAGGTCTGTTTCAATTCAAACAATCCCAATTCCATTGATTTCTGTGTTGGCTGGTTATAATACTGCCCCTTTTGGCAGAGATAACCATGTTCACGCATCCAAGTAAACAAACGGTTTTGACCGATATTCACTCCGTTTTGTTGCAATATCTTCGCCAATTCAGCCACAAGGCAAGAACGTTGAGAAGTTGAAACGGCATCGGCAAAAAGAACTTTGGGTGCATCTTTTTGAATCTTCTGTTCTGCTTCAATACGCTTTTGCTTTTCTTCTTTTAGATTGGTTGCAAGCTGAATCAGAAAATCGGGTGAAGTGAGAGCCTTTTCAAGTGTTTCGTTGGTCATGTATGCACCATGCTTACGAATTGATGGCAAGACTTCATCGCATACCCAATCTTGAAATTTTTCAGCATCAGGCAATTTAGATTTCATAGTTAGACGATAGACTTCGCTTTCTTTGCCGTACTTTATAGGCTGTACACCACTTTGGGTGGGGGTTTCCAAAATAGTAACCCCCTTACAATGGTCTATAACAGCTTTCGCTGGGTTTGAATATCCAAGTGCTTTTGCAACATCTGCCAAGCAAAACAAAGGTTCATCACTCTCGTTCATCGCAATTCTTACTTTTCCGAACTGCTCATTTTGGAAAATCTGAATATTATTCATACTTTTACACAGTTTTAAAAATTAGACCCCACCAAAGGCAAGCTCCTCACTTCTTACCAATGGCGGGGTTATATTTTCAGCCGTGAGGATAGCTGGGTTATTTCTGTCTGCAAATTTACCACTTACCGATTGTGCGACCTAAAAAGTGTCGTGTTTAGACCGAACAATTAGCAAAAGGTTCGTATATACTCTGCAAACTTATTTTATAATCGTGTAAGGGAAGAATTTTCTTTTGCCGGATAACCAACAATTCATCAATTGTTGTAAAATAATAGGCGGTGGTCTTATTTTAGCCTGTTTCATACTCATTTCTTTAACGCTTCATCAATCAACCCACGAAGTTCTTTCAATTCTTCTTCGGTCAATCCATACACATTACCCAGCACAGAGGGCTTTTCTATCTTCAAGCCGTATTTTACCCCCCCCCCTGCTGTTTTTCTTTAGGTAAAATGGCGATAGCAAATCGTTTATTCATTTCTTTCTTCTTTTGATTTATAATTATGTTTCTAATCGCTTGCTTGGTAGCCCCAAACGGTGGTGGTCTGATATAAAGGTTCATATTCAGGTTATTTTAAAGGCAACCTTTAAAGTCGTACGGACTGCCTTTTGATAATCGTGTTAGTTCGCCAGAGCCGAAACTCTACTTGTTATAATCGTGCCAATAATGTAGCTTACATCACGAGAACATTCATTCAGTTTAGTGACTGTTTCATCCAAACAGTCCCACTGCCCGGCATCCCGTAATTCTTTCTCATCCATCGTACCCGAAACTATACTACAGGCTTGATTAATTAGACACATTGCTTTTAGTAAATCAGAATGAACAGCTTTGTTCTTTACCTCTTCAATATTAATTTCTGTTGCCATAATCGTTTATATTTTATGTGTTAGTACTCTACAAATCGCTTTATAAACTTGTGTTTTCTCAAATCTATTCAGTATTGATATTTTTTCAGCACCGAATGATAATTCACCGTTTCTGAACTGATATACGTTAATCCGTCCACCTACCGTGTTATGATGGTATATCTTTACTTCTTGGTTTTCAGCTATTAGTGTCATAGTCATTTCTTTTTTAAATTACCACTGTTTTACCTGTTCTTTCAATTCGTTATACTTACCATTAATAAGCAATTCAACTTCACGATGATAGTTTATATCAGTCAAACGATACTCTACTAAAGCACGCTTGTACGCATCGCCTTTTTGATGGGTATTAATAAGGCTTATCATCTGTTTACTATCAAGACCATACTTATTCTTACGATTAAGATTTATCGCTCTTCTTTTATCGCTTTCTCTTAATTCAATTGTTGCCATAACTTTTATATTTTAATGTTTATACTTCATTCATTTCTATCTTACTTGGATTTCAATCACCGCAATACTGACTACCCATATAACCTTTGCTATTCACATTGTAGCAGTCAGACCAAGTAAGTCTACCCTCAACATGAGAAGTACGCTCTGCGGGCTTATAATTAGCTGCCATAGCCTTTATCTTAGCTTCTCTTTCTTCTGCGAACTTAATAGCGTCTTTTGCCCAACGCCAAGCAAGTTTCAGACATTCACCAAAGGTTCTGCCCATTCTTGAATTACTTCTGTAGAAGTGGTGAGCGTCTTTCATGATTTGGGATAAGTTGTAGCGTTTCATAATTGTATATTTTATAAATGATATACTTTAATACTTCTTTGTTAATACAAAGATATATTTTAATATATCATTAGCAATATATAAATAGTTAATAAAATACAATTCAATATATTATTTCTCTTCACTTAATATATTAAAGTATATTTTGCTATATTTGCAGTGAAATATTAAAATATATCTTATGGAATTACGAGTTAAGGAAATATGCAAAGACAAAGGAATACTAATGGAGGAATTGGCTAATAAGCTGGGAATCGCTCGTGTCAATCTAACCAAAACCATTAATGGGAATCCCACGATTGGTACATTAGAAAGAATAGCGGAAGCCTTAGAGGTTGACTTTATGGAATTATTTGCAAAAAACGAAAAAGGAGAAGCCAACGGCTACATCGAATTGGACGGAACCATCCACAAAGTTACGAGTAAGGAGGATATTAAGAGGTTAGCAGAAAAATTATAAAACCAAATAAAAATACTATTATGAATCAATTTTCAAAAGAATACCTATTTAGCAAAGGCAATGTACATGCCTTGGGAATTACCTTCAAACCAGGAAGTAAGGCATTTCAAACTTATGGAGACTTTATTGTAGTAAGTCTCTTATTTGATGACAATGAAAAGAATACTATTGTTAGAAATATGCTTTCCACTCCGCCAATAAATACTTATGGCATATTAAAAGCAAAACTAACTCATCCTCAAGATTTAACTAAGGAACAAGAAAACATGCTTAAAACTGTGGGATTCAACACAAATGATATTGAATCATTGGATTTAGCCATTGGATAATTATAAGAAATTAAAGCCGGATTCCTCCGGCTTTTTCTTTATCCATTAGCATTTCCCATGTAAGTCCTACGAGAAACCTGTTTGTTCCAACTTGTACCTGTTCTATTGAAGTTTCCCAAGTACCGACCCTGAATACGATTCACAAGATTATTCGGATTACTTGCATCGCTTCCATAACGTCTTTCTGCGATTCTATTCGCTTGTCGGGCTATTTCCCAACCTGATTTAGTTTTTCTTCTTTTGACTCAGCTTAAAATTTTAAAAGTTAAACAATATAATTTTGCCATACCTATCTCTTTTTTCTACGATTTGCCAATTCCTTACCTTTACTTTTCGACCACTAAATAGAACTTGCATATCTTTTATTTTTATATAGGATAGAATTATCGTGTGACTCTAAAACCTTTCCGATAGATTCTTCTAACCATTCTTTCCCAAACTCTTTGTAGCGCGAAGTCAGTGTTGTATCACTAACTTTTATACGAGAAGCCCAATCATTTATTGATAGGCATGAATTATCAACTGTTATGAATATGGTTCTACATGTCCGAGCTGAATTTTCATTGCAAGTAATCCACCTACAATTTGACGGTTCATAATTCTTACTTGAATCAATTCTATCAATGCTCATATTATCATTATACCCATTTTCCATAGACCAATTGTAGAATAAAAGAAAATCATTAGACCATTCAGGACATACAAGCACTCCTTTCCCTCCATAATAACGATAAGAATTATTTTTAGGATTACAGCATCTATCTTTCATTCCAGCCCATATAGTATAGATTCGAGTTGTTTTGCTTTTCCCATGAGTGGTATTAGCCTCTTTTCTTCTATCAACATTCATACACCCACAACTTCTCACCTTTCCACTATGCAAATTCCCTTGTGACACCACAACCTCTTTTCCGCAATCACATTTGCAATGCCAGTAAGTAGCATGACTATTTTGCCCAGTATATTTATGGTGAAAATCTAAGACCGTCAATCTTCCAAATTTCTCTCCACTTATATCTTTTACTTTACGTCTTATACATCCACAGCTTTTTGTTGTACCATTCCTTAAATATCCAGAACGCACAGAAACAATGTTCCCACAGTCACATTTACATATCCATTTTATACAGCCTCCCTTATCTTTATTTTCATCTTTTGAGACAACTGTCAATTTTCCAAATCTTTCTCCGATTCTAATTTTCATAATAGCATAATATACAACATTTTCACATATACAAATATAACAAATTAAAATGGATTACCCTTGCCTTTTAACTTAAAAAACTCTTCTTCATTTACTTCTTGAAGAACATCTCCATAAACCGTATGCAATTTATCTTTTTGCATAATAATCAAATTGCGATATGGAATTTTTAATACAACTTCATCGTAGCTTAGATGTAAAACCTCCATGAACGTAGCAATTTGACCTAATAACGTGACGTTTCCTACGACCGTTGCTTTGCTGTCAGTAGAGCAACGTTCTTGGCTAAAACTAACAGCTTGTAAAAATTTTCAGCGGAAATCATCGAAAGCCCCGTTGCTAAAGCTTCTACTACTTCATCGAATGTACCGGACGACAATTCTTCACATAGGTTCTCATCACCCTGAATAAGCCATGATAGCGCACGAGAAGCCGTTCCTACATCTTTCAATGAACGAAGCATATCCATGACTGTTACAGCTTCTTTCAAGTCACAGAGATAATATCCTGCCCCTGCTATCTTATGAATCGTAGGGGGATAAATCACATAAACATTGCCATTTACAAACACCGTTTCAAAGTCTTTCCCTAAAACGGCTGCATTTATTATTTTTGATGCGTTCTTTTCCATAAACTAAAAAAGCGGTGAGCAATCACCCACCGCCATCTTAAAAATATTGCTCTTTACCTAGGTTAAGCCTCAGGCACATCTACCTTTTCTCCGTCAAACCAGTACTCACCAGCAACTCCGGCTGTAGAATTTTCCATCGCAACAGCTGAAACCCCTAACCCGATATTCTTCTCAACAAAATTTCCCTTGCCGATTACAGCAGCATTGGTAAATACGATATAATTACCTGTCTTAGTCATACCGACAACAGCCTTGTTGATTACTTCAGCGACTTCCGGTTCTTTCCAACCTACTACAGTCTGTCCATCCTTTACAAGTTCACCTCCCTGTAATTCCTTCTTGTCTTCAAAAGCATATTCGCCCATAGTGAACGCCATAGTCTTTGCTCCCTTGGCTGTAACATCCTTATAGTAGACTTTTCCTGTCAACTCATTGACATAATCAGTCGTTGTAGGATCATCTTCTGTATATCCCCAAGTATCCTGATGAGAGTTCTTTACTTCTGTAGCGGCTGCTAACCATGTTTTCAGAGTTGTAGGAGTAACGGCAGCAGTAATAACCGCACCGTACCAAATTTTTTTAATTCCAATAAATGGTTTCATATTTTTCAAATTACATTTAATACTTCAAACAAAATTCTCACATTCACATAATGACACTTCAAAGCTGTGTCCGCTTCCGTACCAATTGAATCGATTGAATAACAATAGGTTGTACCATCATAGGAGCTTACCACATCATCAAACCGCTTCATGGCTTCTCTTTCGAGTTCACCAAGTCGGATGGAGTTAGCGGAGTTTTCGCCTAAATCGGGAACGCAAAGGTTCACTTCTGCGAAAGACTTTTTCCAATAAGTTCCCAGCTGTTGTTTCTTTGTGTGGATAACGATTCTTTCAGAGGTCAATTCACCCGTCAGCGTTTCCCCTGCTGGTACGATGTCTATCCCGAAATCCTTGCAATCCCGGTAGAGAATGTTTCCTATGTCGGTAGTTACTATCATTCAAATTCTTCT
>ENA-UESU01002673-UESU01002673.1-human-gut-metagenome-genome-assembly--contig:-NODE-2673-length-11166-cov-16.849220_pt1 | contig 11166 bp, 10 predicted proteins | sample MGYA00243007_ERZ508008 | MGnify/ENA primary metagenome ERZ508008 (study PRJEB26167, sample SAMN06115399) | human gut metagenome | host: Homo sapiens | place: China:Henan | collected 2016-06-23...
ACAAAACCTAACGCATAAATACTGGTACTTGTTTCCAGCATCAGCGGATATCTTAACTCAAGTCCGAGACGGGTATAAGCATAACCTTCGTAACCGTAAGGAGTCAATGAACTGTTTTCATAACCACGAAGGGCAATACTTTCCGTTGCGTAGCTGGAGTAACCGGTCATACCGTCACCACCTACATCGAATGTTTCGAACGGAGACTTCTTATACTTGTTGTAGTGTCCCAGCAAACCGAATTCAACACGGCCCATCAATACCGGAGTACGTTTAACTGCTACCGGGTCCATCAACGGGATGTACACCTTGGATTTGAATTTCCATTTGTGATATTCAATCCATTTGTGCATCTTGTTCATGTCGTCCTGGCTGGTAGTACTGTACTTGCTGTAGTCAGTTCCATCAAACAGTGAGTACGGCGGAGTTAACTGTACTGACAATGAGAACTCTGAACCGGAACGGGGATAGATCGGATTGTCAATAGAACTACGAGACAATGTCAGGTTGATACTAAGGTTGTTACACTTACCGTTTGTAACGGGGAAGTACTGCCAGTCGCTCAGGATATAGCGTTGGTAAGATAACTCAGCGGTAAACTGGAAGTAGTCATCCGGCCATTTCAAACGTTTACCGAACATAGCTGCTACACCGAACATCTTGATAGACTTGTCGGGGTCGTAATAGTTCTCATAGCTGTTGTAGTTACCGTAGTTATACATACCATAACCGTACATACCACTATACATACTGTTGTAGTAGCTATTCATATATGCCGAGTTGTAGTAGCGGCTACTGATATCTGTCTGTACGGAATAGAAGGCCGACAGAGAGAATGCGTTCGGACGTTTACCACCGAACCACGGGTCATAGAATGAAATGCTATAAGATTGGTAATACTTGGCATTAGTCTGTCCGCTGACGGTCAAGGTCTGGCCATCACCCTGCGGCAGGATACCACGGTAGTTTTCACCCGGATGCAACAAGTTGGCCAGCGAGAAGTTAGTGAACTTCAAACTCAACTTACCGATGATACCGGTTTGTCCCCAACCGGCAGAGAATTCCACCTGGTCGTTAGCTTTGGATACCAGATCGTAACCTATATCTACAGTTCCGTCTTCCGGTCTTGGTTGAATATCCGGTTTGATTTGTTCCGGGTCAAAGTGTCCCATCTGCTGGATTTCACGCATAGAACGCATCAGGTCTTCACGGCTGAACAGGTCACCCGGACGGGTACGGAGTTCACGGCGTACTACGTTTTCGTACAAACGGTCGTTACCATTGATGCTGATCTTATTAATGGTAGCCTGACGGCCTTCGTAAATACGCATTTCCAGGTCGATGGAGTCTCCTACAATATTTACTTCTACGGGTTCGAGGCTGTAGAACAAGTAACCGTTGTTATAGTAGAGGTTACCGATAGCATCTTCGTCTGACATGGTACGTTCTTCCAGTAATTTCTGGTTGTATACATCACCTTTCTTCATGCGAAGCATAAAGTTCAACTGTTCGGAAGGATACAAGGTGTTACCTACCCACGTTACATTACGCAGATAATATTTTTCTCCTTCATCAATCTTCATGAAGATGTCTACGGTGCGGTCATCGTACGGTTTGATGCTATCTTCTACGATCATAGCATCGCGATAGCCTAATTCGTTGTACTTATCGATGATCAACTGCTTGTCTGCCTCGAAGTTTTCTTCCACGAACTTCTTGGTACGGAACAGATTGAGCAATTTATTCTTTTCGTTGGTTTTCTTCATGATGCGTTTCAACTTCTTAGTTGCAATCGCTTCATTGCCAACGATGGTGATTTCGTGTACTTTTACCTTCTCCTTTTTGTCAATGTCGATATCCACGATCACCTGGTTATCGTTGGATACATCGTCTTTCTGCGAGATGATAACTTCTGCGTTCTTAAAGCCTTTATCATCAAAGTAGCGCTTAATCAAAGTTTTGGCGCGGTCAATGACATTCGGGGTCACCTGTCCGCCCTTAATCATACCAATCCGGCTTTCTATATCCTCGCGCTCTGACTTCTTCACGCCGTGATAGCGGATATTGGATACACGCGGACGCTGAGTCAGATGAATCGTAAGCCAGACCTTATCGCCTTCTATCTTATCTGCGGTGATTTGAACATTGGAGAACAGACCATGCTTCCAGTAACGCTTACAAGCCTGAGTGACTTCGTCACCCGGTATGGTAAGCGTTTGTCCTACAGACAAACCGGATAGTCCGATCAGTACATAGTCCTCATAGTTCTTAACTCCTTCTACTTTAATTTCTGCAATTTCATACTTCTTGGGTGTTCCCGAATAGAGAATAACCGGTTTTGCTGCATCATTATCGGTGCCATTGGCATCTTGAGCCGCACTTGTCAGTACACAACCGAAGAGGCAGATAAACGCTGTGAGTATAGAGAAAATACGATAGTGCATTTATGTTTTTGATTAAATATGTTTGAGTTTAACTGATTTGTTCACTGGTTTTGCCGAATCTGCGTTCCCGTCTCTGGTAGTCGCAAATGGCTTTGCAAAGTTCCTCTTCCCGAAAATCGGGCCAATAGGTTTCACAAAAATAAAGTTCCGAATACGCGCATTGCCAAAGAAGGTAATTACTCAGACGGATTTCTCCACCGGTGCGTATCAGCAAGTCGGGGTCAGGCATGAAGTGGGTAGTCAGGTGCTTTGACATTAAATCGCAGTCGATCTGTTCGGGCGTCAATTCTCCTTTCTGCACCAAAGCGGCAATTTGCCGGCTGGCTTCTGTGATTTCCCAACGTGAAGAGTAGCTGAGTGCAAGTACCAGGCACATACCTGTATTCTTAGAAGTATTTTCTACGCAATTGTATAAACGTGTCTGTACATTTGCGGGTAACTTTTCTATATCTCCGATGATCCGGAAACTGATGTTATTTTTCATGAACGTGTCCTCTTCGATGGAGTCGAAAAGAAGGCTCATCAAGGCTGCCACTTCATCTGTCGGGCGATTCCAGTTTTCGGTTGAGAACGTATATAGGGTCAGATATCTGATGCCCAGTCTGGCTGCCTCTTCGGCTATTACATGGACGGTTTCTGCACCGACCTGATGTCCGTAGCTGCGCTCGTGTCCGCGCTGCTTCGCCCATCGTCCGTTGCCATCCATGATAATCGCCACATGCTGGGGTATCCGGCTCAAATCAATTTGTTCTTTATATTGCATCTTTTTTAGTTGTTACATTCCTTACATCTTGGGAAGAGGTCGTAGGTGACGAAAAAGACGGTAAATGCATAACTGTCTTTATTCTTCCAACCTTTTCCTTTTATCTGGTATGGGTCTTCCAGTTGCAAACCTTCCCGTTGAGTAACATCCAACTGGTCGCTAAGGCTGAACCGCATCGTAAACTCGCATCCTATATTGATGCGTGGGGTTGCTTTGAATTTTATTCCCACTCCTATGGGGATGTTCATCGTAAAGACCGTTTTTACAGGCTTTGGTGCAAACGTAAAACCCAATCCACCTAATATATAAGGTGTAAATCGACGGTCACCCCGGTACGTATTACCGATACCATATCCCAAAAAGTTATATTCAAACTGTGCTCCCAAATCGATTATAGTCCGTTTGAAAGTGGCATACTCTCCATTCGGATACACATTTTTGAAATCTCTCGTGTCACCGGAAATCCTGCCGGCTGTCAGGTTGCCTTTTATTGCCATGTGTGGATTCAGTAAATACCGGGCTATAAAACCTCCCGCTATACCTGTATCTTTAAACGGGGTGCTGCTATTTGCATCTCCCATATAAAAACTTCCTCCAATGACTCCTCCCATCTCCCAAGTATATTCTTCCTGTGCCATGGCACAACAGAATGGGAACATGAGCAGGCAAAATACTATCTTTATATTTCTTGTAATAGTCATACCGTTTTCTTGTTACTCCTTAACTATATAAGGAAACGGAAATTTGACTATTTTATTATTGTTGCTTGAATCCCAGTTTGTTTAGACGTCCACGCCAAACAGAACCGTCTTGATTCCATACAATCCAAATATAATGGTTCTTATCAATAGCCAGAGAATAATCTCCCTTACCTTCGAATAAGCTCTCATATTCAATTGTTTCTTCCTCGTCTTCGTCTCCCTTAATGATAACTTTTTCTGATGCATATCTGAATTTATCAGCAGATTCATTCCATGCAATGCCTGCAAGGGAAGAATAGATGGTTTTAAACTCTCCACCCATCATGTGGAATTGGCTTCCATAATACATGATTGCTGGATTCTTCATAGCTGGGCAAGAAAAGTCTGTCGGGGTACTCATATCGGCCCAAACAAGTCCGTCCTTTGAAAACCAAGGTATTGTAGCTTCAACCGTTTCTTCAACATTGCCTACTACTACTGTTTGTTTGATACCACTTGCATTCGTGAATACAGTAGAATATATTTCTTTTAAAGGGAAATCAGAGGGAACTTCTTCGCCTTCTTTCCAAGTTGTTTCTCCGGCGCTTTTTGCACAGAAGAAATTCTTTCCATCTTTTGCAAAGATACCGGTAAGCATATTTTCACTTCCTGTTACCTCATCTGCAGGAATACCTGCTAAGAATGTTACCATGTACATTCCCTGCATATCCATTTCTTCCCAATTTGTACCATTATCGGAGTAGAATGCTTTTCCACTCTCTGCTGTAGTATATAATCGGTTGTTGAAGTTAATGATAGAAGTTAATTTTGTATCTGAAGGAAGTCCGCTGATAATCAGGTTTCCCCATTGGATGCTTTCAAAATTTGGATTTGATACGGAAGTGCGATATGCTGTTGTCGTAGAGGTGTAGACTAATAAATCTTCATTCAAAACGACAGATCTTTGCTTACCGGAAGCCGGAGAAGCAGGAAGTGATGGCATTTCTCTCCAAATCAGTGAGTCCGGATCCTGTGTGTGAACATTTACCCAAATCTTATATTCGCGGGTCGTAATTCCATCGGCAGCGTGTACTTTCAGTGTAATTCCACCTGTCTCGGTGCTCAAATCAACTGAGTCGTTCATGTTGAATATAGTATCATTCAGACCAGAAGTTACCCATCCTGTTACCGTCAGTGTGTCAATTAAGATACGTTTTAAGATAGAATCAGCACCCATAGGAAGCGAGTCTACATTATAAATTTCTCTTTTCAACTGGTCAATCGTAAACTTATAATATACGCCTTTTGTTATACTATCAATACCAAAGGCACGTATCGTCGCGTCGGAACTATATTCATAATTTTCATCTGAGTCAAGACACGAACTTATGGCAATTGACATAAGAAGAAAACTCAGTATTACGGATAAAAACTTTATTCTCATTTTCTAAAGATAGTGTTTATTTACAAGTTGCAAAAATAGGAACATTTTTTTCTATAATTAGCATCCCGGGGAAGTTTTATATAAAATTATAGATAATACCCCTGTTTTTCTCGATAAAAAAGCATCAAAATGAGGTAATTCGGACTATTTCGTTGCTGTATAATGCCGTATACTTCTGCCGAAAGATTGCTCACTGGCATAACTAATTTTATCGTTCATTTCAGGAGCTTTAACACCGGATATCAGTGATCTGGGGCTTTCTTCAACATATGCTTCATCCCAAAGCCCCGCATCGATGAAAGATTGTAGTAAGGTGCTTCCGCCCTCCACCAACAGAGATTGAATACCACGCTCATACAATATCTGCATGATCTGAGGCAATATGTCCTGTTGGAAATCTATCGGGAGATATTCCACGTTGGGCAGAGCGTCATGAAAATGTTCGGTAAAGACGAGTGTCAGTACACTTCCGTCAAACAAATGAAGGGTAGGAGACAGACTCTGTTTCCGGTCGATGACGAGACGTATGGGAGAGCGCCCATACCAGTTGCGTACATTTAAAGATGGATTGTCCAGTTTAGCAGTACGTGTGCCTACAAGAATGGCAGAATGTTCCGCTCTCTTTTTATGTACCAGCATGGAGGTTAAGGGAGTGGATAGAATCACAGGATTACCCTCGGTCCGGCATAAGTCAATAAACCCGTCTGCGGATTCTGCCCATTTCAGTGTGATATATGGGCGGTGCAAGGTGTGAAAGGTTATGAATCTTTTGATTAGGTGTCGACATTCGTCTTCCAGTACTCCTACGATTACTTCTCGTCCGGCATCTTTCAGCTTCTGTATGCCCCGTCCGGCAACCTTGGAAAAAGGGTCCTGGCAGCCGATGACGATACGGGGGATTTGTTTTTCAATAATCAAATCTGCACAGGGGGGAGTTTTCCCGTGATGAGAGCAGGGCTCCAGACTTACATAGATGGTGGAACGCTTTAGTAATGAGGTCTCTTTTACGGAACGAATAGCATTGACTTCAGCGTGTGCTTTTCCGCAACGTACATGATAGCCCTCACCGATGATTTTCCCGTCGCATACGATTACCGCACCTACCATCGGGTTGGGAGCGGCGTTGCAAAGTCCGTTTTGCGCCAATTGTATACAGCGGCGCATGTATTTTTCTTCTTCTATGTGTGCCATTTTTCTATGATAATTCTTACTTTTGCACCCCAAAATGGATTCTTCGCAGTAGGATACGGACGGAGATCGGTCTGACCGGGAAGCCGAACAGGTGAAGAATCCGCTAAATATCCATTATGAACATTACCGCCTCTTACATTCGCCGGAAATTGCAGGGCCGTTATGATCCCCGCGAAGCCGGAAACCTGTCCCGGATTATCTGTTGCGAGATATTGGGGCAGCAAACTGTGGATTATTATCTGGGCAAAGATATAATTTTATCTGTAAAAGAGGAACAGGAATTGGAAAGCATTCTTGCCCGTTTACATAATTTTGAACCGATACAATATATTTTAGGGGAAGCCCGCTTCTTGGGAAGAACTTTTCGCGTGACTCCGGGTGTACTCATTCCCCGTCCGGAAACCGAGGAACTGGTAGAGATGATGTTGAAAGAACTTTCTCCCGTTTCTCGTGTTTTAGACGTTGGGACAGGTAGCGGTTGTATCGCCATTTCTTTGGCGAAAGAATTACCGGAGTCGCAAGTCACCGCTTGGGATGTATCGGGAGAAGCTTTATCTATTGCTGCTGCTAATAGTAAGGCTTTGCAGGCATCTGTACGGTTCGAACAGCGCGATGTGTTAACTTATGAACCTTGTGTGGTGGACTGTTATGATGTAATTGTGAGCAATCCGCCTTATGTTACTGAAGCTGAGAAACAGGAGATGGAACATAATGTGCTGGATTGGGAGCCTTCGTTGGCATTGTTTGTGCCCGATACAGATCCTTTACGTTTTTATCGTCGCATAGCCGTGCTGGGACTTGAGATGCTTACGTCCGGTGGAAAACTTTATTTTGAAATTAACCGTGCTTTTGGAAAGGATACTGTAGCGATGTTGTGTGAAACAGGATATCGCGCGGTCAGACTCCAAAAGGACATATCTCATAATGATCGATTTGTAATAGCCGAAAAATGACGAATATTACTGAAACAGAGGCGCTGAATAAAGTAGCTGCCTATTGCTCTACAGCGGAACATTGCCGTGCTGAGATTTCTGAAAAACTACAGCGTTGGGGATTGCCCTATGATGTCATTGACCGCATTCTCAAGCGGCTGGTAGATGAAAAATATATTGATGAAGAGCGCTTCTGTCGTGCCTTTGTGAATGATAAATATCGCTTTGCTAAATGGGGGAAAGTGAAAATTGCCCAAGCACTGCAACTGAAGAAAATTTCTTATAATACATGCCGGCAGTTTTTGAATGAAATAGATGAAGAAGAATACTTGTCTATTTTAGATAGTTTGCTGACTGCAAAAAGGAAAAGCATACATGCGGAGAATGAGTATGAACTGAATGGAAAATTGATGCGTTTTGCCCTGAGTCGGGGTTTTGAAATGAAAGATATTCGTCATTGTATACAACTTTCTGACGAAAATGACGACTTTGAGTGAAAAATCTCTTTATTCTTTTTTTTATTCTCGTTCTGTTTCTGTATTTTTGTGCCATATTTACTATAAATAGCTAATTTAGTTATGAGAACTTTAGAAAAACTATTCGCAGAGAAGTTGCTGAAGATAAAAGCGATTAAACTACAACCGGCAAATCCCTTTACATGGGCTTCCGGATGGAAATCTCCCTTTTACTGTGATAACCGCAAAACACTTTCTTATCCTTCTTTGCGTAATTTTGTAAAGATTGAGATTACCCGTTTGATATTGGAACGTTTCGGGCAGGTGGATGCAATTGCCGGCGTAGCAACAGGCGCTATCCCTCAGGGAGCTTTGGTTGCCGATGCGCTGAATTTGCCGTTTGTGTATGTACGTTCTACCCCGAAAGACCATGGATTGGAAAACCTGATCGAAGGAGAGCTTCGCCCGGGTATGAAAGTTGTGGTGGTTGAAGATTTGATTTCTACAGGTGGAAGTAGCTTGAAGGCCGTAGAAGCTATTCGTCGCGACGGATGTGAAGTAATCGGTATGGTTGCAGCTTATACCTATGGTTTCCCGGTTGCAGAAAAAGCATTCAAGGATGCCAAAGTTCCTTTGGTGACGCTGACGAATTATGAAGCGGTTCTGGATGTTGCACTTCGTACGGGTTACATCGAAGAAGATGATATTGCAACGCTGAACGAATGGCGTAAGGACCCTGCACATTGGGATGCTGGAAAGTAACAGCGGTTTATTCTATAAAATAAATAATATGACGAAAGGGCCATTCTGATAGTTTCTGTCCGGATAGTTCTTTTTTTGTCTTTTAAAGAGAATCAAAATATGACAAAATTTGAAAGTAGTGTAAAAACTATACCTGCCTCACAGGAGGCTGTTTATGAGAAACTTTCTGATTTGAATAATCTGGAGAAGTTTAAAGACAGCTTGCCGGAGGATAAAGTTAAGAATTTGAGCTTTGACTCGGAGAGTATGATGATAGAAGTAGCTCCTGTGGGTAAAATAGCACTGAGCATAGTAGAAAAAGAACCATGCAAGTGTATTAAGTTTGCCACAACTACTTCACCACTGCCCTTCAATTTGTGGATACAGATTGTTCCGGTAACAGAAACAGAATGTAAACTGAAATTGACCATTGGCTTGGAACTGAATCCTTTCATGAAAGGTATGGTTCAGAAACCTTTGCAAGAAGGGTTGGAAAAGATGGCGGATATGCTGTCGATAATACCTTATTAATCACTAACTGTTAATCACTAAATAAATGGCTCAGAAACTTTGGGAGAAATCCGTTCAAGTAAATAAGGATATAGAACGCTTCACGGTGGGACGTGATCGCGAGATGGACCTTTATCTGGCTAAACATGATGTGGTAGGTTCTATGGCTCACATCACCATGCTCGAAAGTATTGGTCTGCTGACGAAGGAAGAGCTGGCTCTTTTGCTTGAAGAACTGAAAAATATCTATGCGACCGCCGAGAAAGGGGAGTTTGTGATAGAAGAAGGAGTGGAAGATGTACACTCGCAGGTGGAATTGATGCTGACGCGTAAATTGGGTGATATAGGCAAGAAGATACATAGTGGTCGTTCGCGCAACGATCAGGTGTTGCTCGATCTGAAACTTTTCACGCGTGCGCAGATTAAGGAGATTGCTGAAGCTGTGGAACAACTGTTTCATGTGCTGATATGCCAGAGTGAGCGTTTTAAAGATGTGCTGATGCCGGGTTATACTCATTTGCAGATAGCTATGCCGTCTTCTTTCGGATTGTGGTTTGGTGCTTATGCCGAGAGTCTGGTGGATGATATGCTCTTTTTGCAGGCAGCATTCAAGATGTGTAATCGTAATCCTTTGGGTTCGGCTGCCGGGTATGGTTCTTCATTCCCATTGAATCGTACGATGACAACACGTTTGTTGGGCTTTGACTCTTTAAACTATAATGTTGTTTATGCCCAGATGGGGCGTGGCAAGATGGAACGTAATGTAGCTTTTGCTTTGGCGAGTATTGCCGGAACTATCTCCAAACTGGCTTTTGATGCTTGTATGTTCAACAGTCAGAACTTCGGTTTCGTGAAGCTGCCTGATGATTGCACGACAGGTTCCAGCATTATGCCCCATAAGAAGAACCCGGATGTCTTTGAATTGACGCGTGCCAAGTGCAATAAACTGCAATCATTGCCACAACAGATTATGATGATTGCCAATAATTTGCCGTCCGGCTATTTCCGGGATTTGCAAATTATTAAGGAAGTCTTTTTGCCTGCTTTCCAAGAATTGAAAGACTGTTTGCAGATGACTACCTATATCATGAATGAAATAAAGGTGAACGAACATATCCTCGACGATGACAAATACCTGCTTATTTTCAGTGTGGAAGAAGTGAACCGCTTGGCACGTGAAGGTATGCCTTTCCGGGATGCTTATAAGAAAGTGGGATTGGACATTGAAGCCGGAAACTTCTCACACAGCAAGCAAGTGCATCACACACATGAGGGAAGTATCGGTAATCTCTGTAACGATGAAATCTCGGCGCTGATGCAGGAAGTGGTAGATGGTTTCAATTTTCATGGAATGGAAGTAGCTGAAAAAGCTTTGCTTGGTCGATAAATGCGATATTGTATGCGGAAACTCTGTATAGTCATAGGAATGCTTTGGTTGTGTGTCACCAGTTGTGGTGATTCTTACGAATCGAGCATTCCTTCCGTTACCTTTAATTTTTCATGTAGTCTTTCACAGTCTCCTTATTATAAGATTACGACTCCCGGTCAGTTTCTGAAGATAGAGAAGAATGTAAATGGACTGCCGGTGGGCTATGCGGGATTGATTATCGGGCAGAGTGTTTTCTCAGAGGGGAATACTTATGTTGCTTATGATGCAGCTTGTCCGGTGGAGGCCAGTCGTAATGTTTCGGTAGAGGTCTTAGAAGATGGATTGGGGACGGCAGAATGTCCTAAATGCCATACCCAATATAATTTGAGTAGTGGCGGATTTCCTACGGGGGAAGGTACAGAGTATCTGAAACATTATAAAGTCACCGTGTCCGGCACTTCTTTGCAAGTGAGGAACTAATAAAACTGTAACATTTTCCATGTAAAAAATTTGGCTGTAACGGGGAAACTCCTTATCTTTGCACCCGTTCTACAAAAAAGACCTGCGGAAATAGCTCAGTTGGTAGAGCATAACCTTGCCAAGGTTAGGGTCGCGAGTTCGAGTCTCGTTTTCCGCT
>ENA-UESU01002677-UESU01002677.1-human-gut-metagenome-genome-assembly--contig:-NODE-2677-length-11148-cov-265.239274_pt1 | contig 11148 bp, 9 predicted proteins | sample MGYA00243007_ERZ508008 | MGnify/ENA primary metagenome ERZ508008 (study PRJEB26167, sample SAMN06115399) | human gut metagenome | host: Homo sapiens | place: China:Henan | collected 2016-06-23...
ATAAGTCCGTCGACCGCAGGCCACACCACATCGTATTTCGCATCGAGCCGCCGCGCCACCTCCGGGCTTTGCGCCACGACATGTCCGGTAAAAATCACTCCGCCCAGCAAAGTCGCCACGGACATGATGCGATGCTTGATCATATGCCTGTTATCTTTTTGATTTCGTTGAGTTTATTAAGCGCCTCGATGGGTGTCAGCGAATTGATGTCCAGCCCCTTGATCTGGTCGCGGATCTGCACCAGCACCGGATCGTCCAGCTGGAACATCGACAGTTGCATGTTCTGCGGGGCACCGGCTTCGGCAGCCTCCCTGACCGACGGCGAGGGTTTCTTGCCGCGGCTTTTGAGGCTGCGGCTCGGTACGATTTCGTTGTTGCCATAGACCAATTCGAGGTTGCGCAGGATCTCGTCGGCACGCGACACCACCGACATCGGCATGCCGGCCATGCGCGCCACGTGGATACCGAACGAGTGTTCCGTGCCGCCGCGTTCGAGCTTGCGCAGGAAGACGATCTGGTTGCCCAGCTCCTTGACGCTCACGTGGTAGTTCTTCACGCGGGGGCACATCTGCTCCATTTCGTTCAGCTCGTGGTAGTGTGTGGCGAAGAGCGTTTTGGCGTGCGCCGTCGGGTGGTTGTGCAGGTACTCGACCATCGCCCAGGCGATGGAAATACCGTCGTAGGTACTCGTGCCGCGGCCGATTTCGTCCAGCAGGACGATGCTGCGGTCGGAGATGTTATTGAGGATGCTGGCCGATTCGAGCATCTCGACCATGAAGGTCGATTCGCCCTGCGAGATGTTGTCCGACGCCCCGACGCGCGTGAATATCTTGTCCACCACACCGATATGCGCAGACTTGGCGGGAACGAAGGATCCCATCTGCGCCATCAGGATGATGAGCGCCGTCTGCCGCAGCAGGGCCGACTTACCCGACATGTTGGGGCCGGTGATCATCATGATCTGCTGTTCCTTGTCGTCGAGCAACACGTCGTTGGGAATATACTCCTCCCCTACGGGCATGAGCGTCTCGATGACGGGATGGCGTCCCTGGCGGATGTCGATGCGCTTGCCGTCGTCGAGCACGGGGCGGACATAGCGGCGTTCGCAGGCGATGCGGGCGAAGGATTGCAGGCAGTCGACACGCGCCACGACAGCGGCGTCGCGCAGCAGCACGGCGAGCGAACGGCTTATGTGGGCGATGATGTCGGCATAGATGCGCTGTTCGATCACCAGCATCTTCTCCTCGGCCCCGAGGATCTTCTCTTCGTATTCCTTCAGCTCCTCGGTGATGTAGCGTTCGGCATTGGCAAGGGTTTGCTTGCGGATCCAGGTCTGGGGAACCTTGTCCTTATGGGCGTTGCGCACTTCGATATAGTAGCCGAAGACGTTGTTGTAGCTGATCTTGAGCGACGGGATGCCCGTCGTCTCGCTCTCGCGCTGCTGGATGCGTGCCAGGTAATCCTTGCCGTGGAGCGCAATGCGGCGCAGGTCGTCCAGCTCGGGATCCACGCCGTCGGCGATGACGCCGCCCTTCTGGATCTGGTTGTTGAGCGGATCGGGGTATATCTCCCGCGCGATGCGGTCGCGCACGCCGGTCATCAGGTCGATCTGCGCCGCCAGCGCATGCAATCGGTCGTCGTCCGTGGATTCGAGCGCCGCCTTGAGCAATTCGACCGCAAAAAGCGAATTCTTGAGCTGCACCAGTTCCCGGGGCGTCACCCGCGCCGCGGCGATACGCGACGCGATACGCTCCATGTCGCCCACCAGCGCCACCTGCTCGCGCACGGTGTCGGCCAGGTCGGCATCCTCGACGAAATGTCCGACTACGTCCAGCCGTTCGTTGATCTGCACGGTATCCTTGACGGGCATGGCGATCCAACGTTTGAGCAGGCGGCCGCCCATGGGGGTGAGCGTGCGATCGATGACATCGGCGAAGCTGCACTTCTCGCACCCCCCGTTCGACGAGAACAGCTCGAGGTTGCGGATCGTGAATTTGTCGACCCACACGTAGTCGTCCTGGTCGATACGCGAAATCGAACGGATATGGGCGATGTCGCGGTGCTCGGTGAATTCGAGGTAGTAGAGGATGGCGCCGGCGGCGGATATGCCGCTGGTGAAATGGTCGACGCCGAAACCCTTGAGCGACGTGGTCGTGAACTGCTTGCAGAGTTTTTCACGGTTGACCTCCTCCGAGAAGACCCATTCGTCGAGCCGGTAGGTGTAATGCTTCGACCCGAAAGCGGTGGAGAAGCGGTCTTCGTAACCGCGCTGGTAGATGATCTCCTTGGGTGCGAGGTTCGAAATGAGCTTGTCGACGTAGTTGTCGGAGCCTTCAGCCACGTAGAACTCGCCCGTCGAAATGTCGAGGAACGCCACACCGGTCGTCTGCCGGCCGAAGTAGACCGAAGCGAGGAAAGCGTTTTCCTTGTTGGCCAGGATATTGTCGCCCAGCACGATGCCCGGGGTGACCAGTTCGATGACGCCGCGCTTGACCAGCCCCCGCACCTGCTTGGGGTCTTCCAGCTGCTCGCAGATGGCTACGCGCTCGCCCGCCCGCACCAGCTTGGGCAGGTAGGTGTCGATGGCATGGTAGGGGAACCCCGCCAGTTCGACGTAGGTTGCCGAACCGTTGGCCCGCCGCGTGAGCGTAATGCCGAGTATGCCGCTGGCCTTGATCGCGTCCTCGCCGAAGGTTTCGTAAAAATCCCCTACCCGGAAGAGCAGGATGGCATCGGGATGCACCGCCTTGATCGAATAATATTGCTTCATCAGCGGTGTCTCGACATATTTTTTGTCTATTTTTTTCTCTGCGTTCACAATAAAAAATTGTATGTAATTTCCATACAAAGATAACGGAATTTGGTTCTCAAACCAAGCCGGGAATGGAAATTATTTTTGTTTTTTTTGCTACGCAAAGATACTCTATTTTACAGAATTTCATTTATTTCGAATACTTTTCGGTAAAATTCGGCCTTCCACTCCACAGGCCGCGGATAGGCCCGCGACGAGGAGGGCATACGCCACAGCCGCATATCCCGCCCGGCATATTCGAACCCGACGCACTGGCCTACGGCCGGTTCGCCGCACCCCGTGATCGCACGCAGCGTATCGGTGGCTTTCTGGCCGGTGGTGACGAGGGTGCGGCAGGCAGGGATACGCGCCAGCAGGGAGGCGAGATCCACCTCGCGCACGACTTGAAGAAAATTATCCGACGCATTGTCTTTCAGCCGGATGACTTCGACCGCCGTGTCGTAGAGTGCGATCCCGCGGCAGCGGCAGAAGGCCTCGATGCGCTCCTTGTCGAATTTCCGGCCGCCGGGCATCAGGAAATGCGACTTGTCGCCCGTGGCCAGGTAGCCTACGATCCGCCACATGTCGTTTTGCAGGTTCGGGTAGAAGAAATCCATCGACCAGCGGATGCGCTTGGGCGGGAAGCTGCCCAGCATCAGCACCCGGGCGTTGGCCGGCAGGAAAGGTTCGAGGGGATGCAGTTCGCTATTCATAGAACTTCTTGTCGAAATTTACGAGGTACAGTTTATCGGTGGCGCGCGTCAGCGCCGTGTAAAGCCAGCGGAGCATGTCGCGCGTCATGGGCTCGTCGCCGAACAGACAGCGGTCGACGAAAACGGCCTTCCACTGCCCGCCCTGGGCCTTATGGCACGTCACGGCATAGGAGAATTTCACCTGGAGCGCGTTGAAATGCGGGTTCTCGCGAATCTCCTTGAAGCGCTTGATTTTACTTTTGACGTCGAGGTAGTCCTTCTCGACCTCGTAGAAAAGGCGCGAGGACTCCTCGCGGGTCAGCGACGGGGATTCCGAGGCGATCGTGTCGAGCAGGATCCTGCATTCGATCTCCGTATCCTCGTAGTCGGGGAATTCGAGCACGACGTCGGCGAAACGGAAACCGTAGAAATCCTCGTAGCGCCGCAGCCGTTTGAGCCGCGCGATGTCGCCGTTGGCGATAAAGTGCATCGGGCAGTTTTCGGTGTGCCCGGTATAATAATAGTTGTTCTTCACGACCATCAGCATGTCATTGCTCTCGATCTCCTCCTCGGCATAGAGCACGTTGCGGCGGATGCCCTCGTTGTAACGGTTGGCACGCTTGTTCGAACGGGTGATGACGATGGTTTCGTCGCGGCCGTACCGGGCGTAACAATCCTCCAGCTTTTCGAGGAACTCCCCGCCTTCGACCGCCTCGATGTCGGGGAAGCCCATTTCGAAATGCGGGATTTCGTGGATGCCGTTCTCGAGCATGCACCGCACGAGCGTGGCATTGAAAAGAATCCCCGACTCGGCCTCCTGGCGCACCACGTCATCCATCGTGGCGTACTCGACATCGCCGAAACGGGCGAGCGACGCGGCGTCGAGCGCCGGGCTGCGATCCGCCCCGACGGGCGGCAGCTGGGCGCTGTCGCCGACGAGCACCAGGCGGCAGTCACGGCCGCTGCGGACGTATTGCACGAGGTCTTCGAGCAGCGACCCGGAACCGAAAAGCGCCCCGCCGCCCGGGCTGTCGGAGAGCATCGAGGCCTCGTCGACGATGAATACCGCCCCCTTCTCGGCGTTGAAGTTGAGCGAATATTTCGATTCGTAATCGGCATTGGTGCGCTGACGGTATATCCGCTTGTGGATGGTAAAAGCCTTTTCCTGAGCGTATTGGGCGAGGACTTTGGCCGCACGGCCCGTCGGGGCGAGCAGGATGGGTTTGATATTCAAATCCTTAAGCGCCCCCACGAGTGCCGCAATCAGCGTCGTTTTGCCCGTGCCGGCATACCCGTTCAGCACGAAAATCCGCGAAAAATCGTCACCTGCAAGGTATTCGGACAATTTTTCTATGATTTTTTTTTGCCCAAGAGTTGTTTCAAAACAAATTTTAGCGTAAATTTGGGTCGCAATACGTGTGCTGAACATGCGTGTGTTTTATTTTGTACAAAATTACAAACAAATATTAGATTAGCTTAAAAAATGAAAAAAATCGCTCAAATCATTCTTGCTGTAGCTATCGTGGCGCTGGTCTACGTTATCTACGACCAGATCTCGACCCCGATCAAGTTCGATGACGAGTTGAAGGCCAAGAAAGCCCAGGTCATCGACCGCATCAAGGACATCCGTACGGCACAGCGCGCATTCAAGTCGAAGTACCAGCGTTTCACGGGCAGTTTCGACACGCTGGCGAATTTCATCCTGCAGGATACGCTCGAACTCGAGCGCAAGATCGTCGACGAGGATGACTCCGTAGCCATGGCACAGCTGAAGAAGATGGGCAAAAAGAACGTCGAGAAGTTCAAGATCGCCGTGATCGATACGATCTTCTCGCCCAAGCGCCTTTCGAAACAGGACGTTGAGCAGCTGCGTTACATCCCCGGCACCGATGACAAGGCCCAGTACATCATGGAGGCAGGCATCATCACCACCGAGTCGAAGGTCGTGATCCCGATCGTGGAGTGCCGCGCACCCTACAAGATGTTCCTCGACACGGTGGCTTACCGCCAGGAGATCATCAACCTGATCGACGACGAGGAGAACAACTTCAACCGCTACCCCGGCGTCAAGTTCGGTTCAATGGAAGCTGGTAACAATGAAGCAGGTAACTGGGAGTAACACTCCGCAAGCTACAAATAAGGTGTCCATTCAGCTTACGTTGGATGGACACTCTTTTTCGGCGCACGGCCTCGACGGGGAATTCCCGGGGGAGGAACCCGTGGAGGCGGAGCTGCTGACGGCACGGACGATGCTCGTCCCGGAGGAGGTGCTCGGCACCGGGGACGCCGGGACGCTGCTCGCGGCAAACGGCATGGCTCCCGCCGCGGAAGAGCGCGCCGTATGCAGCCTCCCCGTGCAGGGGATCGTCGCCGTGATGGCTGCGCACCGGGAGGCGTTGCGGCAGGCGGAGGAGAAGCTGGGAGACCGCATCCTCTACACCACCCCGCTGTTCCGGGAGGTGCAGGCCGGAACACCGACCGTATGGGCATACCGCACGGCGGGGCTCCTATATATTAAGGTGTACGACGGCATCCTCCGCTTCGCGGGGGTGATCCCCGCACCGGACACGGCGGACGTATGCTACTTCACGGAACGGCTCGGAAAGGAGTTCGCGCTCAAAAGCTGCGAACTCAGGATTTCCGGTGACGACGCCAAGGCGTGCGGCAAGTTGCTGAAAGGTTATTTCAAACGGATCGTATGCGAATAGTCAGCGGAAAATACAAGGGGCGGGCCATCAACCCGCCGCGCAACCTGCGGGCACGCCCGACGACCGATTTCGCCAAGGAAAACCTGTTCAACGTACTGGGCAACCTGGTGGATTTCGAGCAGTGCGACGTGCTCGACCTCTTTGCCGGGACGGGGTCGATAAGCTACGAGTTCGCCTCGCGCGGAGCACGGAGCGTCACATCGGTGGAGATCAACCCGGTGCATTACAACTTTATCCGGCAGACGGCGGCACAGCTCGGCATCGGCAACCTCTATCCCGTGAAGGCCAATGCGTTTCTCTACCTGAAGAGCTGCACCAAGCAGTTCGACGTGATTTTTTCGGACGCCCCCTACGACCTGGAAGGCAGCGAACAGGTGGTGAAACTGGTGCTGGAGGGCAACCTGCTGCGCCCGGAGGGGATTTTCATCTTCGAACACTCGAAAAAAATGGATTTCTCGGCCTGCGAGGAGTTCTGGCAATTAAGGAGTTACGGAAGCGTGCAATTTTCTTTCTTCAAAAAGCCGTAAAAGCGTTTGCCGTTTTGAAAAATTACACTATCTTTGCACTCGCAATAGACCAAACGGTGCGTTAGTTCAGCTGGTTAGAATACGTGCCTGTCACGCACGGGGTCAGGGGTTCGAGTCCCCTACGCACCGCCAGCAAACCGAAGGGAAGATCCCCAGAGGCAAGGAACAGGAAACGAGGCAGTTTACGACTGCCTCGTTTTTCGTTTCCCCGCATCGCATGGCGGTGCGGACGGGGAAAGGCAAGGCAGATAAGGGTACGTCGACGAGCATAAGGGAGGGGGTACGCCTGCCGGAACAAGGGGAGGGCTCACGCCGGAAAGAAAGTCCCCAAGGACACCTACCCTACGGTTCCGGGAAAGGGAAACAATAGGATGCTCTGGAGAATCCGCCCGGCGACCCCGGAAAGGAAAAACATCCGCCGGCTCCGGAGCATCCATCCACATCCCCGGCGGGAGGCGGGGAAGCAGTAGACAGGCCGGGAGGGGGGGGGCAGGAAACAGCACACCTGCCGGGAGGCACGCCTTCGGCGGCGGCACAGCCGGACACGGCAGGCAAACGGCAAAAAAATATCCCGGAATTATTTGCAGGTTTTAGAAAATATAGTATCTTTGCACTCGCAATACCAAAATGGTGCGTTAGTTCAGCTGGTTAGAATACGTGCCTGTCACGCACGGGGTCAGGGGTTCGAGTCCCCTACGCACCGCCAGCAAACCGGAGAGGAAATCTTTGGAGATAAAAAACAGGAAACGAGGCAGTTTACGACTGCCTCGTTTTTCGTTTCCCCGCATCGCATGGCGGTACGGATGGGGAAAGGAGAAGCAGATAAGGGTACATCGGCGAGCATAAGGGTACGCTGCCGGAACGCGAGGGCAAGCCGGCAGCCTGCCTGCCGTGCAAAACCGGAACCCGGAATGAAACTTTCGGGGAGGCTCCGACGTATTTATAAACGAGCAAATACAATTCCGCATGAAATACGATTTCGATGAAATAGTCCCGCGCCGCGGGACGAACGCGATCAAATGGGATATGGATACCGATCCCGAGGTGCTGCCCATGTGGGTGGCCGACATGGACTTCCGCACGGCACCCGCTGTCGCAGCCGCCTTGCAGCGGCGGGTGCAACACGACATTTTCGGGTATGCGACGGCTCCGAAAGCCTACTACGACGCGATTACGGGGTGGTTCCGCCGCCGCCACGGCTGGCAGATACGGCCGGAATGGGTGCTCCATACGACAGGCGTCATCCCCGCCCTGTCGGCCGTCATCAAGGCCCTGACGCAACCGGGCGACAAAGTCCTGATCCAGACGCCGGTCTACAACCATTTCTTCACCTCGATCCACAACAGCGGATGCCAGGCGGCCGAAAGCCCGCTGGTATACCGCGACAACACCTACACGATCGACTTCGACGACCTGGAGCGTAAAGCCGCCGACCCTGCCGTGAAGCTGATGCTGCTATGCAACCCGCACAACCCTGCCGGACGGGTCTGGACGCCCGCGGAGCTGCACCGCATCGGGGAGCTGTGCCTGCGCCACGACGTCGTGGTCGTAGCCGACGAGATACACTGCGAGCTGGTGATGCCGGGATTCCGCTATACGCCGTTCGCCTCGCTCTGCGAGGAGTTCGAACGCCGCTCGGTAACCTGCACCTCGCCGAGCAAGGCATTCAACCTCGCGGGGTTGCAGGTCGCCAACATCTTTGCGGCGGATGCGGCCCTGAGGGCAAGGATCGGGCACTCGCTCCAGATCAACGAAACCGGGGAGATCGGCCCCTTCGCCATCGAAGCGCTGATCGCAGCCTACGACGAAGGCGCCGAATGGCTCGATGCGCTCAACGAATACCTGCATGGCAACTACCGCTTCTCGCGGGAGTATTTCGACCGCAACCTGCCGCAGTACCCGGTGCTGCCGCTGGAGGGGACATATCTGGTGTGGGTCGACTGCCGGGCATCGGGGCTTACGTCCGACGAGCTGGAGACGAAGCTGCTCGAAGAGGCGAAACTGCGCATAAACCCCGGGGCGATATACGGCGAGGCCGGCCGGGATTTCATCCGCCTGAACATCGCCTGCCCGCGGAAATTGCTGGCCGAGGGGCTCGACAGGTTGCGAAAGGTGCTGAAACGATAGTTTGAGAACTCCATTCCGGCATCGTGCATTCAAAAAAATACGCAACGGTGTCAAAACTTGTCATTACACCTTCCGACCTTTGCACCGACTAAACACAACTGCTATGGGACGGGCAAGAGAAAATTTCAACAGCGTCTATTTTAAGGACGAAACAGGCGCACAAATGTCGTTTGCAAACGGAAGCTATGCCAACAAGCTGCGCTTCATTTTCTGGAACCTGATGGACTCGCACGTGCTGAAATTGGAAGGGCCGGCATGCGATTTCACGATCGAGGCGTGGGCAAAACGCGCCTATCTGGTGCAGGAAGACCGCAGGACGCATGAAGTAAAACGCTATGAAATAATGAACTGCACATACCGGGAGCTATCCGGGAAAATATCGAAGAAACACGCCCCCGAAGAGACGCCGTCCTGTTAAAACAGCGTATGCTGCGTGCTGCGGAGGCTTTTTACCGGCCGCTCTTTCACCACATCGTCGTCGCAAAGATGCCCGATCATCAGCGGCGAGCGGGGATCGTGCCTGCGGCGGTTATACTCCGCCGTACCGTAATTGCCCCGGATGGCATAGCAATAGACACAGCCGTTCAGACAGCTTTCATAGGTGCCGATGTCGATGCTCTCGACGCAATTGCAGATATGGCGCTGGTTCGCATCCTTCTTCGCCGCGATCGGATAGCCCGCAATGCGTTCGACCAGCCCGCGGTCGATGCACATGCCGGCCGGGATGCCCAGGTGCCGAAGGTCGACCTTTGCGGTGCAGGTCTTCAATGCGATAGGCGTCGACGCCACTGTCCGGCGGAACGACACGGCCATCCGCTGGATTTCGTCCCGCTGCAAGGGCCCGATGCCGAGCGCCCCGAGAACGCCGCGGACATGGCGGTAATGGTCGATGAAGCCCAGCATGCAGGTCGTCGTATGATCCCGCAGGGCATGGGCGATCCGGGCGAAGGCCTCGCAGTGGAAATCCACGTCGCAGGCCGCATTGGTGAGGATCGGGTCATAGCGCCACACCACCCTGTCGCGCCCTACCTTATCCGAGAGGCGTTTGAAGGTCTCGATCCGCTTTTCGAGCGGCGGCAGGTGCTTTTCCAGGTCGGCACCGTAGGGATTGAGCGTATACTGGAAATAATAGTTGTAACCCGACAACTCCCCGAGCCGCGGCAGCATCGGCGCCGGGTTCTTCGTCCAGAATACGATGCAGTCCACGACGTCGCGCCCGAGGCTGATGCGGCTGAGCGTCCTCGGGTCGAAGGGATTGGGTACAAGGAGGTAACCCTCCTGCAGGCGGTTGAAAAACCACGGCGCATAGAAAGCCGGAATATCCGTCCGGCGGCTGGCACTGATGATCATATCGGTAAAACGGGTTTTCCGTCGGTTCTATTTTGTCCGGGAGTACGTTATCCATATCCGGGAAGCCGTCCCCCGCGGCCGGATGCGCGCCGCCTTTATCCGGAAGCTGCGCTCCCCGGGCGGCAGCACGCCGCAGTGCGGCCTGGTCAGGCTTTCCGGCGGCCGCTGTGCAGGATGACGATCGTGACGGCTGCGACGATCAGCAGGATGCCCGCAGCGCCCTGCACCGTAAAGGGTTCGCCGAAGACCGCGACGCCGATGACCACGGCCGTAAGCGGTTCCAAGGCCCCGAAAACCGAGGTCAGCGTCGGCCCGATGCGTTTGATGGCCTGCACCAGCGTCATGTTCGACACGGCCGTGGCCGGAAGCGCCACCCCGAGGATGCAGAGCCACGCCGTGCCGTCCGTCTCGATGCGGATACCGCCCGTAACGAGGCCGCCGGCAATGAAATACAAAGCCCCCAGCCCCATCACGTAACAGGTCAGCACCGTGGAGTCGATCCCCACGGCACGGCTCTTGCGCACGCCGACGATATAACCGCCGTAAGAGACGACCGAAACGGCGGCCGAGACCATGCCCAGCGTGGTATTCCCCCGGGTGAAATCGACGTTGCCCAGCGAAAGGAGCACGGCGCCGACGATGGACATGCCGATGGCCGCAAAGACCCATACGGAGCCTTTTTCGCGGAAGAAGCACATCATGGCCAGGGCGACGGCCAGCGGATACATGAAATGAATGGTCGACGCGACGCCGCTGGCGATATGCTGGTAGGCGATGACCAGGCTCAGCGACGTGGCGGCGCGGAAAAGGCTCAGGAAGAATACCGTCCGCAATTCCGGCCATGAGAGGCGGAAACTGCGCCCGGCGAGCAGCGCCAGGGCACCGAGAAACAGCGACGCGACACCCCAACGGTAGGACAGCACCTCGAACGAAGAGTAGCCCAGGCCGAGCAG
>ENA-UESU01002687-UESU01002687.1-human-gut-metagenome-genome-assembly--contig:-NODE-2687-length-11125-cov-4.296524_pt1 | contig 11125 bp, 7 predicted proteins | sample MGYA00243007_ERZ508008 | MGnify/ENA primary metagenome ERZ508008 (study PRJEB26167, sample SAMN06115399) | human gut metagenome | host: Homo sapiens | place: China:Henan | collected 2016-06-23 | study...
CGCCGGGACGCCGGATGACGAATTGCCGCGCCGCGTGCTCCAGGCAGCTGCGCCACTCCGACTCGGGGGTGGAGTTGGTGAAGTGGTCGTGGTGGTCGTGGAAGCCGGGCTCCGCCAGGTGGCGGGCCAGCTGGCTGCCCGGCATGGGCTCCGCCGCCAGGCAGGCATCCACACAGGCCTGGTCCAGGGCCAGAGGGTCGAAGGAGGCGAACATCCCCAGATTGGGCAGGATGGGCACGTCGTTCTCGCCGTGGCAGTCGCAGTTGGGGGACACGTCCACCACCAGGGAGATATGGAAGTTGGGCCGCCCGTCCAGCACCGCCTTGGTATACTCCGCCATGCGGCAGTTCAGGGCCGCCTGGGCGTTGTCGTTGGTGAAGTAGATGGCGTCAAAGTTGCACGCCCCCAGGCAGCGGCCGCAGCCCACGCAGCTGTCCTGGTCCACGGTCATCTTTCCGGTCTCGGTGTCAAAGACCAGGCCGTTGTTGGCGCACTCCTTCTGGCAGCGCCGGCAGCCGCGGCAGGCCCCCGGGTCGATCTTGGGCTTTCCGCTGGCGTGCTGCTCTTTCTTCCCCGCCCGGGAGCCGCAGCCCATGCCGATGTTCTTGATGGTCCCGCCGAAGCCGGTCATCTCATGGCCCTTGAAGTGGGTCAGGGAGATGAACACATCCGCGTCCATCACCGCCCGGCCGATCTTGGCCTTCTCCACATACTCGCCTCCCGCCACGGGGACCTCCACATCGTCGGTGCCCTTCAGGCCGTCGCCGATGAGGATGGGGCAGCCCACCGTCAGCGGAGTAAAGCCGTTCTGCCAGGCGCACTCCAGGTGCTCCAGGGCGTTCTTCCGGCTGCCGGGGTACATGGTGTTGCAGTCGGTGAGGAAGGGGCGGCCGCCCAGCTCCTTCACCACATCCACCACCGCCCGGGCATAGTTGGGGCGGAGAAAGCTCACATTGCCCAGCTCGCCGAAGTGCATCTTGATGGCCACAAACTTGCCGTCCAGATCCAGCTTCTGGATCCCGGCCGCCTGGATCAGCTTTTTCAGCTTGGTAGGCAGTCCATCACCGAACGCCTTTGTGTGAAAATCAGTAAAATATACCTTGGAAACTGACATAAGTTTCACTCCTCATTCTTTGGTATGGATGTGGGCCGCGTTCCGGGAACGGTCTCCCGCCCTTACGCCCGCTGCTTCCGGCGCGCGTCCAGAAGCCCGGGAACGATGGTGCACAGGGAGCCCGCCACGATGAGCAGGATCCCGGCCATCATGTTGGCGGGGATCGCCTCGCCGTGGAGCTGCCAGGCCAGCACCGGGGCCAGCGCAGGCTTGAAAAAGTAGACCAGGGAGACCACGCTGGCGGGGAGCTGCTCCATGGCGAGGAAGTAGCAGCAGAAGCCGATCCCCGCCACCCCCACGGACACATACAGGACGTAGGGCAGGTTTTCCAGGGTGTACCCCGCCAGGATGGGGATGCGGGCGAACTCCTCCAGACCGGCGGCTGTCATCCCCTGGGCCACCGCCGGGACATGGGAGAGCAGGATCAGCCCCAGAACGATCAGGCTGCCGAACAGGAAGCTGAAGCAGGTGACCACCGCGCCGCCGTACTCTGCCACCCGCCGCTTGCCCAGCACGCCGTACAGGGAGAACAGCAGGGTGGACAGCAGGGCCAGCCCCACCCCGAGGGGGTTCAGCGCATGACCTAATGGGTCGATGATAGCCACGGTGCCCGCGATCTCCAGGGCCAGGGCGGAGATATGCCGGGGCTTGATGGGCTCCTTCAGCAGAAAGAAGGCCAAAAAGGTGACAAATACCGGGTTGCAGCTGAACAGCACCGCGGCCACAGAGGACCCGGCGTACCGCACCGACAGGTGGAGGATGGGCATACTCAGGGCGATGCCCAGCAGGCCCAGCAGGGCGAAACGGGCCATGCTCCGGCCGTCCAGGCGCTTTCCCCGGCGCTTCAGGGTCCGCAGAGCCAGGGGCAGCAGGATCAGAAAGCCCACGGAGAAGCGGCACAGGGTCAGCTGCATGGAGTTGATCTGCCCCGCGATATACCGCAGGACTACCTCATAGGAGGTGAACATCACAATGGTCACAATGATATAGAGATAGCCCTTTTTCATGAGATCCCGCTCTCCTCTCTCCCCCGCCGCACATCGGGCGCTTCCAGGTACAGTATAGCACAACTTTCTTGCCAGGACAAATATCAGTTAGTCCATCAGGGCCAGAAATTCCTCCTCGGTGAGCACGGGCACCCCCAGCTCCTGGGCCTTGCGCAGCTTGGAGCCCGCCGCCGCTCCGGCCACCACATAGGACGTCTTTTTGGACACGGAGGAGGCCGCCTTTCCGCCCCGGTCCTCGATCATTTTGGAGGCCTCGTCCCGGGTGAAGCGCTCCAGGGACCCGGTGAGGACAAAGGTCATCCCGGCAAAGCGCTGGTCGCTCCCCTGCTCCTCCGCCTCCATGTTCACCCCGGCCTCCCGCAGACGGCCAATGAGGTGCTGGCTCTGGGGGCTGGCAAACCAGTCCAGAAGGCTCTGGGCGGTGATAGCCCCGATGTCATCCACTCCGGTCAGCTCCTCCAGCGTGGCACCCTGAAGGGCATCCAGGGTGCGGAACCGGGCGGCCAGCACCTTGCCCGCCTTCTGCCCCACCTGCCGGATGCCGAAGGCAAACAGGAGCCGGGACAGGTCCCGGGTCTTGGAGCGCTCGATGGCCTCCAGCAGCTTCTGGGCCGACCGCTTTCCCATGCGGTCCAGTTCCGCCACCTTGCCGGCGTCCAGGAAGTACAGATCCCCCGGCGTTTTCACCAGACCCGCGTTCACCAGGTTCTCCACCACCGCGATGCCCAGCCCGTCGATGTCCATGGCGTCCCGGCTGGCAAAGTGGGCCAGGTTGCGCAGCAACTGGGCGGGGCACTCGGCCCCGGTGCAGCGGATGTGGGCCCCGTCCTCGTCCCGCTCCACCGGCGCGCCGCACACCGGGCAGGTCTGGGGGAAGCGGTAGGGCTCGGCTCCCTCCGGGCGCTTCTCAAGCTCCACGGAGAGCACCTCGGGGATGATCTCCCCCGCCTTGCGCACCAGGACGGTGTCCCCGATGCGCACGTCCTTCTCCGCAATAAAATCCTGGTTGTGGAGGGTGGCGCTGGTAACGGTAGTCCCAGCCAGGCGAACCGGCTCCAGCACCGCCCGGGGGGTGAGCACCCCGGTGCGGCCCACCTGGATCACGATGTCCAGCACCCGGGAGGGCTTTACCTCCGGGGGATATTTATAGGCCGCCGCCCAGCGGGGAAATTTCGCGGTGCTGCCCAGCAGCTCCCGCTGGGACAGGTCGTTGACCTTGATGACCGCACCGTCGATGTCAAAGGGGAAGTCCTCCCGGCCCTCTCCGATAGCGGCGACCTGTCCGATGGCATCCTCCACGCCGCGGCAGCTGTAATGCGGGATCACTTTAAAGCCCTTCTGCTTCAAGTATTCCAGTGTCTCCACATGGGTTCGGAAGGTCTCCCCCTCCGCCCACTGGACGTTGAACACCGCGATGTCCAGGCGGCGGGAGGCGGCCACCCGGGGATCCAGCTGGCGCAGGGACCCGGCGGCGGCGTTCCGGGGGTTGGCGAACAGGGCCTCCCCCCGGCGCTCCCGCTCCTCGTTCAGGGCGTGGAACACCTTTTTGGGCATATAGACCTCCCCCCGGACGATGAGCCGGGCGGGGGCGTCCGGGATGCGCAGAGGGATGGACCGGACGGTCCGCAGGTTCTCCGTCACATCCTCCCCCACCTGGCCGTCCCCCCGGGTGGCCCCCCGGACGAACAGGCCGTTCTCATACTCCAGGGCCACCGACAGCCCATCCACCTTGGGCTCCACGTCGTACTCCGCCCCCGGGACGGCGGCGCGGACCCGCTGGTCAAACTGGCGCAGCTCGTCATAGTCGAACACATCCTGAAGGGATTCCAGGGGGACCTGATGGACCACCTGCTGGAAGGACTCCAGGGCCTTCCCCCCTACCCGCTGGGTGGGCGAGTCGGGGGTGATGAGCTCCGGGTGCTCCCCCTCCAGCTCCTCCAGCCGGCGCAGCTTGTGGTCATAGTCGTAGTCCGACATGGTCGGGGCGTCCTGGACATAGTATTCATAGTTAGCCTGTTCCAGCTCCCGGCGCAGGGCCTGGAGCTCCTCGAAATGGTCCATGGGGAACCTCCTCTTCTTCTGTAAACCTTGAAATGGGTCCTCAGCCCCCGCCCGGCCGCTCCATCTGGAGGTAGGCGTCTGGCACCCGGCCCACAATGACGGTCTCCGCCACGCACAGGCGGGTGACGCTCTCGGTCTCTACCGGGCCGCCCGGCAGCAGCAGCGTCATGGGTACGGTGAGCTCCAATTCGATGCGGTGGAGGGTCTGGTTGACCCCTGCTTCGGAAAAGCTGCTGGAAAACCGGGCGTCCGCCGTCCCCACCGCCATGGCGTGGACCTTCAGGGAGGGACCCAGCCCCCACAGGACGTCCAGGTCCAGCAGACTGCCCAGGGGAATGCGGAGCTGGAGGACGCCCACGCCCTCCAGGGCGTCCAGCACCCGCTCCACCAGCTCCGCCCGCAGCAGGTTCATGGCCGCCATGTCCGTGGTGAGGGAGACGATGGCCCCGGAGGCGTCCCGCTGGATGGAGACCAGTTCGGCATATGTCAGCCCCCGCTCCGCCAGGTCCTCCGTCACGCACCGCTCCACCAGGCGGGCCGCGTCGCTCTGGAGCTGGGCCTGGGCAATGGTCACCGCCATGGGCCGCAGGCGGGCCTCCAGCAGCCCCACACACAGGGCGGCCAGGGCCGCCCCCAGCGCCAGGGAAGCCATCCAGCCGCCCCGGCCCCCGCCGTGGGGCCGCCGCGCCCGCCAGCGCCGCCTCATCCGGTCCAGCCACTCCATGGCGCTCCCTCCCTCTCCGCTCCGGCCTGATATGGGGAGGGTATGCGCCGTCCGGCTTGGACTATGCCCGCAGCAGCTCCTCCGCCGCCAGCAGCACCCCCAGCTTGCCCGACTCGAAGGTCAGGCCGCCCTGGAGGTACACCGTATAGGGGGGGCGCATGGGGGCGTCGGCGGACAGCTCGATGGAGGCCCCCTGGATAAAGGCCCCCGCCGCCATGATGACCGGGCAGTCATAGCCCGGCATATCCCAGGGCTCCGGGGTGACATAGGAGTCCACCGGAGCGCCGAACTGGATGCCTTTGCAGAATTTTTTGAGGGGCTCCGGCGCGCCAAAATGAATCATCTGAATGATGTCGTGGCGCACCGCGCTGGAATGGGGCTCGGTCTCATAGCCCAGCAGCTCCATCACCCGGGCGGCGAAGACGGCGGTCTTGACCGCCTGGGCCACCGTGTGGGGGGCCAGGAACAGCCCCTGGTACAGCAGGCGGTTGTTCCCCAGGGTGGAGCCGCACTCCCCGCCGATGCCCGGCACGGTGAGCCGCTGGGCGGCCCCCTCCACCAGGTCCCGGCGGCCGGCGATGTAGCCGCCGGTGGGGGCCAGGCCGCCCCCGGGGTTCTTGATGAGGGAGCCCACCACCAGGTCTGCCCCCACATGGGTGGGCTCCAGGGTCTCCACGAACTCCCCGTAGCAGTTGTCCACCAGGATGGCGGCGTTGGGATTGGCCGCCCGGATCACCCGGCACATCTCCCCGATCTCCGCCACGGACAGGGACGCCCGGGTGGAGTAGCCCTTGGAGCGCTGGATCAGCACCGCCTTCACCCGGAGATCGGCGGCCGCCTGGGCCATCCCCTCCAGGTCGGGCTTGTTGTCCTTCAGCTCCACCTGGCGGTACTCCACGCCGTAGTCCTTCAGGGAGCCGTGTCCATTCCCGGCCGCCCCGATGACCCCCAGCAGGGTGTCGTACGGCGCGCCCACCGCGGACACCAGCACGTCCCCGGTCTTCAGCGCCCCATACAGAGCGCAGGCGATGGCGTGGGTCCCGTTGACGAACTGGATGCGCACTAGGGCGGCCTCCGTGCCGAAGAGCTGGGCATAGATCTCGTCCAGCTTGTCCCGGCCCAGATCATCATAGCCGTAGCCGGTGGTGCCGGCAAAGTATCCCTCTGCCACCCGGTGGTCCTGAAAGGCCTCCAGCACACGGATGGAATTTTCCTCCGCAATGGCGTCGATGCGGTCAAACTGCTCTCTCAGGTCCTGCTGTGCCTGACGGCCCAGGGCGCGGACCCGCTCACTGATCTGTAAACTCATATTCCTTTACGCTTCCTGTTTCTATTGTAATATTGAAGAAGATCCGGCCAGCGTTACAGCCTGGTCAGCTCCTCCTGAGCAAAGGCGGCCAGCAGCTTCACGCAGGCCGCTGCATCCCCCAGGTCAGCCATCTCCGTGGGGGTGTGGATATACCGGCAGGGGACTGAAACGCCTCCTGTGAGCACTCCCATACGGGTGGCGTGGATGGCCCCCGCGTCGGTGCCGCCTCCCCGCATAATATCCCGCTGAACGGGGATCTCTCTCTCACCGGCCAGACGCTCCAGGGTCTCCACCATCCGGGGGTGGCAGATCACTGAGCGGTCCATCACCTTGACCGCCGCACCTTGGCCCAGGCGGACGGTGCCCAGCTTCTCCGAGCCGGGGGTGTCATCCACGTCAGTGACATCTACCGCCAGGGCGTAGTCCGGGTCAATCGACCAGGCCGCCGTCCTGGCTCCCCGTAATCCAACCTCCTCCTGGGCGGAAAACACCAGGTACAGGTCGTTGGGGCAGGCGTCCAGCTCCTCCAGCACCCGGAGGAGGACGGCGCAGGAGATGCGGTTATCCAGGTAAGGGGAAATCACTTTATCCCCACTTAAAAATATGGCGGTATCATAGACCGCGGTGTCCCCCACCTGGACCATCCTGCGGGCCTGCTCCTCATCCTTCGCCCCGATGTCCACATAGCAGGCGTCCAGCTTCAGCTTGCCAAACTCCGCCTTCTCCTCCGGGACGATGACCCCCCGCACTCCGTTTTTGAAGCGCACCGGGGTGTACAGCAGCTCCCGGGCGGCGATCCCGCCCAGGGTCCCAACCCGGAGGAACCCCTCCTTCCCGATGTGGGTGACGATCAGGCCGATGGAGTCCATGTGGGCGCACAGCATCACCCTGGGGCCGCTCCCCCGCTTCCGGACGATCAGGTTCCCAAGGGTATCCGCCGCCACCTCGTCGGCGTAGGGCCGGGCCAGGCCGGCGACGGCCTCCCGCACCGCGCCCTCGTCCCCGGAGGGCCCATGGGCGGTGTTGAGGGTCTGAATCAATTCAAACAGTTCCATGTTACAACTCCCTAATCGTTACAGAGTCAGCTGGGCCGCCTGATCGGCCAGGAACAGCCGGGTCAGCTTCAGCATGGCTTCAAAATCGGAAATGCTGCCCACGCTGGCCGGGGCATGGAGATAGCGCACGGCGGCGGACAGGGCAGCCACCCGCACACCGGACTTGGTGCGCTGAATGGTACGGGCGTCATTGCCCCCGGCAATATATTCCTTGGTCTGCCAGGGGATCCGGTGCTTCTCCGCCAGGCAGCGCAGGTCCTCAAACAGCTCCCGGTCATAGATGGTGCCACCGTCCATATAGGAGATCACCGGGCCTTTTCCCGGGGCGCACACCTTCCGGTGGTCCTCCACCATGGGCAGGTCGGCGGCGGTGGTGGTCTCCAGCACCAGAGCCACCTCCGGCGTGACGGAGAAGGCCGCGCCGAAGGCCCCCCGGGTGCCCACCTCCTCCTGTACGGTGAAGGCGAAGGTCACATCCATGGGGAGCTTCTCCCGCAGCAGCTCCAGCATCACGGCGCAGCCCACCCGGTCGTCAATGGCCTTGCCCTTGAACAGGCCGTCCCCAAAGCGCTCCGGCGGGCCCACAAAGGCCCCGCAGGTCCCCAGGGGGACCATGGAGAGGGCCTCCTCCCGGCTGGACGCGCCGATGTCCAGATACAGGGCATCGGTCTTGGGGACCTTCTTCATGTCCTCCCGGCTGAGCAGGTGGATGGCCTTCATCCCGATGACGCCCGGGACCCGGCCGGGCCCCAGCTCCACCGGCTTGCCCAGGGCTACTCGCCGGTCCACGCCGCCCACAAAATCAAACTTCAAAAAGCCCTCGTCGGTGGCCCGGGTGACGATGACCCCCACCTCATCCATGTGGGCGCACAGCATCAGCCGGTTCCCGGCCGCCTTCCGGCCCCGCTTGAACACGATGAGGTTGCCCATGGCGTCGGTACGGACGCTGTCCGCGTGCTCCTCCGCCCAGCCGCGGATATAGCTCCGCACCTGTCCCTCGTCCCCTGAGACGCCGTTCAGGGCGCACAGGGTCTCCAAACACTGGATCAAAGCGCCTCCGCCTCCTCTCCAAGGCCCTCGAGAAAGGCGGCCAGCAGCTGGGCCGTGTGGTCCAGGTCATCCCGGTGTACCGTCTCGATGGGGGTGTGCATATACCGCAGGGGCAGGGAGAGCACCGCCGTGGCGATCCCCTCCCGGCTGATCTGCATGGGCCAGCCGTTGGTCCCGGAGGAGCCGGCCATGACCTCCAGCTGGACGTCCAGCCCCAGCTCCTCCGCCTTCCGCTCCAGCCGCCGGGCCATCCAGCGGGTGCAGTTGGGCCCCAGCCCGATGACCGGGCCGCCGCCCAGGGGGAAGGTCTTGTCCTTGGACGCGTCCGGGGAATCCCCGTGGGTCACATCCACCGCCACACAGCAGTCCGGGGCGATCCCGTAGGCGGCGGCGATGGCTCCGGTGCTGTGGGTCTCCTCCTGGGTGGAGCCCAGGACATACAAATCTACGTCCAGCTCCCTGTCCCGCAGCCGCTCCAGTGCATCCAACAAAATGGCAAAGCAGGCCCGGTCGTCCAGCGCCTTGCCGCACAGCAGCTTGTCCCCCAGGGGGGTGCAGCCCGCCCGGTAGACCGCCGGAGTGCCCACCGGGATGCGGGCCCGGGCCGTCTCCTGATCCAGGCCCACATCCAGATACAGGTCCTGGATGGCCACGGACTGGTCCATATCCTCCCGGCTCTGGATGTGGGGGGGCAGACAGGACACCACCCCCACCACAGGGGGCTGGGTGAGGATGGTCAGCTCCCGGTCCGGGAGCATCCTGGGGTCCACCCCGCCCAGAGGGGCGAAGCGGAGGAAGCCCTCCTCGTGTCCGGTGATGAGAAAGCCGATCTCGTCCAGGTGGGCGTCCAGCAGCACCTTTTTGGCCCCCTCCCGGCCGCAGCGCAGCACCCCCACCACACTGCCCATGCGGTCCAGAAACGCCTCGTCCACCAGGGGGCGGAGCAGCTCCAGGGCCGCCCGGGCCGCCTGGCCCTCAAACCCGCTGGGGCCGGGCAGGGCGCACAGCCCGGCCAGCGTCTTTTCATAGTCCAAACAAATCCTCCCGTCTCTCTGCTCAGAGCCCCTGGACCAGACGCTTGAACGCCTGACCCCGCTCCATAAAGTTTTTGAACCGGTCAAAGGCGGCGCAGGCGGGGGACAGCACCACCACGTCCCCCTTCCGGGCGGTCTCCCGGGCGGCGCCCACGGCGGCGGCCAGGTCCTCCTCCTCCCGGATCACCAGGCCGCTGGCTTCAAAGCCCGGGGCCTGCTCCACCGCGCGGCGGATGGCGGCGGCGGTGTCCCCGGTGAGGATCAGGGCCTTCACCCGGTCCACGATCTCCATGCCAAGCTGAGTAAAGGGGATTCCCTTGTCGTATCCACCCGCGATCAGCACCACCTTCTGGTCGAAGGACTCCAGGCAGGCGGTGGTGCGGCTGGGGCTGGTGCCGATGGAGTCGTTGTACCAGCGCACTCCGTCCAGCTCCCGGACGAACTCGATGCGGTGCTCCACCCCCTGGAAGCGCCGGGCCACCGCCCGGACACAGCGGTCGGGGACCAGGCCGTCCACTGCGGCAATGGCGGCCATGTAATTTTCCACGTTGTGGTCGCCGGGGAGCTGGATCAGCTCCAAAGGCAGGACCTCCCGGCTCCCCTGCTCGTTGGTCAGCCAGATAGCTCCGTCCCGGAGGTAGACCCCCTCCTCCAGCCGCTCCTGTCGGCTGAAGAAGGTCACGGGGCACGCCGCCTCCCGGGCCAGCGCCCGGGTGGGGGCGTTGTCATAGTTGAGGATCAGCCGGTCCTCCGGTCCCTGGTGGAGAAAGATGTTCTTCTTGGCCCGGACGTACTCCTCCATGGTGTGGTGGTAGTCCAGGTGGTTGGGGCTGAGGTTGGTGACCACCGCGATGTGGGGGCTCTGCTCCATGGTCATCAGCTGGAAGGAGGACAGCTCCAGCACGGCGAAGTCCTCCTCCACCATGTCGGCCACGTCGGGCAGGAGGGGCTTGCCGATGTTGCCCCCCACATAGACGTTCCGCCCCGCCTCCTTCAAAAATTCGGCGATGATGGTGGTGGTGGTGGTCTTTCCGTCGCTCCCGGTGACGCCGATGAGGCGGCTGGGGCAGGTCTGGAAAAACAGCTCCATCTCAGAGCTGAGCTCGATGCCCCTCTGGACAGCGTTGACCAGCTCCGGCGTGTTGGGGGACAGGCCCGGGGTGCGGAAGATCACATCCTCGTGGAGGTCCTGGAGGTACTCCTCCCCCAGGATCATCCTGGCCCCCAGGCTCTCCAGCTCCTGGACCTGCTCCGCCGCCCGCTCCCGGGGGACCCGGTCCCGGACGGTGACCTCTGCCCCGGCCCGCAGCAGCATCTTGATCAGGGGCGTGTTGCTCACCCCCATGCCAATCACCGCCACCGGGCGGCCCTGTATTTCCTCCAGATATTCCTTGATGGTGGACATAGCGCGTCCTCCTTCCATCGTGTTCCGGGCCCCGCCGGGACCCGTGCGCTTTTAAATCCGGCCCCGCCGGCGGACCGGCGGCAGTCTATATAACTAAAATATATTACCATAGCCGGAAAAAAAATTCAACGAACATTTGACACCGGAGGCGTTTTCCTGTATGATAGACGGGCAAGCAGGCTGGACAGCCGCGCGGGCGGGGCGAAAGGCCCGTCTGTGAGGAAAGTCCGGGCTCCATAGGGCAGGGATAACGGATAACATCCGCCGGGGGCGACCCTAGGAAAAGTGCAACAGAAATAGTCTGCCGGCCTTCGGGCCGGTCAAGGTGGAAAGGTGAGGTAAGAGCTCACCCGACGGCGTGGAAGC
>ENA-UESU01002691-UESU01002691.1-human-gut-metagenome-genome-assembly--contig:-NODE-2691-length-11118-cov-9.930351_pt1 | contig 11118 bp, 10 predicted proteins | sample MGYA00243007_ERZ508008 | MGnify/ENA primary metagenome ERZ508008 (study PRJEB26167, sample SAMN06115399) | human gut metagenome | host: Homo sapiens | place: China:Henan | collected 2016-06-23...
ACCTGCGCCTAAAACGGTATTGTTATTACCGCTCAAATAGAATGTATCGGCGCCGGGACCGCCGGAAATATTGATATCGTTTGCGTTGACATTATAGATGTTATCTCCGCCGGTGTCTGAAAGATTGGTTACTTTGGCGTTGATGTTGTACGTGTCGTTGCCTGAACCGCCATCTATTTTGCCGTTAAGATTAACATTTGCAGTTAATGTATCATCACCAGCTCCTCCATAAAGATTTGCGTTTGACGCATTTGTAATCAACAAGTCATTCCCATCTTCACCATATATACTACCGTAATTACCATTCATAAACACAGTATCATCGCCATCTCCTGCATTTATTACAAGGTCGTATCCAAAAGCTTTTATATAGTCATCTTGATTTCCGCCATAAAAAACAGGTCTATAACCATATAAATTTATATTGTGTTCAACATCTTCCTGACCTTTAATATCCATGTAAAAACCTGCAAATGAAATTTCATCATTTACTGCATTTATAGAATAAAATAAAGCTCTTTGCTCAGCCACTCTATTTTTAACACTATACTCAATTCCACCCACATTTATTGTTTTCGTTTCTTTAGCACCAAGAGAAATAGCAGTTGAATTGTCTAAATCACCAAACCCTGAAATAAAAGTATTCTCTCCTTTATCAATAATTGTTCCTGTTCCGGATAAATTCCAGACCATGTTTTGACGACCTGAGTTAATATATACATTTGCACCGCTCTCACATTGTATATAATTGTATTTTCCAGAAACATTTATTGTATCATCCTTAGACTTGCTATAAACAGTAGCACCTTGAGTTGATACATTAAAAATATTTTTTCCTTTTCCGCCATAAACAACACCAGAAGAGTTTAAGTTAATTGTATTATTACCATCCCCACAATATACTGTAGAAGTGCTAGCGCTCGAGATTACATCACCTTTATTGCCACCATAAAATACCACATTTGCTCTCAAAAATACATTATGAGCTTTATTGACATCACCCTTAATTGTCATTGCATTATTACTTGATTTAGAAAACTCTATTTGTCCACTATCATTTATTTTGTAGGTAAGAGCCTGAGCAATAGAGCCATTTGTAACAGTATAATCAATTCCATTGATATTGAGTGTTTTTGTTTCATTTGCACTAAAGTTGACGGTATTTGAATTTGCTCGATCTACATTTACAAGAGTCATAGAAGAGTTAATTTCGCCTGTAACCTTGTTAAGCCCGCTCCCGCCATCAATATTCAGGCTATTCAATTTACCAATAATGTTAAAAGTATCATTACCATCATTTCCATTTATTGTATAACTTGTAGACACTTTAATATTAAATGTATCATCACCATCTCCACCTTCGACAACTATACCAGCTTTATCCAAGTTTATAGTATCATTTCCTGCTTCACCATAAACCTGACATGCAGACCCTAACAGCGTAATTATATCATCACCATCCCCTCCATATGCGCGTGAGCCATCTCCTTTGAGCGTTATAGTGTCATTTCCTGCTAATCCCCAAAATATATTTGAACCGTTATTGTAAGAATCAGTAAGGATATCATCTTTAGAGCTACCATAAATACTGTTACTTCTTCCAGAGATAGTTAAATTATGGGCAACATCTTCCTGCCCTCTAATCTCAAAGTTAGAAGCTATTAGAGTTAATTCTCCTGTTGATGTATCCTTCGAATACGATAAGTCATTGGCGGTAGTTAGTTTATTTTTAACAGTGTATTGAACACCATCAATTGTAATTATTCTCGTTTCTCCGCCGGCAAAGGCCTCTGCACCCTCGAGAACAGAGGCGAAAGCTGAAACTCGCGCAGAGGCGCGAGATAAACTCCTTGAGGATTTTGTTGCTGCTGTTTGTACGCCATTGTTTTCTTTGTAATACAAATTCTGATTATCATACTTGATTGACTCTCGTATCTGAGATATCTGTTCCAATATCTGGTCGGCTTCTGCCTGCATTGCCTCGCGTGTCTCTGCATCATAAGTGCCGTTTGATGCCTGAGTTGCTAAATCACGTAAGCGCTCTAATAGTTTCTGCACCTCCTCCAAACCGCCCTCAGCGGTCTGAAGCAATGCGATGCCATCTTCTGTATTCTGCTGAACCTGAAGCATTGAACTTATTTTCTTCGATAAATCTGTTATTATGGAATAACCTGCAGCATTATCCTTTGCCTGATTAACTTTGTAACCTGTTGTCATACGGTTAATTGAGTTATTCAGACCTATGCTATTTTCGCCTAATGTTCGCTGTAAAATTAAATCTGCTACATCACTGGTTAGGGTAATCATTATATACCCCCTGTATTTAAAATACCAGTTATAGCCTTATTACTGCCCCCCCCCCCTACAGCTCAATGCAGCACTACAAGAGGGTTTTAGCCACTTTTTATTATTCTTAGCGACACTACATATCATATCTACATTATATATCACATTTATTAACACTACAATGTATGATATACAAAAGTTTACATTAATTCGCAAATCAATTTTTCTATGTTAAGTTTTGTAACAAATAAATACCTTTGTGAAATTAGATATTTTTGAAATACTTAATATATATGTAAGATAAAAAAGGTATAGAAAGATGGCAAACACAGCAGCTTTATTAGGAACATTATTAAATACTAATGCAGACATTAATTACTACACTCAGCAACAAATTTTCTGGAGTGGTAAGTATGAAGCAAATAGCGCTAAACTTGAAAAACAAGTTAAGTACGAAGAAAAATGGGAAAGTGCTTTTGACTCTGCCATTGATAATACAAAAGAATTAAATGTTGGTGGCGTAAGAGTCGCTGAAGGCAACAAAAATGAAATGATAGCCGATGCTTATGCACATGCTAAGGTTAAACAATATAATGAAGAGCTCTCTTTAGAACTCGCAGAAATGGATGTTGAATATGACACAATGCAGACTATGTACGAATCTATGTTAGAACAGTTACGTGCACAGAAAGAAGGTCAAAAGACTGCGACTACAAGTGCAGCCCAAGACACCGGCTTACTGCAATCATAGTAATAAGCATTACCTGTCATATACTTTGGAGGCATTATACATCAAAGAGGCTATGGTCATTGGGCCTACCCCTCCAGGTACAGGTGAAATATATTTCACTGAAGGTGATACAAAATCAAAATCTACATCACCGGTTAATTTGCCGTTCGAATCCCTAAAGATTCCAACGTCAACAATTACAGAATTATTATTAACCATCTTACATCTTACAATCTTTTTACCAACCGCAGATATAATTATATCGGCGGTTTTTATTTTGCTTTCAATGTTCTTAGTATAAGAATGGCATATAGTTACAGTGGCATTTCTTCTTAAAAGCATTTGCGCCATAGGTTTACCTACAATATTTGAACGCCCAATAATTACAGTATCAGCACCTTCAATAGGAATATTGTACTCATCAAGCAGCATTATAATACCCTGAGGCGTTGCCGGATAAAAATATGGCTCAAGACCTATAGCTAGTCTGCCAACATTCTCCGGAGTAAATCCATCTACATCTTTTTTAGGTGAAATTGCCGTAACAATCTTATTTTTATCAATATGAGCAGGTAAAGGAAGTTGAACTAAAATACCGGTAACATCGGAATCATTATTCAATTGTTCTATCTTATTAAGGAGCTCTGTTTCTTTTATCTGAGAATCTAATTCTATAATAGTAGATTTTATCCCTATATTTTCTGCTGCAAGTTTTTTATTTTTTACATAAATTTGGCTGGCAGGATTATTTCCAACAAGAATAACCACCAGATGAGGCTGTTTGGATAAGTTACCCACCTTTACTTTAAGATTGTCCAGTATTTTTTTTGATACAGCTTTTCCATCAAGAATCATCAATTATTCTCCTGCGGCAAATTCAGTCTAAAATAGAATTGTTCAACGGCATCACTTACCAGCTTAGATTTTCTATCTAATTTACCATTTGCCAGGCTTTCATCAAAAGGAATTGAGCCAAGTATATCAATTTCCGCCTCTGCAAGCTGCTCCGCAATTATATTCATATCTTCATTTTTTACCTTATTAACTACAATACCCAGCTGTCCGCCAGCAGCATATTTTGCAGAAAATTCAGATATTCTTTTGGCAAGGTGTATGGAATCAATTGACGGATTAGTTACAATTAAAGCTAGATTAATATCTGTATCTACGAGCTGACTTAGATATTTTAAGTCAAATTCACAATCAAAAATAACAAAATCATATCTTTCTATCAAACGTTGGCAGGCATCATTTATTTGTGATGTAATAGGGCATCTGCAATCTTTTGCGCCTACAAACCAGGACACTATAATATCGACATTATCATTTAAAGGAACAATAATATCCTCCATAGCCCATTCTACATATTCGTGTTTTGTCATTCCTTCAGGAATCCCCGTTTTATACTCATGCTTACCGCTGCGTATGCCATAGATAGTATTACGGATATCTAAACCGAATGAGTGCGCTAACTCACTGGATAAATCGTTATCAAATAGTAAAATTGATTTTTCTGGAAATTTATCCTGCAAAATTTCTAATAAAGCTTTGGTTATAGTAGTTTTTCCGCTTCCGCTTTTTCCTGTAACAGCTATTTTTATTGACAAATTTTAAACCCTCATCACTTATTAAAATACTATCATAAATATACTTATTACAAAACAAGGCAGTTATATAACTGCCTTGATAACCAATTTTCAATAAATTGTTAATAATTACACAAGTCCTTCTTTTACAGCTTTAACGGCGGCTTGAACACGGTCATTTACACACATTTTCTGGAGAATAGAACAAACATGAGCTTTTGCAGTATGCACACTTACTATTAATTCTTTAGCAATTTCTGTGTTGCTTTTGCCATCTACCAGATGCTTTAGTACTTCAAATTCTCTTTCTGTAAGAGGTACTCTGCCTTCTTCTGCAGCTTTATCTTTCAAAATGCCTATAGTTTCCTGTTTAGGGAATGAGTCAAGAACCTTTCTGGCAATTACAGGATCAAGCCAGCATACTCCGTTGTTAACATCACGAATAACGTCTGCTAATTTTGATGGATCAATATCTTTGAGGCAGTATGCCATTGCACCGGAAGAAAGAGCTGCAATAACTTCTTCTTCTCTGTCATGTGAAGTCAAAGCTATAACTTTAATTTCTTTATTCATTTCTTTCACTTTTACAGTAGCTTCTATCCCATTCATGCCGGCAAGCCCTAAGTCCATCAGAACTATGTCAGGAGTGTATTGTTCTATTAATTTCAAACCGTCTAATGCATTATCACTTTCTGCAACAACTTTAATATCCTCATTAGAGTTAAGTGCACACCGTAAACCAACACGGGTGAGCTTGAAATCCTCTATTATGATAACACTAATAGTCTTCTTCTCTGCGCTTACTGCTGTACTCATTATTAATCCTCCTATCGGGGTAGTATGTATTATATAAGTGTCCCCTACGATTATATTAAATAATACACCTAATTCATAGTATATTACCCGTCTTACTGATATTTATTACACATGTTCATTTATTAAGTCTATAACTTCACAAACTGAATAATTATTTTCTGCAACAAATATGTTCTTTCCGGTCTTATTAATAACATATTCCAGCGAATTTCCATCCAAAAATAAGTCAGAATAAGGCTTCAACATGATAGATGGAACAATAATATAATCTGCATTAATATTTATTATAGCATTAATTAAATCTTCTGATGTAATAAGCCCTGCTACTGTAATATTTTTACCCCAATATGTTGATTTCACAGGATGTACAGAGGTGTACAGATTTTTAATTCTATTTAGCTTTGATGAAATATATTTAAAAGCTGACTCTGCAGCAACAGAACACGCAAAAGCTATTGCCAACTTTTTCTCTAGTCTGTCAGGCAGTTCAAAAGTATCAAAATCATCCATTAATGTTCGCAAAGAACCTACTCCATCATCCAGCTGTGAAAAATTACCATAGTAATCTGCAGAAGGTATATCTTGGCCGGCTAATAGGAAAAATTCATCAGAACAGCAGGCCTTTGGATAATTTGAGGCTATCTCAATAGTTTCTTTTGCTATAAGCGCATTTACAGTTTTGAGTTCTGATTGTCTAAATTGTGTTACCCCTACCGGCACAATAGCAATAGAAAGAACAGCTTCTCCTAAAGAAGACAAGTCTTCCAGAGTGCGTCTTAACTCCTTACCGTCATTATATCCGGGGCACAAAACTATCTGCGTATGGAAGGGAATTTCGTTCTCTTTAAACCATCTAAGATTATCCATAATTTTGCCGGCATTTGGATTTCTCAGCATTTTTACACGCAAATCAGGATTTGTTGTATGTACAGAAATATAGAACGGACCTAAATGTAACCTGGATATTCTTTCTTTATCACTTTCACTTAAATTGGTTGTAGTTATATACGTACCCTGTAGATAAGAGAGTCTATAGTCATCATCCTTAATATAAAGAGTCTTTCTAAGCCCTTTTGGCTGCTGTGCGACGAAACAGAATATACAGTTATTTAAACACGGTTTAACTCTATCAAAAACAGCACATTCGAAAACTATTCCTAAATCTTCATCAAAGTCTTTTTCAAGCTCTATTTCTTCAATTTCTCCATTTTTTTTCTGGATTTCAATAGTTATAAACTCATTTTTACACAAAAACCTGTAATCAATCATGTCCAGCAGTTTTTCACCGTCAATTGAGAGCAAAATATCGCCTTCTTCAATTTCTAGTTCATCTGCTATTGAGCCCTGCACTACGCTGCTAACTACGGCCGGCATGTTCAAATCCCTCCAAAAGTGATATGAAGTTCCTGTACTCACAAATCAGGTTATCAAATACCATACCCGGAAAATACGACAAATCTTTAGATGAAACAAGATTTTTTGTATCTATTAGTATACTTTCTGCCTTCTTCTTTAATTGGCTAAATAAAGCTAACTGTTGTCTATTATCAAGAATATCTGCGCACGCAAGTTTTATTCTTGCAGATGTCAAAAACTGGATAGGATTTTCCCCTGGAGGTGCAGTTAAAAGGCGTTTGAGCTCATCTATACCTGATGGTGTAATAGAATAATAAACAGATGGTCTTCCGCCTTTAGACATTGTTTTTTGAGTTTTGACAAAGCCAGAGGTTTCTAACCGCGTTAAAGCGGGTTTTATGGTTCCATAACTAGGGGTTGTTAAAACAGAGAATGTATTTCTGATTTCTTTTGAAACACCATACATTGTTAACACTTTCTTGCTCAACTCAAATAAAATTAGAAGCTCAATCATTAATACCTATTCCTCATTCTTGACAATGCCAATAAACTCCTGCGCAAGCTTCTGACTCCATTTCTGGTTAATTTCCTGCTCAATAATATTAAGAGCCTCTTCTTTTGACATAGCCTCTCTATATGGTCTTTTCTCTAATAGAGCAAAATAAGAATCTACTATTAAAATTATTTGTGATTCAATAGGAATTGCCTCTCCTGAAATTTTTGCAGGATAGCCAGTTCCATTCCAGTTTTCATGATGTTTTTCTATAATCGGTAGAACATCTGTTACATTTGATATTGGCTTTAAAATTTCACGAGCAGCTATTAATGGATGCTGTTTTATAGAAGCTTTATCATCGTCATTTAAAGGTTCTTTTTTTCTCAATATCTCTTTTGGCAGCATTGTATTACCTATATCATAAAGCAATACTGCTACTTTAAGCCTATCAATTGCATCTTTAGATAAATCAAAACGTTTTGCTAGAAGCGCAGCCAAATCAACCTTTTGTTTAACGCCTCCTTCAATATGCTCTGGATTATAAGTTGCAACAAGCGCATCTGCTACTTGATAAAGCTTTTCATTATTGATATTCATCTCTTGAAGCTTTTTGGTCAAAAGTCTGGATGTTGAATCATCTACAGGTATCCTATGTTTTGATAAAATATCGATAAATGTATTTACTGCAATCTCCTGCCAGGATGTTTCATATGCAGGTCTTGCAATTGTTACACGGTTTCTTCCGTTGCGTTTTGATTCATACATTGCCCTATCAGTAATTTCAAGCAGTTCCTCTATGTCTTCAGAATGCTCAAGATAAGTTGCAACACCTAAGCTTGCCGTTATTCTGCCGATTTTCTCTAGTTCTACCGCTTCAATAGCCTTTCTTATACGTTCAGCAGCAATACAACCGCCTGCAGAATCTACCCCTGGTAACAGGAGGTTAAATTCTTCTCCCCCCATTCTTGCAGCAATATCAATTGACCTTGCATTATTTTTAAGAACTTCAGCTATAGCTTTTATTGCTATGTCGCCATAATTATGCCCGTATGCATCATTAATCTGCTTTAGATGGTCTAAATCAAGCCCGATTACTGTAAATTTTTGCCCTTGTCTGTCTGCACGTACAGCTTCTTTTTTTATAAATTCTTCAAAATATCGTCTATTATAAAGTCCTGTCATCCCATCAGTAATGGCTTGTTCTTTAACAGCTTGAAACAAATCTGCAATGGTTATTGCAAGCTCAATCTGCTTTGCAAATAAACTTAAGAAATTCAATTCACTTCCACTAACAGTTTCTCTTGAAGAAAAAACAAGCAGCGAACCAAAGTGAGTTTGTTTTGACATTAGAGGGACTAAAATATATGATTTCATCTTAGCTTCTCTTAAAAATTCTTCAACTTTATTTGTATCAAGCTCCGGGATAAAGCCGCATACCAGCTCTGAAAGATTTGTAGACTGATATATTTGATTATTTTTTACTGCATTTTTAATTTCATTAATTTCGGGAAAATTCATGCGAAAATCAGAAACATTACACTTAAACTTTTCAGAAAACTTAATATCTAAATCGTCGCGTGAAGATGCAACAATCTGCAAATATTTACCATTATTATCAGCTTTTTCTTTTACAATAAAGCTGTATAAATACCCCAATTCCCCCTGAAGACTATTAACTATTGCATTTAAGACACTGGATAGAGGCTTTGAAGAATTCATCATATCCCATATATGCTGAAGAGTAAGCATCTGTCTATTAGCTCTATCAAGCTCTCTTGTTCTTAATTCTATTTCTGCTTCCAGTTTTGCATTAATTTCATACACTTCAAGCAAAGACTGCTTGCCGGAATATACTGTTGATTCTACATGATCGAGCTGATGTTTAAACTTTCTTATATTATCGAAAAAGCCCACAGGCAATATCCTCTAATTCCAAGTACTTTTTTTAAAGTATAACATATTTTATATATAAATAAAACCTCCTTGACGGGAATTGAACCCATGACCTCAGGCTTCGGAGACCTGCGCTCTATCCAACTGAGCTACAAGGAGGCGCTTTAAATTAATTTTATCATATAAATAGCATTTTTTTTATTTTCAAGTTTTAATTTAATATATAAAATAGAAGGACGAATAATGAAAATAACTTTTAATTACTACACACCCAAATTGTATACCCACTTTAAGGCTGCAGATGCTCAGCAGGAGCACCGTAACTTCGAAAAACAGCATAGAGTTTTTGAAGATGATATTAACAATATTCAATCTCAAATACGTGAACTTAAACTCGAAATTAATAAGCTCAAACAACAGACACGCAAACTCAATACTAATGTCAAAAATTTAAAAAATAAGAATAACACTCTTGAACGTGATGTGTCTAAATTAAAAAACGAATATTAATTACATATCTAAACCTAAATCTAAAGTAGGAGCTTTTGCTACTATCGCACTGGAAGAAATTATATCAACTCCGGTAGCAGCTATATCATGCACCGTATTAAGATTAACATTTCCACTTGCTTCGACGATTGCTTTTCCATCTATCAAACGGACTCCTTCACGCATCATCTCAAGGTCCATGTTGTCGAGCATTATAATATCAACACCACAACCTAAAGCTTCCTTAACTTGCTCAAGAGTATCACATTCTACCTCAATTTTATGAGCATGAGATATATGTTTTTTTAACCTTGTTACTGCTTCTGTAAGAGAACCTGAAAATTTAATATGATTATCTTTTATCATCGCACAATCTGCGAGATTAAAACGATGCAAGCTGCCTCCACCAGTCTTAACAGAATATTTTTCAAAAGCTCTAAAGCCAGGAGTAGTTTTTCTTGTGTCAACTATCTTGGCCTTATACTCTCCTACTGCTTTCTGATATTTATTTGTTTCTGTCGCAATACCGCTCATCCTTTGAACATAATTTAAGGCCGTTCGTTCACCCATCAAAATATATCTCGCAGGGCCTTCTATATCAGCAATTTTATCCCCCTTACTGATTACATCACCATCATTAAAATAAAATTTTATATTTACTTTTGGAGAAAGCAGTCTAAATACAGTTTCAAAGACATTTTTACCACAGAATATTCCGTCTGCTCTGGTATTGAGTTCACAGCTCATCATATCATCTTCTGATGTTAAATAATCTGTTGTAATATCACCAAAACCAATATCTTCCTGTAATGCAGCCTTAACGTGTTCTTCTATAAAAAAATTATTTAACATTTATAAGCTCCTTCTCTTCATTTTTTAATAAATTAGTATGGCGTGCTACCCTATCAAGCTGAGAGTAGTCCGAACGACAGTGGGCTCCTCTTGATTCTTTACGTGATAGAGCAGAATCAATTATTAATGACGCAACACTGAGCATATTTCTATACTCATATTCTTCTTTATTCAAGCACTTTCTTGTTCTCTTAAAAGCTTTTTTCAAATTTTCTACTTCTTTGCGTGCTTTTAGCAAGTTTTCCTCAGAACGTATTATTCCAACATTATTCCACATAATATCTTTTAGATTTGCTTTCAAAAGCTCAATGTTATAATCTGCTTCGCTCAAAGGCTGGGAATATATATCAATAATACGTCTTATATTTTCATCAATTTTTTTAGGTATGGCGAGATTTGCAAAAGATAGATAATCTGCTAATTCATAAGCACATACAACGCATTCAAGCAGAGAATTACTTGCGAGTCTATTTGCCCCATGAAGTCCTGTAGAAGCACATTCTCCTATTGCATACAAGCCTCTGATTGAAGTCCTTCCCTCAACACTAGCTTTTATTCCCCAACTGCATTCTGCGCAGAATCTCGTCTTGCCTGTGCTGCAGTCTTTTTCTCAT
>ENA-UESU01002692-UESU01002692.1-human-gut-metagenome-genome-assembly--contig:-NODE-2692-length-11112-cov-4.383507_pt1 | contig 11112 bp, 10 predicted proteins | sample MGYA00243007_ERZ508008 | MGnify/ENA primary metagenome ERZ508008 (study PRJEB26167, sample SAMN06115399) | human gut metagenome | host: Homo sapiens | place: China:Henan | collected 2016-06-23...
CCATTCAGGGAGAGGCAGGTGCTTATGTACCCGATGAGGGATATTTGAAAAAATGTTACGACTTGTGCCGTGCCCACTTCGCCTTCATGATCACCACGGTTCATATATCCATATACAACAAAATCAATACTTCCCGCTTCATCCACACGGGCAATTTTGATATCATGCTGATCCCAGTTATCCCTCGCATTGATCCCCTCTGCCCCAAGGAAACTGAATACCTGTACAATCTTATTATTTACACGGTCAAAGCACCAGAGTTCTCCCTGCTGTACAAACGCGATCACATCTCCGGTCTCACTTACAGCATATTCAATATTTTTGTCACGTATGCCAAGCTGGATCTGATTATTATCTGTAATAAACCGGTTTTCCCCACGGAAAATCTGATTTAAAGTACGCTCAAAATTTAAGACATACATACGGGATTCCGTCATACGCAGACGATAATATTCTTCCACATTATAATACTCGGTTTCCCCGCCGGTTCCTTTGGTGGTCACCACATACCGGAGTGTGATCACATCATAGGAATCATTGATTTCCTTGAAAGATGCCTCGAGTTCTCCCATCTGCTCCGGTTTTAAATCTGCCCAGGTAATCTGGTTTAAGGTACAGCTTAAATCCACATAATTGAGCGTGCTGGTATCACCTGTTGCCGCGTCCATATATTTCGGAATAAATTTATTTGCATCATCCCGGAATGTATATTCATGAAATTGCAGTGCAAAATCCATACATGCCTGAGTATCATCGTTTTGTGTCTGCATCAGCCGGGTGTAATACCGGATCTTATTTTTTCCTGAAGCAAGAATAACAATCAGTTCATATTCTTCCCCTTTTCCGAGGATATTCTGGATTTTCAGGTTTGCAGAGATTTCATTATTTTTTTCTTTGATCTCCTGTGCATTTCCCTTTGCAACCAGCCGGGAATCATCAAGACTCCGGATTTCATAAGCAATGCCTCTGATTTTTTGTCCATATGTATTAATTTTCAGCGGAAGCAGTCGTGTATGGTCTACCGGCACAATTCCATCCCGCATCTTTGTAATATTCATTTCCGATACGTATCCGTGCAGCTGTGCCACGCTGTTATTTCCTTCATAAAACTGGACGATGGGGAGGGTTGCCTCCTTCATCGCCGTTGTCATATCTTTATTATCCTGATTGGTTATGATACTGAAAACAATCAGTGCTGCCAGAAAAAGCCCTGACAGCACCACTGGTTTAATTACTTTCCTGTTCATTTATCTTTTCCTTCTTACTATGGCTGTAATTTCTGCCGTTACATCCATCTCCTGCATCTGCGATGCCGGCAGCGCCGTTTGCACATTTCCGCACCAAACAGCACACCGATCATACTGCAAAGCCACGGATTCCCACATTCCCGTTCCTGTGTTGTCATAGTTTCTCCGGCGATAGAAGCCGGAACCATTTCGAAATATGATGCCGCCTGCATGTTTCCTTCGATCCGGTTCTCTTTCTTTTTCTGCACTTCGGACAGCTTCCGGTAAATTCCATCAATCTCCATCTGTATCATCAGGCGGTCCGGTTCCTCATCGTAGATGCGGCTTCCCTCATACTCCAGCTGGTCAAGCCTCTGTTCCACCAGCTCCATGATCTCTTTTGTCTCTGCCGGATAGTACTGTTTCATTCGTTCCATATCTTTTTCATATTCCATCTCTGTCAGATACATACTCTGCATCGGATATGTCATATAAAACGGAATCTTTGGGTAAAAATCGTTTGAATAATCCACTTGCATGCTCCATCCTGTCATCATTATAGACTATGCCATGCAACGGTTTTTTGTTCTTATTTTCCTACTATTTTTAAGCATATCTGCTCGTATTCCGGATAATTTTTGTGCCGCATTTCCGTTTCCAGTACTCCCTGTGCATTCTTATGGAAATGATATAAATTATACACACCCTTACGGTAGGCATAGTCCTCTCCATTATCCTGAAAATGATCATAAGAAGCCTCTCCCGGAGTTGTCAGCAGATACAGCGTACGATATGGCTTTTCTCCAACATATGCCATTTTTTCATACATCGGGATCATCGTTCCTTCTTTCAGGTACATCGGGCACAAATCAATCGGTGCATCCCGCAGGAAATACTTTCCTCCGGTAATTTTCTCTCCGGTCCAGTAATCATACCACTCCCCTTCCGGCAGATACACCATTTTCTTCGTGGCTCCCTGCTCCAATACCGGGGCAACGAGGAGATTTTCTCCTACCAGGAACTCTCCATTGAGGTTATAGGTTTCCGGGTCCTTTGGATAATGTAGAACCAGAGGACGCATAACCGGAAGTCCAGTCTGTTCTCCCTGATAAAACAGATCATACAGATACGGAAGGAAACGATAACGCATCTTTACATATTTTCGATAGATTCCCACCACCTGATCATCAAACTGCCACGGCTCCTGTCTGCGTGTTCCCTGACAGGAATGATTTCGAAACAGCGGAGAAAATACGGCAGCCTCGATCCACCGGGTCAGAAGTTCCGGGGTCGTATCCGCACCGAATCCGCCAATGTCGGTTCCGGCAAACGCAAATCCGCTCATACCGAGATTACACAGCTGCGGCACCATCATCTGCAGATGCGACCACAGACTCTGATTATCTCCGGTCCACACGGTCGCATATTTCTGTGTTCCTGCATACGCTGCACGTGTGATAACAAACGGACGCTTATCGGAAAGTTTCTGCAGTCCCTCAAAGGTCGCACGGCTCATATAATGTCCATATACATTGTGCATTTCCGCATGATTTGTCGTACGCTCCTCATCATGAAATACAACATCCTGCGGCAGCTCGCCACGGAAACTTGCCGGCTCATTCATATCATTCCATACACCGTCCACACCGATGTCGACCAGAAACTTATGGTGTTTTCCCCACCAGTCGCGTACTTTGCGGCGTCCAAAATCCGGATAATTTGCATCTCCCGGCCAAACCTCATTGACATAGGTAGTTCCCTGTGTATCGGTCGCAAAATATCCGTTTTCTTCGCCTTCTTTACACATAAAATAGTCCGGATCGACTTTGGTTCCCGGATCAATGATCGTAACCGTTTTAAAGCCCTGTTTTTTTATTTCCGCAATCAGATCCCCAGGTTTTCCGTACTTTGCATCATTCCATGTAAACACACGATACCCATCCATATAATCAATGTCAAAATGAATGGCATCACACGGAATATCCAAATCACGGAAATGTTCTGCCACATCACGGATATCTTCTGCGCACTGATAGCCCCAGCGGCTCTGCTGGTATCCAAGCGTCCATCGCTGCGGCAGCGGTGTCCGCCCGGTCAGATATGTATATTCTTCAATCAGATCCGTCAGTTTTTCTCCACCCAGGAAGTACAGATCCAGATTGCCATCATCCGCGCCGTAAAAATAATATTCCGGATTTTCTTTGCCCAGATTGAGATAGCTGTGGAACGTATTATCAAAAAACATGCCATATACGTCATTCTTTTTCTTGCAAAAGAGCACCGGAATCGACTTGTACAGCGCATGATAGTCCTCATTGTGTGCCTGTGGAATATCGGAATTCCAGTTCTCATACTCATAATTTTTTTTATTCAGGAATCCGGTCTTATCACCCAGACCGTAAAAATCATCCCCCTCGTCCAGATCAAACATCATCTGTACCGGATAATCATGTGCGCCCAGATTCGACGTATCATGCCCTTCCGACTCCAGAATCTGTTTCATCTGCTCACTGACTTCCCTGCAAACACTTCTGCCCTGCCGGTGTGTCCGGACAAGCGGAGTCCCGTCCGGTCTCGTAATCACCATTTCCAGATTTTCTCCAAACTGCATCCGGATCTTATCGGTTGCAATTACCAGATCTTCTCCTTTTTGCTCTGCCGTCAGTTCTGTCGCAACCGCCTTGTCTCCATCAATGGCCTTAGAATAATGTTCCTTTGTTCTGTAAGGCACAAAAATATTGACAATATCATCCCTTATGGCTTTCACCACCAGTTTTTGCTGTTCATACTTCACACAAATCTCATTTCCATCCTGTCGGAAGGACATAATTTTTCCTGCTGTACTCATTGTTTCCCCTTTCCTTTACTCTGTTTCCTGCGTTGTTGTATCCGGTTCCTGATCGGTAACATAGTCTGAACTGACATATCCTTTTTGTCCGTTATATTCTGCCTGCACCCATCCATTTTCTTCTCCCAGCAGTGTCAGCTTCGTTCCCGTCACGAGAACGGTAAGAATTTCACTGTCTGTATTCGGCTCTGCACGGAAATTTACGCCATCCGTGCTTGTCCATACACTCTGTCCGTCTTCGTCCAGCGGCTGTTCCGTTACCGGTGGCAGATTGCTGTTGTCTGCCGGCGGTGCATTATTTGTGATTTCCGTTTCCGGTGTCTGGTTTTTCCCTGCATTCCGCCCATGAAGCCATACGATAAGTGATATAATTCCTGCGAGCAGTGCTGCGCAGATTATGGCAAAAATAATTCTGGCAATAATGACGTCTTTTCTGTGACTTGCTTTCATGATCGTTGTCCCTCCCCTTCATCTTCTGTACATATAATTGTGGTTTTCCCTGGATCTACCTTGTCTTTTTCCAAAATCAGTTTTCCAATCTTATCCGCCCGGATGATTCCGCCGGAAGGATTAAGCACACTGTCCACGGTATTTACAATCTGTGCATCCACCGTGGAATACTCAAATGCCAGTGTCGTATTAATCAATTTACAGTTCACCATTTTCAGATTTTCTATATAACACATGCCCTGCAGGCTCTCAATCGTACAGTTGACAAGTGTAAGATTTCTGGCATTCCATCCCAGATATTCTCCCGAAATAAAACTGTCATACACAGTAACATGATTGCTGTTCCAGAATGCATCTTTGGAAAGCATGCGTGCATGATGGATCTCCATGTTTTCCACACCATCAAATGAATAATTTCCAACCAGTTCAAAATGATCCAGCTGCATATTTTTACAATTCATGGCAAAATAATCCCCGTGCGCCTGCACATAGGACAGGTTTACATCGGTACAGTTCCAGAGGGTTTCCTCTGCATTCGGGAAATTTACATTGGTCAGGGTTACTCCCCTGCAACGGCGGAAATTTTTTGGTGCTTCTACAATGGAATCTCTTACCGAAATATCATCGGTATACCATACCCCGGCCCGCGCCATGTCAAACCAGGTACATTCCTTTACATCGACATGTTTGCAATACCAGAGCGGATATTTCCACCGGAACAGACAATTATCCAGATAAAGACTGCTGCTCTCCTTCAACGGGGATTCCCCATCCTCAAACACACTGTCATATACCGCCAGATTTTCAGACTGAAACAGTGCGCGTTCTCCTGTTAATTTCTGCTGACGAAGCACCTGCCGTGCCGTGTCAAATTTATCGTTACTCATTTTTTATTCCTTCTTTTTCAGCTTGTAATGATTGGGTCTGCTAGTTATTTTACCACGAGATCACCGGAACATTCAAGTATGCTACTCTAACAAAAGCTCCTCGACCGTGACAAACGAATATCCCTGTTTCTGCAAGGTATCTATGACCGTAAATGCCGCCTGTACAGATGACGCCGAAGCATCGTGAAGCAGAATAATATCCCCCGGCTTAGTATCCTTTAAAACTCTCTGAACCACAGTATCCGCATCGGTCGTTGCCCAGTCCCGCGGATCTACATTCCACAGTACTTCGATCAGATTTACCTGCGCATCCAGTTCCTTCTGCCAGCATCCGTAAGGTGGACGGATATATCCTGCATATTCTCCCGTCACATCATAAATCGCCTTCTGTGTTTTTTCAATCTGCTGCAAAGTGCATGCCGTTCCCACTTCCTTAAAATTAACATGTTTATAAGAATGAACACCGATCAGATGTCCGTCATCATGCATCCGTCTGACGACATCCGGATACTGTTTTACCTCTTCTCCCAGCAGAAAAAAAGTGGCTTTTACACCACGTTTTTCTAATCCGTCCAGCAATTTCGGTGTATATTCCGGATTCGGCCCGTCATCAAAGGTAATTGCAACTGTTTTCATTTCTTTCTCCACTTTCTCCGGCTGCAGTGTCATTGTACTTACAACAGCCGCTGCGTTTCCAATGCTGTATGACAGGAAAAGAAACAGTGCATACCCCACATATCTTTTCCATTGTTTTTTGTCTGCCATTTCATACCACACAAATTTCCTGCTTAGTATATCGTATGAATTTAATCATAAAAAATATGTTGTCCTTATTCTGAATCATAAGTTTCCCTGCTGATGCCCTCCCCGAGCATCATCCGTTCCTCATGCTGCATTTCTTTTTCCCGGATAGCGCGTTCATAACCGGTCAATGCTGCAAACGGAGAAAACTGTGCGGCCCGGTCTTCCGATGGCATCTGCGGATGCTTTTTCGAAACCGGATGCGGCAGATCTATGATGTCATCATAACGATGCGTATTTTCCAGCCGGTTCATGCCCGATGTCCTCCAATCTGTCCGTTGCGCTGCCGCATGGTTGCCCCTTCTTTGAAATTGGTTCCTTTTAAAATGGCATTTTTCCCATAACGCTGCTTAATGGAAAGCATGGCTTTCTGCATCTGTTTTTCCTTCTGCAATGCCTGCTTTTGTGCCTTCTGTTCCTCGGTTTCTTCCGCAAAATCAAACAGGCTCATCTGCTCATACGTCTGTTCTTTTTGTGCCTCCTGCTCTGTGCGTACATGGCATGCCGTAATATAGATCCTGCGGATCAAAAGATCCGGATTTATAATTCTGTCATATAATTCCAGTGTTTTTTCTACTACCGTAATGGCAGAAGATGTATGATTTTGCAAATTTGCCGTCCCATGCGCATGCTTTGGAATCTTTCTTCCGTAACGATCCGTAGTCACTTCCCCGTGATATCTTTTTGCCCGCACCGGGTCTGTCAGATTTTCGATATCATAGCCAACCGTCAGCACTATCTGATCCGTCACGAGTCCATGCTCCACCAGATCCAGTACCAGCTGGTCTGTCATTTCCTGCACAACAATCCTTGCTTTATCTGCCGGGTACGGACACTGCAATACCTGTCCCGATCCGGAACTGTTCGCCTGCGGACGATACGCTTTGATCTGTGCAATCGTGCACGGTTCGTACCCCCAGGCATGATCAATCAAAAGTTCTGCATTCACACCAAACAGTTTGTAAAGCAGATCTTCATTATAATAATCTGTTTCTTTTCCGATGGAGCAGCGCGCCACATCTCCCATGGTATACATTCCGTTTTCTGCCAGTTTCTTCGCATATCCCGGTCCAACACGCCAGAAATCCGTGATCGGCCGGTAGTCCCAAAGCAGTTTACGGTAACTTTTTTCATCCAGCTGGGCAATGCGCACACCGTTTTCATCCGCATCGATGTGCTTTGCCACAATATCCATTGCGATTTTGCACAGATACAGGTTGGTTCCGATCCCGGCAGTGGCCGTGATACCAATGTGATCCTGCACATCCAGAATGATAGTCTGCGCCAGCTGATAAGCTGTCATTCCATAGGTTTTCAGATAATGTGTCACGTCCATAAACACTTCATCAATCGAATATACATGAATATCTTCCGGCGCCACATATTTCAGATATATATCATAGATCCGCGTACTGTATTCCACATAAAGTGCCATCCGCGGAGGTGCCGCAATGTACGACAATTCCGGCTCACCGGTTTTTCGGCTGCGGTTTACCTGTTTTACTTTCTGAACCACTTCAAAAAGCCTGGCCCTTCCCGGAATCCCATATTTTTTCAGGGATGGAGAAACTGCCAGGCAGATGGTTTTTTCCGTGCGGCTTTCATCCGCCACCACCAGATTGGTGGTCAGCGGATCAAGTCCACGCCCCACACATTCTACGGATGCATAAAATGATTTCAGATCAATTGCGATATACTGCGGCATACCTTTCCTCTCCCCAAACAGACATTCGTGTATGCTCTCATTATATCAAAATCCGATAAGATTGCAACGCTATTTACATTCCGTCACAAACACTTCACATTTCTCTAAAATCAGCTTATTTTCAGCATTTGTTCGTTTTTTATTTGATAAAAGTACCTTTTTTGCCGGAACTTCCCAATCCAGTTCTATGGTATCTGTTCCAAAATTTGCCGCTACCAGAACCCGGCGCCCCTGCAGGATGCGGTAATATGCCATTACGTGATCTGCATTCTCATATGCCGGCTCAAATTTTCCATAAGTAAACAACTCCCGATATTCCCCAGATTTGCGCAATGCGATAAGTTTTCTGTAATAATGCAGAACCGAATCCGGCTGCCCTTCCTCTTTTTCCACATTGATCACCGGATAATTATCATTGACTTTCAGCCATGGAGTTCCCGAGGTAAAGCCCGCCTGCGGCGCATCCTTCCACTGCATCGGCGTCCGTGCATTGTCCCTGCTCATGACCGAACATACGGCAAGTGCTTCTGCATCCGAAAGTCCGGCCTCACGCGCCACCCTGTACTGGTCTTTGGTACTGATATCATCGAATTCATCCACACTGTTCCATCTGGCATTCTGCATGCCAATCTCCTGTCCCTGATAGATAAACGGAATTCCACGCAGCAGAACACTTACTGTACCAAGCATCTTTGCCCCGTCCGCATTTTGCGCATAATCCGGCAGAAAACGGGAAACGCCGCGCGGCTCATCGTGATTTTCAATGATATTTGCCTCGAACCCGACATTCTGTACCCGCATCTGGGAATCTGTGATTGCTTTTTTCCACGCATCAAAAGAAATTGGTGGCGCATCGTACCATCCGTGTTTCCCGTCACTGAGCATATGGGCGCTGAAATCAAAAATTGTAGAAAAATGTCCATTTTCTCCAATAAAGTCCGGCAGGTCTTCCACCCCAATGTTAAATACTTCCCCTACCGTAAATGCATCCTTTTTGGCAAATGTATGATTCTTTAAATCTTCAAGCAGCGCATCGACACCTTCTACATTTTCGACCATACGCCAACAGCTTGCCAGTCCATCGTCACCATCCGGCTCCATATCCGGAAATGCCAGATCTTTTTTAATATTGATGATCGCATCAATCCGAAAACCTGCCAGTCCTTTGTCCAGCCACCAGTTGATCATCCGGTGGATTTCTTCCCTCAGTTTTGGATTTTCCCAGTTTAAATCCGGCTGCTCCTTTGCGAACATATGGAAATAATATTTGTCCGATCCCGGTACCGGCTCCCAGCAGTTTCCCCCGAAATAAGAACGGTAATTACTCGGTGGATTTCCATTCTTTCCCTTCCGGAAATAAAAATAATCGGCATACGGTCCGTCCGGATCCGCCAGTGCTTTCTGAAACCATTCATGCTTGTCGGAGCAGTGATTGACAACCAGATCCATAATCAGATACATATCTCTCTTTTTGGCCTCCGCAAGCAGTTCGTCGAATTCCTCCATCGTTCCGAATTCTTCAGCGATTGCATAATAGTCCGAAATATCATAGCCCTGATCCACAAACGGGGACTTATAGATTGGAGAAAGCCAGATAATGTCAACTCCCAGCTCCTTTAAATAGTCCAGTTTGGAAATAATGCCCCGCAGGTCACCGATCCCATCTCCGTTTGTATCGCAAAAACTCTTTGGATAAATCTGATATGCCACCTTGTCATGCCACCATTTTTTCTGCATGTCCATGTCCTCCTTCGCCTGTATCTCCATGTCCTTTGACAATTTGTTTCTGTAACATTATACTGTCATTATAGTTTGGAATTTCAAAATTATCTTGCATAATTCTTACTTTTTATAACACAATACTGCTCTCATAAGACAAAGGAGAATTTTCCATGAAACGGTTACAGACACTTGCCCTTGAACAGAAAGAAGATGCCCGTCACGGTGACGCGACCTTCCCCATACAGAAATATATCACTTCTTTAAAGCCGGATTATCCGGTCGTGACAACGCACTGGCACGAAGAGGCTGAATTTACACTCATCACCGAAGGAGATGCCAGCTACCAGATCGACCTTACTTCCTACGCTGTGGAAAAAGACGATCTGATTTTTATCCCGCCTCTGTTGCTGCACTCGGTCTCCCGCGGACAGTCTGCGCTTTACCAGTCCGAAACCTATGTGTTTCACATGAACTTTCTCGGTGGAAATGCGACCGATATCTGCTCCACCCGTTATCTGATGCCACTGACCAATGAAGAACTGTCGGTTCCGTGTCTGATCCGTCCGACCCATCCGGCTTATGTATCTCTGCGCAAAATTTTTGCACAGATCAGTTCTCTCTTTGCAAATCCGGTTGAGGGATACGAACTGGCCATTAAGGCATTACTGCTGCAGGTTATTTTCCTGCTCCTGCAGTACCGTACCCCGGACGGGAAACGATCTGTCGACACCGCAAACGCCTCTGAAAAATTAAAAACCGTACTGGACTATATCCATCTGCACTATGCCGAGCCGCTTACGGTTGCCGGTCTCGCTGCCCAGTGCTATTTCAGCGAATATTACTTTATGCGTTTTTTCAAAAAATACATGGGAATGTCATGCGTGCAGTACATCAAAAATGTGCGTCTGGAGCGTGCGGCAGACCAGTTTGAAAATGGGGAGACAAATACGCTCGAGGTGGCGCTTTCCTGTGGATTTTCGAATTTGTCTTATTTCCATCGGGAGTTTAAAAAGAAATATGGAATGACGCCAAAAAGATTTATCAGTCTGTCTGCCCGGGCGGCAGATTTTCACGAAGGAAGTGAATAATTATCATTTTTATGACTCATAATATCATCGTGAAAAAAATGTGCGGGTTTTAAAATCCGTCGGAAAGAGGTAGAAAGATGATATTGAGCGAAAAAGAGACAACCGTGATCAAAGACTTACAGACACAGGAGCAGTGCTGCGTGGAAAAATACGAGAGATACAGTAAACTTGCCAAAGATCAGGTGCTCATTGACCTGTTCACAGATCTGCATGGAAAAGAGCAGAAACATTTAGAATCCCTGACACAGGTGCTGTCTGGAAAAGTTCCTTCCTGCGACTGCAACGACAGTGATGGAAAAGATTATAACCCGGCTGCTACCTACAGCATGGCACCTTCCGAAGATAAGAAAACGGACTGTTTCCTTGCAACAGACTGTATCGGAAC
>ENA-UESU01002693-UESU01002693.1-human-gut-metagenome-genome-assembly--contig:-NODE-2693-length-11107-cov-10.809066_pt1 | contig 11107 bp, 9 predicted proteins | sample MGYA00243007_ERZ508008 | MGnify/ENA primary metagenome ERZ508008 (study PRJEB26167, sample SAMN06115399) | human gut metagenome | host: Homo sapiens | place: China:Henan | collected 2016-06-23...
GGATCAATATTCATCTCTTCAAAATATAAATAAGTTAAAATGTCTGCAGCAGATAACGATCCACCCGGATGACCGGACTTTGCGCTGTGTACTGCTGTAACGATTCCTTTACGAACCTCGTTTGCCATTTTCTTTAATGCTAATGTGTCCATAACTACCTCCTTGCCTGTCTGCGTAACGATGCTCTGATCTATTCACCAAAAACAGCCTTGTAATCTGCCTGGAATTTTGCGATTCCCTGATCTGTCAATGGATGTTTGGTCATCTGCTCAATAACCGCATATGGAACTGTAGCGATGTCAGCGCCGGCTAATGCGCAATCTGTTACATGGATTGGATTACGGATACTTGCCGCAATGATCTCTGTGCTGATATCCGGATAGTTTGCAAACATATCAGAAATCTGCTCGATCAAATCAATACCCGGCATGGAAATGTCATCCAGACGGCCTAAGAACGGAGAAACGTAAGCTGCACCGGCTCTTGCTGCAAGCAATGCCTGATTTGCAGAAAAGATCAATGTTACATTACACTTGATACCTTCAGAAGATAATACCTTTGTTGCCTTTCAGCATGATGACTCCGGAAAGGGTGATGATGATGAGGCCGACTGCGAAAATATCCGCAAAGTAAGTCCACCATTGTCCGGGGTTGTAGTGCAGGCGTGCCATTGCTCCGATGAGCGGGCAGCGGGTGACAGATTCGTAGACTGCCTCTCCCGTACGGACGTTTACCTGCAAGTTGGACCCGCCTTTCAAGAACACTTTCATGATGTCCGCTTTCGGGAAATAGTGCTTGGTATAGTTACCTTCCTCTCCCAATGGTTGCAGCAGAGGCAGTACATTTTCCCTTTTCATTCCCTCTTTGCCCGGCAGTTTTTCGGCAATCTTATATTCTTTCCGTTCGATGGAGAAGTTCGGGTTGATGGTGTCACGGTGATTCATCACAATGCCGGAAATGGCATAAATCAAGACCATTCCGGCAAAGAAAAAGGATAAATCACGGTGTATCAGCCTACTCCATTTACGGATGCTGCTACTCCACTTCATACGAATTAGCTTCCATGAAATAGAAAGACAGATACTCTTTGCCGCTGCTTGCTTTTCGGTCGGCTATCTTCGCGCGGAAGTCGGCGATACGGGCTTCGGGCGTGTTGGCTGTCTCGCCGCGTGCTTTCTTCTCTGTGTCACAGCCGGCTTCACCGGTTCCGTGTTTTTCGGCAGCTTGCGCTTTGAGTTGTGCTTCCCAGTTTTGGAGGTAGGCTTCGTCAATGCGTTGTTCTTTCAGTGTTCCGGTGACGCGGACGATGGAGTTCACACATTTCGGGTCGAATGCTCCCAGTGTGCCGGCTTCTACGCGGATCACTTGTGTGTCGTCACTGCCCATCAGGAAGATTTTCTTGGCGCCATGCTTGCAGGTATGTGTGCAAACGCCTTCGATGGTTACTTCTTTTCCTGCAAGGTTTTCTGCATTTGCAAGAAGAGAGTCAATTTCTAAAGCAGACGAAGTGGTCTGTTCTGTTGTTGTGTCCGAGGAACTTTTCTGCTGTTTGTTTCCACAAGAGGTTCCGATAACGGCAACCGCCAGTAGAGCGATTGCGATGCTTAGCTTTTTTGTTTTCATTGTTACTTTTTGTTTTTATGTAGTTTATATTCTTTTTTATGAACTTGCAAATGGCTTTTAGTTCTGGTTCTTTACACAACGAACTGTTTGACCACTAAGTACACTGATATAACTCAGAGACAATCTGCCTTCCGGATACTTCGCCATTGAGAATGTGCTCATTAGTCCGAAGAACTGAATATTGGTCAGGTCGCCGGTGCTTGTACTATAAATAGGCTTATATGCAGTTGAAGTCATGTAATAACTCATACTGGGTTTTCCAAACCATTCGGTTACCGTACTGTTGCTGCTGGTTATTGCCGTTGCCTGATATTTGGGGACGGCTGAATAACCGGTTGACATACGTACTCCCGAGAATTGATAATTAAATTTAGCCTCGTTGAGTGTCGGGATTTTACCACCGTCATATGCTGTGTCATAGAAAAGAGCGTCTTTTCCGTTTTCCAAACTATTGCCGTCCGCATCTTTGGTCGAATTACCTACAAGGCTGAAATATTCGGCGCGAGTCGGGATGTGCCATCCCTTCGGACAGATGCCCTGTGCTCCTTCAAAGTCGTAGCAGTTTTCCGGAGTAACTGCTTTGCCGCTAAGTGCGGCATGGATGTCGTAGAGATAACCGTACTGCTTGATAGAAGTTGCGTCCTGCAATGCTTTTGCAGTAAGTGTACCGTCAACTGTAACCAATTCGTACGGATACCAGATGTGAGAATCTGCAGCCGGATCACTTGACGGAGTATATCCATCCGGTACATAGCGTAATGGTTCCGCCATCCATGTTGTTCCGTTGGAGAGAGTTACCGTATTGTAGGTAATGCCGTCGTAGATGAAATATCCGTCATGCTCTTCAAAAGGAACTTCCGGCTCATCTCCCTTGATCTCTCCCTCGTCTGTCCAGTTCTCGATCTCACCACTGAGTGTAACGATGATATTATCGGGTAATACACGTATATTGACACTGTATTGTCCGCCTTGAACTAAATCTGTGGATACGAGCTTTTGCATCAATGTATTGTTATCTGAAGTTGTTACTGCAAGAGTGAACGCAGCCGTCTGTGGGACTACAATGGCACGAAAAGTCTTATTCTTTGTCACTTGTTGTGCTGTGATGTCTGTGGCGGCGGCGCTCTCGTTTACGGTTGTCTTCATGGTTGCCAAATTGATATTGGCAGTAGGAACAGAGCCTTTGAGCACTATAGATGAAATATCCAAATTCGTTTCGTTTGTCACATTAATAACCAGTTTGGTCAGCATGTGCTTGAAGATCATGCTGATGGAGTTCACCGAAGGAAGTACGTCGGATTTGCTTGCCGCCATAAAGTCGGAAATTCCGTAGTTGGTGGTCTGGTCGGCATGCACGGTGAATGAAGTCGGTACACCGGTTGCGCTGTAAGGATAGTAAGCCACGAATGAAGACTTGTCTGCTCCTTCGGGATACCATTTCAGACTTCCGGCGAAAGCTCCGTCATTGAAAGTCATAAGCTCGTTGGTGGCATATACAGTGCCGTCTTCTTTAGTGACACTCAATCCGATCTGATCCTGATCTTCGAAATTAACCTCTGTGGCACGTGTGATAATAGGAGTGATGGTCACCCGGTCCACAGATGCTACTCCCTCGTTTTCCTCCTGCTGGCAAGATGCCAGAAATGCTGCTGTCAGCACAAATAATATCCCCTTTTTCATCATTTGATAGTTTTATATTATGTAAATGAATAATTTTAAAATGTATAACCTAACTTAATCGTCTCATTCCAACGGCTCGAACCTGCTATATATTCAAGGTTGAAACCGTGCGTATATCCGCCCTGAATTTCGGCATAAATCCCCCGATGAAAGTGATAGCGTAATCCGACGTTCACTGTCGCCCGTGGGGCAGTTGCATACTCATTCTGCAGATGGTAATAATCTGTCAGGCGGTATGGAGGATCGCCCGGTTCGGCTGTCGTTTCAGTAGTCCTGCTCTTCTCCGTGAAGTCTCCTATGGATAAACTTGCGGCAGCTTTCACATCGAATCTTCCGGCATGAAGTACGCCGGATGCGTAAACCCGTCCACAAGTCATTGTCTGTGACGCGACATAAGGGTACATTTGGGTAGTCATGCTTTTAAAAGACGAAATCTCGGCTCCGACACGCAATTCTCCTTTAGGAGCGATCAACTCATATTCGGGCTGAACGGATAAAGCCTTTCTTTCGAAAATCCGGTTGGAACCGTAAACATGGGTAGTCGTGATTCCGTTGGATATCTCCTGTCCCAATACATTCTCGTCATTTGTCTGGCGTGACCATGAGAGGTTGATCCGCAGGAAATGTTCGGTACTGCCTTTGGCGAAACGGTATCTCAGATGCGATGTAATCCGGTGTGCCGGAAACTTAAACCAGATAACCTCTTTCTCTCCGGCGGAACCGGAAGAATGCAGATACTCCACATCTCCGTAAAGCGATCCCCATTGGACCTGAACTGCTGCTCCGTGAGACAGTTCCTTGATGGGGAATCCGTTGATACCCGATTCGCTCAGATGGACTCCGCTTCCCGACCATGCTTCGTAGGCACCGTACATCAGTCCTTTATCAAGGAATGCGTAATAAGGTGTAGCGGCTGTTCCGATCTCTTCTGCTGAAACGGATTCGCTGTTTTTGCTGAAAATATAAGAGAATCCGATCGCATAATGGTCCGAATGATACATGATGCCGGGAGCGACTTTTAAGTCCAGTCTGTAGTTGGTATGCCGCAAGTCCTTGCGTTTGGAGTAATTGGCAGAGGTGAAATCGATCTTTCCGCCGATGCGCCAGTTGGTGCCGGCATCTGCTGCTATACCTCCCATGAACGCATAAGTTTGTAAATCCTTTCGGCCGGGGGTAAACTCCAGTAGGTCTACCGGATAAAATCCGGGATGGATGAACATGGAGCCGCTCATATCCTTGCCGGAAGTGTGGTCGAATGAGAACGAGCCGATCAGAGAATACTTCTTTAAGTGTGTGATGGACTTGGCTACTGCACCGGCACTCCATAATTTGCCGGCTTCGTAGTAGTTGCGGAAGTCACCGTGATTGTTCTTGCCGTACAGTTCGGCGTAGGAGACGGTGACGCTGTCCATCATGATTCCCGTTACGTTTGTTCCGGCATTCCATGAATTTCGTCGTTCGATAACATCGTAAGTCTGTGCCGAGCTTACGGCTGCTATACACAACAGCATACATCCTATATATATTCCTTTCATATTACTCATGCAGGGATTGTTGTTCTCTTTCATAAAAATCGGCGGAAGAGTTGTTCGTATCTTCCAGTATTTCATAACCGGCCTCCTTCGATGCTTCCTCGTCTACCCGACGGTGCAGGCTGCGTCCGTCATACAGTGCACTTTGACTGACATATCCGGCATCGATGGAAGGCGAAATGCGTTTTTTGTTGCTCGACGAACCGCCATAGTACACCTCTACCCCGTCAATCACCCAGTCGAGCGGAATCTTGATGACCTGATCCACCGTGCTGCCGGGCTTTTGTATCACACTGCCCGTTTGCTGTACATACTCCTGTATCGTAGTGTCCTGAGCCTTGAAGATGACAGTGGCGGGAGAAAATATGGAGAATGTATAGGCATTCGCCTGTCCCAGTTTGATGACCACGTCCAGATAATGGTCGTGGCTGATCTGGTCGCCCGGAGCAGGATGATACATCGTATTCCAGTAATAAACATTGTTGTAGCAGGCAAAATATCCCGGTTTGTTCAGATTGACCGACAGCGGGTATTGCGCGGCATGATCGATGGCTCCGTTGACGGCGATGACCGCATCGGCACCGGGTGCCAGCGGGAAGGAAGTGCCGTTACCGCCGAATTGCCAGATGCACTGGACGATAGGAGCGAAATCGGGGAAAATGGTTGCTCCGGTTGCTTCGTCCTGCGTCACCCATACGTTGGTGGACTGGGAGTTGTAAGGATCGAGCGTACCTAAACACAAATGGTCGAGATACTGCGTCTGGGAATCATTGTTGTGCAGGATAATGTATTTATCAGCCTGATAAGTACCTTCCTGCGGCAGCTTGGTACATCCTCCGCAATAGATTTCCTTGATAATGATGGCACCGGCTTTGGAGTGTGTAAGCGGAACGTTGAGTGTGATATCTCCGTTTACGAGTTTTACCTTGTCTGCCAGTCCGTTAAATATATGCTGATCGGCTTTATCGCTGATTTGTATGCGGTATATGCCGTTGGTCAGGGCGAATTGCGCTGTACCGTTCTGGTCGGTTACCGTCTTGTAGGAATTGCCGCGGTCGATGTCTTCGATTTGGACGGTGATGCCTTCCCGAAGGTATTCCGCGTATTCGTCCGGATAGACGGCAGTCACCTGCAAGGTGTGCAGCTGGTCTTCGTAAGGATTGCCTTTGTCGAGGTCCGTACATCCTCCGAGTAAGGATGTGACGAAAAGCAGTACGATATAGATTGACTGTTGTTTCATATTTCTAAAGTTTAATGCGGCAGGTTAGTCCATAATAAAAGTTCGGGGTAAAGATTGCACTGGTTCCGGTTGCGTATGATTTCACATACGCCCGTGAGTTCGTGAAATTAATCGCGTTGAACGACAGCGAAACATGATCGCCTATCTCCTTGGTAATGCTGATATTGGCAGAGAAATACGGATCATATCCGTCGGCTGCGAAAGTATAGGCATTGCCCGATTTACGTATCAGATGCGCGAAGTCCGGATTTTCGGCTTCGGCGGCGGTGAACGGATGTACCTCGTTGTTCAGGTCGAGGTAGGCAACCGGATAAATGGCCGTATAAGAATTTCCGTCGTAGATGCTGCCTCCTGTTTTCTCGTTGCTGTTCTCGCTGACGTTGAACGCGTAGGACGTACCGTTATATTCGGAGAGATTCTGCGACCGCTTGATGAGCGAGGCTTCCAGTTTGCAGGATATGATCAGCCTTGCTTTCGGGATACGGGTGATCGCTGTGATATTGGCATCCAGCGAGTGAGTGCGCTTGCCGTTGGCGGTCGTGGATGAGTTGTCGCCGTTGGCATATATACCTACATATTGGTAGGAACGGTTGGCGAGAGTGGTGTGCGACCATCCGTTTTGGTAGTAATAAGACAAGGAATTGTCTATGTATTTGCTATATGTATAGGCCGCATCCACACGGAACTGCGTACGGAGAGGAGTGATCTCCGGAAAATCGATGATCATTTCCGCTCCTCTGCGGGTGATGTCCGGTCCGTTATCGGGAGAGGTTGACCTGACGAAAGTCTGGTCTTTCACCTTTACGTCCAGCGGTGTCCAGTAACTGTCCTCATCGTCCCGTATATATCCCATGCCCGTCTGATTGTCTACGGTAATCTGCGGATTGGCGGACAGCTCGAATCCTTCCGGCAACTGTAGAACATTGTATGCGAACGGAGTATAGGTACTTGTATATTTATAAGGCATCTTCGTGCGGTTAAAGTATCCTACCAGTGAAATACGGGTGCGGGCTACATTGATGTCAACTCCTATTTCGGCATTCTGATTCTTCTGCCAGCGGAGTTTCTCGTTGTGTAATAAAGTATATGGCTGACTGTAATAGACGTAAGCCGACTCATTGTTATTGTATGAGACTCCGAAAGTCTGAATATCCCGATACTCCTGTCGGGGATAGAGTACATAGTACGAAGGCAGCTTCTCGGTCACTCCCCATCCGCCCCGAATCGCTATGTTTTCGTTCAGCTGCCATCTGGCGTTGAAACGTGGCGACAGTGTGTTCAGCTTGTCGTATTGCGTTCCGCTGATGAACAGATTCTCCCAACGCAATCCCGCCATCAGCCTCAGCATGGTGCTGCCGACAGCTACCGACAGGCTTTCTTCCGCATACAACGAAACATTGTGCATATACGGATAAGCCGAGTAAGAACGGGGGCGATATCCGTTGGGAGCCAGCGAAGGATTCTGATAATACTCTCCGTCGCCCACATTGCCTGTTCCTTTCCATTGCACGCCTGCTTTCAGATTGCTGGTAACGTTCTTGAAACGACGGTTCCATTCGTACTTCAACGAAGCGGCATAATCCAGTTCTTTGGAATCGACAATCTGATCGGCAAAGAAATGGTAAGGCAGTTTGCCTGCAATGAAATAACCTTCCTGTTCAGCGTGGACTGCCGGCTGTTCGGACGCATAAGAATAAGGTGTATGTGCATGCGACTTGTTATCATTGTAATACACCGATGCATCCAGTTTGAGGTTGGTAATCCATGACTTGTTGAGCAGCCATGCCAATGACGTGTTTGCACGGAAAACGTTGTCTCTGACTTTGGTATATTCTCCCGTATATGCGTCGGGATCATCCTTCGTATTCATTCCTCCGATGTTACCGGTCAGCCCGATGTCGAATCGGAGCACTTTCCGGAACGTATTGCTGTAACCTGCGGAGAATCCTCTGCGGGTATAAGAAGTATAGGGTGAATTAAGCTTTTGAGTAGCCTTGATCCATTCACCGCTTATGTTGACGATTCCTTTATCGTTGCCGAGGTCCAGCCCTTTGGAAAAGGACACCTGTTCTGTGCGGGGATTGATGGATAGCAGTACATTCCACGGAGTCTTCCCTTTTTTCGTATGGATTTTGACCATACCGCTGTTCAAGTCTCCGTACTCTGCCGAAGGTACTCCGGTGATGACTTCTACCGATTCGATATCGGCCACAGAGATGCTGCGGGTATCTATTCCGGTCATATTGCCGAAAGAAGAGTTGTTGCCGATGCGTACTCCGTCTACTTCTATCGCCGTTCCGAAAGCCGCGTTGCCTGCGGATGAACCTCCGTCGCGCAGAGAGAAAATATTGTTGCTGGTCAAGTCCGGAACTTTCGTCTTTCCTCCCGGAAGAAGGGCGGAAATATCGCTTACATTCGATATCTGCAGATGTTCCAGTGCGTTACTCCCGATGTTGAGCGTGGTGTTCAGCTCACTCTTCGGAGCTTGTGCGGTAACGATTACGTCGTTCAGGGCAAGTGTATTTTCCTTCAGTTGTATCTTTAATCCTTTGATGCTGTTGTTCACATTCACCGGAACCGTTGCCGGAACATAACCGAGGAAGGAAACTTCCAATTGATACTTGCCTTCCTGTATTCCTTGTATCGTAAATTCCCCCTTCTGGTCGGATACAGCCCACAAATAGGTGCCTTTGATTAAAATGGATGCGCCGGGCAACGGCGAACCCGTCCTTTCGTCGGATATACGACCGGAAATAGAATAATTGTTAGTATTGGCTTCAATTCTGGAAATGATCAAAGAAAGAAGCAAGCAGAGCATTATTTTAAGTGTAAGAAACCTCATAGAACAAATTTTGTGCAAATTTCGTTCTATATCGTTAATACTACAATCGCAAATAATGACTATTTTGGGAGTATGCGAGTACCCATAAATAGGTATTTCTCTCCATAGTGATTTGATAGCAGTTTTGCTCTCATGCTCTAACAAACGGTCTGTATCCCTTTATTCATCGTGGTTTCCAGTGTGGTAGCAACTGTGGCGGCAGGTATGAGGGCAAACGGTTGCTCTCACTTGCATCATGGACTTAATCTCGTTTGTTTAGCTTTATGCTTTGATTTGCAGGATGTTAATGTCTGATGTGTCAACTGTTAACAATTGGCATCCCAGCTATTAATAACTGAGAAATCAGTTGTTAATAGCTGACAACTCCTTCATTATAGACTGATAAATGGTTTGAAATGGCTTGAAAGGACAGGTTAAATGAGTCAGTTGTTACGGTCAAGTCATTTCAATCGACAGTTGTTTCAGATAGTTTCAGGCGCTTGAAACTTTTAGTTTCATTGCTTGAAACCAATGGTTTCAAAGGTTGAAACTATTAGTTCCAAGGCATGAAACCTTTTGTTTCAAGGCATGAAACCGAATTTGGAACTGTACTTCCCTAATAATGGTTGACTTGTTTATCTCTAATAGCTGCTATGTGTTGACTAGAAATATTACTAACCCTGGCAGCTGTTTACTTTATTATTTATTATTCCTGCCTCCGGTTTACTTATTTTTTTCTTATTCCTTTAACCGGTTGACTCTTCTCTTTGAAAGAAGAAAAAAGAAAGGAACTCACCCTTTTTCCTCTTTCTATCCCGCTAGCAGGGCATTCTTGGTCTTTTCATAAGCAAATGTACATATTTATTTTTAAGCAAGTGCTACATTCAGATACTTTTCTCTGTAGCTTATCCATCTTTTCCTGATAGGTCCTTGCATTTCTCCTGCCTGTACCGGGGTAAGCATATCCAAGCTCATATGAGGCCTTTCGTTGTTATAGAAGTGAACGGCTGTTGCTACAGCTTTTCTGACTTCCTGTATTGAACTAAAGCGCATTCCTTGCAGCAATTCATTCTTTATAATGCCATTCACACGCTCAGCTATGGCATTGTCCTTGGGATTGCCATCCTCTGTCATGCTGGGAAGAATCCCGTTATGTCGTAATATGGCAATATAATCCGCACTGGCATATTGTACGCCTCGGTCGGAGTGATGGATCAAACCCTTAATCTCCTTTGCAGCTATGCGTCTGACTGCCATTTCCAGAGCTTCCACTGTGTAACAGCTTCCCAGAGTATCACCTACGCAATACCCAATGATCTCCTTCGTATAGGCGTCTGTCACCAGAGACAGGTAGCAGAACACATAACTGCCGTCAGGCAACCATATGGTAATGTAAGTGATATCACTAACCCACAGCTGATCAGGATGTTCTAATAGCAATGTCCTGGTTAAATCAGGATACTGTGGCAAGTGATGAGAGGAGTCTGTCGTACGTGGAGCCCGAAAACGTTTGCGTATTGTCAGCTTATACTTGGACAATATAGCACAGAAACAGTCACGCCCAACAAAGGCCTGGCTGGTGCCGAACTCATTACGGTACATCAGCCAAAGTTTCATCCCCCCAATACCAGGGTCCTTTGAACGCACACGTTTGACAAACTCAAGAACAAAACGTTCACGGGCCGAACTATCCGTACTATGGTCAACATACTTATAAAAGGCTTGCTTTGTTACACCAAACAATTTGCAAAGAGAGACCACCGTATAGGCATGCCTCCCTTTACAAAGCCTTTTTATTGTTTGGTACCAGCTTTTTTTCGGATAGGAAGATTAAACATCTCCTCGGCAACATCAATCATCGTATCGAAGGCGTGCGCACGCATTTTAGCATCTTTAAGCTCTGCACGTAAACGCTCATTCTCAAGACGTAAGGCAGTAATTGAGGAGGATTCATCCGAGGACTTGGGAGACTTGTTCTTTTTCATATAAGCGGATATTTCAGGATTAGAATCCTCAAAGATACGAACCCAACGCCAAAATGTAATGCGGGCAATCCCTTTTTCTTGGGCAAAACGAGAAACTGAGAAATTCGAACGATAGAAATCGCCAAGAAGTTCAAGCTGATAAGGACTAAAGGTCATGTCACTCTTTTTCATCTTTTATTCATTTTAGTTGATACTTATAGTAGTCAACCAAATCCAGGGTAAGACA
>ENA-UESU01002695-UESU01002695.1-human-gut-metagenome-genome-assembly--contig:-NODE-2695-length-11107-cov-5.772711_pt1 | contig 11107 bp, 9 predicted proteins | sample MGYA00243007_ERZ508008 | MGnify/ENA primary metagenome ERZ508008 (study PRJEB26167, sample SAMN06115399) | human gut metagenome | host: Homo sapiens | place: China:Henan | collected 2016-06-23 | study...
GAAAAGGCCGAAGCAGTTCCCTGGCTGATGGTCCCCGGAGAAGAGGGGCTTGGGCTAATGGTTCGTCTGGTTTGATGAAAAAATTTGTTCAAGCATTTCTCTGAAATAGATAGTATATTTCCCGCTGTTCATAGTTTTGTATCTTGATAGACTTGGAAATGATGCGATACGAATAATCTTGTCATCCCTTTTTGCCGTATAGATGTATATTTTTCTTCCTTGCCACTGGATATCTATTGGTGTTCCTTCGATTATGGTGAAATTTAGTGATTTCAATATTTTTTTTACTTCTTTTCCTACGCTTGTCCCCGAGATGAGGATACAGCTTGGGGTCCATTTTGGGAATATTTTTTGCCAAAGCTGATGTGCTGAAGCAAGGCATGCTTTTTCTTTTTCCTTGCTCTTCTTCTTTTCCTCGTCTGTCTCATTCTTATTTTTGTGAGATGCATAGTCCCTGAAAGGAATGAAATATCCAGAAAGTATATGCTGTTCCGCAAAATTGCGGACAGTTCCGGGGATCTTTAGTTGAGCCTGCAGCATGGCGAACATCTGCCGTGTCTGCTGTTGCAATACCGATGTTCCCGCTTCTTTACCGTCCCAGCGCTCTACGAAAAAGGGACTGCCATATTCACAGCTGGTTTTCGGATGCTCCTTGATGTCTGTGCCCCCTGCGGGACTTTGGCTCAGACAAAGGAGCTTCATGTCCGGGGTCAGCAGATTTTGGGGGCACTTTAAAAAGCGATAGCCCAGAGTATGGCCAAGGCGTTTATATTCCGCATCAATAAAATCACAGCATTCTTTGAAAAGCTGTTCCATGTCTATCCTCCGGTGTGAGAGGGTTCATGTAATCCCCCTGAGGTCGGGAGAGATACAGGGATATTATAATCTCCAGATTGTTTTTTCCAGAAAAAGACGAATCCTGGAAAATCCTCCGGGCAGATGGGCTGCCGGATGAGAGAGGAATAGGAGGGGCGATACCCATGGTGACTGCTCTTCAGGAAGAGAGAAAATGGCGCGTGACTGATGATTGCGGGCGCAGAGGAAAGGGACGTGCCGGGCAATGCGGCAGGCAGGGAGATACGCTGCCCTTCCTTGCGAACGGGCGGGCTTTCTGGCATACTTTCTGCCTGCGGATTCCTGTGCGCGGGGCATCTGTTCCCCAAGGAGTATGACATGCAGCCAGAGCTTCTTCTTTTCGACATCGGCAATACCTGCATCAAGGTCGGTCTGGCCGACTCCCGGGGGGTGATGACCTCCTACAATCTGCGCACGGACCCCGCCCAGACCTCGGACAGTCTGGGCCTGACCCTGCTGGAGCTGCTGCGCCACGCCGGTGCCGAGCCCCGTTTCACGGCCTGTGTGGCCTCGTCGGTGGTGCCGGGTTTCGATCCCTTGTTGCGTGAAGCCGTCCAGCGCTATCTGGGCTGCCCCCTGTGGATGGTGCCGCAGGACATGCCCATCCCCCTGCAGAACCATTACGAGCGCCCGCAGGAAGTGGGCGCCGACCGCCTGGTGGGCGCCTATGAGGCGCGCCGTCTGCATCCCGGCCCGGAATCCCTCATCGTGGTGGACTTCGGCACGGCCGTCACCTTTGACTGCATCAGCGGCAATGCCTACCTCGGCGGCCTGATCTTTCCCGGCCCGCGCACGGCCATCTCGGCCCTGGCGCGCGAAACGGCCCAGCTGCCCCGCGTCAACCTGGACGTGGACGCCCTGGAGCCCGCGCCCGGCCGCAGCACGTCGGTGAGTATCCAGCACGGTCTGGTCTTCGGCTTCGCCTGCATGGTGGAAGGCCTGACGCAGCGCCTGAAAAAGGGGCTGCCCGGTGACTGCCTGGTGCTGGCCACGGGCGGCTTTGCCCCGTCCATCGCGCGCATCAGCCCCGACGTCTTCGATGCCGTGCTGCCCTCGCTCTTGCTGGAGGGCCTGCGCCGCCTGTATTACGAACGTCACCCCTATTGAGGGCCGTACCGGCCGTGCCGCCCCGTGCGGCAGTGGGCCCGGGCCTGCCGTCGCGCGCAGGGCCCGGATGCCCCCTTGTGGGGAAGAAAGATTTTTGCGGCAGGGCTTCCCTGTCGCCGGACAATGGCCCCGCCACCGCCCGTGGGGGCGCAGCGGAGAAAACGACTCTTTCGCGCGGCGGAAGAATCAACCTTCAAAGGAGCGATTATGAGCAGCAGCATTGCGTCTGTGTATGCCCGCGAGATCCTGGATTCGCGCGGCAATCCGACCGTGGAAGTGGAAGTTTCTCTGGAGTCCGGCCACAGCGGCCGCGCGGCCGTGCCTTCCGGCGCCTCCACCGGCAGCCGTGAGGCCCTGGAACTGCGTGACGGCGGCAAGCGTTACGGCGGCAAGGGCGTGACCAAGGCCGTGGAGAACGTCAACAGCGAGATCGCTGACGCCCTGCTGGGCCTGGACGCCCTGCAGCAGGTGCAGCTGGACAACACCCTCATCGACCTGGACGGCACCGACAACAAGAGCCGTCTGGGCGCCAACGCCATGCTGGGCGTGTCCATGGCCTGCGCCCGTGCCGCCAGCGAATACCTGGGCCTGCCCCTGTACAAGTACCTGGGCGGCGTCAACGCCAAGGTGCTGCCCGCGCCCATGATGAACATCATCAACGGCGGCGCCCACGCCCCCAACAACCTGGACATCCAGGAATTCATGATCATGCCCCTGCGCGCCCAGAGCTTCCGTGATGCCCTGCGCATGGGTTCCGAGATCTTCCACGTGCTGAAAAAGCTGCTGGAAAAGGACGGCCACGTGACCAGCGTGGGCGACGAAGGCGGCTTTGCCCCCAACCTGAAGAACCACGACGAAGCTTTCAGCTACATCGTCAAGGCCATCGAAGAAGCCGGTTACATCCCCGGCAGCGAAGTGGCCCTGGCCATCGACGCCGCCGCTTCCGAATTCTATCAGGACGGCAAGTACGTGCTGAAGGGTGAGAACAAGACCTTCAACAATGCCGAAATGGCCCAGTGGCTGGCCGAGTTCACCAGCAAGTACCCCCTGATCTCCATCGAAGACGGCATGGCCGAGAGCGACTGGGACGGTTGGGGCATGCTGACCGCCAGCCTGGGCGAACGCACCCAGCTGGTAGGCGACGACGTGTTCGTGACCAACCCCTCCATCCTGGCTGAAGGCATCGCCGAAGGCGTGGCCAACTCCATCCTCATCAAGCTGAACCAGATCGGCACCGTGACCGAGACCCTGGACACCATCGAGATGGCCAAGGAAGCCGCCTACACCACGGTGGTCTCCCACCGTTCCGGCGAGACCGAAGACAGCTTCATCGCCGACTTGGCCGTGGGCGTCAACGCCGGCCAGATCAAGACCGGCTCCCTGTGCCGCTCCGAGCGCATGGCCAAGTACAACCAGCTGCTGCGCATCGAAGAAGAACTGGGCGACGGCGCCGAATTCTTCGGTCCCATGCTGGCGGAATACTACGCCCTGGACGAAAGCGAAGACTAATCCGGCGGACGCAGGCACGGCCTGCCGTCATCCGTATTCCCGAGGGGGCCGCAAGGCCCCCTTTTTTATGCGGCAGGGAGAGCTTGCCGGACAAAAGCGCCGCCTTCATCAAGAGAAGGCGGCGCATTGCATTTGGGGGAGGGGCGTCAGACGGAGCCCTTCTCCGTCGAAGGAGAGACCCTCCGGAGCATGTGGCTATTTCCGCTCCAGCTCGTGGGCATCCACGTAGGCGTCGAAGGTCTCCAGATCCATGGGCGGGGAAAAGAGATAGCCCTGTCCGTACTTGCAGTGCGAGGCAAGGAGTTTTTGCAGCTGGTCTTCGGTCTCCACGCCCTCGCAAAGGATCTCGATGCCGAGGCGGCGGGCCATGTCCACGAGCGAGGAAATGATGATCCAGACCGAGCGCTGCTTTTCCTGCCCGGGGGCCAGGAAGGCCCGGTCCAGCTTGATGGTGTCGAAGCCGAAGGAATGCAGCATGGCCATGGAGGAATAGCCCTTGCCGAAGTCGTCGAGGCTCAGGCCGATGCCCGCACGGCGCAAGGCATCAAGGGTGCGGATGAAGGCTTCTTCATCCAGCCAGGCCATGCTTTCCGTGACCTCCACATGCAGCAGGTGGGCGGGAACATCGTGGCGGGCCGCGATGCCGAGGACGGTCTCGACATAGTTGTCGTGGAAGAACAGGGCCTTGGACTGGTTGATGCTGATGGGGGGCACCTTTTTGCCTTCGTCCAGGCGGCGGCGTATCCAGGCGCAGACCGTATCCAGGACAAAGAGGTCCAGTTCGCGGATGAAGCCGTTCTGCTCGAACAGGGGGATGAATTCGTCGGGATAGACCATCTTCCCGTCCGGGCCCTGCCAGCGGATGAGGGCCTCGGCCCCGAGCAGTTTCCTGTCCGCAAGGCAGACCTGGGGCTGCATGAAGACGGTGAACTCCCCGTGTTCCAGGGCGTTGACCATACGGTTCTCGATGTCGTTGGCCTTGAGCTGCCGGGCCCCGATGAGCTCGTTGTAGATCAGGAACTGCGAGCGGTAGCCGCCGGAAGCGATACTGGCTTCCGCCGTTTCGGCATAGAGCAGATAACGGGAGACGAAGCGCTCGGATTCGTTGATGTTTTTTCCCGCCCCCGACGTGGGCTGCGGTTCGTGTTCTTCCATGTCGGCGTCGTTGCGGATGACGTACACGCCGCAGGAGAAGCTCACCGGGCGCTGGTACAGCTTGCGGGCCATGTCCGCGACGCTGAACAGCTCTTCCATGCGCTGGGTGAAGGTGGTCTCGTCAGGGCATCTCCAGAGCAGGAGATATTGTCCCGAGCCGCTGTAGGCGGCCAGTTCCCCCTGGCGGCTGCGCAGGGCGAACTCGCGGTTGCAGAAGCGGATCAGGCTGTCCCCGGTGCGCAGGCCGCAGGCCCGGTTGATGAGCTTGAGCTTGCGGATGTTGATGGTGGACAGATAGTAACGCCGCGGGTCCTTTTGCAGGATCTTGGCCGCATCTATAAGGAACCTGGCCCGGTTGGGGCCCTGCGTCACGGGATCGGTGAGCGCCGCCGCGCGGAGATCGGCCAGACGCCGCCTGTTGTGGCGCATGACGAGGAGCATGATCAGGCCCAGCAGCAGGCCCAGGCCGCAGAGCGTCTCCACCAGGTTCCGGCGCAGGAAACGGCGGATGACGTCCAGCAGGGAATCCGGCGCGGCGGAAAGGAGCAGAGCGTCGATGGTGGCCGTGGTGGTGGAGGTGATGACCTTGTCCAGCACGGAAGTCACGAAGGGCGAGGCATGGGGCGAGGTGCCCAGCGCCATGGGATACATGGCCCGGGTGGGGAGCAGCAGCCCGTCCTTGGGCGGATCGTCCTGGAGCGTCGAGCCCGGATAGGGCCAAATCTGGAAGTCCACTTCACCAGCCTCGAAAGCTTTTCGGCAAGCCGAAAACGAGGGATAGAGCTTGGGGATATCGTCTGGATAGGTGCTTTTGTAGGCCAGCATCACGCTGTACATCTCGTTGGTGAAGCCTACCGTACATCCCTGGCCGGGGAGTTTGTTACTTTGGACCCGTCCTACCATAGTGATAGGGGCATTGTAATAGATCTTGCCTGAAAAAATGCCTTTGCTGCGCAGGAAGGAAAGCTGGGGATAGACGTCGGGCATGATGTCCGCCGTGCCGTCGGCCAGCGCCTTGAGGCAGGCATCATAGGACGGCAGGGGGATGTATTTAAAATGGATGCCGCTCTGGCGTTCCAGCATCTTCAGGAAGGCATAGAGGAAATGGCCCCCGTGTTCGGGGTCCATCATATCCTGTTCGCGGCTGTAGGCCACGCGGATGGCGGGCTTGGTGGCCAGCCACCGGCATTCGGACCGGGTGAAGACCACGGGCACGTCCGAGGAGGTGTTGAGATAACTGTCGTACAGGCGGGCCAGATAGGTGGGGTGGTTCAGCAGGATCTGGCGCATGGCCTCGTTGAGCGGGTCCATGATCGCACTGTCATCCTTGCGGGTGACGAAGAAGAAGGGGTCCGTGGAGATGGTGGCCACCACCTTGGTGCCCTTGCCCTGGAGAACGCCGTCCACATAGCCGTCGATGCGGCCTTCGGCCAGGGCCTGGGACATCTCGTTGCTTTCCTCGAAGAAGAACGACTCGAAGGAAAAACCGTTCTGGGCGGCAAAGCGCTTCATCACGTCATACTGGAGGGAGTCGGTGAAAAAGCCGATGCGCATGCCGTTGAAGGCTTCCAGATCCATGTAATGCATGTCGCTCATGCTGGAGACATGCAGACAGGTGTTCTCGTATCCGGCACGCAGTTTGGAAAAGCTGTAGAGCCGGGAACGCTCGGGCGTGAAGCTGATGCCGCAGGAAAGGTCGATGGTGCCGTCGTCCAGGCGCTGGGCCAGCTCGTCGAAGCGGATCTTGACCCACTTGTATTCCCATCCCGTATAGCGCGAGATGGCCGTGAGCAGGGCCACGGCATAGCCGGAAAGGTGTTCCCCTTCACCTTCGAAAACGCCGTGCTGGTCGAAATAGCCCACACGGATGATCTTGGATGCTTTATAATTGGCGACGATGTCTTCGGGAGAGAAAAAGTGGAAAGTCGTCCTGTTCAGGGGCAGGCTCGTTTCCGCCTGGACCGGGGTTTTCCCGGAGGCGGCGGCGAGAGCTCCCTGGGGAACGGGCAGGAGCAGGCAAAGCAGGAAAAGCAGCAAAGTTCGGAGCATGGTACGTTCTCACATCATGCCGCCGCATCGGAGACATGGCATCACGGCAGGGACTTCCCGGGGACGGGAAGGGCCGTTCAAAGTATGAATGTACAACGCATCATGCTCGGAGCGCAAGACGCTGCGGGGCCTATGGGTCAGGGATATCGCGGACTTGAGCTTGCCGCGCTCCCGGAGTATACTCCGCCCCTTCCACGCGCCGGCCCCGGCGCCAACGTCAGCCACGAGGTCGCCATGATCCTTATTGATGGAAAGCAGACTGCCCGCGACATCCGCGCGGAACTCAAGGCCCAGGTGGAGGCCGCTGTGTCGGCCGGCCGCCGCGCTCCCGGCCTGGCCGTGATCCTGGTGGGAGAAGATCCCGCATCGCAGGTCTACGTGCGCAACAAGGAACGTGCCTGCGCCGAGGCGGGCATCCTTTCCTTCCCCTACCGTCTGCCTGCCGATACCACGCAGGAGGCCCTGCTGGCCCTCATCGCCGAGCTCAACGGCCGTGACGACGTGGACGGCATCCTTCTGCAGCTGCCCCTGCCCAAACATCTTTCCGCCTCCGCCTGCCTGCTGGCCATCGACCCGGCCAAGGACGTGGACGGCTTCCATCCCGAGAACGTGGGGCGCCTTTCCCTCAACCTGCCCGGCATGGTCTCGTGCACGCCGGCGGGCGTCATCGAGCTGCTGCGCCGCTACAACCTGCCCACCCGCGGCAAGAAGGCCGTGGTGCTGGGCCGTTCGGACATCGTGGGCAAGCCCCTGGCCCTGCTGCTGGCCCGTCCCGGCGAATTCGGCGATGCCACGGTGACCCTGTGCCACTCCCGCACGCCCGATCTGGCGGCGGAATGCCGCAGCGCGGATTTCCTCTTCCTGGCCATCGGCCGCCCGCGCATGATCACGGGCGACATGGTCCGCGAAGGCGCGGTGATCATCGATGTGGGCATCAACCGCACGGACGACGGCCTGTGCGGCGACGCGGACTTCGAATCCGTGAGCAAGAAGGCCGCGGCCATCACGCCCGTGCCCGGCGGCGTGGGCCCCATGACCATCGCCATGCTGCTGAAGAACACCGTCCAGGCCTGGGAAGGCCGTGCGTAACGGCCCGCTCGCGGCATAAGCCTGACTTGTATTGGGGGAAGGAAGCATCCTGCGTCCTTCCCCTTTTTTCGTCCTGCCGGTCATCCCAGGCGGATGGGGCCTGTGCTGCTGTTGCTTCGATACCCGTGATGTCCGGCCGTCTGCGGAGGGCCCGTCTTCCCTGCTGCCGGTTTGTCCGCAAGGCCGAAGAGGGCGCTGCGGCGGGCAGGCGGAGGAAGCTCTGTGCCGCAGGGCGGGACATGCCGGATGGCCTGCATACAGTGCGGCACAAGACAAGGAACGTACTCTGGCCGTGGTAGACACGGTCGCGTCCCCGAAAGGCGGGACGCCGGCAAATAAGAAGGAAGGAGACGCATCATGCGCGTGATGATGGCCCTGCTGCTGGGTCTGTATCTGGTCGTGCCCGCGCGGGCGGCCGACGGCGGGCCGGTCCTGCTCCTGCCGGGGCTGTCCGGCCCGCCGGCGGAAGCGGCGCCGGGCTACCGCTGTGCCGATTTTCTGGAAGAGGCGGGACTCAGGCCGGAAGGGCTGGAATATCTTTTTTGCCGTCCTGCCACGGAACCGCGTACAGGACGCCGGACCCTCACGGCCCGCTATCGTGTGCCGGGGCCGCAGGCCGCCGCCGTGGAGACGGCCTTGCGGGAGCGCACCGGCATGGCCGCTCTGGAACGCCAGATGGGTATCTGGCAGCTGCCGGAAGGCGGGGAAGGTCGGTTCGTCCTGCGGCAAAGCACAGGGGAGGGCAGGCCCGGCGGACAAATGGCGGGCACGTTTTTTTCGGTCCAGGGGCTGCGGGACGGTCTTTCCGGGGATGGCGCCACCGGCAGCGAGGCCGGCACGCTCCCGTCTGCCGGGCGCTCTGTCCCTGCGGCACAGGATGACGGGATGGCCGGAGCTGCCGGAAGCGTCGGGAGCCCGGCCGCTGTACCGGGTGCCGCAGCTAAGGAGGGGACGGCGGCCCTTGCGGACAGCGCTCCAAAGAAGGGGCCGTCCTGCACGGTAAGCATGGGAGAGGTCCCGCAGCAGGGGACGTTCGCACCACAGCGGGAAGACTGGGGAAAAGTGTCCTGGTTCGCGGTGACGGTGCGTTTGGAGCTGCCCCGGTAGCTGGTGGCTCTGGGAGGCCTGTTGCAGGCGCGGGCCTGGATGGTCTTTGGCATGCCCTGCGGGAAGGATGGAGGGCACTGCACCTGGTACGGAACGCGAGTGGGGAGATATTTGCGCGGTCACGCGGGACTGGTTCGCTTTGGGGCTTCCCGCGCCACACAGGCACGTCCCTGTCTCTCTATCTATACGTGGCCAGGCCGTACAGGCCCAGAGACGGCACGTGATGCCGGAAAGGTATCGCAGAAAAGGTGGCCGTGCCTGTCGTGGTCGTGGCTGCTGGAAGGCCTGTCCCGTGCTGCCGGCGTCGGCAGACAGGGGCGGCAGCCTTTCGGCAAGAGGCTTACTTTTGCCGGGGCGGCATCTCGGCCTTGATGTGGCGCAGGAGCCGGCGCTGTTCCGGGGACCAGAGCAGGGGCTTCAGCTTGCGTGTCCAGGGCGAGGTCAGGCGGGCGAACATGCCCACCAGGACGGCCGAGAGCACGGTGCCTTCGCGCAGGCCCACGATGCTGCCCAGCACGGCAAGGCCGAGAAGGCACGAGGCCAGGACCAGCGAGCAGTCGAACAGGACCTTGATGTTGCCGAAGTTCTTGCGGGAACGTGCCGCGATGACGATGACCAGGCCTTCGCCGGGGATGACCGTGGCATTGCTCATGATCTCAAGACTGATGCCCGCGCCCAGCACGGCACTGCCCACGATGCACATGACGATCTGCCAGACATAGATGTCCGTGACCAGCGCGCCGGTGAGGTGCATCCAGAAGTCGATGAACACGCTGAAGATGAGCACGGCCGGGATCTGCAAGAGCTCCGCGATGCCCAGCCTGCGCCGGAGCAGGATGCGCTGGAGCAGCAGGAAGATCAGGTTGCAGGCAAAGGTCGTGGTGCCCAGGGTCAGGCCAAAGATGGCGGCCAGGGTATAAGGCAGGGTCGTGATGGGGGTGGTGCCCAGGTGGGCCTGGGTGATCAGGGCGATGCCCAGGGCGTTGAAGAACAGCGAGACGGAAAGACAACCATACCGTTTGACGACATCCGAAGTTTTCACGATGGCCCCCTTGCACGCGGCATGTCCGGGAAATAGCGCGTCTCCTCCCCCCTGGGACGGCTGCCGGGAAGCTCCTGACCGGCGTGTGAGACACAGAGTAATCATTGCGGGGAAGACTGCAAGGAGGGGCGCTGCCACAGGGCCGGCCGGACAGGCGGGGACGGTCAGCGCTTGAGGACGACGTATTCTTTTTCTTCCCGTGTCCCTTTTTGCAAGTTGCACTGCGGACAGGAGAGTTCCAGGTTGGACAGATCCCATTCGTCGCCCCCGGCCGCGATGGGGACGATATGGTCCACATGGAAGTTCTTTTTACTGACCAAGGCGCCGCATTTCATGCAGATGCCGCCGTCGCGCACATAGACAACCTGGCGTACACGCGACCAGTCCGTGAGCATGAAGAAGTCCCGCAGGCAGCGGGGCCCGCAGAAGGTGTGGCGGTTGTCCAGGGTGCGCTGGCCGCACATGCGGCAGAGCATCCGTCCTTCCTCGTCCTTGCGGCGCGGGAAGCGCTCCTTGTTGCTGCGTCCGTGTCTGTCGCTCATGGCGTATCGTCCTGCTGTTTGCGGTGTAGCGTTGGCGTCTTGCCGAGGGCTGCCGGGCAGACGCCCGATTCTTCAAGGTTGCCATGACGGTGTTCCAGAATGTGGACACTGTGGGGGAAATTTTTCAAGGGTAGCCGGCTCACCAAAAAAGAAAGCCATCCCGATGGATTGGGATGGCTTGGGGAAATTCTGCCGGCTGGGAAGTTAGTCGTTGCTAAATACAGCTTGCTCCATTTTTTTATTGAGCAAGTTATTGGGAAAACAGCGTATCAGCAGGGATTCTGCAATATCGATAAACTCATCGGCAACGCTATAGGCACTGAAGTAGGTCGCGATATCAGAAAGGAATACATTGCACTCAACGATCTGTCTCGGCTTATCGCAAGATGGTATGAATTGTTGGTTCCGTGTAGGGTGGCTAACGAGCATCATACGTTGCAAATTTTTTCTTTTCCTATTGAGGGCAGAATTCATCTCCATCCAGAGACTTTGTCTTTTGGCTTTCCCAACATAGATAGATTTTCCTCTGCTGTCGAAGAAGACGTAAATCCCGTGGTGTTCTTCCAGTGAGTCTCTGAGAGCGTGTTTGGAAACTCATTTATCAATAATGAAACGTTTCAACAGTATGCTTGCCATGGCTATTTGAGTCATG
>ENA-UESU01002728-UESU01002728.1-human-gut-metagenome-genome-assembly--contig:-NODE-2728-length-11013-cov-3.149598_pt1 | contig 11013 bp, 6 predicted proteins | sample MGYA00243007_ERZ508008 | MGnify/ENA primary metagenome ERZ508008 (study PRJEB26167, sample SAMN06115399) | human gut metagenome | host: Homo sapiens | place: China:Henan | collected 2016-06-23 | study...
TGTCAGTTGAAGGCGATGGTGACGGGATCGGCCGAGGGTGCGACTGTGCGTTCGGTGCCGTTTGCCCTGAGTGTGACTGGTGTGGATGGGAGGGTGGCTGCCGATGGGGTGAGTGTGACTGCCTGCACTTTGCCGTCGCTCCACGTCATGCTGATTTCATGGCCAGTGCGTGTGCGCAGGCCGCTCACGCTGCCCGATTCCCATTGCGCGGGAATGGCCGGCAGGAGTGTGATGGTGGAGGGTGTGGACTGCACAAGCATCTCGGCCACGCCGGCGCTGCCACCGAAGTTGCCGTCAATCTGGAATGGCGTGTGTGCGTCGAGGAGGTTGGGGTATGTGCCTCCGCCACGGCGGCGGTCCGGACCTTTGTATTTGTCGGGTGTCACGAAGCGCAGCAGGCGTCGGTACATTCTGTAGGCCTTTTCGCCGTCGGCAAGACGGGCAAGGAGGTTGATGCGCCATCCTGCACTCCATCCGGTGGTTTCGGTGCCCTTTATGTCGAGCGTGCGTGCGCAGGCGGCGGCAAGTTCCGGTGTGGATTTCACCGAGATATGATGGCCGGGATAGAGGCCAATCAGATGGCTCTGGTGGCGGTGCTGCGGGTCCCTGTCGGGATATTCGTCCCACCATTCGAGCAGGCTTCCGTCGGCTTTAATCTTGTAGGGGTGCAGACGCGGCAGGGCGGCATCGATTTCGGCCACCAGCTCCTTGTCAGTGTCGAGTTCGAGCGCGGCGGCACGGGTGTCAATCAGGCATTCGCGTATCAGGGCCATGTCGGATGCCGAGCAATGGGAGGTGGGCCAGTCGGTGCCGTCGGGTGCGATGAAGCGGTTTTCGGGAGAGGTGGAGGGGGAGGTGATGAGTTCGCCGTCGCGCTCAAACATCCATTCAAGGGCGAAACGGGCGGCTCCACGCAGTGCGGGATAATACTTTTTCAGGGTTTCCTTGTCGCGGCCGAACAGGTAGTGCTCCCAGATGTGGGTTGCCACCCAGCAGCTGCCCATGGCCCAGTTGGCCCATTCCGGCGAAACGTTGCCCATGCCGATGGGGTTGGCCATCGCCCATATGTCGGTGTTGTGTCCCAGACACCATCCGCTGTCCACACCCCAGTGATTTCTTGCGGCGTGGGTGCCGTTTTTCGACACATTAGCAGCGAACTGAAGCAACGGCATGTGGAGTTCGGGCAGATTGGTTGTCTCTGCACCCCAGTAGTTCTCTTCGAGATTGATGTTTGTGGTGTAGTTGCTGCTCCACGGCGGCAGCAGTTTTTCGTTCCATAGGCCCTGCAGGTTGGCGGGGACGCCGGGCGTCTGTGAGCAGCTGATGAGCAGATAACGGCCGAACTGGAAGTAGAGTTCCTCCAGATCGGGGTTACGGTCGGTGTTGTCGGTGTAGCTCAACAGCTGGCGGTCGGTGGTCAGGGCGGCTATTTCCGGGGCTGTGGTGCCGAGGTCGAGTGTGACGCGGTCGAACAGACGGCGGTGGGCCTGTTCGGCACGTTGCTGCAGCTGTGTCCACGGCATCTGTGTGGCAGCTGCTATGCGGGAGGTGGCTATCTTGTTGTGGTCACGCCCTTCGGTGACGGGGTTGCGGTCAAATCCGTTGAAGCTCGTGGCGGCGGCAACGGTGAGCGTGAGATCGTGTGCGCCGGTTACCCGCAGGCTGTTGCCATCCGCGGTAACTTTCCCATCCTGTGCTGTGGCGTCCACGATGGTGGTGAAATGGATGCCGCGCTCCGGGTCGTATCTGAAACGCTTCTCCGCGTCCTCCGAATATCCGGGCATGGAGTGATAGGCAGCATAACCAGATGTCGTTATGGCGGAGCCTGCGGCAGTGGTGGTGGATCTCACCTGACTGTCGAGCGATATGGTGGCGTTGATGCCTGCCGGGTCGGTGATATGGATAACCATAACCGAGTCGGGCATCGATGCGAAATAATTCACCGTGCGCGAGCCGGCCTTTACCGTGGCAAGGGCTTTGTGCAGGTCAAGTGTCCGGTAATAGGAACTGTCGGCCGGGGCGTTGTCGTAGGTGATGGTGAGGGTGCCGAGTGGCTGGTAGTTCTGGCAGTAATGTCCCTGCAGTAGTTTTTGCAGAGAGTCGGCCTTGGCGAACTCCTGACGGTCGATGGCCGAACGTATATCCCGGATTATCGGGCGTGGGTCGGTGGATGCAGGGGCGTTGGTTTCAGGCTCGCCTGTCCATAGGGTGATGTCGTTTAGCGAGATACGGTCGGATGTCCGTCCGCCGTAGATTGCGGCACCCTGAGTGCCGTTGCCTATCACGAATGTCTCCTCGAAATATTTGGCAGGAGCATCGTATTTCAGTGTCAGATTGTCGGCATGCGCGGACACGGCCGTCAAGCCCGCTGCCACAAGCCACAAAGCAGATGTTTTCATGTTCTGGTAAGAAATGTTAGATTGGTCAACGCAAAGATACAAAATTTACCTTAAATTTGCATGAGCCTGTGTTGTCCGGAATGGTTTATGGTTAACCGGCTGAAAGCCGGTTCCGGACTGCAACGCTTGCCGGATGCATGATAAATATAGACTGTATGCAACAAAGTTGATGCAAATCAGGTTGTATTTATGGAGATGATAAATGTTAACCGCGCCTTACGCGCAATTTAGACACTGAATTTATGAGACTTGACGGACGACGGCAGAGCAACAATGTGGACGACAGGCGCGGACGGCGCCTGAGCGGAGGCAAACTTGCCGGTGGAGGGATTGTGGCTGTCATTGTGGCAGCGGTTTTTGCATGGATTTCGGGCGGCAACCCGCTGGAGGTGCTTACCAATCAGGGTGGGGCGCTCCTTTCGGGCGGTGCCACGGAACAGACATATACACCTTCGGCCGAAGATGAGGAGCTGGCAGTGTTTGCCAAGCAGATTCTTGCGGGAACGGAGGATGTGTGGGGCGAGATTTTCAAGCAGAACGGTCTGACTTACCGGCCGCCCAAGCTGGTGCTGTTCACCGATGCCGTGCAGAGCGGTTGCGGAGGTGCCACTTCACAGACCGGTCCCTTTTATTGTTCGGCCGACGAGAGCGTTTATCTCGACCTCTCGTTTTTCAAGAACATGAGGCGGCAGCTCGGTGCCGACGGCGATTTCGCCTATGCCTATGTGATCGCGCACGAGGTGGGGCATCATGTGCAGCATCTGCTCGGCACGCTCGACAAGGCCCATGATCAGATGGGCCGTGTGAGCGAGACGGAGGCCAACCGCATAAGTGTGCGCCTGGAGCTGCAGGCTGATTTTTATGCCGGGGTCTGGGCAAACAACGACAACCGGCGTTTCAATTCGCTCGAGGCCGGCGACATTGAGGAGGCGCTTGATGCAGCCTCGAAAATCGGCGACGACTATCTGCAGAAAAAAGCCCGGGGTTACGCGGTGCCAGATTCGTTCAACCACGGCACCTCGGAGCAGCGCGAGCGGTGGCTGCGGAAAGGGCTATCAACCGGAGATCCCTCGCAGGGCGACACATTCTCACCGTCATATTCCGCTCTTTGAGGTCTCAGGCGCGCAAACAGCAAACAGCAAACAGCGTCTGAATTGAATTCCTATCACGCGAACAGCATCTGAATTAAATAAAACAACCGGGGCGGCGCACCACATCTGGTGCGTCGCCCCGGTTGTTGGGTTGCTATGCTGTCCCGGCGTTATGCGTTGTAGAGGGGCATGTCGGCGGGTTTCACAGTGGCGATGAAAGTGGTGTGCTTGGCCACATCGGCAGCAGCGAGGTTCACATACACCTTGGCGCTGCGTGTGAGCGATGCGCTCTCGTAGCGTGATGCGTCGGTGATGAGGAGATAGCTCATTACCAGGTCGCCGGCCATTTCAACCAGATGGCGTGCCATGAAGTCGGTATAGGCGGGATCGTTGGTTTCGTGAACGGCCTTGACGGCTTCCTCATATTTTGCAACGAGACCGTCGACAACGGCTTTCTGTGCTTTCAGCTCGTCGGATACGGGCATTTCGGCATAGTTGGCTATGAGCTGCGAGTATGTGCCGGTGAAGACGTGGCGGATGGCTGCCACAACCTGAAGCTGTGTTGTGCCTTCGTAGATGGAGGTGATGCGGGCGTCGCGGTAGATGCGTTCGCAGGCATAATCCTTCATGAAGCCCGAACCGCCGTGAATCTGGATGCAGTCGTAGGCGTTCTGGTTGCAGTATTCGCTCGAGAGGCCCTTGGCCAGAGGAGTGCAGGCGTCGGCAAGCTTGTTGTAGAGCTTCATCTCCTTGCGCTCGTCGGGAGTGAGTGCGCGGTCGCGTGCGATATCCTCGTAAGCCTTGTAGAGATCCACGTAGCGTGCGGTTTCGTAAAGGAGGCAGCGCGATGCGTCGAGCTTGGCCTTCATTGTGGCGAGAATATCCTCAACAGCGGGGAACTCGATGATGGCTTTGCCGAACTGCTTGCGGTCGGTGGCATATGCCAGAGCCTCGCGGTAGGCGATTTCGCTTACACCGACACTCTGTGCGGCGATGCCCAGACGGGCACCGTTCATAAGGGCCATTACATATTTGATGAGACCCATGCGGCGCGAACCGCAAAGTTCAGCCTTGGCGTTTTTATAGACAAGTTCGCATGTGGGCGAGCCTTTGATACCGAGTTTGTTCTCGATTCGGCCCACATTCACCCCACCCTGACGCTTGGCGTAGATGAACATAGAGAGGCCGCGGCCGGCCTTGGTGCCCTCTTCCGAGCGGGCGAGCACCAGATGGATGTCGGCGTCACCGTTGGTGATGAAGCGCTTCACACCGTTGAGCAACCATGTACCGTCGGGCTGTTCGGTGGCTTTGAGCATCACGCTCTGGAGATCGGAGCCGGCGTCGGGTTCGGTGAGGTCCATCGACATGGTCTCGCCTGCGCAGACACGCGGGATGAAGCGTGCGCGCTGGTCGTCGGAGCCGAATTCATAGAGGGTTTCGGCGCAGTCCTGCAGACCCCACAGGTTTTCAAAACCGGTGTCTGCACGGCTGACGATGTCGGCGGCCATGATGTAGGGGGTGATGGGGAAATTGAGGCCTCCGAAACGGCGGGGCATTGCCATACCCATCAGGCCGGCCTTGCGGCAGGCTTCAAGGTTCTGCTGTGTGCCCTCGGCATAGGTTACACGGCCGTTGGCCACGGTGGGACCGTCGTGGTCCACGCCTTCGGCGTTGTCGGCTATGGTTGTGCCGCAGAGGTCGCCCACGATTTCAAGCACGCGGTCGTAATTGTCCATCGCGTCCTCGAAGTCGAGGGGGGCATAGTCGAATTTCTCAGCTTCGGTGAAATCACGTTCTTTGAGAGCCACAATCTTCTTCATCAGCGGATGCTGGAGATGGAGCTTCAGATCGGGATTGTCTGTATAAAAATTAGCCATTGTGTTAAGTTATTTTTCGTGTTCTTTTTTTGTCTCGACTCCGATTACGTAGAAGTGCGGCACATGCGACACAATTTCCTGTGAAAGGTCCGGTGTGATTTCGTTTTCACCGCAGAATCGGAACATTTCAATCTGAGGGTCGTACCAAGCTGCGCCGACAAACATCAGAGGGATGAATGTACCGGATTGGAATACAGGCGCCGTGAACGGGCGGTTGCTGTAGTTGTGCTGGATGGTTCCGGTTTTGGGATGCACCTGCGGACGCAGAGAAATCTGCTGGTAGGCTGCCCCGATTTCCGGGATTTCCATGCTCACACGCAGTGTGGAGTCGTTAAGAGGCGATAGCCCAAGATTCAGTCTTGTCCCCAAAGAGTAAATTCCCCGGGCGGCATCGGCCATATCCTCCGGCTTCACCGTTTTCTGGTCTTCTTCCGAAAAACGGCTGAGCATATTGCGGTTGCGCAGGGGATAAATAAACCGTTCATACCCGTCGTGAATCATCTTCCCATTCTCATATTCCCTGATTATAAGCATGAAGGAGTAGGTGCTGTCCGACAATGCCGAGAGGTCGTAGCTCTGCACGTCGTAACCATCGGCCTGCAGCAGCGACACATATGCATCGAAGTCAGGTTTGACCGGTTTCAACGCCTGCGCGCTCAGCGTGCTCCATGCAGCCAGAGCGAAAGCGGCGATAGAGAGAATCCGTTTCATGAGGTAGGAGATTAAAGAGGATTACTTGGAGTTCTTCTTGTAATATTTGATGAGTTTGGGTACCACTTCTTCCAGGTTGCCGGTGATTACATAATCGGCAATGGTGTTGATGGGGGCGTTGTGGTCGTTGTTGATGGAGATGATGATCGAGCTGTCCTTCATGCCGGCGATGTGCTGGATCTGTCCGGAGATACCGCAGGCGATGTAGAGCTTGGGACGCACGGTCACACCTGTCTGCCCGATCTGGCGTGCATGCTCGGTGAAACCGGCATCGACGGCTGCACGGGTGGCACCCACTTCGGCGCCGAGAACGTCGGCAAGCTGGAACAGGAGGTCGAAACCTTCCTTGCTGCCCACACCGTAACCGCCGGCCACGATGATGGGGGCGTTCTTGATGTTGATTTTCGACTTCTCGATGTGGCGGTCGATGATCTCGACAACGAAATCTGTGTCGGCCACATATTTAGCGGGGTCAAGGTTGATGACTTCGCCTTTGTGTTCGGGGTTGAACACCTCTTTTTTCATCACGCCTTCGCGCACGGTAGCCATCTGCGGACGGCAGTCGGGGTTGACGATGGTGGCCACGATGTTGCCGCCGAATGCTGGACGGATCTGATAGAGCAGGTTCTTGTATTCCTTGCCTGTCTTGGGGTCGGTGTGGTCGCCGATAACGAGCGATGTGCAGTCGGCTGTCAGACCCGAGTGGAGGCTTGACGAAACGCGGGGACCCAGGTCACGGCCGATGCAGGTGGCGCCCATGAGGCAGATCTGGGGCTTGATTTCCTTGAACAGGTTGATGAGCACTGCTGCGTGCGGATTGGAGGTGTAGGGATAGAGGCGTTTGTCGGCCACTTTGTAAACCACGTCGGCGCCGTAGGGGAAAACCTGGTTTTCCACGCCGTCGAGGTTGTCGCCGATTACCAGCGCTTCTAGTTTCACGCCCAGCTCGGTGGCGACCTGACGCCCTTTGGTGAGGAGTTCGAGGCTCACATCGGCCACTTTGCCATCCTCAAACTCGCAATATACGATGAGATTATTCTGATCTTGCATGATGTGTTGGTTCGTTATGTGGATTTTATCAGCCGATTGTGTGGTTGGCGATGAGCTCTTTCACAAGGTTTTCTATCTGCTCGTCGTTGTTGTCGAGGCAGAGGTTTTCTTTGGCGGTGAACACCACGTTCTCGATGGCCTTTACCTTTGTGGGCGATCCGGCCATACCGATCTGTGCGGGGTCAGCCTCCACGAATGCTGCGCCCCATTCCTGAAGCTGGAGTTCGGGGTGGGCGTCCACGATGGCCTGAAGCTCGGGGGTGAGCTTAGCTTTCTCGGAGGGTGATACGGCGCGTTTGAACTTCATGATGCGCTTGGCGTTGCGCGGGCGGCATTCGGCAGCCGAACCGTTGACTGTGACAACACAGGGGAGGGGTGCCTTCACCACCTCCACGCCGTTTTCGAGGCGACGCTTCACGGTGATGTGGTTGTTGTCGATTTCAAGGATTTCCTCGGCGTAGGTCACCTGCGGCAGGCCGAGTTTTTCGGCCACCTGGGGGCCTACCTGGGCGGTGTCGCCGTCGATGGCCTGACGTCCGCACAGCATGATGTCGATTTTGCCCATCTTCTTGATGGCCTGTGCCAGCGAATAGGATGTGGCGAGAGTGTCGGCTCCGCCGAGTGCGCGGTCGGTGAGCACAATGCCGGTGTCGGCTCCGCGGAACATGGCCTCACGGATCACTTCGGCTGCGCGGGGGAGTCCCATTGTAAGCATAGTAACGGTCGAGCCGGGATTGTCGTCCTTGATACGGAGTGCCTGTTCAAGAGCGTTGAGGTCCTCCGGGTTGAAGATGGCGGGCAACGCTGCACGGTTGATTGTGCCATCCTCTTTCATTGCATCTTTTCCTACGTTGCGGGTGTCGGGCACCTGCTTTGCAAGAACAACGATGTTTAAACTCATAATTGGAATTATTAGTCTGAAGTTGTTATATGTTGTTATAAGTCATGGTTCAAGGCCGCGGACAGAGGCTTTCAGCAAGCCGTCTGCCCGGGCCGGGAGCATAATATGCACTGCAAAGATACTCAAAACCATGCATCAAGCCAAATCGAAGGCTTATTTTTTGGCAGAATGCTCTTCCACCCAGCGGCGTGCGTTGACAAATGCATCGATCCACGGGGTGATCTCGTCGCGCTGGCGGCTGTCGGGATAGAAGCCGCACTGCCACGGGAAGATGGCGCGTTCGAGGTGGGGCATCATGGCCAGATGGCGGCCGTCGGCCGATGCCAGGGCGGCAGCGGCGCCGCGCGAACCGTTGGGGTTGGCGGGGTAGGCGGCGTAGTTGTAGCGTGCCACGATGTTGTGGTCCTTGAGCGAGCCGGGGAGCATGAAGCGTCCCTCGCCGTGAGCCACCCAGATGCCGAGTTTCATGCCGGCAAGTGAGCCGAGCATCACCGAATTGTTGGCAGGGATGGTGAGACCAACGAACTGCGATTCAAACTTGTGGCTGATGTTGTGCTCCATGCGCACGCGTTTTGCCGGGGCGGTGTCGGAGTCGATGCCCCCTTCGTTGAGCAGGCCGAGTTCCACCATGAGCTGGCAGCCGTTGCAGATGCCGAGGCTGAGGGTGTCGGTGCGGCGGTAGAAGCGGCGCAGTGTCTCCTTGGCTGTCTCGTTCCAGCGGAAACCGCTGGCCCAGCCTTTGGCCGATCCGAGCACGTCGCTGTTGGAGAATCCTCCGCAGAACACAATCATGTTCACGTCGTCGAGGGTCTCGCGGCCGCTCATGAGGTCGGTCATGTGCACGTCCTTCACGTCGAAGCCGGCGAGATAGAGCGAGTAGGCCATTTCGCGGTCGCCGTTCACGCCCTTTTCGCGGATGATGGCGGCGCGTACGCCTGTGGTGTCGTGGCGGTAGTCCAGTCCGCGTGCGGCCAGAGTGCCGTTGAACGCGGCGGGGATGGCGTAGCGGATGGGCTGTTTCTTATAATTATCGAAGCGCATGGCGGCACATTCGGCGCCGCTCTGCAGGCGGTCGAGCAGATAGGACGGCTCGAACCATGCGTCGCGCAGGTGGTCGATGCCCAGAAGGCGTTCGGTGCCCTGGTGTTCAACAAGGAGCACACGCTCTGACTGCGGACGGCCCAGTGCGTGGAATTTCACTCCGGCGTCGGCAAGGGTCTTTTCCACCACGGGGCGCTTGGCGTCATCGACCTGAAGCACAACGGCAGGATTCTCCGAGAAAAGTATCTTTATGAGGTCGGTCTCGCCGTCGGCGGCAAAACCTTCGGTTGAGATGGCCACACCACCTGTGGTGTTGGCGAATGTCATTTCAAGCAGGGTGGTGACCAGACCTCCGGCCGACACGTCGTGCATGGCCAGCAGGCGGCGGTTGCGCACCAGCGACTGGATGGCGCCGAAGGCACGCTTGAAGTGGTCGGCGTCGGCCACGGTGGGCGCGTCCGAACCGATGGCGTTGAGGGTCTGTGCGAATGCCGAGCCGCCGAGGCTGAGGGGGCATGCGGAGAAGTCAACGTAGTAGAGCTGCGAGTTCTTGCGGTTGCGGAGCACGGGGCTTACGGTGCGGCGCACATCGGTGGTCTCGCCGGCTGCCGAGATGATGACGGTGCCGGGGGCGAACACCTTGTTCTCGCCGTATTTCTGTGTCATCGACAGGGAGTCCTTGCCGGTGGGGATGTTGATGCCGAGGGCTACTGCGAAATCGCTGCAAGCCTCCACGGCGCGGTAGAGAGCCGCATCCTCGCCTGCATTCTTGCAGGGCCACATCCAGTTGGCGCTGAGCGACACGCTCTTCAGACCCTCCTTGAGGGGTGCGCCTGCGATGTTGGTGAGGGCTTCGGCCACGGCCATCACGGATCCCTTGGCGGCATCGGCCAGGGCCACCTGCGGTGCATGACCGATGGAGGTGGCGATACCGGTGCGGCCGGTATAGTCGAGCGCAACCACGCCGCAGTCGCTCAGCGGGAGTTGTATCTCACCCTGGCACTGCTGACGGGCCACACGTCCGGTCACCGAACGGTCAACCTTGTTGGTGAGCCAGTCCTTGCAGGCCACGGCCTCGAGCGAGAGCACGTTGCGCACATAGTCGTTCAGGTTCTTTTCATCGTATTCGGCATCGCGATAGGAGATTTCAACCGTGTTGTCGCGCATAACGGTCTTGGGCGAGTTGCCGAACATGTCGGCCATCTCGAGGTCGATGGGCTTGCGGCCTTTGGCGTCCTCGAATACGAAGCGGTTGTCGCCTGTGGTTTCGCCCACCACATAGAGCGGGGCGCGTTCGCGCTGTGCCACACGCTCCACGTAGGGGATGTGCTCGGCGTCGACCACGAAGCCCATGCGCTCCTGGCTTTCGTTGCCCACAATCTCCTTTGCCGAGAGGGTCTTGTCGCCCACGGGGAGAGCGTCGAGGTCGATGTGGCCTCCGGTTTCCTCCACGAGTTCCGACAGGGCGTTGAGGTGGCCTCCTGCGCCGTGGTCGTGTATGGACACCACGGGGTTGTCGTCGCTTTCGGCAAGCGCGCGGATCACGTTGGCCACGCGTTTCTGCATTTCGGGGTTGGCGCGCTGCACGGCGTTAAGCTCAATGGCGTTGGCGTACTGGCCGGTCTCAACCGACGACACTGCGCCGCCGCCCATGCCGATGCGGTAGTTGTCGCCACCCATAACCACCACTTTCTGGCCCGGTTCAGGTGTTCCCTTTATGGCATCTTTCTTTGCTGCGAAACCTACGCCGCCGGCGAGCATGATCACCTTGTCGTAGGCGTACATGCGGCCGTTCTCGTCGTGCTCGAATGTGAGGAGGGAGCCGCAGATGAGTGGCTGGCCGAACTTGTTGCCGAAGTCGCTCGCGCCGTTCGAGGCTTTGATCAGAATCTCGGCGGGGGTCTGGTAGAGCCATACGCGCGGATTCATCATCAGTTCCCATT
>ENA-UESU01002731-UESU01002731.1-human-gut-metagenome-genome-assembly--contig:-NODE-2731-length-11011-cov-5.732577_pt1 | contig 11011 bp, 8 predicted proteins | sample MGYA00243007_ERZ508008 | MGnify/ENA primary metagenome ERZ508008 (study PRJEB26167, sample SAMN06115399) | human gut metagenome | host: Homo sapiens | place: China:Henan | collected 2016-06-23 | study...
ACAACTCTCCAACAATATAAATCGTATGATGAAATGAGTCGTACACTGGTGCCGGAACTGAAGGTGCTTTATCCTTCGGTGACGGCGGTCTCTATTTCTCATACTTTGGAGACTACGGTAGATTCGTTGAAAACGGATACGGTTGCACTTGCTGTGTTGAAGTTTGGCCGCCATCCGAGCGAAAGTGAGAAGAAGAAAATCTCCGAATGGCTGCAAGCCCGTGTAGGAGCGAAGAAGTTACGTCTGATAACCGAATGATGCTTCTTTGATTTGAATTATAAAAAATGTCCACTTAATCCCCCAATTGAATGAAACTTAAACTATTTGCAATGATTGCTCTTTTCCTTTCATCGGCCGCCCATGCCGATGAAGGGATGTGGCTGTTAGGGAATTTGAATAAACAAACGCAGAAATCGATGAAAGAGCTTGGTTTGCAGATGCCCGCTAAGAAACTTTATAATCCTAAAAAAGCCTCTTTGAAAGATGCTGTAGTCAGTTTCGGGGGATTTTGTTCCGGTGTTGTCGTTTCGGAAGACGGATTGGTCTTTACCAATCATCACTGCGGTTTCAGTAGCGTACAACAACATTCTACGGTTGAACACGATTATTTGAAAGAGGGGTTTGTAGCCCGCACTCTTGAAGAAGAACTGCCTAATCCGGAACTGTATGTCCGTTTTTTACTGCGTACGGAAGATGTGACGAAACGCGTGCTCAAGGTAACCCGTGACTCCATGACCGAGCCGGAACGTATAGCGGCCGTCGATTCCATTACACGTTTGATAGCCGATGAGGTGAGCCTCAAAGACTCTACACTTGTGGGGGTGGTTGATGTTTATTATGGCGGAAATGAATTTTGGTTGTCGGTTTATCGCGATTTCAACGATGTGCGACTGGTATTTGCTCCTCCGTCTTCTATTGGAAAATTTGGTTGGGATACGGATAATTGGATGTGGCCACGTCATACCGGTGATTTCTCGGTTTTTCGTATTTATGCCGATAAGAAGAACGAACCGGCCGATTATTCACCCGATAATGTGCCTTATCACCCGTCGTATGTAGCTCCTGTCTCCTTGGATGGATACAAGGAAGGTTCTTTCTGTATGACTTTGGGTTATCCGGGCAGTACGGAACGTTTTCTATCTTCTTTTGGCATTGAAGAGATGATGAACGGCATGAACCAGGCGATGATAGATGTGCGTGGTGTGAAACAGGCTATCTGGAAGCGCGAGATGGATCGCAGAGACGATATCCGCATTAAGTATGCTTCTAAGTATGATGAAAGTTCTAATTATTGGAAAAACAGCATAGGAACGAACAAGGCGATCCGTAAGCTGAAAGTACTTGAGAAGAAGCGGGAGTTGGAAGCTACATTGAGGCAATGGATTCAGAATACTCCTGCTGAGCGTGAAAAGCTGATGCATCTGCTCTCTTCGCTCGAATTGAACTATAAGAGTCGGCGGGAAGTGAATCGGGCGCTGGCTTATTTCGGTGAATCGTTCATTAACGGGCCGGAGTTGGTACAGTTGTCGCTCGAAATTCTTAATTTTGATTTTGAAGCAGAGGAGAAACAGGTGGTTGCACGGTTGAAAAGTTTATTGGAAAAGTATGCCAATCTGGATATTGACATTGATAAGGAGGTGTTTACAGCACTTTTGAGAGAATATCGCGAAGAGGTGCCTGCCAAGTATCTGCCACCGATGTATCAGACTATCGATACACTTTATAATGGCAATGAGCAGGCTTATATCGACACTTTGTATGCCCGCTCGGAAATAACTTCTCCAAGAGGCCTGAAACGCTTTCTGGAACGTGATACAACGTTCAATATCATCAACGATCCTGCAATCTCGTTAGGTATCGACCTTATTGTGGCTTATTATGATATGAATCATGCGGTAGTGGAGGCTTCGGAAAAGATAGAGAGAGATGAGCGGTTATTCAATGCGGCTGTTCGCCGGATGTATGCCGATCGTAATTTTTATCCGGATGCCAATTCGACTATGCGGCTTAGCTTTGGAACAGTTTGCAGCTATTCTCCGTTCAATGGGGCGGTTTATAATTATTATACTACTCCGATGGGAATATTCGAAAAGATGCGTGATCATCAGGGAGATCCGGATTTTGAGGTCAGCCCGCGTTTATTGGAACTGTTCAGTGCCGGAGATTTTGGACGTTATGCGGATGAAAAGGGAGAAATGAAGGTATGTTTTATCTCTAATAACGATATTACGGGCGGAAATTCCGGTAGTGCGATGTTCAATGCAAAAGGTGAGTTGTTGGGGCTTGCTTTCGATGGAAATTGGGAAGCGATGAGCAGTGATATTGTTTTTGAACCGGATTTGCAACGTTGCATTGGTGTGGATGTGCGCTATATGCTTTTTATTATAGAGAAATATGGCGGGGCGGCCAATTTGATCAAGGAACTGAAAATCAATGGTTCCAAATAGAAGAGGGGGGCAAGGCTAAAATGAACAATTGATGAAGGGTATCAAGTTTCAGATTAAAAATTCATTTTCTTTAAAGTCGAGCTTTGGCACATTCTTCCTCTCTGGATGGCCGGTCAATATCTTGTAAATGCCGGGTGACTTTACCGTTTTAGTATTATTACCGTTACTGCGGTAATGATTAAGGCGATTCCCAAGCCGATGCTGCTTGTGAAAGGTTCTCCGAACATAAAGATGCCGACACATACGGCGGTGACCGGTTCCATAGCTCCTAAAACCGAAGTAAGGGTAGAACCGATGCATTTCACGGCTCTCACCAGTGCCAGATTGGAGATGACGGTTGGAATGATGGCGAGCATCATCAGATTCCCGGCTATGTGCCAATTACCGATAGGTTGGATATCTCCTGTGGCATTGATTCCTGCAAGAAGCAATAAAGTTCCGAATAGAAATACATAAAATGTGAGTCGTAATCCTTTCATTTGGCCGACTTTTAATTGACTTACGGTTACCAGATAAAGTGCATATCCCAAAGCTGAAAGAAGGACAATAAGAATGCCGGTGATCGTGATATTGCCCGAATCGTCACCTTGAGACAGGAAAAACACTCCGCTTACAGCGAGAATAATTGCCAGAAAACGCCAGATGGATTTCTTTTCACGGAAGAATAGCATCATTATCAAAGTGGTCAGTACCGGATACATGAAGTGAAGGGTGGTAGCGATGCCGCTCGCCATGAATTTATATCCCCAGAATAGGAATACGGCGGACATCAGATAAAGAAATGCCAACAATACGAGTGAAGGGATATTCCGGCGGTTGATACGGAAAGATTGTCCGTCGAGTAACAAGATAAGTCCCAGTGCCAGTGTGGCAAAAGCAAACCGGTATAATAAAATTGATTCGAACTGCATCCCTTGCCGCATCACCGGAATGGTGAATAGCGGAATGAGGCCGAAAGATGCCGAAGACAGCAGTCCGTAGAGAAAACCGTTTAATTTATTCATACTTTAAGGAATAGGGTTCATTGTTTTGAAAAACGCCGCAAAGGTAATAAAATAACTTGAGTCCTACATAACTTTTATCCTATCGGCCGCCGTTCTTTATGGATGTTCCTTCCCGGAAGAGGAGAAGTTATGCCGTATGGTTCTTATTGCCGGGTTGAGCTTAAATAGAGTGCTGTTCCGAAAAAAAAGAGACTGAATCCCTGATTGGAAACAGTCTCACTTCCTTTGCTGAAAAGGATATTCTTATTTTTTCTTTGGTTTTCTGCGTGCCCAGCCTTCTTCACTGAAATCCGGTTCTTCATCTTTGAAGAATTGCTTCCAATCGTCTTTCTTTCCACGTGCATTTTTATAACCGCGTTCTTCACGGCTTGGCTTTTGCTTCTTGCTGTCGGTGGAAGCAGGCGTTTTGCTTGCTTTTTCTTTGCGCGGTTTAGCTGATGCCGATGTGGAATTATCTTTTTGAGTATCTTTACTTCTGCCGTTTCTACCTTTGACGCCACTTTTATCATTGCTTCTGTCGCTGTTTCTACGGCCTTCTCCGCCCTCTTCTCCGGCAATTTCGACCGAAACCCTGCGACCGTTCCAGTTTGCGCGATTTAAGGCTTTTATTACATTCTGAGTCTCTTTTTCTTCTACTTCAAAGAAAGAGAAGTTTTTCATCAGATCGATACGCCCCAACTCAATACGTCCACGGGTGTTACTGTTCAGCAGGCTGATCAGTTCACTGGGAAAAAAATTATCCATCTTACCCAAGTTGATGAACAGGCGGGTGAATCCCGGTGCTGCCTTGCGGCTGCCACCTTCACGGCCTCCGCGATCTTCACGGCCTCCGCGATCTTCACGGCTTCCGCGTTCACCACGGCTGTCGGTAGCTGTTTGTATTTCTTCACGGTCACGATAGTACTCTAAGAAACGGTTGAACTCCATCGATACCATACGTTTGATAACATCTTCTTTGCTCAACCATTCCAGTTTACGATAAATATCGGGCATAAAGTCGGCAATCTCCTCTTCATTGACCTTTACTTTTTCGATATCATCAATTACCTTGATGAGTTGTTTCTCACAGATTTGCTTCCCTGTGGGTACCTGCTCCATGATGAACTTTTTGCCGATGATACGCTCTATTTCGCGCATTTTGCCCTTCTCGCGCATATTGACGATGGCAATGGAAATTCCGGTTTTCCCGGCACGTCCGGTACGTCCGCTACGGTGGGTATAACTTTCCGTATCGTCTGGCAGGCCGTAATTGATCACGTGTGTAAGGTCGTTTACGTCCAATCCGCGTGCGGCTACGTCTGTAGCTACAAGGATTTGGATATTCCGTTGGCGGAACTTCTGCATAACGGCGTCACGCTGCGCCTGTGAGAGTTCGCCATGCAGTGAGTCGGCATTGTAACCTTCCTGCATCAGTTTGTCGGCAATTTCCTGTGTCTCTTTACGGGTACGGCAGAAAACGATGCCGTATATCTGCGGGCAATAGTCTGCCACGCGTTTCAGTACGGCATATTTGTCTTTCGCTTGCACCATATATGCAATATGCTTTACACTGTTGGTGCTTTCATTTTTGCGGCCGATAGTGATTTCTTTGGCGTCGCGGAGGTATTTTTTGGAAATACGGGCAATCTCCGGACTCATGGTCGCTGAGAAAAGGAGCGTATTGCGTTCTTGGGGAACATCTGCCAGAATAGCATTGATACTGTCTGTGAATCCCATATTCAACATTTCGTCCGCTTCGTCCATTACGACGTTGCTGATGGTAGACAGTGAAACGGTTTTACGTTCCATCAAGTCCAGCAAACGTCCCGGAGTGGCTACTATGATATGTACACCGCGTTTCAAACTACGTATCTGGCTGTCTATCGACGATCCGCCATATACGGGCAGTACTTTCAGTCCGTCAATGTATTTGGAATAATCGTTCAAATCACCCGCTATTTGCAGGCAAAGCTCCCGTGTAGGGCAAAGGATAAGTGATTGGGGAACACGGTTTTTTACGTTAATCTGTTGTATCAGCGGCAAACCAAATGCGGCTGTCTTCCCTGTTCCCGTTTGGGCAAGAGCTACTACATCATTATTTTCTCCTAAAAGGTACGGAATCACTTCCTCTTGTACCGGCATGGGATTCTCATATCCCATCTCTTCAATTGCTTTACGTATCTCCGGAGAAACGCCAAGCTCTTCAAATGTCTTCATTAAATCTCTGTATATCTTTTATTTCGGGCGCAAAGATAGAGAAAAATAATGAATAATGAATAATGGATAATGGATAATTATTGCTGCCTGCATAGCATTCTCCATTTTCCATTAACCATTATCTATTAATAAAATGCTGCGCAACCGTTCGATTTCTTCTGCCGAGAGTCCTATTCCTTTTTTCAGATATGCCTGTACGCTGCCGTATTCCGCATCAATCTGTTCTTTGGCTGCATTCAGGAAGTCTTCCTTGGCAGAGTAGATTGTAGTGATGGCTTCCTGCGAGTTGATAGGGAGTTTATACGCGTATCTGGAGGCTTTGGGGATGTTGAAATAGTCATTACTCAGGCGATAGTCTTTCATGATGGCTTCTTCATTGACTCCCAAAGCGGCAAGTACCAGTGCTGAAACAATGCCCGTACGTCCTTTGCCTGAAGTACAGTGGATGACGACGGGGTAATTGTTGCGGTCGAGCAGGAGTGTGAACAGTTCTTTGTATTCCTTGCGGTAGTTGGTGACCAGTTGACGGTTCATCCGCTCTACTAAACGATAGATCGTATCCGTTTCTATTTTCTTATCACGTATGTCTTGCAGGATGTGTTCCATGTTTCCTGTTGCAATGGGGAGGTGCAGGACGTTAAAGTCTTCATCATGAAGCTGTGGATAGTTATGGCGTTCTTCTTCCGAACGCAAATCGATGATAGTCCTTATGCCCATGTTTTTCAATTCCCGGCGGGAGCAGAATGGAATGCTGTCAATCTGTGCGGAACGGTACAGCATTCCCCAGCGGGTATCTTTGCCTGTTTCTGCAGACTTGTATCCTCCCAGGTCACGGAAGTTCTGAATGCCGGGAATATTGACGTTACGGGCAGCTACCCTCACCCGGTATCTGTTGTTGAATACCATCAGGTAGTAATAGCGCTGAGACGGATCATTGGTCACGATGGTCTTTTTCCCTTTCGCAATGTTGATGGTGACTACGGGATTTTCTTCGGGAATGAAGTCGGGAGAAGTGGAAGCATATACTTTTACCTGTCCTTTCAGTATAGGTGCTGTTTCCCATTTGATAATGGCGTTTCCTACATTGTTCTCTTCACACACTACGGATATAGTGGGCGAAGTGCCGGAACATGACGGAAATACCAGTAGGATGGTCAGCCAGTTTAACAGGTTTCTGTACATAGTTTCTTTGTCTGATGAATCATGTACTGCAAAGATAGGAATTACCGTTAGATGTGGTAATTCCTTTGCGATTATTAGCCAAAGTTAATAGTAATTTAGGGGATGGTTGTATCCGTAATTACTTCGATGCGTACTGTCCGGCAAACTCCACCGATACTGAATTACTGAAACTACGGCATACTTCGGCGGCAAAGTCTTTCCCGCACTGAACTACTTTGTCCCAGACTTCTTCATTCAGATTATTAAGGTCACGGTATCGTACATCATATTTAAGCAATCCGTAGATCAATCCCGCATTGAAATTATCTCCGGCACCGATGGTGCTGACTGCTTCCAGCGGTTCTATCGGATATTCTTTGCTGACCAGATTGGTGCGAAGTGATACTTTGTCCCCACCGGCCGTGCATATAAACCGCGGGCAGTAGAATTTAATCTTGTCTTTATATATCTTGTCCACGTCTTGCAAGCCATACATATAGAAGAAATCTTCCAGCGATCCCCGTACAATATCGGCGTACTCCAGATTCTCGATAATCGTAGGAGCCAGTTTCATTGCTTCGTTCTTATGTGAAGAGCGGAAGTTCGGGTCGTAGTAGATGATTGCTTTCTTCTCGCGTGCCTGGTCCAGCAGTTCCAGAATCTTCTCCCTGAGTACCGGGTTCAGCGCATAGTAAGAGCCTACCATGACGATATCGTCTTCCTCTAACTTAGGATAAAGCACATCCAGACGTTGCTTGGGATAATCCTTATAGAAGATATATTCAGCATCGCTCTGTTCATTGAGGAATGCCAGTGATACAGGTGATTTACCATCCGGGAAGACATTTACGTGATCCGTCGGAATATTATTTTCACGCATGAATTGCAGAATGATATTTCCTACCCGGTCATTACCTGTTTCACTGATAAAACCTACCTTGATCCCCATTCGTCCGAGGGATACGATGCCGTTGAATACAGAGCCTCCCGGTACGGCTGCGGAAGGCTGGTTTCCCCGAAAGATGATATCGAGGATTGTTTCTCCGATACCGATTACTTTTCGCATAGCGATCTTGATTTTTCGCCCAAATAACCACCGTGATGGCGTTTTGAGTATTCTTCGATAGTGAATCCTGTCTTCTTCATTGTCTGTACTACCAGTATGTCACCGATGACGGTAGTCGCTCCCAGCTATGCACACCGCATCAACAGCCTTCGGGCATCTTATGAGGAAAACCGGATGAAAGTAGAGAATAAAGCCGAGTTCAACCGTATTTTCATGGGCGGCATTTTAATAGGAGTCATAGTGCTGGGCATCATGATTTACCTCGTGATACACATATTAAAACAAAACAAGAAGATAGCGGAATCCAAAATCCGCATGGAGCAATCACGACTCAACGCCGAGAATGCCATGCAGACCAAAAGTCTTTTCCTCTCCAACATGAGCCATGAGATACGGACTCCGCTGAGTGCCCTCTCCGGCTTCTCCAGTCTGCTGACCGAGCAGGCACTCGACGCCGAAACACGCCGCCAATGCGGCGACATCATCCAGCAAAACTCCGACTTGTTGCTAAAACTAATAAATGACGTAATCGACCTTTCCAATCTGGAGATCGGAAACATGAAGTTCAACTTCACCTATTGTGACGCTATCGCCATCTGCAATAACGTAATCGATACCGTCAACAAAGTAAAGCAGACACAAGCCGAGCTCCGTTTCAACACATCGCTGGCTTCCCTAAAGTTATACACTGACGATTCACGCCTGCAACAGTTACTGATCAACCTATTGATCAACGCCACGAAGTTCACCCCGCAGGGAAGTATCACGCTGGAAGTCCGTCAGGAATCGGAAGAATTTGCGCTCTTCTCCGTCACCGACACCGGTTGCGGAATCCCACTGGAAAAGCAAAGTTCCATTTTCAACCGCTTTGAAAAACTGAACGAAGGAGCACAGGGAACCGGACTCGGCCTCTCTATCTGCCAACTGATCATTGAACGGATCGGCGGCAGCATATGGATAGACCCTGCCTACACCACCGGATGCAGATTTTATTTCACCCATCCCATCAACCCCACAAAAGAAGGAAAGGAGGCACAGTCATGAAACGGTTATGGATATTCTTCATACTGATCGTACTGGCAGGAGGAACCGGCAAGGCTCTCTCCAGCAATAACGAAGCTGCCAAAGACAGTCTGCTTCAGATACTGGACACTTTGCCGGCCGATTCTTCCCGGCTGGAGATGCTTTATTCACTCGCTTATCTGGACCCGATGTCACCTTCCTGCGTCTACTATCTGGGAAAATTATTGGAGGAAGCTACCACACAGGACAACAAGTATTATCAGTGTCTTGCTCTGTATGCCCATGTCGTTTATTACTTCAACCACCAAGACGAAGAAAACACAGTCATCTGGATGGACAAGCTCTCTCCGGTTGCTTTAAAAAACAACTCCTACAGCTTATACTTCGAAGGAAAAAGAGCAGAAATAACCATACATATCATAAAGCATAAAATAGAATATAGCATCACCCAAGCCGAAGAGATGTTTAAACTGGCACAAAAGTTAAACAATCCCCAAGGAATGTCATCGGCCAAACTATGCCTGATGACTGCTTATATGATGACCGCCCGCTTTAAAGAAGGCGAAGAGGCCGGATTCGAAGCCTACCGCCTTCTGCCACCCGCCGCCTCCCTGGAATCGCGCAAAAGCGTGCTCCAAGAAATAGCCTTATCTTGTTCCGCCACTAGAAACAAAAACTTCCTGAAGTACCTGCAGGAATACAAGAAAGTGCTGGACGCACTATCAGAAGCAAAGCAGACACCCAAAGCATACAGCTACCTGTTATTGGAGTCTCTCTATGCCGACTATTATCTGAATGAAGGCACACTGGACGAAGCCCGCCCCCATCTGAAAAAGATGGATGAATACTTCTCTCCTACCACTTACATTCCTTGCCGGGGATTATATTATAATGTGTATTCCCATTATTACCGGATTACCAAAGAATACGAAAAGGCCCTGTCATACTCTCAAAATGCTATCGAACTCCTGTCCGAAGTATCGGACAATGAAGGGCTGAACTACAAAATAGAACATGCAAGCATTCTTACAGAGGCGGGACAAGCGGATGAAGCAATCCCGTTATTCCAAAGTTTGCTGGCGAAAAAAGACTCATTCTATCGGGCACTATCCATCTCGCAGACGAATGAAATCTATCAGATGCGCAACATGGACAACCTGCTTCTTGAAAAAGAACAGTACAAAGCAATGGTTCATTATGCCGGACTGACTCTGATAGCCATCGCACTGCTTATCCTGATTCCGTCTACCATACGTATCTATTATGTACGCAAGAAATTGAGGAAAGAAGAAGAGGAAATCCGCAAGATGAGCCAGATTGCGGAAGAAGCGAACGAAGTAAAAAGCCGCTTCCTTGTTAACATGAGCTATAACATACGCATCCCGTTGAATAACGTCTTAGGGTTTTCTCAACTCATGACTACTGATCCGGAAAGCATGGATGCCGACCAATGGAAAGAATATTCGGAGATTATCCAGACCAACTCCGCCGAACTGATACAACTGGTGAACGACGTGCTCGACCTCTCCAGACTGGAGGCCGGAAGAACGAAATGGCAGATACAGGAGCACGAAATCATCTCCTTGTGCTCGGACGTTCTCGGTATGGTACGCATGAGATGCGGAGATAAGATACAGGCAGACTTTCATACGGAAATAGAAAGCCAGCCGTTTCAGGTAGACACCGCCCGATTCACACAATTGATTCTCAGTACACTGATCTACACAGACCCGTGTGAAGAGAAAAGGAAAGTGTCTCTCTATCTGGAACGTGACACGCAACGGGAACTATTTGTCTTTCGGGTAGTCAACAGTCCGTTAGCCGATCCGGCCTTGCAAACACAAAAAGCAGAAGTACGCCATAGCATCAACCGTCTGACAATCGAATATTTCAAAGGTACATATACGATTGAACCGAATACTCCGGAAGGTCCCGTACTGACTTTCACATATCCTTATTCCAAAACAAATAATATCTAATCATATGACCAAGAATCTGATCACACGAAAAATACAATTCTTATTTCTCATCGGAGCTATCCTGGGAACGCGTTATCTTTAATAATTCCGCAATTTGTCCGGCAGACACTTTCTTATTCACCATCCGCCGGTAAG
>ENA-UESU01002734-UESU01002734.1-human-gut-metagenome-genome-assembly--contig:-NODE-2734-length-10999-cov-2.962186_pt1 | contig 10999 bp, 10 predicted proteins | sample MGYA00243007_ERZ508008 | MGnify/ENA primary metagenome ERZ508008 (study PRJEB26167, sample SAMN06115399) | human gut metagenome | host: Homo sapiens | place: China:Henan | collected 2016-06-23...
GATCTCATTCTCGAAGCGCCCTTTGTGAAGGAAATGTGCAAGACCACCGCCAATATGTACCGTCTTGGCTGGGACGAAAGGAACGGCGGCAATATCAGCTATCTGCTCGACGAAAAGGAAGTGGCGGAATAAAAAAACCAAGCGGAAGTAGGCCGCACCATTCGGAAGAGCACCGGCGTGACCGCTAGTAACATTAAGAATTTCATTGTCCCGTCTTCTGCTTAAAAAAAACAACACGCGTGGCACCATCGCGATGGCGCGTACCGCTGACAAAGACAGCGCCACCAGCCAGTTCTTTATCAACGTTGCCGATAACGCCTTCCTTGACCATGGTCAGCGTGATTTCGGTTACGCGGTATTTGGTAAAGTGGTGAAAGGCATGGACGTTGCCGATAAGATTTCCCAGGTGCCGACTCATGACGTTGGTCCGTACCAGAATGTGCCGTCAAAACCGGTAGTTATCCTTTCCGCTAAAGTCCTGCCGTAATGATTTCTCGCGCGGGCAATCTTGCCCGCGCTTCTGCTCTCCCGGCGTAACCCGGATTTGCCGCTTATACTTGTGGCAAATGGACACGTTCAGGGAGGCATCAAGTGAAGAAACTCACCGATAAGCAAAAGTCCCGTCTCTGGGAGCTTCAGCGTAATCGTAATTTCCAGGCCAGTCGCCGTCTTGAAGGCGTCGAGATGCCTTTAGTCACTCTTACTGCCGCAGAGGCTTTAGCGCGCCTTGAAGAGCTGAGGAGGCACTATGGGCGATAAATTCGGCGAAGGGCGCGATCCGTATCTTTATCCTGGCCTTGATATCATGCGTAACCGGCTGAACATCCGCCAGCAGCAGCGGCTGGAACAGGCCGCTTACGAAATGACGGCGCTGCGTGCTGCGACCATTGAGCTTGGTCCGCTGGTGCGCGGTTTACCGCATTTGCGCACTATCCATCGCCAGCTGTATCAGGATATTTTCGACTGGGCGGGGCAACTGCGTGAAGTTGATATTTATCAGGGCGATACGCCGTTCTGCCACTTTGCTTATATCGAAAAAGAGGGCAATGCCCTGATGCAGGATCTGGAGGAAGAAGGTTATCTGGTTGGCCTGGAGAAAGCGAAGTTCGTCGAGCGGCTGGCGCATTACTATTGTGAAATCAACGTGCTGCATCCCTTCCGGGTGGGAAGTGGTCTGGCACAGCGGATCTTCTTCGAGCAACTGGCGATTCATGCCGGATATCAACTGAGCTGGCAGGGTATCGAAAAAGAAGCCTGGAATCAGGCAAATCAGAGTGGGGCAATGGGGGATCTCACCGCGCTGCAGATGATATTTAGCAAAGTGGTAAGCGAAGCCGGGGAATCTGAGTAAAATAGCGCGGTTCTTTCGTACCGGAGCCGCCATGATCCTGCTTATAGATAACTACGATTCTTTTACCTGGAACCTCTACCAGTACTTTTGTGAACTGGGGGCGGATGTGCTGGTTAAGCGCAACGATGCGTTGACGCTGGCGGATATCGACGCCCTTAAACCACAAAAAATTGTCATCTCACCTGGCCCCTGTACGCCAGATGAAGCCGGGATCTCCCTTGACGTTATTCGCCACTATGCCGGGCGCTTGCCGATTCTTGGCGTCTGCCTCGGTCATCAGGCAATGGCGCAGGCATTTGGCGGTAAAGTTGTGCGCGCCGCAAAGGTCATGCACGGCAAAACCTCGCCGATTACACATAACGGTGAGGGCGTATTTCGGGGGCTGGCAAATCCACTTACCGTGACACGCTACCATTCGCTGGTGGTGGAACCTGACTCATTACCAGCGTGCTTTGACGTGACGGCCTGGAGCGAAACCCGCGAGATTATGGGGATTCGCCATCGCCAGTGGGATCTGGAAGGTGTGCAGTTCCATCCAGAAAGTATTCTTAGCGAACAAGGACATCAACTGCTGGCTAATTTCCTGCATCGCTGATTTCTGATTGCCATTCAGTGATTTTTTATGCATATTTTGTGATTATAATTTCACATTTATTTATGCGTAACAGGGTGATCATGAGATGGCAATTGAACAAACAGCAATTACACGGGCGACTTTCGATGAAGTGATCCTGCCGATTTATGCTCCGGCAGAGTTCATTCCGGTAAAAGGTCAGGGCAGCCGAATCTGGGATCAGCAAGGCAAGGAGTATGTCGATTTCGCGGGTGGCATTGCAGTTACGGCGTTGGGCCATTGCCATCCTGCGCTGGTGAACGCGTTAAAAACCCAGGGCGAAACTCTGTGGCATATCAGTAACGTTTTCACCAATGAACCGGCGCTGCGTCTTGGGCATAAACTGATTGAGGCGACGTTTGCCGAACGCGTGGTGTTTATGAACTCCGGCACGGAAGCTAACGAAACCGCCTTTAAACTGGCACGCCATTATGCCTGTGTGCGTCATAGCCCGTTCAAAACCAAAATTATTGCCTTCCATAACGCTTTTCATGGTCGCTCGCTGTTTACCGTTTCGGTGGGTGGGCAGCCAAAATATTCCGACGGCTTTGGGCCAAAACCGGCAGACATCATCCACGTTCCCTTTAACGATCTCCACGCAGTGAAAGCGGTGATGGATGATCACACCTGTGCGGTGGTGGTTGAGCCGATCCAGGGCGAGGGCGGTGTGACGGCTGCGACGCCAGAGTTTTTGCAGGGCTTGCGCGAGCTGTGCGATCAACATCAGGCATTATTGGTGTTTGATGAAGTGCAGTGCGGGATGGGGCGGACTGGCGATTTGTTTGCTTACATGCACTACGGCGTGACGCCGGATATTCTGACTTCTGCGAAAGCGTTAGGCGGCGGCTTCCCGATTAGCGCCATGCTGACCACGGCGGAAATTGCTTCTGCGTTTCATCCTGGTTCTCACGGTTCCACCTACGGCGGTAATCCTCTGGCCTGTGCAGTAGCGGGCGCGGCGTTTGATATCATCAATACCCCTGAAGTGCTGGAAGGCATTCAGGCGAAACGCCAGCGTTTTGTTGACCATTTGCAGAAGATCGATCAGCAGTACGATGTGTTTAGCGATATTCGCGGTATGGGGCTGTTGATTGGCGCAGAGCTGAAACCACAGTACAAAGGTCGGGCGCGTGATTTCCTTTATGCGGGCGCAGAGGCTGGCGTAATGGTGCTTAACGCCGGGCCGGATGTGATGCGTTTTGCGCCGTCGCTGGTGGTGGAAGATGCGGATATCGATGAAGGGATGCAACGTTTCGCCCACGCGGTGGCGAAGGTGGTTGGGGCGTAAATACGAAGCATCAGGCAAAAGATGTCGGATGCGGCGTGAATGCCTTATCCGATGGTTTAGCCTGCATTACGCCTTCGAATCCCGCAACTTGCGACTCAGCCAAATCCCGTGATGCGGTCGCTGACGCCATGCCATCGACGAAATGGTGTGCATGGTGTTCAGATGACCAATAACCCGCTGTAAATGCTGCTCCAGCGTACCTGCCGCGCCTTCGTGCGGCTGCATCTCCGGCGCATCCATGATATTGGCATCGCCAGAACTCCCCGGTTCGTCATATTCCAGCCGCTGCTGACAACGCTGAATGGCGATTTCACAAGACTGTAAATACTCTTGTGCCAGTTCAGGTGGCAATGCCCGGTGTTCCCGCGCCAGCGTGGTCATGGCATTAATATGCTCAACAATAAACTGGCTGTGCGTTACCCACAGTTTCATATCTGCCAGATAATGGCTGTTAAACGCCGGTTCCTGCATCGCCTGATTCAATGAGTTATACAGAGTGTTATGTGCCTGATTTACCCGCATTCGCTGCCAGGCCAGTGGCGTAGGTTGCGGATCCTCGCTAAGAATCAAGCGAATCGCTTCCTGATAGGCTTCTAAAGCATCATGGGCGTTTTTACGCAATAACCCGCTCTGCCACTGCGGCCACAGCCAGACAGTACCGCCGAAAGCAATTAAACAACCAATAATGGTATCGATAAGACGCGGAAGGATGTACTGCTCACCGTTCAGCCACAACAGTTGCAGGGTATACACTGCGGTAATAGTAAAACCGACCGTCGCCCAGCCGTAGTTTTTGCGCAATATCAGGTAGCTGGCGAGGGTGGTAATCAGCATCAAGGTCAGGGTGTAACCTTCGGGAATTTTAAAGTGCAGCGCCACGCCCGCAATGATTAACCCGACCACGGTTCCCACGGAGCGATTCACAATCCTCAGACGGGTTGCGCCATAGCCATTTTGTGTCACCAGCAATACCGTCATCAGGATCCAGTACGACTTCGGCAGATGCAGCGCGGTGCCCATCAGGCTGGCAACGCTTAACATCACACTGAGTCGTCCGGCATTGCGTAGCGCCGGAGACTTTAGTGACAGATAACTTTTCAGCGCCGGAAGTAATGGCATTCGCCGCTGTTTATCGGCCAGTAAGTCACGGGCATAGAGCGGTTTTTGGGTGCGCAGCACGCGGGCGATGCGGCTGAAATGCCAGTAGCAGAATTGCCCAACCGGATTATCCGGATGCTGGCGGGCGATTTTTTCCAGTGCGCCAATTTGCTTTTCCATCGTAAAACGCGTTGGCAGGCGATGGTAAAGAATGTCATCAGCCAGCACGCGCAGGCGAGCGGCGACGGTTTGCGCATTCCAGCGGATAACTTCTTCCGCATGGCTACGCTCGACCAGCTTTTGCACCTCTTCCGGCTGATGCAAACTGACCGAAATATGTTCCTGTAAATCCAGCGCCTCCTGGAAAATACGCAGCATCCGCTTGTAGTCAGTATTATTTTGCGCGGAAAGCATATGCATTTGCTGATAGCACTGGGTAATTAGATCGACCGCTTTTTGCTGGCGCACCAGCAGCGGCGGCAGCGCTTTTTCAGGGTCGGTGTGCTGGGTAAGCAGGCTGTATTTGGCTTCACAATAATCTGCCAGTTCACGGTACAGCAGACTTAGTGACTCGCGCAGCGGTTGTTCGCGCCAGATCCAGAACCAAAACCAGTTAAACAATCCGTACCAGAGAGTGCCCAACGCATAGATGAGCAATGGTTCCCAGACCGGCATATATCCCGCCAGACTGAGGGTAAAAATGGCGGCGAGCAGCGATGCGGGAAGCAATTTAGCGTGCAATGGCCCCAGCTCAGCAGTGACGCCAAGTACCAGCGTTAATCCGGTCAGCAAAAAGGGCAGGGGAACATCTTTTGCCAGTAGTAGCTGTGTCAGCAAGCTACAGGTGGCAAACAGCGACGCACCAATGATTAAGCGTTTGAAAAAACGTTTATGAGGCGTATCAAGGCCCGCAATATTGCAACAGGCAGGAACGAGGGAGAAGAGCAGACCGAATCGTAATTCGCCAAGCATTAACCCAACGGCCACGGGCAAACATAGCACCAGCGTTTGTCGAAGTGCATAGTTGATATCGGGGTGATAAATCAGTCTGCGCCACATCGGGGGAAACAAAATGGCGCGCTACCAGGTAACGCGCCACTCCGACGGGATTAACGAGTGCCGTAAACGACGATGGTTTTACCGTGTGCGGAGATCAGGTTCTGATCTTCCAGCATCTTCAGAATGCGTCCCACGGTTTCACGAGAACAGCCGACAATCTGACCAATTTCCTGACGGGTAATTTTGATTTGCATACCGTCCGGGTGAGTCATAGCGTCTGGTTGTTTTGCCAGATTCAGCAGAGTCTGTGCAATGCGGCCCGTCACGTCGAGGAACGCCAGGTTGCCCACTTTCTCTGAAGTGACTTGCAGACGACGCGCCATCTGTGCAGACAAACGCATCAGAATGTCCGGGTTTACCTGAATCAATTGGCGAAATTTTTTGTACGAAATTTCAGCCACTTCACAGGCGGTTTTCGCACGTACCCATGCGCTACGTTCCTGGCCCTCTTCAAACAGGCCCAGTTCGCCAATAAAATCACCCTGATTCAGATAGGAGAGGATCATTTCTTTACCCTCTTCGTCTTTGATCAGCACTGCCACAGAGCCTTTAACGATGTAGTACAGCGTTTCCGCTTTTTCACCCTGGTGAATAAGCGTGCTCTTGGATGGGTACTTATGAATGTGGCAATGAGACAAGAACCATTCGAGAGTCGGGTCTGTTTGCGGTTTGCCAAGCACCATGCGCGGTTATCCTCTGTTATAAGCTTTCTCCAGAGCCAGATAACGCCGCTGTCTCTGGATTGCCGAAATATGCTTCCCGCTACCTGGGAAGGGGCTATCAACTGTACTGCACGGTAATGTGACGTCCTTTGCATACATGCAGTACATCAATGTATTACTGTAGCATCCTGACTGTTTTAGCATAGCTTTCGCTTTGTGTCTCCTGGTGTCTCGCTTCAGCATGACCCAGGTCGCCTTCCGTTGCGCGATTTGGTTAGTACGCGTACTCTGTCAGGAAAATTGACGCAGTGGAGTAGCAAAAATGCAAGCGCGAGTGAAGTGGGTCGAAGGGTTAACTTTTCTGGGCGAATCCGCCTCTGGTCATCAGATTTTAATGGACGGCAACTCAGGCGATAAAGCACCAAGTCCGATGGAAATGGTGTTGATGGCGGCGGGTGGTTGCAGTGCCATCGATGTGGTTTCGATCCTGCAAAAAGGGCGTCAGGATGTGGTCGATTGTGAAGTAAAATTGACCTCTGAACGCCGCGAAGAGGCACCACGCCTGTTTACGCACATTAATCTGCATTTTATCGTCACCGGTCGCGACCTGAAAGACGCAGCGGTTGCGCGTGCGGTTGATCTCTCTGCCGAGAAATATTGTTCAGTGGCGTTGATGCTGGAAAAAGCGGTGAATATTACTCACTCGTATGAAGTGGTTGCCGCGTGATTTAACTATCCCGTTGTGAAGCCGGATAGTATTTTATCCGGCGTAATAGCAGAGTTACTCGATTTTCTTTCCTTCCATCAATCGTTGCACCAGCGGCAGCATAATTAATTCCATTGCCAGACCCATTTTGCCGCCCGGTACCACTAACGTATTGATGTGGGAAATGAATGAGCCTTGCAACATCGCCAGCAGCCAGGGGAAATCGATCCCTTCCAGATTACGAAAATGGATCACCACAAAGCTTTCATCGAGCGACGGGATACCTTTTGCCGCGAACGGGTTTGAAGTGTCGACGGTGGGAACGCGCTGGAAGTTAAGATGGGTGCGGGAAAACTGCGGTGTGATGTAGTTGATATAGTCTTCCATTGAACGCACTACTGAGTCCATCACTGCTTCTCGTGAGTGCCCGCGCTCGCTGGTGTCGCGGATCAGTTTTTGAATCCACTCAAGGTTAACGATAGGCACCACGCCGACCAGTAAGTCCACATGCTGCGCAACGTTATGCTGTGGCGTGACTACGCCGCCGTGTAAACCTTCATAAAACAGTACATCAGTGGGTTCCGGTAAAGGTTGCCAGGGGGTGAATGTCCCCGGTACCTGATTCCACGGTACGGCTTCGTCGTAGGTATGCAGATATTTGCGAGATTTCCCTTTGCCGCTCTGACCGTATTCAATGAAGGTTTGTTCCAGCAGGCCGAAGTCGTTCGCTTCGGGGCCGAAGTAGCTGATATGCCGCCCGGCGTCGCGCGCTTTGCGGATCGCCATGTCCATTTCCGGGCGGGTGTAACGGTGAAAACTGTCGCCTTCCACCTCAGCTGCATGCAGATTTAACTGCGCGAATATTTTACGAAACGCGAGGCTGGTGGTGGTGGTCCCCGCGCCGCTGGATCCTGTTACCGCAATGACCGGATGTTTGGCAGACATAGTAACTCCATGACTTAGCTATCATTATTATCTCGTCCGCCGACGGTTGCAGGTTATTCGCGAAACTGACTGCGCGGCATAATATTGACCGTTTCGTGCAGCTCCGACCATACCAGCACCGCTTCTCCGCACTGTAGCTGGCGTTTGACGTCGGAGACTTTCTGTTCAAGTGTACGCTCATGTTCACCATAATCGGTGCCTTCACGTAACACAAAGCTTTCAATTAAATTTTCCAGCGTTTCGGGGGAGAGGTCTTGCCACGGAATCAACATGATTTCGCCTCCAGATACGTTGTTAACCAGTCAGGAATGCGTGACTCCAGCCACATTTGCGGATGAAGTAATGTACCGCCAATAAAGCCAACATGACCGCCATGTTCAGTCAGTTGATACTCCACCTGCGGGGGGAGACTTTCCGGTTTCGGGATCACCTGATGATCCATAAACGGATCGTCTTTGGCGTGAATAATCAGCGTCGGTTTGGCGATCCGGTTCAGCATCGGCATGGCGCTACACTGACGATAATAGTCGATAGCGTCGGCGTAGCCGTGAATTCTGGCGGTGATGAGATCGTCAAATTCACGGATGCGACGTACCGATTTTAACTGCGCGAGATTAATCGGCAGCGTTCCGGGGTAGGCTGCCAGCTTGCGCGCGGCATTGGCTTTTAACAGGTTCAGCAAGTAACGCTGATAAACGCGGGAAAAGCCCTTTTCCATATGATAGCTACAGGCTTCCAGCATAAACGGCGCAGAGACAATCACCGCCGCATCAACCGGGAGATCATTGCCTTCCTTTGCCAGCAAACAGGCCAGCATATTACCGCCGAGCGAATAGCCGACGGCAGCCGTTGGCGCATGACCAAATTCGCGTTGCAGCCAGCGTAAAAACCAACTGGCGTCTTCGGTTTCGCCCGAATGGTAAATGCGGTGCATACGGTTTGGTTCACCGCTGCATCCGCGAAAATGCATCACCACGCCCAGCCAGCCGCGCTTTTGCGCCGCCTCAACCAGACCGTGGGCGTAAGGGCTGTTGAGACTGCCTTCCAGCCCGTGAAACACCACCAGACGAGGTTTATGTTGCGCCTGTGCAGGGTTTTCACTCCACGCAAGATCGACAAAATCGCCGTCGGGCAACTCCAGCCGCTGCCAGTACGGGGTGAATTTCACCTGACGACGAAACAGACGCGGCAGCATGGTTTGCAGATGACAATTGCTAAAGCCGCGCATGGGGATGAATTCAGCACTGCTGCTGAATTCATTGGCATCGGTCGTCGTTATCTGCGCCATCAGTTGCTTTGGCCTTCCAGCAGCATCTGCTCAAGCTGCTCCTGGGCTTCCAGCCATGCCATTTCGCACTCTTCCAGGCCGGATTTGGCGCTGGCTTGCTGTTGCAGGCAGGCGGTCAACTCCGCTTTACGGCTCTGGTCATACAGTTCGCTGTCGCCGAGTTTCTCTTCCGCCTGCGCCAGTTGCGCGTTCAGCTTCTCCATCTCTTTTTCCAGACGGGCAATCTCTTTACGCAGTGGCTGGGTTTGCGCACGCAGCTCAGCTTCCCGACGCTTCTGATCTTTACGTGCCTGGGCGCTGTTCGCATTCTCTTTTGGCGCTTCGTCGGTCTGGTTTTCCTGCTTTTGTACGTCGCTCAACCACTGTTGATAATCTTCCAGATCGCCGTCGAACGGTTCGACTTTACGATCGTGAACCAGGTAGAGATCGTCAGTGGTGGAACGCAGCAAATGACGGTCGTGCGAGACGACAACCAGCGCGCCTTCGAACTCGATTAATGCTTCGGTGAGTGCCTGACGCATGTCGAGGTCAAGGTGGTTAGTCGGTTCGTCGAGCAGCAGCAGATTCGGCCGCTGCCAGACAATTAATGCCAGCACCAGGCGGGCTTTTTCCCCACCGGAGAAGCGGCGCGTTTCTTCGGTTACTTTATCGCCCTGGAAACCAAAGCCGCCGAGGTAGTCACGCAGTTTTTGTTCCAGCTCCTGCGGCGCTAAACGTGCCAGATGTTGAATAGGTGATTCGTCGGCGCGCAGGTATTCAAGTTGATGCTGGGCGAAGTAGCCGAGCTTGATCCCTTTCGCCAGACCAATTTCACCGCTGACTGGCGCAAGTTCACCGGCTAACAGTTTGATTAATGTCGATTTACCCGCGCCGTTGCGGCCTAACAGACCAATGCGCGAGCCGGGCACCAGGTTCAGTTTAATCGAGTCGAGAATAATGCGATCGCCATAGCCCGCGCTGACTTTTTCCATCTTCAGTAACGGATTTGGCAGGCTTTCCGGCGCGCGGAAGCTAAAGCGGAACGGGTTGTCGACGTGCGCGGGGGCAATCAGCTCCATACGCTCGAGCATCTTAATGCGGCTCTGGGCCTGCTTCGCTTTGGTGGCTTTGGCACGGAAACGGTCGATATAACTTTGCAGATGCGCTACGCGTTCCTGCTGGCTTTCATACATCGCTTGTTGCTGCGCCAGACGGGTGGCGCGCTGTACTTCAAACGAACTGTAGTTGCCGGTGTACTCGAACATGCTTTGTTGTTCGATATGAATAATTTTATCAACGATCGGATCGAGGAAGTCGCGGTCGTGAGAGATCAGGATCAGCGTGCCCTGATAGCTCTTCAGCCATTTTTCCAGCCAGATAACGGCATCGAGATCGAGGTGGTTAGTCGGTTCGTCGAGCAGCAGCAAGTCTGAACGGCAAATCAGCGCCTGGGCAAGGTTAAGACGCATACGCCAGCCACCGGAGAAATCACTTACCGGGCGCTCCAGTTGTTCATTGCTGAAACCGAGGCCGTGCAGCAGGCTGGCGGCACGGGAGCGAATACTCCATGCGTCAATAGCATCCAGCTTGCCATGAATGGTCGCAATGGCGTGCCCGTCGTTACGTTCGTTGGCGTCGTGTAGCTGCGCTTCTAGTTGACGATATTCACGGTCGCCGTCAATGACATATTCCAGCGCCGCTTGCGGTAACGCCGGCGTTTCCTGATTCACCCACGCCAGTTGCCAGCTTCCCGGAAAGGTGTAGCTGCCGCCGTCGGCGCTGATTTCATTTTTCAGCAATGCCAGCAGGGTAGATTTACCACAGCCGTTTTTACCCACCAGGCCGACTTTCTGCCCGGGGTTGATGGTGGCGGTGGCATTATCCAGCAGGACGCGCACGCCGCGACGAATTTGTAACGAGGAGAAAACAATCATAAGGCGCCGTATGTTCAGACTATGTTAACTTATCATTATGATAATGTAATGTATGGGCGAGCTGCCGCACCGGGCG
>ENA-UESU01002736-UESU01002736.1-human-gut-metagenome-genome-assembly--contig:-NODE-2736-length-10998-cov-4.214815_pt1 | contig 10998 bp, 10 predicted proteins | sample MGYA00243007_ERZ508008 | MGnify/ENA primary metagenome ERZ508008 (study PRJEB26167, sample SAMN06115399) | human gut metagenome | host: Homo sapiens | place: China:Henan | collected 2016-06-23...
AAGCGGCGCTGGAGTCCGGGTTAAGCACAGATTTTATTTCCAAAACAGAAGAGTCACCGATCAACAGTATTCAGTTTTTAAGTGGAAATCCTTATGCGGATATTGCAAGCATTGGCAATACTTTCTATTCAGAGAGCCAGGTGACATTCAATGCAGAGAAAGAAGTGATCGAAAAGATCGCAAAACAGGGTCCATGTGTGATCATTGGTCGCTGTGCTGCTTCCATGATCCCGAAGGAGAACAGACTGTCTGTATTTATTTATTCAGATAAAGAGAGTACAGTCAAGCGTGTTATGAAGCGAAACCAGATCAGTGAAAAAGAAGCGGTCCACAGGATCAAACATATGAACAGAATGAGAAAACATTTTTATGAGTTTTATTCCGAGACTGAATGGGGACAGTCAGAAAGCTATGACATGATGTTATCCAGCAGTAAACTTGGAATTGATGGCTGCGTGGATGTGATCATTGATGGCTTAAGGGGAATGGGGGAAATGGAAAATGAATAAGGATCTGACAGTAGGAAATCCTGAAAAGGTGCTCTGGCAATTTTGTCTGCCGTTGTTTGGAAGTATTATCTTCCAGCAGTTATACAACATCGCAGACAGCCTGGTAGCAGGAAAATTTATCGGTGAAAATGCCCTGGCGGCAGTAGGAAACAGTTATGAGATTACATTGATCTTCATTGCCTTTGCATTTGGCTGCAATATGGGATGCTCTGTAGTTGTATCAAAGCTGTTTGGCGCAAAAGATTTTAAGGGAATGAAAACAGCTGTTTATACAGCCTGCATTTTCAGCGCCTTTGTATGCGTGTGCCTGATGCTGATCGGTATCCTGGGATCCGAAGCATTGTTAAAACTGATCCGTACTCCGGATGAAGTATTTGCAGACTCCAAACTGTACCTGGATATTTATGCATGGGGCCTGCCGTTCGTGTTCTATTATAATATTGCAACCGGTATTTTCTCTGCACTGGGAGACTCCAAGACACCGTTCTATTTCCTGGCTGCTTCCTCTACTTCCAATATCGCAGTAGATATCTGGTTTGTAAAAGGATTTAACATGGGTGTTGCAGGTGTTGCATGGGCAACCTTCCTCTGTCAGGGTATCAGCTGTATCCTTGCAATGGTAGTTATCTTCCGCAGACTTGCAAAGATCGAAGGAAAAGAAAAAGCACCATTTTTCGATAAAAAGATCTTAATGCAGATCGTAGTGATCGCAGTGCCAAGTACCTTACAGCAGAGTTTTATCTCTCTTGGAAACATTGTGATCCAGAGTATCATCAACGGATTTGGAGCCCCTGTTATGGCAGGTTACTCAGCGGCTGTCAAGTTAAATAACCTGGTCATCACTTCTTTCACCACACTTGGAAATGGTATTTCCAACTACGCAGCACAGAACCTGGGCGCAAGAAAAATGCCACGTATCAAAGAAGGCTTCCGTGCCGGTGTTAAAATGGTATGGATGTTAAGTCTGCCCCTGTTTTTACTGTACTTCTTCGGCGGAAACATTGTCTTAAAGCTCTTTATGGACGAGCCTACAGAACTGGCAATGCATACAGGTATCATTTACTTAAAGATCCTTTCTCCGTTCTACTTTGTAGTTTCTGCAAAGCTGGTAGCAGATGGTATCTTAAGAGGTGCCGGACTGATGAAGAACTTTATGGTAGCAACCTTTACAGACCTGATCCTTCGTGTTGTACTTGCCTTTGTATTCTCTAAGACAGCACTGGGAGCAACAGGTATCTGGTGCGCATGGCCGGTAGGCTGGTGTGTTGCAACAACATTATCCATTATGTTCTACAGAAGAGGACCGTGGAAAAATGGGCAGACTGCAGCCGAAAGCAGTGTAGAAATGAATGTAGATTAAAATAAAAACAGATCAACTTATAATATTACCCCTCGTCTTATGAAATAGACGGGGGATTTTTTAATAAAAAAACTTTTTACAAAAAATTAGCACTCGACTCTTGACAGTGCTAACAACAAGTGTTATAGTACGCATAGAACAAAAAACAAGATAACAAACACACTGTTCCGGAAAGGGGAGTGGGCATATGAATATCAATAAATTTACACAGAAATCAATGGAGATTGTAAATAATCTTGAAAAGACGGCATACGATTTTGGAAATCAGGAGCTGGCGCAGGAGCATTTGTTATACAATATGCTGACGGTCGATGACAGCTTGATTGTCAGTCTGTTAAAGAAGATGGACATTGACCCGGTCGTTTTCCAGGCGCAGGTGGAAGGCTTGATTAATAAACGACCAAAAGTAGAAGGCGGTCAGATTTACGTTGGCAATGATTTGAATAAAGTTCTGATTTATGCCGAAAACGAAGCAAAGGCAATGGGTGATGAATACATTTCCGTGGAGCATTTGTTCTTAAGCATGCTTCGTAAAGCATCACCGGAGATAAAGAAGTTATTTAAGGAATTTAACATTGACAGGGAAAGATTTTTGCAGGCTCTTTCTCAGGTGCGTGGCAATCAGAAAGTGACAACGGATAATCCGGAGGCAGTTTACGAGAGTTTGTCTAAGTATGGAACGGATTTCGGTGGAGGAAGCCGGCCGATACAACCGGATTATTTTGTCTCCGGGGCCGGGAATTCCAAGTGAAGCCGGAATATTACCCGAAGTTGTGAAGCGTTATGCGGCTGAAAAATCAATCCTGGGGATTTGTCTGGGTGAACAGGCCATCGGGGAGTGTTTCGGCGCTGAATTGGAGAATCTGCCGGAAGTTTTTCATGGTATTTGTACACCGGTGCGGGTGATTGCCGAAGAAAAGATGTTCTCCGGTCTGGGCGAAAGTTTTGATGTAGGCAGGTATCATTCCTGGGTAGTAAGTCGGAAGAATCTGCCTGAATGTCTTACAGTTACCGCTGAGGATGCTGCAGGCAGAATTATGGTCCTGTCTCATAAAAGCTATGATGTTCGCGGCCTTCAGTTTCATCCGGAATCGATTTTGACTCCTATGGGGAAAATGATGATGGCGAATTGGTTGCATGCTTGAAGTAAAGGGAATGTATATGATATATTGATTACTATGAAAGAACTGTTATATAAAATGTTCGGGCACAAAAGCCTCTCTAAAGAAGAAGCTAAACAAGTCTTGTTGAACATTTCCGACGGCCGGTATAACGACAGCCAGTTGTCGGCTTTTATGACCGTTTTTCTGATGCGTAGTATTACGACGGAAGAATTGGCCGGGTTTAGGGAAGCCATTCTCGAACGGAGGGTGGTCGTGGATTTGGATTGTCATGATGCAATCGATATTGTCGGTACGGGAGGGGATGGAAAAAATACGTTCAATATTTCTACGGCGGCTTGTTTTGTGGTGGCCGGAGCAGGCTACCGGGTTGTAAAACACGGAAATTACGGTGCCAGTTCGGTGAGTGGGGCTTCGAATGTACTGGAACAACATGGGGTGAAATTTACAGGACACTCCGGTCGGTTACAGCAATCGCTGGAAGAAAGCGGGGTCGCTTATTTGCATGCACCGTTTTTTAGCCCTGCCTTGAAAAGTGTAGGACCGGTACGACGTGCTTTAGGAGTACGTACCTTTTTCAATATGTTGGGGCCTTTGGTCAATCCGGTACTCCCACGCTACCAGTTATTGGGAGTATATAACCTGAAACTGGCCCGTTTGTATAACTATATGTATCAGCAGAGCGGAGTGAATTACACGATAGTACATTCGCTGGACGGGTATGATGAAGTTTCGCTGACCTCTCCTTTTAAAGCGCTGAATAATCGGGGTGAGGGCATTTATTTGCCGGAAGAGATCGGATTCGGTCGGGTGGCGGAAGAGGAATTGTCGGGAGGAAATACGGTGACCGAAGCTGCGGCGATTTTTGACCGGGTTTTAGCTAACGAGGCTACCCGGGGACAAGAAGACTGTGTGATTGCCAATGCTGCTTTTGCAATCCGTACCCTGAGGCCCGGAATAGCTTTGCCGGATGCTATTGCAGAAGCGCGTGAGGCGCTGGAGAGCGGGAGGGCACTGAGGGCGTTCCGTAAATTTGTAGAACTTAATGAAAAATGATATGTCAGTTTTAAACCGGATATTGAAAACAAAACAGGAAGAAGTGACTGAGCGGAAAAACAGGATTTCCGAAAGGGATCTGATGAGTACGCTTTTAGCTGGGAGACAACGGTTATCGATGCGAAAGGCCTTGGAGGAATCGGCAACAGGGATCATTGCAGAATTTAAACGGAAGTCTCCTTCCGGAGGATTTATTCATGAGGCAGCCGGAGTGCAGGAGGTGGTCGGCGGATATGTACGGAATGGTGCTGCGGCTTGTTCGGTGTTGACGGATACGGATTATTTCGGAGGATCGTTATTGGATCTCGCTATGGCCAGGAGGGTTTCGGATATTCCCTTATTGCGTAAGGATTTTATCGTCGATTTCTATCAACTGGCCGAAGCGGTGGCTTATGGAGCCGATGCCGTTTTGTTGATCGCTGCAGCTTTGTCGCCGGCACAGTGCCGGGAATTGGCCGATGCTGCTCATGGACTGGGATTGGAAATACTATTGGAAATACATCGGGAAGAAGAGTTGGAATATGTCTCCCCGGAAATGGATATGGTGGGGATCAACAATCGGAATCTGACTACTTTCGAGACGGATATTTATACTTCTTTCCGGTTAGCTTCACAAGTCCCGGTTGCTTGTCTGAAAGTGGCCGAGAGTGGAATTCGTGCCATGGAGACAGTCGTCGCGTTACGCAGATTGGGATTCAGAGGATTTCTGATCGGTGAACATTTTATGCGGGAAGCACAACCGGCTCAGGCTTTAAAAAATTTTGTCGGATATGCTGATTAAAATTTGTGGCATGAAGGAACCCGGGAATGTGAAGGAAGTCGCTGCTTTACATCCCGATATGTTGGGTTTTATTTTTTATAAAGCCTCACCGCGTTATGCCGGTGATTTGGCTCCCCGGGCTTTGGAACGTTTACCTGCAGCTATCGGGAAAGTAGGAGTTTTTGTGAATGCAGAAACCGGGTTTATCGAAAATATAGTACGAAGGTATAAGATGGATACGATTCAACTGCATGGGGATGAACCCCCTGAAATGGGTCACTATTTTGTACGGAAAGGCTACCGGGTAATAAAAGCTTTCGGTATAGAAGAGGCCGGTGATTTTCAACGGACTTTGCCTTATGAATCGGCTTGTCAGTTGTTTTTGTTCGATACCCGGAGCAGACAGTTTGGAGGGACCGGGAAATCGTTCGACTGGAATTTATTGAACCGGTACGAGGGGAGTGTACCTTTTTTCTTAAGTGGAGGAATTGCCTGGGAAAATAGAGAAGAGATCGGAAAAATCAAACATCCGAAGCTTGCCGGACTCGATTTGAACAGTCGGTTCGAAACGGCTCCCGGAATGAAAAATATCCATTTATTGTCTCGTTTTTTAGCTGAACTACCTTAATTTTTTTAGTTATGAATCGGATTACAGAGTTGTTTCAAAGAAAAGATAGAAATCTTTTGTCCGTGTATTTTACTGCCGGTTATCCGGTTTTGGAAGATACGGTCGAAATCATACAGATGTTAGAAAACCGGGGAGTCGATCTGGTGGAAATCGGGATTCCTTTTTCCGATCCTATGGCCGATGGGGTAGTCATCCAGCAAAGTAGTACACAGGCACTGAAAAATGGCATGACGTTGCCTGTATTACTCGAGCAGTTGACTAGTATACGAAGTCGGGTTGAATTGCCTTTGCTATTGATGGGATATTTGAATCCGATGTTGCAGTACGGTATGGAAAACCTTTTTCGAAAAGGGATGGAAATCGGGATCGATGGAATGATTATTCCGGATTTGCCGTTTCAGGAATACCTGGAGTCGGTTAAACCGCTTTGTGAAAAATATGATATTCCGGTGATTATGTTGATTACCCCCGAAACTTCGGATGAAAGGATCCGTCTGATAGACGAATATTGTGGCGGTTTTATCTATATGGTCTCTTCGGCTTCGACGACCGGAGTGAAAGATCGGTTTACAGCCGGACAGATTGAATATTTCCAAAGAATAGACCGTTTGAATTTGAAAAATAAACGTTTGATCGGTTTCGGCATATCTAATGGCGAGACCTTGTCGACCGTTTGCCGTTATAGTAGCGGAGCTATTATCGGAAGCTTATTTGTAAAATTACTGGGAACGGAGCCTACGGTGGAGGAAGCTGTCGATCACTTGTTAAAAATAGCTCACAGGGACGGGCTATAGCCTGCTGCCCGCGTCCCCGTGAGCTAAGAGCTAAAAAAAAGTTGAAGAAAGGGGAGAAATCTCTGGGATTTTTCTTATTTTTGAAAAAATTTAAATTCTTGAAAATTATGGCAAGTATTAGAAGATTAAAGAAAGACATCGATTGTTTGACTTTTGCTGTTGTTGACGATAGCTTAAATTGTCTGGCTGTAGGTAAAAGTATGGATGATATCAGCGAAATAGTACAGCATATTATAGATTCCAGAAATGATTTAAGACAACGTGTAAATGCTGGAAAACAAGTGGCGAAAGCAGATAGAAAAGGATATTACAGGACTATCCGAAAGGATTTGATTGCTTCTGTAGACGGTGCATTTACAAAATTAAGCGATTTGGTAAAGCAGGCTTAAGCTGTTCGTAGAGAAAAGAATAAAAGGAGAATGCGATGAAGGCATCCTCCTTTTATTGTTCTTTAATGAAAAATAGTTTTTCAGATCATGGAGGTATTGGAACTTGCGGGTATTGGTGAAATAAAGGTCCGGCGGAGTGCGAATATCAAGTATTTGCGTATTCGGATGGCTCCGGGGCGTGGGGTTTGGGTGAGTGTTCCTTTCGGCGTGAGCCGGAAACAGGTGGAGAAATTTCTGGAAGAGAATCGGGAGTGGATTCTCAAAAACCGGAAAGATATGAAAGTTTATGAGGAAGACACCGGAGTCGGTTTGGGAATAGGGGCGGAAATTAAGACGAAGTTGCATGTGCTGAGGATTGTGGAGACCGAGGAACCGAAGCCTTCTTATCGGCTTGAACAGGAAAAAATAACCCTGTTTATTCCTAAAAAAGTCGATTTCAGTAAAGTAGAGAAAATCGTTCAGCAGTTTTTGCTGGAAATCTATACGATGGAATGCCGTCGATATTTGCCGCAGCGGATCAGAAACTATGCCGAAAAATTCGGATTTCGTTACGGACGGGTTACGTTCAGGAACAATATTTCCAATTGGGGTAGTTGTTCTTTTGACAATAATATCAGTCTCAATATCAAGTTGATGAAGCTACCGGATGAAATTATCGATTATGTGATCTTGCATGAGTTATGCCATACGGTAGAGAAGAATCATTCGGCTGCATTTTGGAAGTTGGTCGGCAAAGTATGTCCGGCTTATCCGACTTTAAGGGCCAGGCTGAGGAAATATAATACCCGGATTTAATCTGGACGGAGAGTCGTTTGGGCGAATCGGCTATTTTTACTATTTTCGTTACCCCTAAAGGGATATTAAATTTTTAAATGTTATGATGCAGGAAAAACTTAAAGAAATCAGGGATCTTCTCACAGAAGTGAAGTATCCCGGTACTTCTAAAAATATTGTGGAACTGGATATGGTGCAAAATATCCGGATCGAGGGAGAGAAAGTGTTGTTTCGGCTGGTGTTTCAGAAAGCCAGCGATCCGTTTGTCGGGTCGGTGAAGAAAAAAGCGGAAGCCCTGATAAAAGAAAAAACTTCTTATACGGAGGTAGAGATCGAAAACCTGTTTGTTCAGGATTTGGAGAGACCGTTGTCCCTGGAAAAGGTAAAAAATATAATCGCTGTTTCCTCGGGTAAAGGAGGAGTAGGAAAATCTACCGTGGCGGCCAATTTAGCGGTTGCTTTGGCTGCTGAAGGATATAAAGTGGGTTTGGTGGATGCGGATATTTTCGGTCCTTCTATTCCGAAAATGTTCGGTTGCGAAGAGGCTCAGCCCTATATGGAGCAGATCGACGGAAAGGATTTCATTGTGCCGGTAGAGAAATATGGCGTAAAATTGTTATCTATCGGTTTCTTTGTCGATCCGGCTTCTGCCACTGTCTGGCGGGGGCCGATGGCTTCCAATGCATTGAAACAGATGGTGGAGCAAGGTTTTTGGGACGAATTGGATTATATGCTGATCGACCTTCCGCCGGGAACCAGCGATATTCATTTGACTTTGGTACAAACTGTCGCCCTGACAGGAGCTATTGTAGTCAGTACACCTCAGCAGGTGGCTTTGGCCGATGCAATCAAAGGAATCAATATGTTCGAGTCGCCGGGTATACAGGTGCCCGTGCTAGGCCTGGTGGAAAATATGGCCTGGTTTACTCCGGCTGAATTGCCCGATCATAAATATTATATTTTCGGACGGGAAGGGGCGAAACAACTGGCCGAACAAAGAGGTCTCCGGTTGTTGGGCGAAATACCTGTTGTACAGAGTATTTGCGATGGAGGCGATGCAGGTAAACCTGTAGCTTTGAATGCCGATTCGATTACGGGAACAGCGTTCAGGCAGTTGGCGGATGAAGTTGTGAAAGCCGTAGAGGAAAATCACGACCCGGCAAAAAGAGTGAGAGTCACCAGACAATAGGACAGCATGTCTAAATGAAATATTCTTCTTATATATTAACGGGGATGATGGTGGTGCTGTGCGGTTGTTCGGTGAAGAGAAACAATTTCTTTTCACGTAACTATCACCAGTTGACTACCCGTTATAACGTATATTTTAACGGTGACCAGGCTTTGAAGTCCGGGATAAAGCATATGGAAAACAGGCATAAGGAGGATTATACCCACCTTTTGCCTGTTTTCGTATCTAATGACGAACAGACGCGTAGTATTTGCAGCTCCGATATGGACTACGTGATCGAAAAGGCGGCTAAAGCGACCGATAAACATTCGATCACGGCTAAACCCAGGCGGAGAAAGAATAAAGATTCCAAAAATTATCAGACCTTCCGAAAGAAAAAAGAATTTAATAACCAGTTGGATAAATGCTATCTGTTATTGGGGAAAGCTTATTTCTATAAGAAGAAATACACGATGGCCAATAACACTTTTCGTTTTATACAAAGGCAATATGCCGAAGACGAGGCCTTGATGACCGAGGTGTCGATCTGGTTATTCCGGAGCCTGACGGAAATGGGACGCTACGAAGAGGCTGCCCGGATCATGGACCGGCTCGACGGGAGCACATTAAAGCGGAAACAACGGGAGATGGTTGCTGCGGCGAGAACCGATTTCTATGTGCGTCAAGGTATGTACGAACAAGCGATTCCTGAGGCAGAAAGATTGGTCAGGACTTGTAAAAGCATAAAACGTAAACCGCGCTACAATTTTTTGTTGTCTCAATTATATGTAAAAGAAAATCAGGATGGGGCTGCTAAACTGGCATTGAAAAAAGCTACCCGGTTCAATTTCAATTATGAAATGGTCTTCAATGCCCGGATCGGTATGGCTTTAGCCTATCAGGAAGGAGATGCGGCCGTAGAAAAGAAATTGAAGAAAATGTTGCGGGATTCCCGGAACGAGGAATTTCAGGATCGGATTTATTATGCTTTGGCCAATATCGAAAATAAACGTGGAAATGAGGAAGGAGCGGCCGGTTTGTATTGGAAATCCGTGCATGCCTCTGTAGATAACGATAATCAGCAGGCTTTGTCTTTTGTAAAATTAGGGGATTATTATTTCAAAAACAAGGCCTATGTGCAGGCACAGAGTTGTTACGATTCTTGTTTGCTTGTCATGGATTCGCGTTATGAAGATTATGAAAAACTAAAATCTTTACTGACCGATCTGACCGAATTGGTTACGAATCTGAGAATTATACAAACGCAGGATAGTTTGCAGCGGATAGCGGTGTTACCGGAAGAAGAGAGAAACCGCTTGATCGACGATAAAATCACTGCGATTAAAGAGCAGGAAAATACTCGCAAAGAACAGGAACGAAGGGAGCAGGCCGAGCGCAATTTTTATCGCCGTAACGATATGCTTAGCCGGGGAGATGCTTTTTCGCAGGGTAACAGCGGAGGGGATTGGTATTTTTATAATCCCGTGACGATTGCTCTGGGGAAAAATGATTTTAAGCGGAAATGGGGACGGCGTAAGCTGGAAGACAATTGGCGCAGACGAAACAAAGCAAGTATCGGTTTGGCAGACGAAACCGGCGAAGAATTAGCAGAGATGACGGGAGGGGAAAGGGAAGTGAAAGATGTAAAGAGCAGGGAGTATTATTTGCAGGATCTCCCCCTGACACCGGAAATGCTGCAGGCATCTGAAAAACAGATCGAAGAAGCTTATTATAAAGCCGGCGAAATTTATTTGTACCGTTTGAATGATCCGGAAAAGGCTTTAGAGTGTTTCGATGCTTATATTCAGCGTTTTAAAAATACCGCTAATCTGCCGATGGTCTATTATCTGGCTTCCACGACCGCTCTCAAGGCAGGTAAGGCGGCAGAGGCTGAAAGATATAAAACAGAGCTGACCGCTCTTTTCCCTGAAAGTGATTTCGCCCGGGGACTACAAGACCCGAACTATTTCCGTCAGGTCGAAGATGTGCTGAAAGTGGTAGAGAAAAAGTATCAGGAAGCTTACCGATATTACCAAAAAGTTTATTACCACGAAGCAGCACAAATTTGTGACAGAATCCTGAAAGCGTACCCGGATAATAAATTGAAAGCAAATGTGCTGTTTCTGAAAGCGATGTGTGTTGTAAATACCGGTTCTCCCCAGGAGGCGAAGAACGCTTTGGAAGAGGTAATCGCAGCCCGTCCCGGAAAAGAGATCCTGCAGGTGACTAGCGACATCCTGGCTTCTTTAGCGGTAGGAGAAAAACCTGTTCGGTATTCCGAAGCGGAAATGGCTCAGGCCCGTTCTTTACAGGCGAACCGCAATTGGCAATTCGATGAAGAAGTACTGGCTGATTATCTGCTCGCAGGCCCGGATCGCCTTCGTCCACAGCACGAGCAACGCGGGCAACCGCCTGGCCGACGTACACGGGGGACTGGAG
>ENA-UESU01002737-UESU01002737.1-human-gut-metagenome-genome-assembly--contig:-NODE-2737-length-10994-cov-6.499771_pt1 | contig 10994 bp, 5 predicted proteins | sample MGYA00243007_ERZ508008 | MGnify/ENA primary metagenome ERZ508008 (study PRJEB26167, sample SAMN06115399) | human gut metagenome | host: Homo sapiens | place: China:Henan | collected 2016-06-23 | study...
CATACACGTTGTTGCTAATATAGTCTACAAATATCTGCAATTTTCTATAAACGACAATAAGTTTTATTGTATTTTTGTGGCATCAATAAAACTTAGTCTTGAGAATGAAGAATTTACTAACGGAACAGGTGGAGAAAACTCTGTCGAATGGGTTGAGAGTTATTTGTAAACCTGTTGCTTCTGACGTGACTTATTGTGGTTTTGCAGTTAATGCCGGAACCCGGGATGAAACTGAGAATGAGCAGGGAATGGCACATTTTGTAGAACACCTTATCTTTAAAGGAACACAGAAACGGAAAGCCTGGCATATATTGAATAGGATGGAAGCGGTGGGAGGAGACTTGAACGCTTACACGAATAAAGAGGAAATGGTAGTCTACTCTGCTTTTCTGACCGATGATCTGTCCCGGGCAGTGGAATTACTGGTAGATATTGTATTTCGTTCTACTTTTCCTCAAAGGGAGATAGAAAGGGAAACCGAAGTAATCATTGACGAAATACAGTCTTATGAAGATAATCCTTCGGAACTTATTTTCGATGATTTTGAAGATATGATCTTTCGTGGACATCCGTTGGGGCGCAACATTTTAGGGCGGCCGGAGTTGTTGAGGCGGTTTCGTACATCCGATGCTTTGGATTTTACAAGGCGGTTGTATCAGCCCTCCAACATGGTTTTCTTTGTTCAGGGAAAGGTCGATTTCAGAAAGCTGGTCGATATGCTCGAAAAATGGATGGCGGATATACCGGCTGGTGAGGTAAAGGGGGTACGTACTCCGCCTCCTCTGTATGTGCCTGAATATCTGGTTATCCCCAAAGACACCCATCAGGCACATGTGATGCTGGGGGCCCGTGCTTACAATGCTTATGACGACAAACGTACAGCCCTTTATCTGCTGAATAATATTTTGGGAGGTCCGGGTATGAATAGCCGCTTGAATGTTGCTTTGCGCGAGCGTCGCGGATTGGTGTATAATGTAGAGTCTAATCTTACCTCTTATACGGATACGGGTGCTTTCTGCATCTACTTCGGGACAGATCCGGAAGACGTGGATACCTGCCTGAAACTGACCTATAAGGAATTGAAGCGGATGCGTGACATGAAAATGACTTCTTCGCAATTGGCGGCAGCCAAGAAGCAGTTGATCGGCCAGATTTGTGTTGCTTCGGATAATTTTGAGAACAATGCACTGAGTATGGCTAAAACCTTCCTGCATTATAATAAGTTTGAGAATCTGGCAGTGGTCTGTAAGCGGATCGAAGCACTGACGGCGGACGATCTGTTGGAAGTGGCGAATGAGATGTTTGCGGAAGAATATCTGTCGACGTTGATTTATAGATAGGAGACAGTAGGAAAATGAAATACGGTTGAATACCGGAAAGCGAGAATATGCGGCCATATTCGGGAAGTATGTATGAATGATAAATTTCCTTTGATTAACTATATACAATAGATCATATCATGAAAGCAAAATCAGTCTTATTGGGTTTATCCCTGGTTGCTCTGCCGGTATTGGCACAGACACCCGTCTATCTGGACGATAGCAAACCTGTTGAAGAGAGAGTAGAGGATGCCTTGTCTCGAATGACACTGGAGGAAAAGATTGCGGTCACGCATGCACAGTCTAAATTCTGTTCTCCGGGCGTGGCTCGTTTGGGAATCCCTGAGTTTTGGATGACAGACGGCCCTCACGGCATACGTCCCGAAGTGTTATGGGATGAATGGGACCAGGCAGGATGGACCAATGACTCTTGTGTGGCTTTTCCGGCATTGACCTGTCTGGCCGCTACCTGGGATACCGATATGTCTATGCTCTATGGCAAAAGCATCGGTGAGGAAGCGCGTTATCGCAATAAAACCGTGCTGCTGGGACCGGGAGTGAACATCTATCGTACCCCGTTGGACGGGCGCAATTTTGAATATATGGGTGAAGATCCTTATCTGGCCGGACGTATGGTCGTTCCTTATGTGCAGGGAGTACAGCAGAACGGAGTAGCCGCTTGCGTGAAACATTATGCATTGAATAATCAGGAGGTGAACCGCCATACCACAAATGTCATCGTAGACGACCGCGCCCTTTATGAAATCTATCTCCCGGCTTTCAAAGCGGCTGTGCAGGAGGGCAAAGCGTGGAGTATCATGGGGGCGTACAACTTATACAAAGGCCAGCATGCCTGTCACAATCAATATCTGCTGAATGACATCCTGAAAGGTGAATGGGGATTTGATGGAGTGGTGGTATCCGACTGGGGCGGTGTGCATGATACAGACCAGGCGATAACCAACGGACTCGATATGGAATTCGGTAGCTGGACAGACGGTCTTTCCAACGGGGCAAGCAATGCTTATGATAATTATTATTTAGCGGATCCTTACCTTGAACGTATCAAATCGGGTAAAGCAGGTACAAAGGAGCTGGATGATAAAGTGCGCCGCATTCTTCGTCTGGCTTTCCGTACAACGATGGACCGTAACCGGCCTTATGGTGCCATGCGTTCTCCGGAGCATTATGATGCCGCCCGTAAGATAGGGGAAGCGGGTATCGTATTGCTGCAAAACAATGGTAACCTGTTGCCCATTGATTTAGCTAAAACAAAGAAGATTGCCGTGATAGGCGAGAATGCCGTGAAGATGATGACTGTGGGAGGTGGTTCCTCTTCTTTGAAGGTACAGCGGGAAATTTCTCCGTTGGATGGTATCCGCAATCGTGTCGGTAATCGTGCGGAAGTGGTTTATGCCCGTGGATATGTGGGGGATGTCAGTGGCGAATACAACGGCGTTGTTTCCGGACAGAATCTGAAAGATGGCCGTAGCCCGGAAGAATTGATTGCCGAAGCTGTCCGGGTGGCCGGTGAAGCCGATTATGTTATTTTCATTGGCGGATTGAATAAGAGTGCGCATCAGGATTGCGAAGACTCTGACCGTACCGGTCTTGGTTTGCCGTACGGTCAGGACAGGGTTATCACGGAATTGGTCAAGGTAAATCAGAATTTAGTCGTGGTCAATGTTTCCGGCAATGCCGTAGCGATGCCTTGGATCAAGGAAGTTCCGGCGGTTTTGCAGGCTTGGTTCTTGGGGTCGGAGGCCGGAAATGCCATCGCTGCCGTATTGATGGGTGATGTAAACCCCTCTGGGAAATTGCCTTTCACTTTCCCTGCCCGTTTGGAGGATGTACCTGCCCATCAGTTGGGTGAATATCCCGGCAGTGAAAAGGTGGGTGACATTGTGAATGAGAAATACAATGAGAGCATCTTTGTAGGCTATCGTTGGGCCGACAAACAGAAGAAAGCGAAGCCGCTTTTCCCGTTTGGTCACGGACTGAGTTATACTACTTTTGAATATGGTAAGCCTGTTGCCGATAAAAAGACGATGACGGCCGACGATACGATTACTTTTACGGTTACTGTAAAGAACACCGGCGACCGTGAAGGGCAAGAGGTCGTGCAGCTTTATATTAGTGACAAGAAATCTTCTTTGCCGCGACCGGTAAAAGAGTTGAAAGGTTTCCGGAAAGTGAAGCTCGCACCGGGCGAGGAGCAGAAGGTCTCTTTTACTGTTGCCAAAGATGCTCTGAGCTTTTTTGATGACGCTAAGCATGAGTGGATGGCGGAACCGGGTAAGTTCGAAGCTGTGATTGCCGCTTCTGCTGCCGATATCAGAGGAGTGGTTCCTTTCGAATTGAAATAAGAAGATAGCGGGGTAGTTTCAACCGGTTTGAAACAGTTTGTTTCTTCGGTATGCAACCATTCGTTTCAATACGTTGGCACTGTCCGTTTCTTCAGTATGCAACTCATCGTTTCAATAGGTTGAAACGATGAGTTGCTTTGGTGGAATAACACAGATAAGCCCATCATCGGCAATCAATTTGCCAATGATGGGCTTATCTTTCAATTAATCGTCTTTTACTGTATGATCTTTCTGACGGTCTTTACTCCATCAACGACTACAGAAAGCAGGTAAACGCCTTTTTTAAGTCCTTCCAGACCTTCCAGTTTGATTTCTCCGCTTCCTTGAAGTCGGTTTGTGACATGATATACGCACAATCCGTCTAAAGAGTAGACGCGGATGCTGGAGGAGGCATTGTCCATATCCGTATACCGGATAACAATGCCATCGGAAATCAGAGTGAAAGGAATCTCAACATTACTTTGTTCATCCGTCAGGACCGGCCGTGATATACCCGTAGGGTTGGATTGCTGGTATTTGACGTAGTCGCGCAGATAGTATCCTAAATGAGGCGGTTGGTTATAAGCCACGTTCTGCCAGCAGATAGACATTCTGTAAATATGGTCGTGCATCAGGCAGGGAACACGGTAAGGAGACGTGAACGGAGTTGAGAAAATCATCAGATTGCTTTTGGTCTTTTCGTCATAATAGATACACTCTTCGCGCCAGTCTCCCAAAATATCGGCTTGCAGAGAGGGGGTATCTTTTATCAGATTCACTCCACAGCCGTAAGTGGAAACAAAGTCGGTAACGGTAGTACAACTGGATGTTTTGTTTACCCATTGCGAGATGACTCCTTTTTCCTGCAATTCTTCGGATAGATTACCTGTCCAGTAAGTGCGGAAATTGACAGACGGGCGTTTGGTGGAGATGGAGTCGCCGTTGCAGTCGAAAGTGATGCTGTTATACTTGCCGTCACTGGTCATATTAAACTTTGCCAATGACCAATATTCGGCTCCACGGGAGAGGGAATCGATATCTGCACAAAGACCACGGCCAATATCTGAGCCCATCTTTCTTCCGGAAAGGATTTCACCGGTTTGGGCATCACGCATCTCGAAACCGTAGGCAGCAGATTTTTCTTCGTGTACCATGAACACTTCCAAACCCTCACGGTCGGGAATGAAATCACCTAAATGAAGGGCATCGCCATGGCCTAATCCGGTGCGGTAGAGTACGCTTCCGTCATGGTCGATGCAACAGGCTCCATAAACAATTTCATCGCATCCATCACCGTCTACGTCACCTACTGTAAGGCTATGGGCACCTTCGCCATAAGCTCCTTCTCCTTTCGTAGTAGATGCGTGCAGCCATCTTTTTTTCAGTTCTTTCCCGTCAAAGTCCCAAGCGCACAGGTAAGCGGCTGTATAATAGCCTCTGCACATCACAAGGCTCGGCTTTTTCCCATCCAGATAGGCAACGCAGGCCAGATAGCGTTCACAGCGGTTGCCAAAGCTGTCTCCCCATGCCGAATCTGAAAGGATGTTACGGCTCGGCTCATAGGCTACTGTAGACAGTTCTTTACCGGTAGCACCTTCAAAAACCGTCAGATATTCCGGTCCGGTTTTGATAACTCCTTGTTTGCCGCCGTGCGTTCCGCGATAATCGGCCTTAGGGTCATCACTACCCATGATTACATTGTTTCCTTTCCCGTCAATGGTACCTGGGGCGGTCTTGCAGGCTACTTCGGCTTTTCCGTCGCCGTCCAGGTCATAAACCATGAATTGGGTATAGTGGGCGCCTGCACGTATGTTGACACCTAAGTCAATACGCCATAATTTTGTCCCGTTCAGTTTATAACAGTCCAGATAAACGTTTCCGGTATAGTTTTGGCTACCGTTCTGCCCGTTGTCGCATTGATTGGTAGGATCCCATTTCAGGATGATTTCATATTCGCCGTCTCCGTCCACATCGCCTACGCTGGCATCACCGGGGGTGTAAGTATAGCTGCTGCCTTGAACTGTACCTCCTGCCGGGCGGTCGAGAGGAATATTCAGATACCCTTTCTCCAGAACCAATGCCGTAGAAGTCTCAATGATCTTACCGCCACTCACTGCTTCGACCGTGTAATTAGAATTAACCGAACCTTCGGCATCCAGATAATTGGTGCGTGAGGACAGGAGTTGCGAGTTCAGCTTCGTCCCGTCGCGGTATACATTGAAAACGATGTCGTCCGGATCGGTGGCGAGCCAACGCCAACTGACTAACATGCCGTCATTGGTGTACGTGGCAATGGTACCCCGGTTCAGACGCTCCGGGTCGAGTACTTGCGGGCCGCATTCTCTGATGATTTCAATGTATTCGGAAACCTCTTCGGATGGAAGCATGCCTTCTTTTACGGCGATGGCTCTGACTGTTGTCGTGATGCCCAAAGAGAAGCTTTCCGTATAAACGGATGCAGATGCAGACAGGGCGGAAACATCTTTGCCGTAATAGATGGTAGCTCCTTTGGTAGGACAACTGATAGTCACCTTATTGTCACTGTCATAACTGATGACGGGAGCTTCTACTTGGGCCGGTGCGGTGTATTCGCTTTTAGTAGCCGCTACATAGGATGCCGCATTGGCAATCAGTGTTTTCGCATCCGGAGTCAATGTCTCGATGGCAGAATACGAAAGGGGAATCAGTATATAGGTGTTTTTACCATTACTTTGCTTATGTTCGTGAATGGCATTGTATCCGTTTGCACCATTGGTTGCCAGCACATCGTCTGCGGAGATGATTTCTTTGGGGGAATGGTAGCTCTGTACATTGTTGCTTGTCTTTGCGGTACCGTCAAAGAGGGTGATGGCGTTTGTGAAGTCGATATCTGCAAAGAGAGGATGGGTTTTAAATGCATCGGCTACAATAATCTGATTCCATCCGGTAGCTCCTGCCGTCGGATTGGCGGCCGTCGCCCAGTTCCATGAACTGCTTCCGTAGTAGAATGCCTTCAGGTTTAGCATCGGTACTTTGCCTGCAAGGCCGGCCAAGGCAATACCGAATTTATTCGTACTGGCAACGGACTCGGAAGCAACTACCAGGTCATAATCCTTTAAAGTCTCTGTGTAATAAGTACCCGGAACAGAATTGTAATTGTTTGCATCGACGGCTGTTACCTTATAGGATTTTGTCAGTGTCAGATAGACCGGATCTTTGGATATTGAATAATTGGCATACTGGGAATCGTAAACATAGGCTGCTGCAGGCAGATCGGCAGAATTTACCATGAAAGCCACATAATACAAACGGCTGTCAGCGCCACTGGTACATTCTTCGTCTGCCCAGGATGTGATGGTAATCGTGTATTGCTCGGCGGGAATCAGTTCGGAAGTTTCCAGCATGCTGCCCTCTGTACCGTCATTACCTCCTTTTAAAGTAATGTTCGCGCCGGAAGTACCGGATATATCGGCACGGACGTAACGGGTTACCGAACTGCCGCTTTGAAATGCGAGCTTCAATCCGGAAATTCCTGTGACAGTGAAGACCGCTCCTTTATTGTTGCCGGCTCCTTTGACGTCCAGCCAGTCCGATTCCATTGTAATGGTACCATCGTCTAACGGGTCGGGAAATGTGCCGGAACGTGATGAATAATATCCGAATGTGCCCGAACCTTTTCCGTCCAGACACCAACCTTCATTGTATACAGTGGTTAATCCTTCCGAGTCGGTATAAAGAACAAATGTTTCGGTAAAGGATTTAACGGCAGCTTGGACGGATAAAGCGTTGCCGATTAAAAATAAGGAAAGGATAATCCTCCAATAGTTTCTCATAATCGATTGATTTATAAAGTTTCACATGTTTTAATCATTGCAAAAATATTTGATATCGATGAAACGGAGGGGGATATACTTTTTTATAAAGTGGAAAAATTGGGATTTTCTTGGAGTGATGTGGACGAAATGATTTTTTTCTTTTTGAAAGGTGGAAGATGTGTTACATCTGTTTTGCGGGACATAAGAAAAGCCCGTCGGACTAATCGATTGGGACCGGACGGGCTTTGAGGATATGGGTTGTTCAAGAGAATTCCGGAAACTCCTTGATGAACCGGCTGGCTGTAGCCTTGTCTCCGGCATACATGGCAAAAGCAATGACTTGTGCATCATAGGCTACACTGTGGTTATTGGAGGCTTCATGTTCTTCTTTTCCCTGTCCGCTGGTCAGAATCCTTCTAAAAGAAGTGATAGACGGTTTTAAGGCAGGAGGAAAGAGTTTTTTCACAATTTACTTTAGGACATGGAAGCAGGAAAGGAAACTCCGGTTTCTTTCCTGCCTTTATTTTGAGGTGAAATATTTGTTTCTGACCTCTTTTTTGTTGGAAGTTATTTCTTATTTGCTTTTTGCTTCCGGTTGTAGTATCAACAGGCTTTCAGGGCCCATGTTGAACAGCAAGTCTATGATACTTAAATTTGGGCGGAAACCATTTCGATGCTCGAATACCTGATAATAGGCGCGGGGGATGAATTCCGGATCTGTCTGCCGGAAATCTCTCTTGGGATGAATGGCTTCCCGGAAATCGTATTCATCCGGAGTAAAGTCCGTTTTGTATTCTGTCGTTCGTGTGATGTCCGGTTGAATGTCTGCCAGTTGGCAGATAAGGTGACATAGCTCCTCGTTGAAATCGGCTAAAAATACATATTTCTTCTCGTAGAAAGGATAAAAGTCGTCCCTGTAATATTCAAAAAACGGTGTGCTGTTGTAAGCTGATTCTATGGCATTCCAATGCATATGCCGCCAATTACCGTGATCGGAGATACGAATGTCCTTCATCGGGCATTTCAGGTTTTCCGGCTTTATGATAGGAATAGAAAGCGCTATTTCCCCGTCCGGGCCGGCAATGGTGCAACGGTTGCGATAGGTCTGCTTCATGTAATGGTCATGTTGCTCGATGTAGATTTTATCATAAGTTACTAACTTAGTGTAGTATTCTACAGGAGCCAGATAGGCGGAAGATAAGTATGCAGTTTTCATCTTTCTATATTCATAAATCATAATTCATAATTCAAAAATCATAAATCCCTCATTCATCTTACCGGCTGGAAGAAACGGTTCCATCGGTATCCGTTGAATAGCCCGCTCCCGTCTTCTTTAGAAAACCAGACGAAAGCGGCTTTTCCTATGACATGGTCCTGCGGGACAAAACCGAAGAGACGTGAATCGGACAGGTTGATGGAATTGTCGGAGACCATCCAATAGTAATCTTTTGTGAAATAACAATGCTGTACGGCATGTCCTTCCACATATAATGTATCGTTCTTGATTTCGGCCTGTTTCCCTTCATGCAGTACCAATGTGTTGCGAAGGAGGGTTTTATTCCACGGGTATACCCGTATGGCCTTTCCTTTTCCCGGGATAATCAACGGGTTGGCTATCTGTTTCTCTTGACCGGGTTCCAGCAGATGTATCCAATTGTTGCCGTTCATGGCCTGTTCCAGTAAATAGTATTCATAGCGGCTGAAACTCCGTACGTTGTTGATGGAATCTTGTCCCATCAGGTCATTCGGAGTGATGGATAAGATGGATAGGAGAGAATCCAGCAGTTGTTCTTTTTCTCGTGGATAGACATACAGCCTTTTCCGGTCGGGGGCGGAGGCACTTCGGGACGATACGATGGAAAAAATAGAATCGACCAGCAAAGTATCGCCGGGCACACCTATACAACGGCTGATGAACACTTCCCGTTTATCAATGACCGGTTCCGTTACGGCGGCGGGATTATTGAAAACAACAATATCTTCTTTCCGGATTTTCCGTTCTCCCCATCGATGGTAGGAGAGAAGGGACATGACAGGCAGGCGGAGTCCGTAGCTCCACTTATTGACCAATATGCGTTCGCCGCGAAAAAGAGAATTTTCCATCCCTGCCGAAGGAATGAGACAGGAGGTAAAAGCAAAACCACGGAGCAATAGTACGATGATTATTGCTCCGGTTAAGGCGATTATCCATTTCAGGTTTCTCTTCATAGTACAGCCAATGCATACATTGGCGCATTGATCGATTGAATAATTACTATTTTACCCATTTAAAGATACGGTTCCAACGGATTTTGCCGTTGAACCATCCGCGGTCTTTATCCAAAGACAGCCATACGACGATGGGTTTACCGACTACATGATCTTCGGGCACGAATCCCCAATAGCGGGAATCTTGTGAGTTGTGGCGGTTGTCACCCATCATCCAGTAGTAGTCCATCCCGAAAGTATATTTATCCGTTTTTTGTCCGTTGATGTAAATGCCGTCTTCTTTTACTTCCAGCTTATTGCCTTCGTAGGCAACGATGCATCTTTCATAAAGCGGCAGGTTGTCCATGGTCAATGTGATGGTAGAACCTTTGGACGGTATCCATATAGGGCCGTAATTGTCTACTGTCCAGTTTGTGTATAGATTTTGTGGATAGAGGTCATGTAATGGCCTCGTAGGAATGGGGTCTATCGCAGTGACAAGATCCTTGCGGCCGAGCAGTGTATTGCGTGCTTTTTTGGTCAGAGGCAGGTAGAAAGTAGTGGCTCCCGGCTGATAGTCTTGCGTATCTTCATTGCTCAATCCCAATTCATCATGCAGGAAGGCGGCCGGTATGATGTTTCCGGTAGCTTCCACTTTGTAGAAGAATTGGATATCTTCCGGTTCTTCCTGTGCTTTACCGTCTATGTATATGATGCGGTCTTTGATCTGTAATGTATCTCCCGGTAATCCGACACAACGTTTCACATAATTCTCCCGACGGTCTACCGGACGGTAGATAAGCTTACCGAACTCTTCGGGATGGGAAAGTACATATTTTCTTCCGGCATTGCGATAGAGGTCGTATACGATACGCTGTTGTTGGCGGCTGAGGCTATCCATATTGATTTGGTTGGGATACAGCCTTTTACCTTCCCGATAAACGATGTTGTCGTAAAAGTCCGTTTGCTGATAGTTGACGGCGACGGTATCGCCGGCCGGGAAATTGAATACCACGATATCATTCATTTTGACTTTTCCGAATCCGGGAACACGCTTGTATTCCCATTGAGGCCACTCGATGTATGATTTGGTGTTGATAATAGGTAGTGTGTGCTGTGCCAACGGCATGGAGAGGGGGGTATTCGGTACCCGGGGGCCGTAACTCATCTTGCTGACGTACAGGAAATCACCCACTAACAAAGATTTCTCCAAAGAGGAAGAAGGGATCTGATAATTCTGGAATATATATATATTCACAAAGTATACGGCTACCAAAGCAAAAACGATGGCATCTACCCAGCTCATAACACTGCGTACGGTCGGGTTTTTCGATTTTTTCCAAAAGGAC
>ENA-UESU01002751-UESU01002751.1-human-gut-metagenome-genome-assembly--contig:-NODE-2751-length-10926-cov-6.017605_pt1 | contig 10926 bp, 7 predicted proteins | sample MGYA00243007_ERZ508008 | MGnify/ENA primary metagenome ERZ508008 (study PRJEB26167, sample SAMN06115399) | human gut metagenome | host: Homo sapiens | place: China:Henan | collected 2016-06-23 | study...
CCGAAAAACGAAAGCGCAAAGCAATGTTATGAAACCGGTGTCCAAACTTCATTCAACCAATGGGGAGCCGGAAATGCTGGAAGAGATAGTTCCATGCAACTTACAGTTGAATCTTTCTTTACTGTACAATCAGTACCAGGCGCTTAAACCATATCCACATATTATTCTGGCGCAGTTTACACATTGGGAATTGCGGAATTTGAGCATCCCCCGGAATTTAACGAGCTGCCGGAAAGAAGTAAACAAGTGGTCATCATGAGTCATATCGAGAATAAAAAAAGCACGCAAATCGCCAAAGAACTGGGCATTTCTGTCCGGACCGTAGAAACGATTCTTTACCAGGCCATGAAAAAACTTCGGGCAAAAGCAAAAAAATAACATTTTCGAATACGTAGTTTCGAAAAGTCAAGTATTATATAAATAGATTAGATAGAAACACGCATGAAAACAAATGCAGGGAAATATTTGGAACGCCCCATCGGGGAGAACGAGGAAGAGTTACTAGAAAAAATATGGAACTCACTTCCCCCCGTGGAAAACGATGATCAAATGTTGGATGAAAACTATCGGAACGTGAAGCAAAGAATACATAAACATACCCTCAGACGCCATGTCATCTACATTTCAAGTAGTGCAGCCGCAGTATGCTTATTTATACTTTTGCTATTCAGCCCCGAATCATCCGAAAAGTCTCCTGTATTTGCACAATTAAATGATATGGGCGTATCTATCAGCGAACAAAAAGTTCAATTCATGATAGGAGATTCCATCGTGGCCAACTTGAACACGTCAGCCAAAATGAATATCAACCCAAATGCGAAGACGACCTTACAATCCGCCACGGGAGAGGAAATTGCCCTACAAGAAGAGACTCCACTCAAGATATACGTCCCCGCTGGAAAGCGTTTCGATCTAGAGCTGACGGACGGCACTCACGTGTGGTTAAATTCGGACACATGGCTCGAATACCCGGCAACATTCGCCTCGACCAAAGAGAGACGGGTAAAAATCGAGGGAGAAGGATTCTTCGAAGTCAAACCGGATGCCACGAAACCCTTTCACGTAGAAATTCCCGGAGGAGAATCCATTCGGGTATTGGGAACCAGTTTCAACGTTTCAGCTTACTCGGATAACGAAGAGAATATCACGACATTGGTTACCGGGAAAATCGAATACTCACTCCCCACACGAACTGAAGCCATCGCCCTCTTACCCAATGAACAAGTACGGGTAAACAAAACAACGAAAGGAGTCACGAAAAACGAGGTAAACACCTCCGAATTCGCCATGTGGAAAGAAGGAATCCTCTATTTCAACAATGAAAAATTACCTACACTGGCAAAACAACTTGCCCGAATGTACGGCATTGAAATAAAAGTAGCAGAAAAATACAACGATACTTGTTTCTCCGGCATGATCCGGTATGAAAGAGGTATTGATTATATCACGAAATTATTAACAACAACAAGTAATATAACGTGTAGCATTGAAAACGGTATCATTCATCTGAAATAAAAACAAAGGAATAACATATTGAATATCTGACCGAGGACATTATCAAAACATAATGCCTGGGGAATTGTATACTCAAAAAAATAACACAAAATACAAAACCTAACGATCAAATAATATGAAAGAGAGAACATTACCGGACAAAAATACCTAGAAAACAGTAGCAACATATTAGCGAAAAAATATCGAATGTAGATAACAACTCAAAAAAGGGAAGACTTTATCACGGATAAAGCCCTGGAGGTTGTAACCCTAAAAAAAAGGTTTATCAAGCAAATAAACAACTAAAAATCAATCAATAACAGTAACATAAACATCATGAAAGAAGACACTTCAACCAACCTTAGACAAGTAATTCCCTGGACGCTGTTCACGGGAAAAATGATCTTGCCTCTTTTCTTGATCATCGTATTTTGTAGCATGACAAATAATTTACATGCTCAAGATACGCGTCTCAATCTTAAACTGGAAAATACGACCCTTCTGGACGCTATCAAACAAATCAGCACCACCACGGGAATGGAATTCTTTTACAATACAGGACAGGTCAAGGCTTATGACAAACGCATTTCTAAAGAATTTTCTGACACCCCGCTAACACAAGTACTGGAATTTTTGTTGGACAAAACACCTTTCACGTACAAACTGGAAGATAAAACGATCGTTATCGTACAACGTCCGGTACAAGCTAATACACCCCAGATAAAACTTATCGAGCTAAAAGGTGTTGTGTTTGATAAAGATACCCGTGAACCTCTTCCCGGCGTGACCGTCATGATCGAAGGAAGTCAGCAGGGTACTGCAACCAATGCCAACGGAGAATTTATTTTCCCTATCGATTCGGGGAACTACAATATCATATTCTCTTTTATCGGTTACGAAAGATTAGTAAAAAAATTCAACGGTAACAATAGTGCGGAATTCCGGGAAATACAGCTTGCCCCCGCCGTGGAAACCATCGAAGACGTCGTGGTGACCGGAATATACCGAAGAAAAAAAGAGAGCTTCACGGGATCGGCAAGCACGTACAAGGTAGAAGACTTGAAAGCCGCCGGTACGCAAAATGTACTTCAAAGTATCAGGACACTGGACCCCTCTTTCAAGATTAACGTCAATAATCAATTCGGATCAGACCCAAACCGGTTGCCGGACGTGGAGATTCGAGGTAAAAGTAGCGTCATGGGATTGAAAGAAGAATACGGAACCGATCCGAACCAACCGTTATTTATATTGGACGGATTCGAAACGGATTTACAGACAGTCATGGATTTGAACATGAACCGGGTAGCCTCCGTAACACTTTTAAAGGACGCCGCATCCACGGCAATTTACGGTTCAAGAGCTGCCAACGGTGTATTGGTTATTGAAACGAAAATTCCGGAAAAAGGAGTACTTTCGCTCTCGTACAAAGGAGATTTCAGCATAACCATGGCCGACCTGTCGGACTATAACCTCATGAACGCACGGGAAAAACTGGAGTTCGAAACCAGAGCGGGAAGGTACACCAGCACCACAAACGACCCGATGGACCAAATCGCAATGGACAATCTCAGGAACCAACGTTTACAAGACATCGAACGAGGCGTTAACACCTACTGGCTCAGCGAACCGATTCGCACGGGTTTCGTGCAGAAACACAACCTTTATGCCGAAGGAGGCGAGGAACGCATCCGGTACGGGCTGGGATTAAGTTACGGCAACACGCAAGGAGTGATGAAAGGTTCCGACCGTCAAACGATTAGCGGAAATATCGACTTGGTTTACCGTACGGGGAAATTCCAATTCAGCAATAAATTTATACTGGATTACATGAAAACGAATAATCCTGCCGTTCCTTTCTCGGAATACGCAAAAGCCAATCCTTATTTCAGAAAATACAACAGCGAAGGCGGTATCGACAAATATTTATACTACACGGAAGATCCTGAAGAATATTCCGTACCCAATCCCTTGTGGAACGCTCACCTGAATAATTACGACGTGCAGGATCAATTCGGGTTCACGAACAATTTTATCCTTGAATGGTTTGCCACGAATGATCTACGTGCAAGAGCAAAATTCGGAATTAGCAAAAACAGTTCGACAGCCGAGGTACGTCTTTCTCCGCAACACAGTGATTTTGATGAGATGAGCGAGACAGAAAAAGGACTTTACACGAATGCTCAAACGAAAAACCTGAATTACGAAGGAGATATTTCCGTTACCTACGGACACCTATTCGCAGGAAAGCACATGATAAATGCCGTGGCAGGATTTAATTTTAACACCAAAGAAAATTCCAAAAACGGTTACAAAGCAATCGGTTTTACAGAAGATGAATTTGACGCCCCGTCTTTCACCAACAGTTATCCGGCAGGCTCTAAACCGACTTACACGGAAAGCAAAACACGCGCCGCCAGTTTCTATATCAACGGGGGATACGCTTATGACAACCGTTACCTGTTTGATTTCAACTACCGCAGTGACGGTACTTCCGTGTTCGGGACGAACAACCGTTTCAGAAACACGTGGTCTGTCGGTTTAGGCTGGAACATTCACGCCGAGAAATTCATGGAGAATTGCGATTTCTTCCAACTATTAAAACTTAGAGGCTCGGTCGGAAACCCGGGAAACCAGAATTTCGCTTCTTATCAAGCATTCTCCACCTACGCTTTCACACACTGGATGAGCAATATTTTCGGAACTGGAGTTATTCTCGAAGGCTTGGGCAATCCCGATCTGGCATGGCAGGAAACTATCAATTACAGTTTGGGAACCGATGTCACGATGTTCAACGAACGAGTGAACCTCACTGTAGATCTATACCGGAAAAAAACCGACCCGTTAGTAGCAGCCATCACGACACCGAGCTCTATCGGGGTGAAAAGTGTTATGATGAACATGGGACAACTGAAAACAGACGGTATTGAAGTAACGTTAAAAGTTTCACCCATTTACCGCCCGCAAGATCGTTTCGTATGGAATATCAGTCTCAACGGGACACATGCCAAATCAAAATACTCCAAAATCGGAAATAGATTGCAGTCGATGAACGAACAGAATCAAGCAAACTTGAACACCACCAGATACTATGATGGCGGCAGTCCTACTGATATTTGGGCGGTAAGATCGGCAGGAATCGATCCGGCGACAGGTCAAGACTTATTTATCAAGAAAGACGGGACTTATACCTTCACATATGACAAAAATGACGAAGTGGTGGTCGGAAATACCGAACCCAAACTGGAAGGAGTACTCGGAACAACCCTTTACTATAAAGGTTTATCGTTCGGATGTTACCTACGTTACCGGTTAGGAGGTCAGGTTTTCAATAACGCTCTCTACGAAAAGGTGGAAAATATCGACCGGGAAGGGATCAATTATAATCAAGATAAACGGGCTTTATACGACCGTTGGAGTACTCCGGGACAAGAGGCTAAATTCAAAAGAATTTCCCTTTTCCAAACGACCGAAACTTCTTCCCGCTTCGTGATGGACGAGAACACGCTGAGCGGAGAGTCTTTCAACATCGGTTACGAATTTACCCAACCTTTCATCAAGCATATCGGGTTGTCCACATTAACCGTGCAAGCTAACATGAACGATATTTTCAGAGTGTCGTCGGTAAAGAGCGAGCGAGGCATTGACTACCCGTTCGCACGCACGATGTCATTCTCTATATCTGCAACCTTTTAAACGGAAGAATTATGAAAAGAAAAATACAATTAATCACGCTTATATGTTGCACCCTTATTTTCGGGGCTTGCGACAGTTGGTTGGACGTGAAACCTTACGACCAGATAGCGGAAGAAGACCTGTTGAACTCGGAAGCCGGTTTCCAGAAATTACTAAACGGCGTGTACATCGAGTTGAACGACGAGAATCTTTACGGAAGTACCCTCATGGTGGAAATGCTAGAACTCATGGGCGGAGCCTACAAGATCGGCGACGACCAAGGGAAATGGGGGGATTATATTGATTTAAACAGCTATAAATATAGTACTGAATACTGGCGGGGACGCTTGGATAAAGTTTGGGAAAAAGCTTACGCCCTGATCATGAACTGTAACAAGATTCTTGATAACATAGAAAACCGGGAATCACTCTTCACGGGTATCAACTATGACATTATCCGGGGAGAAGCCTTGGCTTTGCGTGCCATGTTGCACTTCGATATGTTACGCCTGTTCGGACCGGTTTACATGAACAACCCGGAAAACGAGTGTATCCCCTACTATCTGTACCAATCATCGAATGTAAACGATTTATTACCAGCAAACAAGGTAATGGAATATGTCATTCATGACTTGCAAGAAGCGGAGAAAGCGTTGGCAAATGATCCGATCATCACGAAAGGTACTTTAATGGAATCAGCCGGGAATGAATCCAATTTCCTACGTTACCGGGCATTACGTATGAATTACTACGCGGTACAAGGACTCATGGCACGAGTTTATCTCTATGCGGGGGATAAAAGCAACGCATCCATCTACGCCAAAAAAGTGATCACGGCGGCAGAAGCGGGGACATTCCCGTTCACGGAAAGGACGGAAGCAAAGAGTGACCGGATTTTCTCGTCAGAGGTATTGTTTGCCTTAACGAACACGAATCGAGTTTTGTTATTCAAGAATTACTACGACCCGTCCCGTAACCCGTCGTTTATATTTACCATGGATGAAAAATTATTGAATTTCCTGTACTCGGCGTCGGGTTCCTCTACCACGAGCGACACTCGTTTTGAGGCCAACTGGGAACAAGCTACACTCCCCGGATTGACAAGCGGTGCCCGGTATTTCTATAAATACAATGACATGAGTACTACCGGATTGATACAGAATACAATGATTCCGATGTTAAGGTTAGGGGAGATGTATCTGATCGCCGCAGAAAGCGAATCGGAAACTCTGAATGACGGACTTCCATATATCAACACGTTGAGAAATAAAAGAGGTATCTCGAATCTGGGTTCACTAACCGTAACGGATCTGACCTACGAATACATGCGCGAGTTGTATGGTGAAGGACAATTGTTCTATTTTTATAAACGGACGTTTACCACAATTTTAAACAGAACGAACAGTAGTGGAAGTAGACCTGCAGGCCAAGCGGCATCAACCCAAGTTTTCGTGGTGCCTTTACCCGACACGGAAATCAATAACAGACAATAACACGTAAATTATGAAAACAAGAAATATATTTATATGGATTATGCTGCTCATCATGGGATTAACCGCTTGCTCTGAAGAAGAGGTTAATACTTACAGTGCAGATGAAGGAATCTATTTCAATCAACGTATAAGAGTGGGAAATATACTGACGGATAGCACGAATTTCACGTTCGTGTATATCGAAGAATCACAGAACGAGGCAACCGTGTCCATTCCGGTTCAATTAGTCGGGAGGGCTACTGATGAACCTCGCCCAGTAAACATCAAAGTTGTCGGGGGAAGTGCAAAGGAAGGGGACGATTTCGTGTTACCCGTCAACCCGGTATTACCCGCGGGAGCCAGTTCGTTCAATTATGAAATTACGTTGAAACGTTCGACCGCCCTGCAGGAAGAAGCAAAAACGATTGAGCTCGCCATTGAAAAGAACGAGTATTTCAGACCGATCATCACGCACGAGATCACGGATATCCAAAGCGGTACGGATGTCACGACCATGCGTCATAAAATCGAATTTTCCGAATTGTTCACGGAAGCGCCTGTTGCTTGGTACACTTATATGTACCCATTTACCCCTCAACGTTTCTTTTTGACTTGCCGGGTAATGGACATCCCGCGCTCTGACTTTAATGATGCGTCAAAAATCCCATCCGCCCGCTTCCAATATCTCATATCTGAAATGAGAAAATATGTAGCGGACCAATTGTTATTGGAGAATCCCGATCCGGAAATCTTTGACGAGAACGGAACCCCAATCTTTTAACAACACAAAAAAGACAGATCATGAAACAGATATTATATAGAATAAAATCACTTTTTTTACTTGTTGCAATAGCAGGTGGAATTAGTGCTTGTGCGGACGATAAAGGCAATTACAATTACCATGATATTCCGGAAGTAAAAATTGAAGGTATCGGTAATTCCATTACGGCTTTGGCTTACCAGAATTTGTCTATCCCCGTGCAATTAGACGGTTTGCAAGCCGATGAAAACCGATATGAATACGAGTGGTTGGCAATCCGGCAGTTCGAAGCGGAAGACGCAAATGACACCGCAAGCGAAGTGTTGGCAACCACAAAAGAATTTAATGACATTATATCTTTACGCCCCGGTCCTTACAAATTGATTTACACGGTAAAGGACAAGCAACTGGATGTATTTTACCAACAACAAGCGAATCTTTCCGTTGTCACGACAACTTCCGAGGGATGGGTTCTTCTTTGTTCCGAAAATGGTAATGTCCGTTTGGATATGATTTCTACCGTGTTAGGAGAAGAAGTACACTCCAAGGATATGCTCGCCGATTCGGATATGCCGTTCAAGAAAGGGCCGCTGGCACTCATTGCTCTTAGTCCGGAAAGCACGGAAGATATGAGTGCCGTACAACAAGTAGATCCTACCTCCCCGTTCTATCTGGTTACCGAAGAAGGAACTACCCGGTTGCATAAAGACGCTTTCGAATGGAAAGAAGAGTATCTTATGAAATACGAAATGGGAGATATGAGCGATGCCAAACCCACTCATATCACATCTGCATCTTATTTCCGCATGATGGTAACACCGGATGGTACACATGGCAGCAATTTCGGTTCCGGAACCGATGCATTATGGGAATCAAGGTTAAATTATCTTCGTAATGACGATAACACGAAAGAATATATACAAGTTGCACCATATGTGGGATGTAACATTACGAACCCAATGCAATATGCCCCGGTATTCATGTTTTATGATTTAAATCACAAACAATTTGTTTATCATCCGGGAGGTATGTACGGCGGATTAACCGGAGATCTAACTGTCGGATGCTTGAATATGAGCGATGATGAAGCCGGAGGTGACGCTTTCTCATTTCCGGTAGGATATAACTACGTTTACATGGAAAATAGCGGACGCAAATATTCCGAATCTGCCATGATGCCCGGCTTCGGCTTCTTCAATAACATCACTTTCACGATTTTGGAGAATAATGGAGTTTATCATCTTTATGGAATTGCATTAGATGATTATTATATGGCATTGATGGGAATGCCGCCTTACACAAAAACCCATTATGCGAACCTCTCCAATTGTATCGATATTACACAAGCAAAACATTTTGCATTCAGTCCTTTGAACGACCAAATGTTTTATGCCGTGGACGGAAAGGTTTACCGGGTGAATCTGGACACGAGTACCCCTTCTGCCCAATTCCAGTTTGACGTGCCGGGAGAAATTACTTGTCTGAAATTCTATCTATACAGGAACGCAGAAAATGCCAGACGTTCTTACGATTTGATCGTGGGCAGCGACAAGGGCGGTACTGACGGAGGTGAACTCAGAGTGTACGAAGCCATTGATAACCTGGCACAAATAACCGATTACAAAGAATATCATTCCGGTTTCGGCAGAATCGTGGATATTATCTATAAAGAACCCATAACTCAAGAATAAAAAATGAAATACATTTTATTTATCGCATTCATTCTATCCGTCGTCAGTTGTGCAAAACACGACGGATATACCCTCACGGGACTCGTCCCCGAAGCATGGGAAGGGAAACCTGTTTTTTTGGTACTGGATGATACGAATCAACCTCATTTTATTGACAGCACGAAAATATCGGGAGGTAAATTCAAATTCCAAGGTAAATTCGAGGTTCCGCGTTATTGCACGATTAACATTTACCTTGATCCCAATGACCGACAGACCCGTAGTAAAATTATAAACTTCTCGTTATTTATCGACAGCACAGCGGTAGAAGCCACTTGCAACTATTCCGGCAAACACCCCGTGTTCCAAATCTCCGGAAGCGGCACACAAACTGAATACCAGAACTACCTGAGCGAGATACAACCCATGGAAGATGACCGGAGTAAAACGTTCCACGCTTACGGGGAAGCCTACTACAGTACGAAGGATTTAGCGAAAGCGATTGACCTTGCCAAACTTGTCACGGAAAAAAGACTCGCGATCAGAGAGGCTAAAATGAAATACCTGAAAGCACACCCCGAATCCGCCATCAGCGTTAAGATAGCGCAAGAACTCTCCGACAGAAATTCCGACCTTTCCCTGAAAGAAATTGAAGGATTGTTCACTAGCCTATCGCCCGAAATGCAAAATTCGGAAATGGGGCAGGCTCTTCGGGCAACAATTCAAGGTAGACAGGTATTTATAGGAAGTCCCTTTATAGACCGGGAACTCTCGGCACCGGACGGAAGTAAAAAGAAAATATCGGATTTCGTAAAACCCGGATGTACTACATTAATCGAATTCTGGGCATCTTGGTGCAACCCCTGCCGTGTGGAAATTCCTCACATGCGTAACACGTACAATAAATACCATCCCAAAGGGTTAAATATCGTGAGTATCTCCATTGACAGTGATCCGAAGAATTGGCATCAAGCCATGGAAGAGGAAAAAATGCCTTGGGGACAGCTTATTGATAATACCAAAGCAACCTTTCGAGCTTATAACCTGACTGGAGTCCCTTCTTCAATCCTTGTAGACGACAAAGGAAAGATCATTAACGTAAACGCAAGAGGCGGATGGCTGGATGCCGCCATGCAGGAAATCTATGATTAATTATTAATATTTACTTGACATGAGAAGCTTTTTATTTATTATTTTACTCTCGATCGCCTGCTCTTGTTCACAGAAGAACAACGACGATATTGTCGTGGACTTCAAAGTGGAAAACATGACCTATTCCAAGGTCGCTATTGTTGTCAGCCCGGAAATGATCAAGGAAATGGAACTGGACAAACACGGGAAAGCCACCTGTACATTACAGGGTGATGTGATATACGCCCGTCTGTTTTATGGCGAGGAAGCCAAGAATGTTTTTTTCCGGAAAGGCGATCGTGTAACGATTTCTTTTGATGCCAACAATTTTAAGGACGGCATGAAATTCGAGGGAAAGAACGCCCCGGTGATAGAATATCTTAATTCTATCACTTATGCCCCGATAAATCCCCCCGACTACGAGCGTTCACTGAACGGAATTATCAACCTTGCCAACGAGAAGATAGACGAGGCTACCGCCTTATTAAAAGCCCGGAAACTAGAAACAACGAATCCTGAATTCGTAAAACAGGAAGAGGGACGAATTAAATATTCATATCTGGTCAGTCTGGTCATGTATCCCATGGGACATATCATGTTCGACACGACTTATCGCCCGAACGAGGAATATTATTCAACGTTGGAACAATATGTACAAGAGGACGAGAGTCTGATTGACCTCGACATTTACAGGGAATTTATTATAGAGTCTGCCCTTATACTTGGA
>ENA-UESU01002758-UESU01002758.1-human-gut-metagenome-genome-assembly--contig:-NODE-2758-length-10899-cov-4.105341_pt1 | contig 10899 bp, 9 predicted proteins | sample MGYA00243007_ERZ508008 | MGnify/ENA primary metagenome ERZ508008 (study PRJEB26167, sample SAMN06115399) | human gut metagenome | host: Homo sapiens | place: China:Henan | collected 2016-06-23 | study...
CTGCTCCTGCGCCATCTGCTGCTTCATGGCAGCCTCCTGGCCGCGATATTCCTCGAGCTTTTCGACCAGAATCTTCATCTTGGACTTCAGCACGGAATTTTCTTTGTAGAGCATGATGTAGTCTTCGGTGAGCGGTTCGAGAAAATCGTCCACCTGCTGCATATCATAGCCGCCGAAGACGGCCTTGGAGAAGGTTTGCTCCTGAATTTCCTGAGGTGTGAACATACGGGTTCTCCTTTCCGGCCGGACGCTTACAGGTACAGGCCGTTATTTTCAAGCTCGTCGATCAGATCGCCGACAATATCCACGTTGTAGGGCGTGATGATATAGGTGCTGATGGCGATTTTTTTGATTTTGCCGTCGAGCGCGTAGGCGCAGCCGGACAGGAAGTCGACAAGCCGTCTTGCAACATCTTTATTCGTTGCCTCCAGATTCAGAACCACCGCGTGTTTGCTGCGAAGATGCTCGGCGATGTCGGAGACGTTGTCGAACCGGTCAGGCTTGACCAGGACCACCTGCATCTGGGCGGTGGTGTGGATGTTCACGACCTTGTTATTGCCGGGGGTGCGGCGGGTGGACGCATTGCCGGAGCCGAGGCTCGACGAAATATCGTCATCGGTATCGTCCAGATCAAAGCTCGGCGCGCGGCTGGGCGCGGGAGCGGAAGAAGAACGCGAGGCCCGTGTGGGTCTTACGTCGTCGTCAAATTCATCGAAATCGTCCTCGTCCTCGGTGTAGGGCTTGGCCAGTTTCTTCAGTTCATCCATGAATCCCATAACTCTGATATCCTCCAAATAAATCTGTCTGTCAGACTTTATTGTAATTTCTTGCGCCAAAGATGGCGGTGCCGACACGGACAAGCGTCGCTCCTTCGCGGATAGCGTCCGGGTAGTCGCCGCTCATGCCCATCGACAGGCAGTCCATGGACACATTATCGTATTTTTTTGCACTTATGTCAACAAAAAGATTCCGCATTTCTGCAAAATATCTGCAATTATCGCCCTTTTTCCTGCCGATCGGCGGCACCGTCATCAATCCGCGCACGCGAACGGCGGGATAATCTGCCATTTCTTCCACGATCCGGGGGAATTCCTTCAGCAGGAAGCCGGACTTCTGCTTCTCGCCGCCGGCGTTGATCTCCAGCAGGATATCCTGCACGATGCCGCGCTTGGCGGCCTCGGCATTGATATCCGCAAGCAGCTCGCGGCGGTCCACGGACTCGATCACATCGACCTGCCCGACGACCTGCCGGACCTTGTTGCGCTGCAGCGCGCCGATGAAGTGCACCGGAGCGCCGTCATAGGCATGCTCGTCCAGCTTTTTGACCAGCTCCTGCACGCGGTTCTCGCCGCAGCAGTCCACCCCGGCCGCAATGGCCTCGCGCACGGCGGCGCTGTCGTTCATTTTTGTTGCGGCGCACAGGCGGATGTCCGCCGGGTCGCGCCCGGCAGCCCGGGCGGCAGCCGCGATCCGGCTGCGGATCTGCGCCACGTTTTCCGTGATCATGCTCATGCTTCCATCACCTTTCCGTCCTCGATGTCATCCGAGGTCAGGATAATATCGTCGCCCGGCCAGAGGTTTCCCGTGCTGGACTGATCCAGCTCGACAACGTAGCCGTCTCCGTACGCATAAAGGATCTCCACCGGCTTCCAGCGGGCGCGCGCGCCCTCGAGCACATAGACGCCCGCCTGCCCATCGACCATATAGAGCGCCTGCTTCGGCACGCGCAGGCCGGAATAAGAGGAGAAAATGATATCCGCGCTCTGGCGGCGCAGGGCCGTGACCTCCTGCGGCTCGCGCTCGCAGGACAGCACGATGGTACAAACGCCGTCCTCCGCCTCGCTGATGGCCTCGACCTGCATTCTGATCTGGGAGAGCTTTTCCAGTCCGAAGCTGACGGTCAGCGTCTCGCCCGCGGCAGTCTGCTCCGCGCGCGCCTCCGGGATCTCGGCTGCAAAATACCACTTCTGGCCCGTGATGAGCCTGCCGACGGCATTGCCCGGAACGGCAGACGCATGCTGCGCAGCGGCGCGCAGCTCGCTCGGCTTCATCTGCAGCACGCTCTCCGGCGTGAGCACGCGCTCAAGGCCGTCCGTCCGCTCGGAAAAATAGCCGGCGCTCTCGACCGTCACGGCCTCGGCGCTCTGCTCCGTCTCGGCGGAGAGCGCGGAGATCTGCGACTCGAGCTCGGCGATGCGGCCCTCCATGCGCGCGGCGTCGTCCGCCGTCACGCTGCGGCGCAGCACGAGCGGCTGCAGCTCGGACATCACATCGTCGGCCTCCGTCAGATCACGGCGGGCCGTCAGTGCAGCCAGCTCGCCGAGGGCCTTTTCGATGGCGTCGTCCGTCTGGGTCGTGTCCTCCCCTGCCGTGCCGGAGGCCGCATAGCGCAGCTGCGAAAGCTGTTCCTGCAGGGCCGTGAGCCTGTCGCGCTTTTCGCGCGCCGCAGAGGTCTGATAGCCGTCTGCCACGCGCTGCCCGCTGCCGACGCGCTCGCCCTCGGTCAGGGCGCAGACCACGACGGGCTGTGAGGCCGTGATGATCTCCTCCTCACGCACTACAAAGCCGGAAACGGTCTGCCCGTCGCCGGCTTCGCAGCGCACGGCAGTCTCGAGGGTGTAGCTGCTCCCGCCGCTGCCGAAAAGGACCGACAGCACGAGATAGGCCACCACGATGCCTGCCAATACGATGGATACGATTTTCAGGTAAAGGTCTCCCTGCTTTTTCATCTGGGTACTCCTGTCCGGCCGGGGCACTCGGCCCGCGGCCCGCGGGAGCAGGGTCTTCAGGTACGAACGGGCTGTGCCGGGACAAGCGTGGAGATGGCGTGCTTGTAGATCATCTGCTGCTTGCCGTCCGAGCTGAGCACAACGACGAAGTTGTCAAAGCCCGTCACGATGCCCTTGAGCTGGAAGCCGTTCATGAGGAACATGGTCACGGCCGTGTGCTCGCGGCGCACCTCGTTTAAGATCAGATCCTGCAAATTTTCCGTGTTTGCCATATGTGGTACTCCTTTTCTTTGTTTTCCGGCTCAGCCGGTGTTGGAATACCACGATTGTATCAGATTCCGCTGTCGAAATCGGCCGCTTTTTGCAGGGCCGCGCGGAAAATCTCGTCTGCGCCCGCAGAGGCGTCGAGCCACTGCACGGCGGGATTGGCGCGGAACCACGTCATCTGGCGCTTGGCATAGCGCCGCGTGGCCTGCTGGATGGTCCCGAGCGCCGCCTCCGGCGGCAGGCCCTCCTCCAGCGCCTGCACGACCTGCTTATAGCCGATGGCCTGCAGGCTCGTCGCCCGGTCCGGCACGCCGCTGTCAAGCAACGCGCGGACCTCCTGCGCAAGTCCCTGCGCATACATCAGCTCCACGCGCAGATCGATGCGGGCATAGAGCTGCGCGCGCTCCGGGAAGTGCAGGCCGAGCCACAGCGGCCGGTAGCGAGGCGGGATTGCCCGGCTCTCCCGGTCGAAGTCCGTCATGGTCCTGCCGGTCTCCTGCCAGATCTCCAGCGCGCGGACGATGCGCTTCACGTCCGAGACGGACAGCCGCGCCGCCCGCTCGGGGTCCACGGCGCGCAGCTCGTCCAGAAGCGGCTGTGCGCCCTCCTCGGCCGCGCGGCGCTCCAGGGCCTCGCGCCTGCCGGTCTGCGGCAGCGGCGCAAACTGCCGCCCCGCGATGAGAGAATCGATATAAAGCCCCGTGCCGCCGACCAGAATGACGGGCTTCCCGCGTGACAGGATGTCCTGCACGCAGGCATCCGCCTCCTGCACATAGCGGCTGACGGAGTAATTCTCCGCCGGGTCCGCCACGTCGAGCATGTGGTGCGGCACGCCGCAGCGCTCCTCGGGCGTGGGCTTTGCCGTGCCGATATCCATGCGGCGGTAGACCTGCATGGAGTCGAACGAAACGATCTCGCCGCCGAGCGCCTGCGCCAGCCGGACGGACAGGGCCGTCTTGCCGGAGGCCGTCGGGCCGACGATGCAGATCATATTGTCTCGCTGCTCCATGGTCAGGCCCTCTTGAACTGCCGCTCAAGCTGCGAAGCCGTCAGCTCCAGACAGATGGGACGGCCATGCGGGCAGTATTTCAGGTCATTGCGCGTCAGCACCTCGTGTACCACGGCCTCCCACTCCTTTGGGTCGGTGTGCCAGCCGCCCTTGATGGCGGCCTTGCAGGCGATGGTGTGCAGCAGGCGGTCGCGCAGCTCCGTCGGGTCGGCGTGCCGCCCAGTCAGAAGCTCGGCCGCCAGCGCGGTCAGACTCTGCGCGGCGTCGTCCGGCGCGATCTCCGTGGGGATCTGGCGGATGGCGAGCACGCCGTCGCCGTAATCCGAGATCTCATAGCCGTACTGCGCCAGCAGCTCGGCATTTTCCAGCAGCACGGCCGCCTCCTCGCGCTCCGGCTCGCACAGCACGGGCGTGAGCAGCAGCTGCGGCATCACAGGTTCCGTGTCGGCGCGGAGTTTTTCAAACAGGATGCGCTCGTGAGCGGCATGCTTATCGATGAGGAGCAGACTCCCTGCCTGCTCAACGAGGATGTAGGTGTTCAGCGCCTCGCCGATGATGCGGTAATCCGGTACCTTGGGCAGCGGGAGCTCCTGCTGCGTCTCCTCCACCTGTTTGGGTTCCGGAGGGACCGGCTCATCGTGCTTCACCGGCGGCTCTTCCCGCTGCGTGGCCGTCTGCAGCTTAGGCTGCGGAGGCGGCATCTGTACGGGCGCTTCCCGCAGCTCCGGCGCAGCAGGCTGTGGGGCCGGGCAGGGCGGTTCAGGACGGGTCACAGGCTGCACCGGCTTCGGCGAGGCAAGCGCCGCACCGTCGCGGCGCTCCGTCAGCGAGCCGATCTGCTCGAGCACCGTACGGGAGGCCGCCGGGCGCGGGCCGTCCTGCAGGGCGGCCGCTGCGGCGCGGTATTCCGCCGCCGACATGGTGCGGAAGGCGGAATTCCCGTCGTTCTGCGGCTTCAGCTTCATCTGCACGCGGCCGGAGGCCTGCTCCAGTGCGCCGAGCACGCCGTAATGCACGCAGTCGAACACCTCCTGCTCGCGCAGGAAGCGCACCTCCGTCTTCGCGGGGTGCACATTGACGTCCACAAGATGCTCCGGCAGGTGCAGATGCAGCACGCAGGCCGGGAAACGGCCCTGCAGGAGCTGATTGCGGTAGGCCTGCTCGAGCGCGGCCGTCATGAGCTTGGAGCGGACATGCCGCCCGTTGACAAAAAAGATCTGGCTGCCCCGCGTGCCGCGCGTCGCGGCCGGGCGGGTCACAAAGCCCGTGACGGAGAGCTTGTCCCAGCTCCCGTCCACCGGGGTCATCTCCTGCGCGGTCTGGCGGCCCATGACGGCATAGATCGCACTGAGGAGCTTGCCGTCGCCGGGCGTGGAGAGCTGCTCCTGCCCGTCGCGCAGCACGCGCACGGCGACCTCCGGATGAGCCAGCGCAAGGCGCTGCACCGTGCTGAGCACAGCAGAGGCCTCCACGGAGTCTCGCTTCATGAACTTCATGCGCGCAGGTGTATTGTAAAACAGGTCGCGCACGAGCATGGTCGTGCCGTTCGGGCAGCCCGCCTCGCCGCGCTCCGTCACGACGCCCGCCTCGAGATGCAGGCTCGTGCCGAAGGGCGCGTCCGCCGTCTTCGTCAGCACGTCGATGCGCGAGACGGAGGAAATGGCCGCCAGAGCCTCGCCGCGGAAGCCGAGCGTGTGGATGGCCTCCAGATCGGCCGCCTCATGGAGCTTGCTCGTGGCATGGCGCAGGAAGGCCGTCTCCACGTCCTCCGCCGCCATGCCGCAGCCGTCGTCCGTCACGCGCAGGAACGTCATGCCCCCGTCGCGCAGCTCGACCGTGACCTTATGGGCCCCGGCGTCGATGGCGTTTTCGACCAGCTCCTTTGCGGCGCTGGCCGGGCGCTCCACGACCTCGCCGGCGGCGATCAGGTCGGCGACATGGGGAGAAAGCTGTTGGATCTTTGGCATAACTACCTCACAGGAACGCTTGCATCAGCGAACGAAGAAGGCTCGCGAGCACAGATTGGAAATTGATGAACATATGCAGGAAAATACAGGCCCAGATGTTGCCCGTCTTCTGATAGACCCAGCACAGCGAGAAGCTCGCCGGGAGATAGAGGCTCAGGCACAGGATCGTATTGGCCGCAGTCATGGAGCCAAGGAATTGGAACACATGCATCCCCGCAAACAGGAACATGGACAGCGCATAGGCAGCCGGGAGACATCTGCGCGCCAGCGGCGCAAACAGCACGCCGCGGAACAGGCACTCCTCCGCCAGCGGCGCGAGCACGACGGTGCAGAGCGTCATGGCCAGCGGGTAACCGCCGAGCAGGGAGTTGACGGCCTCCTGATTATAGTTCTCCGGCATGATATCCAATACCGTATAGGCCGTCGTCAGCACAAGGTTCGCGCCATAGCACATGCCAAAGCCGATCAGCACGCTCAGAAGCATTTTCCCCTCGAATTCCCGAAGTGACTGCCAAAGCGTGCGGCGGAAGATCAGGAGCATGACGGCAAAATTCACGGTCATATAGAGCAGATTCGCAAAAAAGTAATTGCGCGGCTCCGTCAGCGGAAAGCCGAGTGCCGGAAAGTAGGTAAGGATCGCAAAATTCAAAAAAAAGAGAAAAACAGGCAGATACAGTGCGCCGAGGATCCATTCGCGCGGCTCGGGCGCCCGGATCCCGCTGCGGCGGGGAAACATCCAGCTCATCCGGCATTCTCTCCTTTCCGTCAGAGCATTTTCTTCAGCTCGAACAGGGCGTTCATGGCCTCGATCGGCGTCATGGTCTCGATCGCAAGCGATTCGAGCTTCCGCCGCAGGGCGTCGTTCTCCATGCTCGTGATGGAGATCTGGTCGTCCGCCGCCACGCGCACCGTGCGCACGGGTGCGCCGCTCTCGAGCGCCCGCAGCAGCTCCCGCGCGCGGGAGACGACTTTATCCGGCAGACCGGCCAGTCGCGCGACCTCGACGCCGTAGGAATCGTCGGCAGCGCCGGGGACGATCTTGCGCAGGAACACGATGTCCGCGCCGCGCTTGCGCACGGCGATGTTGTAGTTCCGCACGCCCTCGATCTCCTGCTCGATGTCCGTCAGCTCATGATAGTGCGTGGCAAAGAGCGTCTTTGCGCCGATGCGCTTTTTGTCGGCGGCATATTCGAGAACGGCGCGGGCAATGGCCATGCCGTCGAATGTCGACGTGCCGCGGCCGATCTCATCGAGGATGAGCAGGCTGTGCGACGTCGCGTGCTTCAGGATCTCCGCGACCTCCGTCATCTCCACCATGAACGTGGACTGGCCGGAGGCCAGATCGTCCGAGGCTCCGATGCGCGTGAAGATGCGGTCCACCACGCCGATGCGCGCCGCGCGCGCCGGGACGAAGCAGCCCATCTGCGCCATCAGCACAATGAGGGCGACCTGCCGCATATAGGTGGATTTACCGGCCATATTCGGGCCGGTCAGAATGGCAACGCGGTTCGCGCCGCAGTCGAGCGCCGTGTCGTTCGGGACGAACAGCGCATCCTTGAGCACCTGCTCCACGACGGGATGGCGGCCGTCTGTGATATGCAGCTCGCCGGACAGGTCGATCTCCGGGCGGCAGTAATTCTGCCGGGCGGCCAGCGCCGCAAAATTCGTCAGCACGTCCAGCGCGGCCACGGCGCGCGCCGTGCGCTGAATGCGGGCGGACTGGTCGGCCAGATGCTGGCGCACCTGTGAGAACAGCTCATATTCCAGCGCCGTGATGCGGTCCTTTGCCGTCAGGATCGTGCGCTCGAGCTCCTTGAGCTCCGGGGTGATATAGCGTTCGCCCGTTGTGAGCGTCTGCTTGCGGATGTAGGTCTCCGGGACCTGGGCCGTCTGGCCCTTTGAGACTTCGATATAATAGCCGAACACGCGGTTGTAGCCGACGCGCAGGGTCTTGATGCCGGTCTTCTCGCGCTCCTCGGCTTCGATGCGGGCCAGCGTTCCCTTGCCACCCGAGACGATGTCACGCAGCTGGTCCAGTTCTTCGCTGTAGCCGTCGCGGATCATGCCGCCCTCGCGCACGGAAAACGGGGGCTCGTCCACAATGGCGTTCCGAATTTCGTCCCGCAGGTCGGAAAGGTCGTCCAATTCGTCCAGCAGCACGCCGAACATGGAGGCATGCAGCCCGCCGATGGCGGCGCGCAGCTCCGGCAGCGGCTCACAGCCGTTTCCGAGCGAAACAAGGTCGCGGCAGTTCGCCGCGCCTGTGACGATGCGGGCCGTCACGCGCTCATAGTCCGAGACATCCTGCAGCATGTGCACAAGCTCGTCGCGGCCGATGCTGTTTTTCGTCAGCTCCTCCACGGCGTCGAGGCGCGCGTTGATGCGCTTTGGGCTGAGCAGCGGCTTTTCCAGCCAGCTGCGCAGCATGCGGCTGCCCATGGCCGTTTTGGTATGGTCCAGCACCCACAGGAGGCTGCCGCGCTTTTCCCCCGCGCGCATGGTCTCCGTCAACTCCAGATTGCGCCGGGCACTGAGGTCCAGCTCCATAAAGCGGCCGCTGACATAGAATTCCAGCTCCCGCACATGGGAAAGGCCCGTTTTCTGCAGTTCGCAGAGCGTCCGCAGCAGCGCGCCCGCGCTGCGCCAGACCTCCGGCCGCTCCGTGAGGCCAAGCTCATCGAGCGGCCTGCCGAACTGCTTTTCCACAAGCTGTGCCGTCTCCTGCGGAGCAAACAGCTCGTCCGCGCCAAGATCGGCGCAGCAGCTCAGCCGCTCCTGCAGTGTGCGGGTCAGCTCCTCGCTTTTGGCCGCGTCGCCGCCACGCAGCACCTCGGCCGGGGCAAAGCGCCCCAGCTCGGAGATGACGCGCTCCATGGCCTCTGCACCCTCGGCCTGCGTGGCATAAAACGCGCCGGTCGAAATATCGCAGAAGCTCAGGCCGTAGCGGCCGCCCTCGCCGAAGACGCAGGCAAAATAATTGTTGCGGCTCTCGTCGAGCATGGAGCTTTCGATGACCGTTCCCGGCGTGACGATACGGGTGATATCCCGCTTGACAAGGCCCTTGGCCAGCGCAGGGTCCTCCATCTGCTCGCAGATGGCGACCTTGTAGCCGCGCGCAACGAGCCTTGCGATATAGCTCTCTGCCGAGTGATACGGCACGCCGCACATGGGGACCTGCTCGGACTTCTCCTTGCCGCGGTCCCGCGTCGTGAGCGTCAGGTCAAGCTCATGGGAAGCAAGCTTGGCATCGTCGGCAAACATTTCATAAAAATCGCCCAGACGGAAAAACAGGATGCAGTCCGGGTGCCGTTCCTTGATCTCCAGATACTGCCGCATCATCGGCGTCAGTTCAGCCATACTTCTTCTCCTTCTGTCTGTGCCGTCAGGCGAGCTCGCCCGTCAGGCTCCACGTCGTGCTGCCCGTGATGCGCACATCGCGGAACTGGCCGATGAGCCCGTCGCCGCCGGACAGGCGCACAAGGCGGCCGCCGTCCGTGCGGGCCGTGAGCAGGTCGCCGTCGCGTCCGTCGATGAGCACGCGGAACGTCCGGCCGATATAGGCACGGTGCTTTTCCTCCGAAATGCGGTTCTGCAGGGCGACGAGACGGTCGAAGCGGCGGTTTTTCTCCTCCTTCGGCGTGGGATCGGGCATGGAAGCCGCGGGCGTGCCGCCGCGCGGCGAGAAAATAAACGTAAACAGCGCGTCATAGCGCACGCGCTCGATCAGGCGCAGCGTGTCCTCAAATTCTTCCTCCGTCTCGCCGGGGAAGCCGACGATGACATCGGACGTGAGCACGAGCTCCGGCATGAGGCTGCGGCCGTAATCCACGAGCTCGAGATACTGCGCGCTCGTATAGCGGCGGTTCATGGCGTGGAGCACACGGTCGTTTCCGGACTGGAACGGCAGATGGAACTGCTTGCAGATCTTCGGATAGGCCGCGATGGTGTCAAACAGCTTATGGCTGGCGTCCTTGGGATGGGACGTCATAAAGCGCAGGCGGAAATCGCCCGGCAGGCTCGCGATCTGCGCCATGAGGTCGGCGAAATCCACGCCGAGGCCGAGGTCCTTGCCGTAGGAATTAACGTTCTGGCCGAGCAGCGTGATCTCCTTATAGCCCTGCGCGATCAGCGCGCGGCACTCCTGCAGAATGTCCTCCGGCTGGCGGGAGCGCTCGCGGCCGCGCACATAGGGCACGATGCAGTACGAGCAGAAATTGTTGCAGCCGTACATGACGGAGACCCACGCCTTGAGCTTATTCTCGCGCACGACGGGCAGGCCCTCGGCAATGGCTCCGGCAGAATCCTCCACGGAGAACACGCGCTTGCCTGTCGTCAGCACGCCGAGCAGCAGCTGCGGCAGCTCCCACAGGTGGTGTGTGGAGAACACGCCGTCCACATAGGGATAGGACTTGCGCACGCGCTCGACCACGGCGGGCTGGCCCATCATACAGCCGCACAGGAAGATCTTCTGGCGCGGGTGGCGGCGGCGGGTATGCACGAGCGCGCCGACGTTGCCGAACACGCGCTGCTCGGCGTGCTCGCGGATGGCGCAGGTATTGAAGATGACGAGGTCCGCGCCCTCAGGGCCGTCCGTCAGGCCGTAGCCGCAGTGCTCGAGCATGCCGCGGATCTGCTCGGAATCCGCCTCGTTCTGCTGGCAGCCATAGGTCTCCACAAAGGCCACAGGCGTGATTCCCTGCGCCTGCCAGTATTCGCGCACCCGGCCGCAGAAGCCCTCCTGCCGCTGCAGAGCCTCGGGAGAGATCACAGTCGTTTTCTTTTCCAAAAGAGGAGTTCCTCCCAATTCATGAGATTCTTATTCAGTATAGTATTTTATCATTCTTTCCGCCCCATTGCAAGTGGGGATTCCCCGGAAGCATCCCACGTTCGTTTGTATCTTGCCCCATTCGGAAAAGTATGATATGAT
>ENA-UESU01002759-UESU01002759.1-human-gut-metagenome-genome-assembly--contig:-NODE-2759-length-10896-cov-4.114706_pt1 | contig 10896 bp, 7 predicted proteins | sample MGYA00243007_ERZ508008 | MGnify/ENA primary metagenome ERZ508008 (study PRJEB26167, sample SAMN06115399) | human gut metagenome | host: Homo sapiens | place: China:Henan | collected 2016-06-23 | study...
TTGCAGAGCAGAAATGGAACATAACCGGAATTTTTGAATGTGTTGTATTGCAGCGGCACCAGTATGTAAATGGTTATCTCTGGGTAAGATAAAAGAAAAATACAGATGTATTGCAGAAAGATGATCAGGGACTCTTCCGATGCTGATACCGCAGTCTTGTATCAAGGTAGTCCTTGATGGTCGCAGAATCCTGTGATACTATGAAAAAAAGCGAAAAGGAGCAGGGCATGTTTAAAAAGAGATTATTACGAACCTGTAAAAATGTAATGGCTGCAGCTATCTGCATTTCTCTTGCGGTTGGATTATCTGCCTGTGGGGAGACACAGGGAGAGCGCAGACATCTGAATGACAAAAACGATACAACTGAAAATACAGAGAGGGCGCAGGAGTCTTTCTCCGAGGATGCGCTGAAGAAGCAGCAGGAATTTGAACAGTATCTGGATGATTATTTTGCCCAAATCCGGTTGCGGGTACATAGCGGAGCAGACGAACTGCGTCGTCATTTCCGTGCCGAGGTCGTCGATGATGAGCAGGTCGCACTGCAGGTAGCGCTGGGAAAGCCCGCGGTTTTCCTCCTGTGACATGCCAAATTTTTCCGCTTCAAAATCGGAAAACAGGTGAATGGCCGTGTCGTATACGACGCTGTAGCCGCGGTCGGCCACCGTGCGCGCGATGCAGGCGGACAGGAACGTCTTGCCAAGGCCCGTTGCGCCGGAGAACAGCATGTTCCCGGACTGCATCGTGAAATTCTGCGCATACTTCCGGCAGTGGTTGAAATTCCGCTGCATGAGGGCGCGGGGACTGGTGCGCACGCTCTCGGAATACTCGGCGGGATAGAGGTCGAGACGGAAATTTTCAAACGTCTCCCGGCCGCTGCCGAGCAGGCTCGTCAGCTCCTTTTTCTGCTCCTGCCGGCACAGCTCGCGCAGGCACGAGCACATCTGCGCGCCGACATAGCCGCGCCCGCCGCACTTGGCGCACACGGGCGTGTCATCCAGATAGCCGTCGTCAAAATCCCCGGCCTCGAGGATCCAGCGCCGCTCCCGCTGGAGCGCGAGATTCTCTTCCCGGACGGCGGCGACGGCCTGCGACGGGTCCTCGCCGCGCTGCAGGGCCGCGGCCATCAGCTCGGCCATGGTGCGGCGCAGCTCGTTATCGATCTCGGCCAGACGGGGATAGCGGGCATAGGCGTCCGCTCTGTGGGCGGCGTTCTCCTGCTCGCGCTCCGCCTTGGCCTGCTCCAGCCGCGCGCGGGCGCGATGGAGCACCTGTTCGCTGTATGCCATCTCAATCGTCCTCCTCTGCCAGCATGCGGGCCACGGCCTCCTGCGCCAGCGGGCTCAGCGCGGCGTCATGCTGCTGATAGGCGCTGGTGCGGCGCTGCTCCGGCTTGCGCGGGGCGTCCCCGGCGAGAATTTCCTCCGGCGTGTGCAGGTTCTGCTCGTGCCAGCTTGTCAGAATGGAATTCATGTACGCCCATTTGAGTGCCCCGGTGTTCAGACAGGTGCGCTCATAGGCCATGCGGATCGTGTCGTCGCGGAAGCCCATCCGGATCCACGAGACCAGATATTTCTCCTCCGCGGGAGTCAGGCGGCGCTGGTCGATCTGCAGCAGCTGGCGCAGCTGCTGCACGCGGGTGTGGAGCTGCAGCTGCTGCTGCACGTAGAACGAGGCAGTCTCCAGCGTGTCGATGCCCTCGTCCGCCCAACGATAGGCCTCTTTTTCAATGGCGCGCATGGACGGCGCGCGCGAATCGCGGCGGCGGCTGCGCTCCAGACAGTAATAGAGCAGCACGCCCACGACCTCTGTCGGCAGGCGGAGATAATCGATGAGCGAGAGCAGGATCTTCAGCTCCTCCGTGGAGAGCGTGCGGCCGAGGCGGCGCTGCGCCTCGCCGACGAGATTGCGGAAGCGGCCGTCGCCCGCCTGCTGCTCGCGCTTCAGGTCCTCTTCGGTGTACTGCGGGCACTCCGGCGTGGGATGCACCGGGCGTTCCTCCTGCCACAGGCCAAGCTGGCGCAGCGTGTCCGTCGCGCCGACCATGCGCGGGACGGTGAAGTGCAGGGCGGCCAGCGCCGTTTCGCGCGGCAGTTCCGCCTTGCGGTATAAAAATAAAACTGCGGCATCCGGATTGCCGCAGGAGGTGAGCTTGCGGACCTCTTCTTCGGTTAGGGTGATTCCCGGCATGGTGTTTCATACTCCGTACAACAAAAATTTCGAGATGATTATACCACAGTTCCGGGAAAGCGGCAAGCGCCGCGCGCGGAAATCGGCGGATTCGCGCAGCGAAAAATTTTGGAACGGGCGGAACATTTCCCCGGCAGGTGCGTCTAATAAAAGAAACAGTCCGGGAAGACAGATCGGGAGGGACATCGTATGAAACGAGGGATCGCCATTCTTCTTGCCGCCCTGCTGCTGGGCCTGTGCGCCTGCAGCCCGACGGGGGCGGATGCATCGGAGCCGGGCGGGACGCAGCCTGGCACCCAGCCCGCGACCCGCGGAACGGAAACGACAGCGGGCACGCAGCAGACGCAGCCTTCCGCGCAGGAGACCGATCCGACGGCAGAAACGCCGGAGGAGCCGGAGATCAACGAGGCATTCACCGCAGCCGTCCCTGATGCGCCGGAGGGCGCACTCGGCGTGATGTTCAACGAGCCGCTGGATGGGCTGGAGCTGACGGTGACGCAGAACGGCCCCGCGGGCGAATATGACCGTGCCTATATCGTGGCAAAATATGTTGGCTCGTGGGTCAATGTGTTCGGCGTGACGTGGGAGAGCGGGCGGCTGAATGTCGGCGACAAGGCCCTCTATTCGTTCCGCACCGGGCAGGGCGATGTCATCGGCGGCTCGTTCGACCGCCCGGACGGCGGCGCGATGTATTATCTGACCGTGACGGCGCCGGACGGCAGCGATTTTGGAGAATACCTGACCTACAACGGCCGCTGGGGCTCGCCGCAGAAGGAATATCTCATGGATACCTGCTGGAATGCGGAGGCGGTCCTGCGCGAGGCTGCCGGTGCGGACGAGGACTGGGAGCTCTATGACAGCCGTCTCATTCAGGACGACGGCATCCCCTATGTCTGCTTCCGGCTGGAGGGCGAGACGGAGCGGTATGCGCTGGTCCCGCCGGACGGCTCGTGCGTCTATGCCGCCGAGCTCGACCCCGATACGGATCGCTACTGTATTACCGGCGTATTTTAAGAGCAAATGAAAAGCGCTGCGGATCAGAAGAGGCTTCATAAGGAAGAATGGGCTATCTCAAAATAGAATTTTCTGAAAATTAGCCCAACACTAAATGCCGTGGAAATCCAATTAAAACTGGATTTCCACGGCATTTATCTAACTTTTGAAGGGAACTATTCTCTTACAATTCGCATTTTGAGACAGCCACTTCTTTTGGCGCGATCCGAAAACGGATCGATACTGGATTTTGGTGACAAGATCCGATGCTCGCTGTACCTATGGACGAAAATGATATTCCGGGCTTTGCCCGGAGTGATATTTTCCTATTCGGAAAGTGATATAAAAGCCTCTCGGTTTTTGTGATATTATATTCGCCCGTTAAACTGCCGCAGGCAATATCACGATGCGAAGTATCCTATCACTGTCCGAAGGACAATTTCACTCGCTGTCAGGCGAATATAACTGAGGCGCACTTCCTTCCAGAGTGCGCCTCTCGGCAGGGCATTTTTATTTTGCGGGTGTGCTGCTGTGGCCGGGCAGCAAAATCGGGCTTTCTTTTTTCGCGCGGATGTACTAAAATATAAGGGTAAAAACAAGGATAAACCATTTCGCCCTACAGCCGATCCGGCGGGGGCTTCTCGACAGGGAGTAATTATGACACAGGAACTGGAGCAGCGCTTTTGCGCCGCACGCAGAGATTATATCGCCTCGCGCTTTTCGCGCATGAATCCGCGTCAGCTCGAGGCTGTTCTGACCACGGAGGGGCCGCTCCTGCTGCTGGCCGGCGCCGGCAGCGGCAAGACGACCGTTCTCATCCACCGCATCGCCAATCTGATCCGTTATGGCTGCGCCTCGGACAGCACGGAGGTTCCGCCGGATGCCGTGCCGGAGGACATCGATTTTCTGGAGGAGCAGGCAAAATACCCAACGGAGGAGGGCGTGCAGCGGGCGGATGCCCTCTGTGCCCTGCGCCCGGCAGCGCCGTGGAGCATTCTGGCCATCACCTTCACGAACAAGGCGGCAAATGAGCTGCGCGAACGCCTGACGGACCTGCTCGGCCCGGAGGCGAACGACATCTGGGCCATGACGTTCCACTCGGCCTGCTGCCGCATCCTGCGGCGCGAGATCGAGCGCCTCGGCTATGACCGCAGCTTTACGATCTACGACACCGCGGATTCCGAGCGCGTGATGAAGGACCTCCTTCGCGAGCGCGGGCTGGACGAGAAGACATTCCCGCCGCGCGCCGTCCTCACGCAGATCTCCCGCCTGAAGGACCAGATGCAGACGCCGGAGGAGTTTCTGGCCTCCGTCAACTCGGATTACCGCCTGAAGTGCATCGGCCAGCTCTACGCGTCCTACCAGAGACGGCTGCAGGAGGCGAACGCCGTGGATTTTGATGATATCATCCTGCTGACGGTCCGCCTGCTGCAGGAATATGAGGATGTGCGCGACTACTATCAGCGCAAGTTCCGCTATGTCCTCATCGACGAGTATCAGGATACGAACCACCTGCAGTATCTGCTGGCCTCGCTGCTGGCCGGCCGGCACGAGAATATCTGCGTCGTCGGTGACGATGACCAGAGCATCTATCGCTTCCGCGGCGCGACGATCGAGAACATCCTGAATTTTGAAAACGAGTATCAGGGCGCGCGCCTCATCCGGCTGGAGCAGAACTACCGCTCGACGCAGTGCATTCTGGATGCGGCCAACGCCGTCATTGCCAACAACCACAGCCGCAAGGGCAAGAAGCTATGGACGGAGAACGGGCAGGGGGACCGCGTGCGCATCTATGAGGCCTTTGACGGCGTGGAGGAGGCCAACTATGTCGCAAACCGCATCCTGACGGATTCCCACGGCCAGAATTACGGCGATTTCGCCGTGCTCTACCGCATGAACGCGCAGTCGAACGCGCTGGAATATGCCTTCAAGCGAAACGGCATCCCGTACCGCATCATCGGCGGCACGCGCTTCTTCGACCGCGCGGAGGTCAAGGACATGCTGGCCTATCTCTGTCTCATCAACAACCGTGCGGACGATCTGCGCCTGCGCCGCATCATCAATCAGCCGCCGCGCGGCATCGGCGGCAAAACGCTCGAGGTCATCGAGCGCCAGAGCGCGGCGGAGGGCCGCCCGCTGTATTCCGTGCTGTGCAATGCGCGCTCCTACCCTGCGCTTGAGCGGGCCGAGGGCAAGCTGCAGCAGTTCGCGGAGCTGATCGAGTCGTGCGCGGAGCTTTCCCGCACGATGCCGCTGCCGGAATTCTACGACGAGCTGCTCATCCGCACGGGCTACGCCGCCATGCTCGAGCAGAAGGGCGATGTGGAGAGCCGCACCCGGCTGGAGAACGTGCGCGAGCTGCGTTCCTCCATCCTGACGTATCTGGAGAATGCGGATGCGCCGAGCCTCAGTGGCTTTCTGGAGGAGATCGCGCTCTATACCGACATCGAGCAGTATGACCGCACGGCGGACGCCGTCGTCATGATGACGGTGCACTCGGCCAAGGGCCTGGAATTCCCGGAGGTCTATCTTGTCGGCGCGGAGGATGGCCTGTTCCCGAGCGCCCGCGCCATCGGCGAGCCGGAGGAGATGGAGGAGGAGCGCCGCCTGTGCTATGTGGCTATCACGCGCGCCAAGCGCCGCCTGACCATCACCTGCGCGCACCAGCGCATGCTCTACGGCCGCACAACGGTCAGCCGTCCGTCCCGCTTCCTTGCGGAGATCCCGGAGGAGCTTGTCGAGCGCAAGCAGCACACGCAGCCGCGCTTCGTGCAGCAGGCCAAGCCGCGCCCGCGCCCGACCATGCCCCACAGCGACACGCTCGGCTCGCACCATGCATCCGGACCCGTGATCGACTTCCGCAAGGGCGACACGGTCGAGCACGACGTCTTCGGCCGCGGCCTTGTGCTGTCCGTCCTGCCGACGGGCAATGACAAAATGCTCGAGATCGCCTTTGACCAGATCGGCACGAAGCGCCTGATGGCGAACTTCGCCGCCTCCCGCATGAAGAAGCTATAAACATACCACGCCCGCGCCCCGCATAAGCTGCAGGGGGTGGTGGGCAGAATGACATTTGTGCAGCGGAACCGCCTGCGCGCGGCGCTTGCCGTGCTGCTGGCGGCGGTCTCGGTCCTTGTGCTGCTGACGCGGCTTCACTATGCGCCCGTGCTGGCGCAGCTGGCGGCGCTGCAGCTGGATAATCAGGCCTCGGCGGCCATCAACGACGCCGTGCAGGACACGCTCACGGCGGAGGAGATCACCTATGACAAGCTCGTCGAGCTGGAGAAGGATACGCAGGGCAATGTCACGGCCGTGCGGTCGAACGTGGCGGGGCTGAACCGCTTCCGCACGGCGCTGACGGCCCGGATCGACGAAAATCTCGCGGACCTGTCCGTTGAGGAGCTTGGCATCCCGGTCGGGAGCGTCGTGCTGCCGGAGCTGTTTTCTGGCATGGGGCCGCGGCTGGTCGTGCGCGTGCTGGCCGTGCGGACCTCGGACGCCGCGTTCCGGAACCGCTTCAGCACGGTCGGGATCAACCAGACACTGCACCAGATTTTTATCGATATTCACGTTACGGTCACGATCCTGTCGCTGGCCGGTACGCAGGAGCTCGCCGTCGATGTGACCGTCCTTGCGGCGGAGACCGTCATCGTCGGCAATGTGCCGTCCACCTACATCGGGCTGGGCGGCCCGGAGGAGGAAGGAACATGAACCCACGCGAAGAGATCGCGCACCTGACCGAGGTGCTGGAGCGGGCGAACCATCAGTACTATGTGCTCGATGCGCCCGAGATGGAGGATTATGAATATGACCGGCTGCTGCGGCGGCTGGAGGAGCTGGAGGCCGCGCATCCGGAGCTGGCATCGCCGCTCTCGCCCACGCGCCGGGTCGGCGGCGAGGCGCTGAGCAAGTTTGAAAAGGTCGAGCACGCCGTGCCGCTCGAGAGTCTGCAGGACGTGTTCTCGCCGGACGAGGTCCGCGAATTTGACGGCCGGGTGCGCGAGAGCGTGCCGGACGCCGTCTACAGCGTCGAGCCGAAGGTCGACGGCCTGTCCGTTGCGCTGGAGTATGTGGACGGCGCGTTCGTCCGCGGCGCAACGCGCGGCGACGGCCGCATCGGCGAGGACGTGACGGAGAATCTCAAGACGATCCGCTCCATTCCCATGCATCTGGACGGCGCGCCGCACCGTCTCATCGTCCGCGGCGAGGTCTTCATGCCCCGCGCGGTCTTCGCGCAGCTCAACGAGGCGCGCGAGGAGGAGGGCAAGCCGCTGTTTGCCAATCCACGCAATGCCGCAGCGGGCAGCCTGCGCCAGCTCGATCCCGCCGTGGCGGCGGAGCGGAGGCTGGACATTCTCGTCTTTAACCTCCAGCTTGCAGAGGGGCGGGAGTTCACGTCGCATATCGAGACGCTGGAATTCCTGCAGGCGCTGCGCTTCCATGTTATCCCGCACACGCGCTGCGCCACGGCGGATGAGGCCCTGCAGTGCATTGCCGGGATCGGCGAGACGCGCGACGGCTTTGCCTTTGACATCGACGGCGCGGTGGTCAAGCTCGACAGCCTGCCGCAGCGTGCGCAGCTCGGCAGCACGGCGAAATTCCCGCGCTGGGCCTGCGCCTATAAATATCCGCCCGAAATTCGTGAGACCCTTGTGGAGGACATCGTCGTGCAGGTCGGCCGCACCGGTGTTCTGACGCCGCGCGCTGTCGTCAGCCCCGTCCGGCTGGCGGGCACAACGGTCACAAGCGCAACACTCCACAATCAGGACTTCATTTCCGAAAAGGATATCCGCATCGGCGACACCGTCACCATCCGCAAGGCGGGCGAGATCATCCCGGAAATTCTTGCGGTCGTGCCGGAGAAGCGCCCGCAGGACGCCGTGCCGTTCCGTCTGCCGTCCGTGTGCCCCGTCTGCGGCGCGCCGGTCGAGCGGGACCCGGACGGTGCGGCCATGCGCTGCACGGGTGCGGAATGTCCGGCCCAGCTCAGCCGCAACATCGCGCACTTTGTTTCGCGCGGCGCCATGGATATCGAGGGCCTCGGCGAGGCCCTTGTGGACCAGCTCATCGCGGGCGGCCACATCCATTCTCCGGCGGATATCTACTACCTGCAGCTGGATGACCTGAAGAGCCTCTGGAAGAGCGGCACGCGCGCTGCGCAAAAGCTGCTGGACTCCATCGCGGCCAGCCGCAGCGCCGATCTCAGCCGCCTGATCTATGCGCTCGGCATCCGGCAGGTCGGCGAAAAGGCCGCCAAGGTGCTTGCGCGCACGTTTGGCTCCATGGACGCGCTCATGCAGGCGGACGAGGCCGCGCTCACGCAGGTCAGCGACATCGGGGCCATCACGGCACAGAGCATCGTGTCGTGGTTTGCAAGCCCGCAGTCGCAGCACATGCTGCGCCGCCTGCGCGAGGCAGGCGTGAATTTTGAGAGCACGGCCGCGCCGGCGGACGACCGCTTTGCGGGCATGACATTCGTGCTCACGGGCGCTCTGTCGCTGTTCACGCGCGATGAGGCCACGGAAAAGATCGAGGCGCACGGCGGCAAGGCCTCCGGCTCCGTCTCGAAGAAGACGACGTATGTCGTGGCAGGCGAGAATGCGGGCAGCAAGCTGCGCAAGGCAGGCGAGCTTGGGATCCCTGTTCTGACGGAGCAGCAGTTCCTCGATATGCTGCAGGAATAAAACAGCTTGTCAAAAAATCCCTTCGGACTTTTTCGCCAAGCTGACCCTGACGGTTTCCTTTTCCACTTTTCTTCCCGGCGTAATTTTCGGCTGGGCAGGTTTTTGGGGGCTGCAGTCGTGCGGCGGCGCTCTGTGAATTTTCCTCACAGCACCTGCCCGTTTGCCGTGCCCGTAAAGGCTCCGTGCAGGATGGCAGGCGCACCGCCGACGAACACGGCGTCCATGCCCTCGCTCTCCTGCGCAGGCTGCTCCCAGGTGGCGCGCTCGTGCACGGCGGCGAGGTCGAAAACATTGACATCAGCGTCCATCCCGGCGGCGATGCGTCCCTTGCCCTGTAGGCGCAGAGCCTGCGCCGGAAGGGCGGTCATGCGCTGCACGGCCTCCGGCAGCGTCAGGACATGGCGCTCGCGGACGAACGTCTCGAGAATGCGCGTGAATGTCCCGTAGACGCGCGGGTGGGGCAGGCCCTCCGTGGGGTAGAGCGAGTCGGAGATGACGCTGGCAAACGGCGCGCGCAGGATGCGGCCGATGTCCTCGTCGCAGGTGATGAAGTCGATCATCGTCACGTTGCAGGCCTCCTCTGCCAGCACATGGCACAGGCAGTCGACCGGCTCCAGCCCGAGAAGCCGGGCTGCCTCGGCAAGCGTCTTGCCCGTGAGGGGCTGAAATTCCGGCCGGTGCAGCGTCGTCAGGCGGATATTGTCCCAGCCGACCATCTGCGCGATGTTGTCAAAATCGCGGCCGTGGGCGATGCGCTCGCGCAGGATGTCCCGCTGAGCCGGATCGCGCAGCCGGGCAACAACGGCGTCCGTCCCACCCGCCAGAAAATCCTGCGGCAGCAGGTGCAGAAGCTGCGTCGAGCCTGCGCAGTAGGGATAGACGTCGCACGAGACGTCCAGCCCATCGTCCCGCGCCTGCTGCAGCAGCGCCAGCGCCTCTGGGATGCGGCGGTTCCAGTTGCGCGGGCCCATGGCCTTGAGATGGCTGATGTGCACGGGCGTGCGGAGCAGGCGCGCCGCGCGGAGCATCTCGCGCAGGGCGTCGCAGACCATGTCGCCCTCCTCGCGCATGTGCACGCAGATGGGAATGCCGCTGCCCTGCAGCGGGGCCAGCGCCCGGAGCAGGCCGTCCGGCGTGTAGAAGCACTCCGGCGCATAGCCGAGGCCGAGCGAGACACCGAGGGCCCCGTCCGCCAGCGCACGCTCCAGACGGCGGTGCAGCTCCGGCATGGCCTCATCCGCATCGCCCGGCGCATAGCCGCAGCAGTCCGCGCGCACCGTCCCGCCGCCGACGAGCATGCCGACGTGCAGCGGCAGCGGCCGGGCGCGCAGTGCGTCCAGATAGGCCGCCATGGACTCCGTGGGGATGGCCGGGTCGATGTCGCCCGTGATCGCCCCGAGATAGCGCCGCAGCTCCGCCCGGTGCGCCGCGCCGAACGGCGCGAGCGACAGACCGCAGTTGCCGTTGACGATGGCGGTCAGCCCCTGCCGCAGCTCCGCGCGGCCGAAGCCGGGGCGAAAGACGGCGGCATCGCCGTGGCGGTGGATGTCCAGAAAGCCCGGCGTGACGTACCGCCCGGCCGCGTCCAGCGTCTGCGCGGCCTCGCCGCAGGACCCGACAGCCGCGATCTTCCCGCCGCGGATGCCGATATCCGCCCGGAACGGCGCGCCGCCGCTCCCGTCGATGACCGTGCCCCCGCGAATGACCCAATCCAGCATGAATATCTCCTCCTTAATACATTCATCATAGCATACTTTCCCGGAAAATCAACGCGAACGGTTGATTTTTGTCGAGACGTTGGATATAATAAAGAAAATCCATCTTCGGAGGTAACACCCATGGCTGTTAAAATTGAAAAAGATACCATCATCGGCGAGGTGCTGGACATTGCACCCCAGTCTGCGCCCCTGTTTATGGCCATTGGCATGCACTGCCTGGGCTGCCCCTCTTCCCGGGGTGAGACCGTGGAGGAGGCCTGTATGGTCCATGGCATCGACTGCGACGCGTTCCTGGCCCAGCTGAACCGGTTCCT
>ENA-UESU01002761-UESU01002761.1-human-gut-metagenome-genome-assembly--contig:-NODE-2761-length-10894-cov-8.297680_pt1 | contig 10894 bp, 9 predicted proteins | sample MGYA00243007_ERZ508008 | MGnify/ENA primary metagenome ERZ508008 (study PRJEB26167, sample SAMN06115399) | human gut metagenome | host: Homo sapiens | place: China:Henan | collected 2016-06-23 | study...
GAAGTTTAAGCTTATATTGTAAATTTTTGTAACGATATATATAAAAAAATTAAAGTTTACAAAAAATATGCCGTAATAAAAAGTAGAACATTTTATACATATTGTTATCTTAGTTGCTTAATTCTTGTTATATTTGCTTTTTTAGCTATTAAGATTTTATTTATATTTTTTACTTAAATATGTATTTTTTCTTGTAATGCTTTATTTCTGCGTAATTTTCTTAAACATAACATTTTGTATAAAACGTTACGTTTAAGAAAGGAGCCAAAATGACTTTTATTAGTAATCACAAACTGGTACAGCCGCAGCTTATTTTAAAGAAAAAGGTAGAACCAGCAGAAGTTGAAGAAAAAGAAGAACAAAACAAACAAGAAACTACAAGTACAAATAATCAGCCAACTATTATTTTAGATGATTCTTTTAAATTAAAAGCTTATCAAGTGCAGGAGATGACTAAATTATTGCAAAAAGGATTTACAAAAACAGATATTGATAAATATTTTGAATGGAATAGCGAAACAAAAAAATATGAGATGAAACCAGATATTCAAATTAACGGTCAAAATGTTTCGTCGGAAGATCAACTATTAGCATTATTAATTGACACAGTCATGGGAAAAATAGATAATTCAATAAACAAAACGTATGAAATCTTTAATAATGCTGAAAGTGATAAAACCACCAATGTAGAAGAAACGGATAAGAGTAACAGTACTACAAATAGTGACTCAATTGTTGAAGAGGATGGGATCAAAGTCGATTGTTCCGCGTTTGGAACTTATATAAAAACACTGCCTATTACAAAAAATACATCTACAGCAATTATTCTTAACGGATATAAAGAACAATTAAAAAGTCAGTACGGTGATAAACTGAGTGATGATGTCTTTAATACCATATATGAACAAACTGTTGCAGAAACTGTAAAAGAAGTAAAATGGACTCAGCCCTATGACAATGCACCTATACAGGTTGAAACTAAGGCACTTTTTGAGCAATTTATTACAAAATTAAATGCAGCAGTCGAAAATGCACAATTAACAGAAGTTGTTTCTTATGACGAATTGAATGATTTGTACGCCAATATGACAAGCATACGCAATGACCTTAGTGAATTATTACTCCCGGAACTTAACGAGGATAATTATTCAATGTCAGCCATTACTCAATTCCTTGATAACCATAATATAAAAGATGTAAACCCTGAAGATATTTATGACAAAATTCGGGAAATATACAATACCGGCACTCCAATGGCTGGTGCGCAGCGTCGAGCAGCGCTTTTAAATGATTTTGCTAATACACTTAAAGAAAAAGTTGCAGAACAATTCTTGCAAGAGCATTCTTTAACAGGCTATTCTGCACAAGAGCTTGTAGGCAGTATTGATAAAATCAGAGAAGAAGCTTCCAAAGGCGGCGGAATGACTGCTGCACAAATTCATCTTATGGGCCTAACAGATTTGCAAAAAGAACTCAATACAGCTGCTACAAATGATACCAAGAACGATACAGCAATTAATAATGTATACGATGATTTAGCAGCCCAAAAAGATACTTTCAAACAAACACTCTCTGATATCTTTGACAATGATATTTATGCGGAAACAACACTTGATGTATTTACCGACAGAGAAATTGACACTTTTATCGACTCGGTAATTACTGAAGTCGCAGGAAATCTTACAGATTTTGAAAATTATGACATTAATAAACTTGTTGAAGAGGTTAATGCAAAACTAAAAGAACATTTGCAAACAGACCCGCTTGCTCCGATGAATATAACAGATAACCTTTTGAATACAGCCGATTACCTGCTTTCTGACGAAGAAAAAGCTATGAAAGCGGATATGCAGGATATTGAATTTGACAAAGATCCTGAAAAAATTGACGGCAGCGGATTTGATTACAACGTAATGACTGATGCCGGTACGACTATTGCTTCTATGACAACTGATTGGGATTACATGGATATAGATACAGCTCTCAACAGTAAAAATATCTATGGTAATTATTCAACAAATACAAGCTCTGCAAAAATATACTCTAATCTTGAACAAATGAAACCGCAATTAAAGGCATACATAAAAGAACAAATGGAAGCAAACGGGTATGAGTATGACGAAGCAAATGTCGATAAATATTTGAATTATTATATCACAGAAGCCGTACGAGAAGGCATCCAGGCAAAATATCACGAATCAATGCCGGAAACATATCCTGATACAATTCTTTCGTCAGACTGCACTATTCAGGATTTAGCAGAACTTCTGGTCACAAAAGTTAAAGAAGAACTCGCAGAAGGCGAAAGTGCTTTCAGCACAAACTGGCAATCAGAAGATACAGATCCGCTCTTATTAGCAACTTCTGATTACTTTCTGACCGGTGAAGAAAGAATTCAAAAAGCTCTGATGAATAATAAAAAATCAGGTTTGTAAAAATCTTTAGAGGGTGACTAAAAAGTCACCCTCTTTTATAAACACTTCAAAATTGATTAATTGATATAACAGTGTTATAATGAGTGCATGAGTTCGGAAGCTGAAGATAAAAATTTAAAAATGGTAGGGCTGGAACTCATGTTCCTTACCCCGGAAAAATACAGCCACGAAGACGGTATTACTGCCGTTGAGCTTGCTAAGCTTGTAAATCTGCCGCTGGACGAAGTTAAAAAGAAACTACAGATATTAAAGGACAAAAATATAGTTAGAGTAAAAGGCATTAATCCTAAGTACTGGCTCTTTGACGAATATAATTTTCAAAGATTGGATGACGATGATGATATTTTTCATCTGCTCTGCAACTTTGAGGACGTTGATTTTGACAGATATTTTACATACTGATGTAGTTATATTATGAAAGACAGAGCTGAATTATATCAAGAAATTAAAAAATTTTTTAAACAAGAAGCAGAACCACTACTAAAAAAATATGAAAAAGAAAGAAAAGAAGATATGCTGCCGGTTCTTCTTCAACGTACCTGTATAATAACAGCTCTGCTTGGTTTTTTAGGCGGTTTTATTTTCCGATACCTTATAATACTATCCATTATATCAGGTATTATACTAATATCATATTTTGCCTTTTCTAAAAACAAAAAAATAAAAAAAGTTACAGTTGCAGGGAAAACAACTTATTATTTAGATATTGAAGATGACTATGAAATGATAATAAAGCGCGAGTTGATGCCAAAATTTCTCCAGATATTTGAAAGTAATTTAAAATGGCATAAATATAATGACACGGCTGGAAGCCCGCAAAACTACAAACTGCAACTAGATAAACTTGAGATATTTGCACAATCCTGCATTAAAACTTTTGACGATATAATTTACGGACATGAACTTGATGTGCCGACAGATATAATTGAAACAAAATTGGGAGTTGGACTAAATAATATCAGCACTGTAGCGACAGGTGTATTTGCTGTGCAGTTTATTCCATTTGTAGTAATAGGAGTAGTAATTGGTCTTTTCCTTCTTGCTACAGTTTTTCCCTGGATACTGCCATTTTTAGTTCTAGGAACCCTACTGGCACCTATCATTGTACCGATTGTCCTTATCAGCCGTGCAAAAAAAGCTGTAGAGAATTCCAGAAGCGTAATTCTGCGTTTCAAAATACCAAAACGCATCAAGGCGCACACAGTGATTTTTGAAAAGCAATATGCATTTAAGCCTAAAAACAAGATTAAACCTTTTCAAAAAATAGTACTTGAGGACATTGAGTTTGAAAAGAGATTTGATACATATTCAACAAATCAAGTTGAAGCACGTTATCTTCTTACAACATTATTTATGAAAAGGTTTGAAAACCTAAAAACATCTTTTAAAGCAAAAAACATCAGAGCAGAGTTTACAGGCGAAGAACTAATAGTACTTATACAAGTAGACAAAGACATGTTCCAGATGGGAAGTATCACAAAGGAAACCACGTTTTCAACATTCATTGATATGGCAAACGAAATATGTTCTGTTCTTGCAATTTCCAAGCAGTTGAACCTTGATTCTAAAACCGGTTTATAATTATTATTTCAGTTTTGAATACACTTCAATAAAGTATTCTATGCTTCTGTCGTGTTTTAATTCTGCGCTCTTGGGAAAGAAGCAGCCCGGAATCTGTCCGGCTTCTCTATGATGTCTTACGCATTCGCAGCAAATTCCCCTGTTGCCGCATTTTGTTGCAGAGCAAGTACATTCCAATAAATTCTCTTCTCTTTTACACTCCATCCTTAATCTCCTCTTTATCCAAATGCCCTTTCGAAAACTCACACCCGCAGTAATTCTGGCGATATATACCCAATTTCTTTGAAAGAGTATTCGTTTTTAAGAATCCGTCTTTTTTCTTAAAATCTATTGCAATATACTCCAAATCACCTGCTACAGATTTTGCAATCTCTGTAATTTTAGAAAAGTTCTTATGCGGACTAATTACAAGCGAAGTTGTAAAATACCCTATACCCAGCTCTTTAGCTTTTTGGGCTGCTTGTTTTAATCTCAGTTTTATACACTCATCACAGCGTCTGCCCCGTTCCGGCTCATTTTCAAGTCCGTTAGCAACTCGCAAAAAATCTTCATGCCGGTACTCTTCTATAATTAAATCAACCCAGTGATACATACACACAATTTTTTGAGCTTCTAAACGTCTTTCAAATTCTTCTTTTGTATCAAGATTTGGATTACAAAAATATACAACAGGTTCATATCCCATCTCCTTAAGTAAAGAAATGGGATATCCTGAACAAATTCCGCAGCATGCATGTATTAATATTTTGTTATTTTTTTGCACCATGCTTAACCAAAATTTCCTTTAGCTCATAATAAGGTTTGACACCGACAATTTTTTCACCATTTACAAACATTGTTGGTGTAGCATCAAGGCCGAGGTCTTGAGCTGTTTTCAACTCGGTTTCTATTTCATCCATTGTCTTTTGAGAATTCATGTCCTGCTGTAACTTTTCAGCATTTAAGCCTAGTTCGGAAGCAATTTTCCATACGTCCGCCTCATTATATGGCTGATTTTCATATAGCATAGAACTCATTCCCCAGTAATTTTCCTGATTTCTTGCTGCTATTGCGGCTTTTGACATAAAGCATGCTCCCGGGTGCATATTCACGCTTATATATGGGTTGCATTCTTTATCAAACGGGAAGTTGTGGTGTACAACTTTTACATTTGAAAACTCGCTCACTGCCTGATGCAGCATTATATTATGAATATAACATAGAGGGCACACAAAGTCGGAATAAAGTTCTACAACAACAGAAGCATTCTCTGGTCCGAGCTGGTTACCGTTAACTCTGTATGGATTATAAGTCATTTTACGATACTTCATGATTGATTTGCTTCTCTTGATATGAGGAACAAAATTATATGTCAGTCCGCTGTAGCACAAGAATGAAGCGGCTAAAATCACAAGTACAATAAAGGTTTTTGTATATTTTTTTGCACCATCAATAAAGTCCCTGAAAGTATCTATGATAGAATTTCTAGAAAATGCGACCAGTGCAATAATTAAATCAATAAAATATGTTATCACGCATAAAATACACAGCTTATGTATTTTAAAGATACTCAGACCGGCCAGTACCATTGATACTGTAAATGCGATAGTACCAAGAACTGCTATATAAGACATTGGATTTTTAAAGACTTCTAGAAATTTTAAAAATCTAATTCCTTTTAATTTATCAACAATAGTTAAGAAAAGTATTGTTATATAAAAGAATATCCCCCAATAAGCAAGGGGTATTCCCCAGAACTGTGATACTGTTGATCTTGCGGCTCCGTCACAATCAACAAACTCACTTATAGAACAAAAGCTTGATAATGCATATTTTTCATAATTAGCAACATAATAGATGCATGCAAGTTTTATCGATAACGCAAGTCCGATGAGTGCAAGAATCTGTACTGTTAATTTCTTTTTATCTATATTCATACAATTATGCTCCCGTCTAATCTACACTACTAATTCTAATATATAATAATCTTTTTTCAATAATATAAATGCCAAGCAGGCGTACTCACATAGTATTAGCCCGGCTATCCTATTTAAAGCTTATCTAAAATAATTGTTAAGATTCATTACAAAATCATACATTCTAATGATTTTATTTAAAAAATATACTGCTAATATATAACTATACTCCTTAAAAAACGACGATACACATATCCCTAATCAACAGCTATGCACGATAAAAAGTTCATAGCTTTTTTTTTGCGTGAACGAACGCAGTGACGCAGAATTATAATAACTGCAATGCTATAGCTGGTGTTTGGTTTGCCGTAGCCATAAGCGTCATAGCAGCTTGCTGCAAAATTTGGTTTCTAATATAAGCACTGCTTTCTTCTGCAATATCTGCATCGAGAATGGTTGACCGGGTTGATACTAAATTATCATACGCAACTCCAATCTGTTCTAACGCACTTTCAAGCCGGTTTTCTATTGCACCGATTTTGGTCTGTTCGTTTTCAATTATGCTCAAAAAATTATCTATTACAGCTAAAGAATTCGGAGAATTGAGCCCTGAATTTAAAATATCATACAGGCCTAAATTTTCCATGTGCATTGTATAGTTCAATATTGAAGAATCTGTAGAATTTATACCAACTTGAAAATCCCAGTTTGCAAAAGCAAATGTATCAACAACATCGCACTCTTTGAAATTACCAAGTCCACATACAGGCAAACCAGCAACCTTGCTTGAATCATAATAAGAATTTGTCAAAGATATATTAGAAGACAGACTTCCAACAAATATCCCTGTATTATTAGTTCCTTGCACACTTCCGGCAACATAGTTGTTGGACATATTGTGTCCCCAACGCTCTGTTCCGATAATTCCGCCAACATTGTACGTTCCGCTTATTGTTCCACTAAAATAACAATCAGTAGCAGAACCCCATTCCCCGATGATACCGCCGATAGAGCCATCGTCGCTTACAATCCTGCCAGAAAAAGCACTATTTGTTACATAGCCGCCACGTCCGCAAATACCGCCAGCAGCACCAGCCCTGGTTATTGTCGCATTTGAAAGGCAATATTCTGCATATCCTTGTCCAACAATACCTCCAGCAAATTGCCGAACATCAATATCTAAATCTGTATAACAATAAGAAATACCTCCTTCTTCGCATGAGCTTGCTATACCGCCATAGTATGCACCGTTTGAGCTATCCACCATTGTTCCACCCTCTACGCTGCAATTTGTAACAATTCCGCCAGAAGCTATGGATGAGCAGATAGCACCGCTACTCCAAGAGGCTCGCATATATATATCTGCTAATCTGAGATTTTTCACCTCTGAACCACTTGCAATTTTACCAAATAATCCTTTACCACCGTCTCCACTATTAATATACAGATTAGAAATCGTATGTCCGTTTCCATCAAAACTTACTTGGAATGGATTATCTCCTGAACCAATCGGTGTCCAACCTTCACCTGAAGAATATATACTCAAATCAATATCAGCTGCCAGAACAAATTCTCCCCCTGTAACCTTCCCTGCATTTACCATTTCTGCCAATTTTGCCAATTCCCCGACACTCGAAATTTTATACGCACCGTTTGAGATTACCGTATTTGAATCCACTGACGATAACGCTGTCATAGAAGATGTATCACGAACTTTGACTTCCTTCAAAAAGCCCTGTGAATTTAGTTTTAAGTCCATTGCATCATTGTGAAAGTTTACTTCATCACCCCAAAGCGCAATGTTATTATACTTACAGTTACTTTTTTCCCGATAAATTTCACGGATTAATTGTTCAGCTTCTTTATTCAAAGCTGCTATTGAACTTGATGCACTAGTTCCATTTGCCGCTAACACAGCAAGATTCATTAACCTTAAGCCTAGATTTGACATAGTCGACAAACTCTTAGAAGCGGTTTGAACAAGCTCTAAGCCCATCATTGCATTATCTTCAGCTACCTGATATGCACTAATCTTACTTGATAACTTTGTATTAATTGAATAATTTGCAGCATTATCTTTCGCATGATTTATCTTAAAACCAGTTGTCATACGTTCGATTGCTGTATTTAATCCGTTGGTTGATGCCTTTAAGCTGGATTGCACTATTAAGCTTGATAGATTGGTGTTAATTTTCATGTTAACACCTCGCTTAAAAGCCCTAATAAACTAGAGTACTTTACCCCCCCCCCCTACAGCCGTAAGGGTTTCAGGGATTTTGATTAAGCGTTTTTTTACTAAGCTTCTCATTTTCGACAACATATCCTTATATATATTATATTCCACATTTAAATAATTTATAACACCGGTTTTCTAGTTTGTAACATATTTGTAACAATTCGTATATACAAGTCAATTTTCAAGCTTCAGTTGTTTTATACTGACAGGAAGAAGTGTTATGAATATACAGCCGATAAATAATAGCATAACAATGCAGGGAAAACCTCTAAAATCCCTAAAAGACAGAGTCATGCAGAAAGCAATTGACGCTGTACCTGAGCATACCGTTAAAGAATCTGCTAAAAAACTCGAAAAATGGGAGCATATTGACAGTGTTGTATCACGTCCGGCAGAAAATAGAGGTATCATGGGGGCAACAGCACTTCTCACACAGCCTGCAATAGATGCCAGCAACCATAAAGTTGACAAAGAAACAAGAAGGGTATCTGTTAATAGAACTATCGCAAAAATTCTTGCCGGAACAGGAGTTGGTATGCTTGTTGTAAGGGGACCTATATACAAAGGTATTCTAAGCATGACAAATATTAAAGGTAATTCAAAGTTCAGCAAAGCTCTATTGCCTAAAAAATATCTTAAAGAACTCAATGACAATCCCAAATTTCTTAAAAATTATAGAAGTGCGCTTGCTATGGCTATAGCACTTCTTGCAATGTGCGTTACAAACTTTGTCCTTGATGCACCTTTGACCGCAATTTTAACGAATTACCTTAATGAAAAAACGGAGGAAAAGAAACATGAATAATGGCATCCTCCAAAAAGGCCTTGAATGGGTTTATCAAAACTTTAAGAAAAATACTGCGACTATGCTTGTTGTTACAGGTACTATTGGCTGGGGGCTGTCTTCTCTCGCCCAGATTGGTGCTGTATTATTTAACCCGAAAATATCACCTGAGCAAAAAAGTTTCCTTGTTCCACAGGAATTTGCTGATGCTGTTGTAAATATAAGTGCGTTTTTCTTAATCACTCAGGCAACAAAAAAAGTAATTTCTAAACTTGCTTCTACAGGGAAAATAGCACCGGCTAAAGTTAGAGCATTTCTTAATAAAAATAAAGATTTATATGGCGACAAAGTTGGTAAGCTTTCATTAGATCTTGATGAAGTTTTAAAAAATGAGCCAAAATTTCCAAAAGAATCATATTATTCATACAAAAATTATGTAACAACAATGGGAACAATTGGAGCAAGTATTGTTTCTTCCAATATTGTTACTCCTATTGTAAGAAATTCAATGGCGTCTGATATGCAGAAGAAATACCTTAACAACCGTACACAAACTTCAAATGGCATGAGAGTTTAAAAATTTGTGCTAAAATAGCATTATGGAAAAGTTTGATTACGGAATAATAGGCGGCGGTCCTGCTGGTTATACAGCAGGCATCAACCTTGCAAAACAAGGATACTCCGTTGTTTTATTTGAAAAAAATAAGCTTGGTGGAACATGTTTGAATAAAGGGTGTATACCAACTAAGTCTATTTTGCACTCTGCTGAAATATATACAAACTTAAAATTCATTAGCGAACTTACAAACGACGGAAACTTTCCACAGCATTTTGTCCTTGACTATTCAAAGGTAATAGAAAAGAAAGATAAGATTGTTGAGAAAGTAAGAAAATCTCTTGAGCTTGCAGTAAAAAATTCCGGGGTAAAAACAGTATACGAAGAAGCCTGCATAAAAGATAAAAATACAATTACTGCTGCAGAAACTGACTATGAAGTAAAAAATATAATTGTTGCAGCAGGGTCTAAACCGCGTGAAATAAAAGGACTTGAATTTGACGGCCAGTTTATACTCAATTCTGATGATGTTTTAAACTTAAAAGAACTTCCAAAATCGGTGCTTATAGTAGGTTCAGGTGCTATCGGAACAGAATGGGCAAGAATTTACAATAGTTTCGGCTCTGAAGTAACTGTAGTAGAAATGGCCGAACATCTTATACCGCCTGCTGATATTGAAGTTTCAAAAAGAGTTGAAAGAATTTATAAACAAAAAGGGATAAAATTTTACTTGAATGACAGCATCGAAAAGCTTGAGGATAAAACTGTTTATCTGAAAAGCGGAGTTATTTTAACTCCAGAAATTATCCTTGTTGCAGCAGGAAGAACGCCTGTAATGTGTCCAAACTGTGACAATGCAAAAGTTCTCGGAGATTCTTGCGGAGAAATTCAGCTGGCACATTATGCTATCCATCAAGCAAAAGAGTATACATTAAATATACCGTTTGAGAAAAATCTTACTCCTTCAGTTATCTATGGACAGCCGGAAATAGCCTGGGTAGGACTAAGAGAACAGGATGTGGATGAAAGCTATTCTATATCAAAGCTTCCGATTACAGCCCTGGGAAAATCATGGTGTGATGATGCTACAGACGGCTTTATCAAAATTATCACAAAAAATAATCTTATTTACGGAGCACATATTATCTCCAAAGAAGCCTCATCACTTATACACATTCTCTTAACGGCTATTCAGAATAAGATTACACTTTCTGAAATAAAAGAAATGTGTTTTGCTCATCCAACTTATGCAGAAGGAATTTTTGAGCTTATTTAAATTTTAATCAATTTTGTAAACTTTTGTAACAATATATAAGGTATTGCGCAATTCGCGAATTAAAATATACTTTATATATATGTAAGCATTAAATAAACACGAAACACATAACACAAACCTTTCATACAACC
>ENA-UESU01002782-UESU01002782.1-human-gut-metagenome-genome-assembly--contig:-NODE-2782-length-10836-cov-6.194628_pt1 | contig 10836 bp, 8 predicted proteins | sample MGYA00243007_ERZ508008 | MGnify/ENA primary metagenome ERZ508008 (study PRJEB26167, sample SAMN06115399) | human gut metagenome | host: Homo sapiens | place: China:Henan | collected 2016-06-23 | study...
AGTCATTAATCTTATTCCCATTAACATCTATATTTTCTGTAAGTCCCAACGTAAATTCCAGATTAGTTACACTCACCTTGTATATGATTGTAACTGTCTGCATATCTTTAAGGATACATACCATATCATTTGTCAACTCTGGTATTCTCTTTAAGCAAGGCAGCTTCTTTCTTGCATTTGCATAAGGATGTCTTGCATCAAAATAGAACTGGCTATTTGTAAGTTTTGCCTTCTTTGCATTTTTATAGAAGTCCTTTGCCGAAAGTTTTGTCTCGACTCCTGTTAAGTGAAGAAAATGATCTACTGGAAAAGAAACTTCAAAAAAATCTTCCCCATATACATATAGAAATGCTTTACCGGCCAAACTCTGACTATATATTGCAGCTGAATCTATAATGTCCTGTCTAATTGCATTTTTCTTATCTGCTTTTGTCGCCATTTACCCCTCATATGTAAAGAGGAGTGTGATACTTAACCACACTCCTCTAAAAATTTCTTTTGAAAAAGAGTTTTCTGCTGGTTGTCAGCCTCGGTACCCAATTAAAATACCCATAACGACGTGGAAATCATTAAGTCCCCCACGTGGACTACAGCTGTAATGCTTTACATCGCTATCTCAACCTTTTTGCCGCAAAAAGCTATTCCATTACATTTCCATCCAAAGTATTTTTAAGCCAGAACAAGATTTCTGAATTGTAGACTCTTCTGATTTCTTTGTTTGGAAGCGCTAATTCCATAAATGTGCCTATTTCAGTTTCTATTGCTTCCTTTACCGGCTTCAAATATCCCGCCATAAGCAAAAAGCTAAATATGCTGTCTGCGCCATCCGTTATTCTTGGGTAAATGACATCCATATTCAATGAAGTCTGCACATGTTTTCCCTGCATCAGTAAGATCAGGTCATCCGCAATTTCCGGTGTCAATGTTCTCATGATCTCACGAATGATCTCATTATCACTGGTGTTCGTCCAAAAAGGTCTCGGTTTACACTCATTATTAAAATAATTTGCTACTGACCACGGATTATATATTTCACGATTTCCAAACAAATATCCGTCATACCACTCCCGCAATTCATTCAATTTATCCTCGCGTCCATAGTAAGCAGCCATAGCTGTTACTTCGTCTGATGTAAACCCAAAATACTCACTGTATTTTTCATCCAAAACAGAATTTACAACCAGATTATTCAATCCACTGAACAGATTCTCTTTTGAAACACGCAGTATGCCTGTAAGAACTCCAAATGCCAGTGCCGGATTATCCTTCAATCCGCCCGACATAAAATTTCTCATAAAAGTGATCACTTCATTATAAAACCCTTTTGAGTGTCCCTGCTGGATAGGTGTATCATATTCATCAATCAAAACCACAATCTTTTTGTTGTGATATTTTTCCAGCATTCGGCTTAAATTAAGCAACGCCCTTGTGTATTCAACATTGCTCAAAGTTCCTTTCTGCATCCTGTCGAGATAATCCTTCTCAACTACATCTAATCCATCCCATGAGAGAATGTCAGCATGGCGCATATATTCATCCCGTATCACAAGTCTTATAGCTTCCAGAGAATCTTTCCAGTTATCGAATTTTACATCTTTGAACGTGATATATATAACCGGATATGCTCCCTGCTGTTTTCGATAAAACTCACCGCAATCCCATATCTTTTTATCCCGAAAATATACAGAATTGTCCTCATCCGTTTTTTCAAAAAAGACCTTCAGCATATCAACTGCCAATGTTTTTCCAAATCTTCTTGGTCTGGTAAACAATGTGACAGCTGCATGATCATCTATTAAATCCCTGATCAAAAGAGTTTTATCTACATAATAGCTGTTTTTTACCGTATCAATGTATGATGTGCTTCCAACGGCACAGGGAAGTGAAACATTCTTTTTTCCAGTCATATTGTACCTCCGATCATCCGTAATCTGATATTTTCATTATACGCAAAAAGCTGTAAAACTCAATGCGAATTTTACAGCTTATAAATAAATGTGTGCTGATTACAGAAATAAAAGTGTGCAGGATTTTTGAATTACATTATGTAAGGATATGCGAAGCAACCGTTCTTCCATTACTCCGCATATCTCAAAAAAACTAATTGATGTAGTTAGCTGCTGCTCCCATATAAGCGATTGCTTCATCAGCTGTCAGATACTGACCTTCCATAACAAGGGAAAAATCTGAATTTGCAATTGCAACGGAACCGTCATCTGCTTCTACAAATACTGCTGAGAAATCATCACCTGTATAAACATCTGTTGTGCTGATCTCAGTCCAGTCAATGTTATCTTCATCTGTAACATTTGTTACATTAGAATCATCATATGCTCCACAAAGGACATCTCCCTGTCCATCCTGTGGAACGATCATTAATGAAACATAGCTATATCCATCCGGATCTCTAAAGAGTGTGATCACATACTCTGTATTATCATCATCCACTGCATATAATGCTGCATCAACAAGATCTGCTGTTACATCAAGAAGGGAAAATCCTTCTTCCTCTGTTGTGTCTGCTGCTTCTGCTGCATCTTCCACATCCACTGCATCCTCTTCTGTATCTGCTGCATCATCAGCTGCTGTGTCTGTTGTAGTTGTCTGCTGATCATTGTCAGCTGGTGCTGCTGCATCTGATGAACCACCACATGCTGTAATATTAAGAGCCATTGCTCCAACAAGTAATGCTGTTAATAACTTTTTCTTCATTTGAATCTCCTCTTTCTACTATTCATATTTTTGATAAAAATAGAATTTTTTTGTAAATTTCCTGCCCACTTTTATCTCTGTAATCAGCTTATTTTTCATTTTAAAAAATTATTTGTGCAATGCCTTATCTTGCATGGTTTCTTTTTCTTTTCGCAAAAATTCCTGCAAGTCCTGCGCATGAAACCATCAGAAGTGCTGTACAAAGTGCCATGCTGAAATCTTCGCCTGTCTTTGGAGATTTTGCACTCTGGTCAGCGTTTTCAGCTACCGTAAAGTTTGTTGCCGCTGTTCCATCTGTCCAGACAAGTTCAAAAGAATGATTTCCTGCTGACAGACTCTTAAGGTATTCCGGTTTGAAGGTAATAATGGTAGATCCTTCTGTGACCGTATAGTTGACCGGATCAACCGTTACTCCGTCCACCTTGACCTCGCGGAATTTTGAAACCTCACCGCTTCCTCGGATTGCAAGGCTTCCATCTGTATTCTGTGTCCATGAACTGCCTGCTCCATCCAAAATATCATACGTTACCTGTGCCGGTGCCGAAGCTGCCGGTGCTGTTGTGGTTGATGTAGCTGGTGTTGATGTAGCCGGTGCCGGATCCGGTGTCGGGGTTGTTGCTTCCGGTGTCGGATTTGGAGCCGGCGTTGGGGTTGGGGTTGGAGTCGGCGCTGGATTTGAGCCCGCATTGATTTCGCCGTATGGTGCGTTACAAATGCTGCAAATGGCTCTGTCTTTATCGGTAGCTGTACCGCCGGAACATTTTTCCGTCTGCTTGTGACTGCTGTTCGATGCGCAGATACGGGTATGCGTTCCGTCGCCGTTGGAAGTCCATGCTCCCCAGTTATGTTCATGATTCAATGCCGGTACAATCTCATAACCACACTCTGTGCAAATCTGTGCAGCATCCTCTGTGGCAGCCGGTCCCGGTATATGAGCTATAACGGTATCCGTTGCAGTACAACCCGCGGTCTTGCATACATGTGCATGACCGTCTGCACCCTTATATCCCCATGAAGAAACATCGAAATCATGTGATGCGAAATCACCATATTCTCCACCACAGGTCGTGCAGACTGCCTTGCTCTGACAGGTAGCTGTACCGCCGGAGCAGTCCGCTCTTTCCGTGTGGCTGGCATCTGACGAGCAGATACGGGTATGCGTTCCGTCGCCGTTGGAAGTCCATGCTCCCCAATCGTGGGTGTGTGTCGTCCATTTTATTGTATTATTTGCTGCGTCAAAGTCAGCTACAAAATTTGCGTTATCGCAGTAGAAAATGTTTTTTGCATCAAATGAAGATACGCTTGGATCAACAGTTGCCAAAGTCTGATCTTGCGTAGAAGTATCTTTCATATAAACATAAATTTTTGCGTCACTGTTTAATGTATCAGTGATTTTAGTCTTATTCATATAACTAACAAGATTGTTACTTTCACCAGTTGTCAACTTATTTCCTTCGATTACCGGTGAGCCGGAAAGTTCCAGACTGCCCCTGCAATATACACCGCCACCATTAGCTTTATTATAATCATAATTATAGGGATAGGCGGTGTTGCCTGTGATGCTTCCTCCTTTCATGCAAAATGTACCGGTTGTGTGCACCCATACTCCGCCGCCACCGTGCGACTGCATCGTTGCACTTGTCACCTTATTGCCGCTAATCGTACCATCGAACATATTAAATGTCCCCTTATACACAGATACACCGCCACCGAAATATTGTGCAGTATTGCCGGTAATACTGCCACCATACATATTAAAAGTGTCCAGACTAGAAACTGCTCCACCCATGCTTGAAACTTCGTTTCCACTAATCTCGCCACCATGCATATTAAAAGTGCCTTTATCAACCTCCACGCCTGCGCCGTTTGCTTGATACTTGCTTGCACATTTATTATTACAAATCTTACTACCATACATATTAAAAGTGCCGTTAGAAACCAACACGCCTCTTCCCCATTCCACATCCGAATGAGAAATAGAACTGCTGCCTTTACAATCCGTCAGAGTCAGTGTACCGCCTTTATCAACTTCAAAAACATTTCCTGCACTCTTCATATTAATATTGTGACCATTTAGGCAAATTTTAACATCACCTTTTACAATGATACTATAGCTTGGTTCAAAGCTATCTGATAAATAATAGCAGCCCGCCGGTAACTCTAAATTATTATCAGTGCTTTGTATAGTTGTTTCACCTATTTTCAGTGTGTCCTCTGAACCTGTCAGTTTCGCAAATTCCAAGTTAGTGTGGGAGCTGTCGTCAGTACAGCTACTACCACAGACCGGATGGCTATGTTCATTTGCCGCCTGCACCTGCAATGTACCGTGCGGTACTGCCGGAACAACACCTGCTACCATTCCGAATACCAGTAAACCGGAAAGTATTTTTGCAATTCCTTTGCTCATTCTCTTTTTTCTTATCATGTGTATTCTCCTCCTGCATTTGTTTGTTTTTTCACAATATGTCACTTTACCATTTTTTTCATTTTATCACAGCGTTCATCCAAAACCCGGATTTCGGCGTGAGTTGTAATTATATGGCGTGAATTGTAAGATGCAGGCTTGCTTTGGTTTTCCGAATTTTTTATAATGGATGTATCATAACTGTGAAACAAGGAGGACTGCCACATGCTGCTTCAGATTTTAACTTATACACACCACTTAACGACAATGCTGTTTGGCATTTTTCTGTCCGCCTTTTTTCTCGGGGTAAAACAGAATAAGAAAAATGTCTGCATTCTTCTTGGCGGTGGAGCAGTATCCGGACTTTTCTTTCTGATCTGTAATACGGTATTCGGTTCGTTGTTCACGGAAGCCGTCTATCCGATTTTCGTGCATCTGCCGCTTTTTCTGCTGCTGGTGTTTTATTACCGTTTCCGCTGGCTGCCTTCCATAATCTCTATCATGACCGCCTATCTGTGCTGCCAGTTCAGCAACTGGGCAGGTATTTTTGCCTTATCCCTGAGCGGATTGGAATGGGTTTATTATCTGGTAAGGATTATCGTGACTGTTGCCGTTTTCGCTTTCTTAAGCCGGTATCTGTGCCAGACTACCGCACTGCTTTTTGCAAAATCTGACCGGGAACTGTATATCCTCGGGGCAATGCCATTTGTCTATTATGTGTTTGATTACTCTACCACAAAGTTCTCCATGCTTCTCTACTCCGGAAATAAGGTGGTCGTGGAATTTCTCGCATTTGCCATGTGTATTTCCTATGTCATTTTCCTGTTCGTCTATTTTCAGGAATATGAGTTGAAAAACAGCGCTGAACAATATGGTCAGCTTACCAATATGCAGTTGAACTCCCTGCACTCGGAGATCGAGCAGGTCCGCAGCAGCGAACACCGCATGAAGATCCTGCGGCACGACATGCGCCATCATCTTGCCGCCATCCAGACTTTTATCTCCCAGCAGGAACCGGAGCGCGCGCTTGATTATATTCAGGAGATCAATAAGCAATATGACGACACTGTCATCCACTCTTTCTGCAGAAATGAGCTGCTGAATTCGGTTCTTTCCATTTACCAGACACGGTTTGCGGAAAATCAGATCGTTTTTGACGTACAGATCCAGACTTCGCAGACACTCTGCTGCTCTGAGATGACTTTCTGTGCGATTCTTTCCAATCTTCTGGAAAATGCCATGCATGCGGTCACGAAGCTCCCTGAGGAAAAACGTATCGTGCATCTGAGCATTTTTGAAAAGGGAAACCACCTTCTGATCCTGCAGAAGAATCCGGCTTCAGAGACACCTGTTTTTTCAAACGGCATCCCGGTTACAACGGCAAAGAATCACGGTATCGGTGTCCAAAGCGTCATTTATTATGTAGAGAAGGAACACGGACAGTACCAGTTTTACATGGAAGGTGAGGACTTTGTAGTCCGCATTATTCTTTAAGCGAGGAAATTTATTATGGTAAAGATTGCGATTTGTGATGATGAAACTGAATTTTTAGATATACTTTCGGAAAGTCTTTCTTCCTGGTGCCGGGCGCATCAGCTGACACTGCAGCTCTACCGGTTCACAAACGGTGACGAACTGATCTCCGCACACAGGGCTTATGGTATGGATCTGATCCTGCTTGATATGATCATGCCCCTTTTGAGCGGCATGGATACCGCACGCGAACTGCGCCAGCATGACCCGCACGTTCCGATCATTTTTCTGACTTCCTCACCGGAATTTGCGCTGGAATCTTATGAAGTCCGCACTTTCTGGTATCTGTTGAAACCTCTTGACGAAGTGCGTTTCCATGCGGTCCTTGACAGCTGGTACGAAGTCCACAAGGCTTCCATGGCTCATTTCGCGGCAAGAACAGATTCCGGCTACCAGTCGATTTATTTTCAGGATGTCGAATATCTGGAAGCGCAAAATAAGAATGTGTTAGTCACATTGAAAGACGGCTCGGTGATCTCCATAAAAGAACCCTTTCACCAGTGTGAAACAATTTTCACAGTGGAAAAAGGGTTTTATAAATGCCACCGCAGCTATATTGCAGCGTTAAGCTGCGTGGAAAAGTTCGGTAAAACCTCTCTCTTCACAAAATCCGGCGCACAGATTCCGATTTCAAGAGATAATTACGCTAATTTTAAGGATGTTTATTTTTCCTATATGTTTCCGCAGGAATGATCCGGCTATTGGATCCCAAAGGACGCCAGTTTCATGTCCTCGTTGAACGCCAGTGTGTAATGCACCTCGATGTTTTCATATTCTGCAGTCACGTAAACGGCTGCGATATGCGCACCTCTCTGTATGATCTCCGCATCCTGCATTGTTTCAATGGAAACAAAATCTCCCCAGTCTTCCGAGATCCGTGCCTTCCCCTCGTCCATGCGCTCTTTGTTCATGATCTCCTGCATGTCCGGGACAACAAGGCTTTGCAGGCTGTCAAAATCCTCTGCATTTAAAAGCCCTATGATTTTTTCCGCCTGTGCCTTCACTTCCTCTTCGCTGAACACTTCACTCTCTGCCAGCGCTTTGTTCTGCGGCTGCATCCAGTAAGTTGCAACGGAAGCTGCCACAAGGATCACTGCGACAATGATGATGTTGCGGATGCGCTTTTTCTTCTGCTCCGGTGTCAGCGCTTTTTTTGTTTTTATCTTACTCATTTTTCTCTCTGCACTTTCTTTTTTCTGCATATTAGTCCCTGATCGCATCCAACGCATTCGAAATATCTGCGATCAGATCTTCCTTATCCTCTAAACCAAGACTGATGCGGATCAGCTCTGCCGGAACACCTGCCTCTTTCAGCTGTTCATCTGTCATCTGTCTGTGCGTGGAGGTTGCCGGATTCAGACAGCAGGTTCTTGCATCTGCCACATGTGTCTCGATCGCTCCAAGCTTTAAGTTCTGCATAAAAGCAGACGCAGCCTCCCTGCCGCCCTTTAATCCGAATGAAACGACACCGCATCCGCCGTGTGGCAGGTATTTTCTGGCACGTTCATAGTATTTGCTGGAAGGCAGTCCCGGATAGTTCACATAGGCTACCTTTGGATGTTTTTCCAGAAATTCTGCAACTGCCTGTCCGTTTTCCACATGCTTAGGCATACGCACGTGCAGCGACTCCAGTCCAAGGTTTAACAGGAATGCGTTCTGTGGCGACTGGATGCATCCGAGATCACGCATCAGCTGTGTTGTACATTTTGTGATGAATGCGCCCTCATTGCCAAATTTTTCTGCATAGGTCACGCCATGGTAGCTCTCATCCGGTGTACAAAGTCCCGGATATTTGTCTGCGTGTGCCATCCAGTCGAATTTTCCGCTGTCAACAATCGCACCGCCTACTGCCGCACCATGTCCATCCATGTATTTGGTGGTGGAGTGTGTCACAATATCCGCACCCCACTCAAATGGTCTGCAGTTGACCGGAGTTGGAAATGTATTGTCTATGATAAGAGGTACGCCGTGCGCATGTGCTGTTTTTGCAAAGAGCTCAATATCTAATACTGTCAATGCTGGATTGGCGATCGTCTCGCCAAACATCAGCTTTGTGTTCGGACGGAATGCAGCGTTCAACTCCTCCTCCGATGCGTCAGGAGACACGAAGGTTGCCGTGATCCCCATTTTGGCAAGCGTAACTGCAATGAGGTTGAAGGTTCCGCCGTAGATCGAGGATGATGCCACAATATGGTCTCCACTCTCACATATGTTGAATATGGCAAAAAAGTTCGCTGCCTGTCCGCTTGAGGTCAGCATTGCGGCTGTGCCGCCTTCCATTGCAGCGATCTTGGCTGCGACATGATCATTGGTCGGATTCTGCAGCCGTGTATAGAAATATCCGGATGCCTCAAGATCAAACAGTTTTCCCATGTCCTCGCTGGTGCTGTATTTGAAAGTGGTAGACTGGATGATCGGGATCTGCCGCGGCTGTCCATTCCCCGGGGTATATCCTGCCTGTACACATTTTGTGCCTATTTTATAATCGTTCATTTTATTTTCCATGCCTTTCCGCAATCTGCCCTTCGTATCCGGCAGTCACATTATTGTCAAACTGATCTGCGCCATGATCTCTGCTGCAGATCATCAGTATTATTACTGTAGCATTATAAGCGCCGTTTTTCAAGAATTGTTTTTCCTGTCTGCCCGGAAGTAAAACACTTGCAGAAGTATGTTATTTTCGATAGTATATAAGTATCAGATGTACGGATACAGGTTGAGTCAGAACAGGTGATTGTCTGATCGATCCGGAAGATAAAAGGAGGAATCCTCATGACCGAGCAGGAGATCAAGGATATTTTACAACAACAGAACCACTTTTTTTCCAGTGGCAAAACGATCCCGGCGGAATTCCGCCTGAAACAGTTAGAAAGTCTGAAGGAGGCTATGATTCGCCATGAAGCCGACCTCGCTGCGGCATTGAAGGAGGATCTTGGAAAGAGCCGTATGGAGAGCTATATGTGTGAGACCGGGCTGACGCTGTCAGAGCTTACCTGGATGCAGAAGCATCTACGCAGCCTTATGCGCAGCAAACGTGTTTCCACCCCGGTCGCCCAGTTTGCAGCAAAGAGCTTCCGCTCCCCTTCCCCTTACGGAACCGTGCTGATCATGAGCCCATGGAATTACCCGGTGTTACTGACACTCGATCCGCTGATCGATGCCATAGCAGCCGGGAATACTGCGGTCGTAAAACCAAGCGCCTACGCCCCTTGCACGTTCGATGTCATGAAAACCATGATCGAAGAATGTTTTCCGGCACATTATGTTGCAGTGGTCGATGGCGGCCGCGCAGAAAATCAGGCATTGTTACAGCAACGTTTTGACATGATCTTTTTCACCGGCGGAAAGACTGTCGGACGGGAGGTACTCCGCCATGCGGCTGAATATTTAACCCCTGTCACGTTAGAGCTTGGCGGAAAGAGCCCATGTATCGTTGACTCCACCGCTAAGATCCGGCTTGCCGCAAAGCGTATTGTCTTCGGCAAGTATTTAAACTGCGGACAGACCTGTGTTGCGCCGGATTATATTCTCTGTGACAAACGCATCCGTGATGAGCTTATCACTGCGATCTTAGCTGAGATTGAAAAGCAGTTTGGGAAAGAACCTCTGAAAAATCCGAATTATGGAAAGATCATCAACGAAAAGCATTTTGAACGCATTCTCGGGCTGATCAATGGGGAAAAGCTTGTGTATGGGGGACAGTCAGAGCCTGAATCGCTCCGCATTGCACCTACCGTTCTCAATAATATTACGTGGGACGACGCTGTGATGGGCGAAGAGATCTTCGGTCCACTGCTTCCGATCCTCACCTTCGACACATTAGACGAAGCGCTTGATACCGTGGAGTCCCACCCTCATCCGCTTGCGCTTTATTTTTTCAGTGAGGACAAGGCTGCACAGAAGAAGGTCTTAGATACCTGCCGTTTTGGCGGCGGCTGTATCAATGACACGATCATTCATCTTGCAACGAGCGATATGCCATTCGGTGGTGTCGGTGAGAGCGGCATGGGCAGCTACCACGGCAGGGTTGGATTTGAAACCTTCAGCCATTACCGCAGTATTGTCGATAAGAAAACGTGGATGGATCTGCCGATCCGGTATCAGAAATATACCGGATTGAAAGAAACATGAAGCGCGTGGCCGCTTATCTGGGCATTCCGGAAGAGAAACTGCATATTGATATCCGG
>ENA-UESU01002788-UESU01002788.1-human-gut-metagenome-genome-assembly--contig:-NODE-2788-length-10798-cov-3.500793_pt1 | contig 10798 bp, 7 predicted proteins | sample MGYA00243007_ERZ508008 | MGnify/ENA primary metagenome ERZ508008 (study PRJEB26167, sample SAMN06115399) | human gut metagenome | host: Homo sapiens | place: China:Henan | collected 2016-06-23 | study...
CTGCGTCCGGACATTTCCGGAATGGTCATGGGAATCGTCGGGCTGGGACATGTGGGGGCGATTGTGGCCGACTGGGGGCGTCAGCTCGGCGTAAAAATTCTGGCGTGCGATCCACCCAGAAAGCGCATGCATGGAGGCTGGAACATACAGGAGCCTTTCTCCGAAGGTGAGGAACCATTTGTGACGCTTGGCGAGATCTGTTCGGAGGCGGATGTGATAACATTTCATACGCCTCACACCACCGACGGAGAGGATGCCACCCATCATATGGCCGACGACCGGTTTTTCGCTTCGCTGAGGCGACGCCCGATTATTATCAATGCAGCCCGTGGGCCGATTGTGGACACAAAGACTATTTTGCGCGCGTCTGACGCGTCGCGCATCGCCGGAATGGTGATTGACTGCTGGGAGGGGGAACCGGCCATTGACGGGCGTTTATTGGCCTGTTCTGACGTTGCCACCCCTCACATTGCAGGCTACTCGCTGGAAGGCAAGCGCCGTGCCACCGATATGGCTGTCGCGGCTGCGCTCCGCTTCTTCGGGGCAGACACTCCGGACGGTTCGCGGAATGTGGATATGGGAAATGTGGTGACAGTTACCCCCGAACTGATTCTTGGCTCCTACGATCCGATGGCGGATACTGCTGAATTGCGGCGGGAATTCACCCCTAAGCGTTTTGAACAGCTGCGCAACGGCTATAATCTCCGTCACGAGGTGGGGCACTGAGCCCGTTACCGCCGGAGCTCACTAAGTGGGGTGTTGTGTCACGTTTCGGCCGGAGCTCCGGCGGTGAACCGGACTCATATCAGGAATATTGGTAAGAAAAAACGGAATTCTGTTTTGTTGGTTTTGCCTGAATTTCACTATCTTTGCTCGTCAAGCCAAGACAGGGGGGCATGCGTTGTGCCCGGACTGGTGATCGCGGCTTGATTTGTTTGCAAGAAAAAGTGACTTGATGCTATGTTGAGACGTATCAGACAAATACTGGCCGTGGCCGGTATCCTCCTGGTGACATTGCTGTTTCTGGACTTCACCGGTACCCTTCAGACATGGTTCGGATGGATGGCCAAAATCCAGTTCCTGCCGGCATTGCTCGCGCTGAATGTGGCCGTGGTGGTGGGGCTTGTGGTGCTCACACTGCTGTTGGGCCGCGTGTATTGTTCTGTGATCTGCCCGTTGGGCGTGATGCAGGACGTGTTCGGCTGGTTCGGCAAAAAAGCCCGCAAAAACCGTTACAAGTATTCCAAAGCCATCACGTGGCTGCGTGTCACCATGCTTGTGGTGATGGTGGCGGCCTTGTTGGCCGGAGCGGCCGCCATCGTGGCGTTGCTCGCCCCCTACAGTGCTTATGGCCGCATCGCCCAGAGCTTTTTCGCTCCTGTGTGGGCGTGGTGCAACAATCTGCTTGCCACATGGGCCGAGAGCCGCGGCAGCTATGAGTTCTACACTGTGGATGTGTGGTTGCGCGGATGGGTTACGCTTGCCGTGGGCGCCTTGACGCTGATTGTGCTCGGTGTGCTGGCATGGCGTAACGGCCGCACATACTGCAACACTATCTGTCCGGTAGGCACCGTGCTCGGATTTCTTTCCCGCTTCTCGCTGTTCCGCCCGGTAATCGACATTTCGAAATGCAACGGCTGCGGACTGTGCGCCCGTAACTGCAAGGCGGCCTGTATCGACAGCAAGGCGCATTCTATCGATTATTCACGTTGCGTGGCGTGCATGGACTGCATCGACAAGTGTCATCAGCATGCCATCAGCTATACGTACCGCCATAAGAGCGTCCGAAAGGAACCGGCCGCTCCGGTGGATTCCGCACGCCGCACATTCCTGACAACGGCTGCCGTGGCCACTGCTGCCGCAGCTGTGAAGGCGCAGGAAAAGATTGTGGACGGCGGTCTGGCCGTGATTGAGGACAAGAAAGTGCCTGAACGTGCCACACGCATCGTGCCTCCGGGTGCCAAAAGTCTGCGGCATTTCAGCCAGCACTGCACGGCATGCCAGCTGTGCGTGTCGGAGTGTCCCAACGGAGTGCTCCGCCCGTCGACCGACCTCAAGACACTTATGCAGCCCGAATCGTCCTACGAGCGTGGATATTGCCGTCCGGAGTGCACCCGCTGCTCGGAGGTGTGTCCGGCCGGAGCCATTGTACGCATCACCAAGGAGGAGAAATCGTCCATACAGATCGGTCATGCAGTGTGGGTGAAGGCTAATTGTATCCCAGTGACTGACGGTGTGGAATGCGGCAACTGCGCGCGGCATTGCCCGGCGGGAGCCATAACGATGGTGCCGATGGATGCTGCGGATGCCTCGTCGCTCAAGATTCCTGCCGTGAACGTGGAGCGCTGCATCGGGTGCGGTGCGTGCGAGAATCTTTGCCCGGCACGCCCGTTCAGCGCAATCTATGTGGAGGGGAATGAACGCCACCGCATCATCTGATGCCGCAGCGGCATTTCACATATGCCGGAAATCACACACACTCATTACCATTCAGAACAATCGCTGCTTATGAAAGTAGACAATACGGATATGAACAGGCGCAGTTTCCTGAAGCTCATGGGAGCGGGGGCTGCAGCGACAACGGCTGCCCTGGCAGGATGCGACTCACGCAATAATGCCGTCACCGGCAACCGGACCTCGAACGGCGAGATTCCCACCGACAGCATGACATACCGAACCAATCCGAAAACCGGCGACAAAGTGTCGGTGCTCGGCTACGGCTGCATGCGCTGGCCGCAGCTCGACGAGAAAGAGGGCGACCCCGGGGCTCTTGACCAGGACGCCATAAACGAGCTTGTGGATTACGCCATAGCCCACGGTGTGAATTATTTCGATACGTCGCCAGCCTATTGCCGCGGCATGTCGGAACATGCCACCGGAATTGCGCTGAAGCGCCATCCGCGCGACAAGTTCTATGTGGCTACAAAGATGTCGAATTTCGCGCCGTCGACCTGGAGCCGCGAGGCTTCGATTGCCATGTACCGCAATTCGCTGCGCGAGCTGCAGGTGGACTACATCGACTACATGCTGCTGCATGCAATCGGAATGGGCGACGGTATGACGGAGTTCAATTCGCGGTATATCGACAACGGAATTCTCGATTTCCTGGTTGAGGAGCGCGAGGCCGGTCGCATACGCAATCTCGGGTTCTCGTATCACGGAGATATCAAGGTGTTCGACTATCTGCTGTCGCAGCACGACAAATACAAATGGGATTTTGTGCAGATTCAGCTCAATTATCTCGATTGGAAGCACGCCAAGGAGATAAACGAGCGCAACACCAATGCGGAATACCTGTATGGCGAACTGGCGTCGCGCGGCATCCCTGCGGTGATTATGGAGCCGCTGCTGGGCGGACGTCTGTCGAATGTGCTCGATCATGTGGTGGCGCGTCTCAAGCAGCGTGAGCCGGAGCAGAGTGTGGCTTCGTGGGCGTTCCGTTTCGCAGGCACCCATCCCGGAGTGCTCACAGTGCTCAGCGGCATGACCTACATGGAGCATCTGCACGACAATCTGCGCACATATTGCCCGTTGAAGCCTCTGACTGACGAGGAGATGGATTTCCTTTACGAGACGGCCGACATAATGATGCGCTATCCCACCATCCCCTGCAACGACTGCAAATACTGCATGCCGTGTCCCTATGGCATCGACATCCCGGCCAACCTGCTGCACTACAACAAGTGCGTGAATCAGGGGAATGTGGCGGCCTCGTCGCAAAGTCCGGACTACGCCCGGGCGCGCAAGGCGTTTCTCGTGGGATACGACCGCGCTGTGCCACGTCTGCGTCAGGCTTCCCACTGCATCGGTTGCGGCCAGTGTGCGCCCCATTGTCCCCAGCAAATCGACATTCCCGGTGAACTTCACCGCATCGACCGCTATGTGGAGGATCTGAAGCAACGCAAGGAATTCTAAAAAAACAGACATGCAGACACTCGACCGGCTTGCCGACATACTTCATTTCGGGAAGCATTCACTTGTGGTGGAGGATGCCAGAGGCACTGTGCATGTTTTCGACAGCAGGGGAGTGGCCGATCTTTACGCCCTTCTGCACTTGCAGCCCGAATTGCTGAAGGGGGCGAATGTGGCCGACAAGGTCATAGGCAAAGGTGCGGCGGCCCTGATGTGTCTGGGCGGTGTGGAGCGGGTATATACCGATGTGCTCAGTCGTCCCGCATTGGAGTTGTTCGCGGCCTCGGGAGTGGAGGATGTGGTGTACGACCATCTTGTGCCTGGCATCATCAACCGTGCCGGCACGGGGCTTTGCCCGGTGGAGACACTATGCATGCCGTGTGCCACACCGTCGGAATGCCTTCCGCTGATACGCGGATTCCTTTCGCGTCAACAGCCGGCACTCCCTGCGGAGCCGGCAATAAAATGATTATCGCTAAGATTGTGACAAGTTATAATTTATAAATCAAACAGCTAATTAAATAAAGAAAACAATATGCAGACCGCTCAGATCAGACTTTATTCCTTGGGATTCGACAATGTCCGTACCTACATCATGGCGTTCGCTTTCGTTGCCGCCAATATCGTGTTGCCTCAGTTGTGCCACATGGTGCCGCAGGGCGGTGCCACATGGCTCCCCATCTATTTCTTCACTCTGGTAGGTGCATATAAGTACGGCTGGAAAGTCGGGCTGCTCACAGCCCTTGCCTCCCCGCTGGTCAATTCGCTGTTGTTCGGCATGCCCGCGGCCGCCGCTCTGCCGGCCATCACGCTCAAATCCAGCGTGCTTGCCGTGCTTGCAGGCTTCGCTGCCGCACGCTTCCGCCATGCATCGCTTGCATTGCTGGCTGCAGTGGTTGCCGGTTACCAGATTATCGGAACTCTGGGCGAGTGGGCCATGTGCGGCTCCCTGTCCGCCGCCATGCAGAACTTCCGCATCGGTCTCCCCGGTATGCTCCTCCAGATTTTCGCCGGCTGGTTCATCCTCAACCGTATCCTCAGGCAGTAATCAACGGATGTAGTGGGGCATTTCGGGGGGAACAATCATGGAGATTTCCACCATGCCGGCAATTTTGCCGTCCTTGCGCCATGGGGTCTGATAAATAACCTTGTGAAGGCCGTTTTTCTCGATTGTGTAGGCGTTGCTTTCGCCAGTGGCAAGCATATGCCTTATCTTTGCCTGGGAAGGCTCTGAGTGGCATTCAAAAAGGTTTTTGCCTATCAGGTCGCCGTGGCTGGCGAAGAGGGTGGAGAGCCCTTTGCCGAGCTGTTCACGGGTCCGTTCCAGCCCTTGATGCAGCTTGAGGAAAATGCGGTTGCGTTCATCCTCTTCGTCCTCAAGATCGAGAGCAAGGGCGAGGCGGTACTGCAGTTCCGAACGGAAGTCCGCCACTTCTTCGTATTCCATGCGCGCGGCCCATGCGGCGAAGTCGGCGACGAAGGCATCGGCTTCGTTCTCCGGGGCTCCAAGGGCGGTCAAAAGGAAGCGGACACGCTCCCAGAGTTCGTCGCCCGTGCGTGCGTCGGGTCCGAGATCTTCCAGAGCGATGGACAGCCACACGGACAGGCGCGGTTCGGCTTCCCGGAGGGTAAGCAGCAGCGTATCGCGCCATCCGGAAGGTTCCTTCGGGGCGTCGGGCTGAGGGGCAGGTTGGGCGGCAGCCGCAGGTGCGGGAGCTTGCCCGTCCGGTTCAAGAGATTGTCCGGCAGTGAGCTGATCCATTTCCAGATCGGCCTGTTGCTGCTCTGCGGCTGCCGTTTCCGGCAGTTTTTCCACAACCTCCACAGGAGATTGTGGCGCGTCGGAAACGGAAGATTCTTCGTGAGATGCGCCGTCTTCCGTTTCCGCTGGCTGCGCGGCCAGTGCTTCCTCCGCCGGGACCTGTGGCGTTTCCGGGTTTTCGGCAGTTTTTTTCGATGACCACAGCCGTTTGATACTTGAGAAGAAACCCATGCGTCTATCCTTAAAAAAGAGGTCTGCGGATGCGAGGCGGGAGCGTTGAGCAACCGTACAATGCGACTATTTGCGTACTTGTGCCGTCCCGTCAAGCCCTGCTTTTCGGAGGGGGTAAACCACGCCGGCCTTGAGGGACGGTACAGGGATTTTGCCTTTTTGGCCCGTTTGAGAGGGGTGAGAATCACGAAGTTTAAATTTTTTTACAAAAAGGGTTGATCTCGGTTTAGAGTTATGAGAAAAGAAACGCGAACACTGGATTGTCCTGTGTTCGTCGATCAAGGAATTTTATTTAAGAAGGAAGGAATACAAATGAAGCGCATCGTGACTCTGCTTCTTGCTGCCGGCCTCGTGCTCGGCGCTGCTGCTGGTTCTCAGGCTGCTGATATCAAGGCGAAGGGCAACTGGACGTTTTCTTGGCAGGTGGGTGACCAGACTTTTGCCAAGCATTCCGGCAAGGATAACTTCACCGCGAAACAGCGTCTGCGTACCCAGATCGACGTCATCGCTTCCGAATCCCTGAAGGGTGTTTTGTTCCTCGAAATGGGCGACCAGAACTGGGGTAAGTCCAATGACGGCGCTTCCCTCGGTACCGACGGCAAGATCGTCAAGGTCCGTTACAGCTACGTTGACTGGGTGATCCCCCAGACCGACGCCAAGGTCCGTATGGGTCTTCAGAACTTCAGCCTGCCCGGTTTTATCTCCAACAGCCCCATCCTCGGCGGCGGTTCCGCTGACGGTGCTGGTATCACCATCTCCGGTCAGTTCACCGAAAACGTGGGCGCCAGCCTCTTCTGGCTCCGTGCTGAGAACGACAATGCGGGTTCCAACAGCGTTAAGCAGTACAGCGACGCTATGGATTTTGTTGGCCTGACCGTGCCCATGACCTTCGACGGCGTGAAGGTGACCCCGTGGGGCATGTATGGCGCTATTGGCCGTGACAGCCTTAATAATGCTGGCAACGGTTCTGGGCAGAACGGTGCCACGATGGCTGAGCGTCTGATGCCTGTGGGTGCTACTGGTGCCGGTTATAACACGGTTGATCGCCATGGCAACGCCTGGTGGGTTGGCGTGGCTTCCGAACTGACCTACTTCGATCCTTTCCGTTTTGCTCTTGATGCCGCTTACGGTGGTGTGGATATGGGTTCCTACCGGAAGGACGGAAAGAACTTTGACGTCGAGCGTTCCGGTTGGTTCGCTTCCATCCTTGGCGAATACAAGATGGATTACTTCACCCCCGGTGTCCTGTTCTGGTACTCTTCCGGTGACGACAGCAATGCGTACAACGGATCCGAACGTATGCCGGTCGTTGAAGGTTCTTGGAGCGTTTCTTCCTACGGCTTCGATGACAACTTCGGTCGTGTTTCTTGTGATATGCTCGGCCTCTCCAATACTGGCACCATGGGTGTGTACCTCCAGGCGAAGGACATCTCCTTCATGGAAGACCTGACGCACATCTTCCGCGTCGGTTTTGTCAAGGGTACCAACAATACCGAAATGGTGCGTCATGGTGGAGCGACCCTCACGGGTGCGGATGGTCTGTACCTGACCACGGCTGACAAGGCTTGGGAAGTGAACTTCGACACCCAGTACAAGATCTACAAGGATCTGACCTTGGCCGTTGAAATCGGTTACATCAACCTCGACCTCGAAAAGGGCGTCTGGGGTAAGACGGTTGACAGCAACAAGGAAAACATCGCCCGCGGCGCTGTGACCTTGCAGTACACCTTCTAATTGAAATCGGCTGACGCCGATTCCGGTTAGCTTTGATGAGGAGGGAGTTTCGGCTCCCTTCTCTTTTTATATTTGACGCGCTGCACGGGCTCTGGAGAGGATTCCTGACCGTGCAACGCGTGGATCCCAAAGCATACGGACTGGTTTTGTATGCTATTGCGCAAAAAGCACTTCTCCCCTTGACTCGGAAAGAACGCCGGGATTAGACTTCTGCGGTAGTGGAGCAATCTCCTTGCCGTAAGGGAGGGTGTTCCGTAACACTCACGTTTAGAGGGGGAATTGTATGCCTTCATGGATGTATTTTGTGTTGGCCCTGGCAGGGCTGCTGGCTGGGTATTGTGTGTATGGCGCCATTGTGGAAAAGGTGTTCGGGCCTGATCCCAACCGCCCCACGCCTGCCTGCAAAATGCCTGACGGTGTGGACTATGTGGAGATGAGCCCTACCAAGGTGTTTCTGATCCAGCTGCTGAACATTGCCGGTCTTGGCCCCGTCTTCGGGCCGATCCTTGGTGCCCTCTACGGTCCCATAGCTCTCCTGTGGGTCGTAATCGGATGCGTGTTCGCCGGTGCCGTACATGACTACTTCTCGGGGATGTTGTCCGTCCGTTATAACGGCAAGTCCGTGCCGGACATCGTCGGGTACAACCTCGGCGACCTCATCAAGAAGCTCATGCGCGTGTTCGCCGTCGTGCTGCTCATTCTGGTGGGCGTGGTCTTCGTGGCGGGGCCCGCTGGCCTGCTGTCCCAGTTGACCGGTATGCACAGTATGCTCTTTGTGGCGATCATCTTTGCGTACTACTTCCTTGCCACTATTCTGCCCGTGGACAAGATCATCGGCCGCGTCTATCCGTTCTTCGCTGTACTGCTGGTGTTCATGGCCGTTGGGCTGCTGGGCGCTCTGGCCTTCAAGGGGTACACCTTCTACAGCAACATCGAATGGACCATGCATAGCCCCTCCGGCCTGCCCGCCTGGCCGCTGGTGTTCATTACCATCGCCTGCGGCGCTTGCTCCGGCTTCCATGCCACGCAGTCTCCGCTGATGGCCCGGTGCATCAACAACGAAAAGCATGGCCGTAAGATCTTTTACGGTGCGATGATTGCGGAAGGCGTTATCGGGCTTATCTGGGTGACCCTCGGCATGTCCTTCTACTCCGATACGGCCGCTCTTGCCGCGGCCCTCGGCCCCAAGGGGAACGCCGCGCTGGTCGTGAACAACATCTCCGTGGAACTGCTTGGCGTGTTCGGTGGCGCCCTTGCCGTCCTCGGCGTTGTGGTGCTGCCCGTGACATCCGGCGATACGGCCTTCCGTGCTGCCCGTTTGACCATTGCCGACGCCATCGGCTATGATCAGCGCCCGCACAAGAACCGCCTGATGATAGCCGTCCCGCTGTTTGTCGTGGGCGTCGCTTTGAACTTCATTCCCTTTGGGATGCTGTGGCGTTACTTCGGATTTGCCAACCAGGCCCTCGCCGCCATCATGTTGTGGGCTGCGGCCGCCTACTTGCTGCATCGCGGCAAGTTCCATTGGATTGCCTCCGTGCCCGCTTGCTTCATGACTGCCGTGAGCGCCGTGTATATCTGTTTTGAGAAGACGATGGGCTTCGGCATGTCCTACGAGCTGTCCAATATCGTGGGTATCGCCATAGCGCTGATTTGCTTCGCGCTGCTGTTGACCGCAGGCCGCAAGGTTCAGCCTACTGATGATCTGAGCGTTTGACCCGAAAAAGGGGCGCCCGGATTGGAGCGCCCCTTTTTTCGGTGGAAGGGGAGCTCCGATCTAAACATCGAAACGCCTTTTTTCCGCTTTCTCGGGCATGAGAAGCGATTGCCTTTTTATCTGTTCCAGCTATAGTCCGCCGACCCTCCTTGAGACAGTGTTTCAAGGAGGGTTGTCTTTCTCCTTTTTTCCTTTTTGAGGTCTTTCATGTCTACGAAGCGTCGAGCCTATCTCACTGAAATGAAAACGCAGCTTACTCTTGCCGTTCCAGCCCTTTTGGCGCAGATCGCCATGATTTCAATGGGGTTTGTGGATATGGTCATGACAGGCCGGGTGGGGGCGGTGGATATGGCGGCTGTGGCGCTGGCCGGATCGCTCTGGGTTCCGCTCGTCCTGTTCGGGCAGGGGCTGCTGCTCGCGGTTACGCCGTGCGTGGCGCAGCTTCGCGGGGCTGGGTCCATGCGGAGCGGCGAACACATGCAGGGTGTCGGGCACGTCATGCGGCAGGGTATCTGGATGGCGCTGTTCATTTCGGTTCCGCTCATCCTTATCGTGTATCTGGTATCGTTCCATCTCGCCGATATGGGCGTTGAGGGGGCTCTCGGGCTCATGACGGGGCAATACCTGCGGGCGATCATCTGGGGCGCTCCTGCCTACCTGCTGTTCGTGGCTTTGCGCTGCGGCATGGAGGGGATGGCGCTTATGCGTCCGGCCATGTTCGCGGGCTTTATGGGGCTGCTCATCAATATACCGTGCAACTATATCCTGATTTTCGGCAAGCTCGGCCTCCCGGCGCTCGGCGGGCCGGGTACGGGCGTCGCCACGGCGATCGTCTATTGGGTCATGTTCCTGACGATGGTGGTGTACGTGTGCCGGCATACCTACTTGCGGGAATTGATGACCTGGCGGGTATGGGAAATCCCCGTTTGGGCGACGCTCAAAAAGCTGGCGGGCATTGGTTTTCCCGGTGCGCTGGCCATGCTGTTTGAGGTGACGCTGTTCGCGGCGGTGGCGCTGCTCATCGCGCCGCTCGGGGCCATTCAGGTGGCGGGACATCAGGTCGCCCTGAATTTCAGTTCGTTGCTGTTCATGGTCCCTTTGTCCATCGGTACTGCGGCGACCATCCGCACGGGGTTTGCCCTCGGGCGCAAGTCGGTGGAGGCCGTCCGCGTGGCGAGCCGATCTTCGTGGCTTTTGGCCTGCATGGCGGCGTGTTTCACGGCGTTGGTGACCATCCTCTGGAGGCATCAGATCGCCGCCGTCTACAACAACGATCCGGTGGTGCTCGGGCTGGCATCGCACTTGCTGCTGTTTGCCGCGACCTATCAGATTACGGATGCCGTGCAGGTGGTCAGCGTCGGTATTCTGCGTGGGTATAACGATACGCGGGCCATCCTGTGCGTGACGCTGATTTCCTACTGGGTGTTCGCCCTGCCTGTGGG
>ENA-UESU01002797-UESU01002797.1-human-gut-metagenome-genome-assembly--contig:-NODE-2797-length-10765-cov-9.072605_pt1 | contig 10765 bp, 5 predicted proteins | sample MGYA00243007_ERZ508008 | MGnify/ENA primary metagenome ERZ508008 (study PRJEB26167, sample SAMN06115399) | human gut metagenome | host: Homo sapiens | place: China:Henan | collected 2016-06-23 | study...
AAAGTGAATTGGTTCATAAAGGTTTGGGAAGTGGTTCGCAAACAGCCGAGGCTTATTACAATGCGGGTGTGAACGCTTCGATGGCTCAATATGGCGTAGACGGTGGAAAAGTGAATAATTATCTTCAGACTCCGGGAATTAAATGGAATACATTGACAGATCTCACAGTCACAGAAGAAGGTGAAGATTATTATAAAGATTTTATCGGCATTGTATCTTCTGCTATTACTTCTGATGAACCTGATCCGATTTATCGTCAGATTATCATGCAGCAATATATAGCTATGTTTTATCAATCGTTGGATGCGTGGACACTGATTCGCCGTAGCCAAGTATTGGAATTTCCGCCGCATTTCCAGCCGGAAACCGGATATGGCGCTGTAAATGCCGGCACCAAGGATAATCCTTATGCTTATATTCCTCAGCGATTGGTATATCCCGATAGCGAGAAAACAAACAATGAATATGAATTGACGAAAGGTATTGCAAATCTCGATGGTGGACAAGATGCAATGTCGACTAAGTTATGGTTTGCATTGCCGACTAAGACTAACCCTTATTTGACGAATAATTAAAAAATGAAGGATATGAAAAAGATAACTATTATATTGCTCGGATTCATCGCTTTGTTAGCTGTATCTTGTGATAAAGACGATCATTTGGCTCCTGATAAGAGCAAATATGTGTATGATATACCACAGACGGATTTACCTGTGGATGCGATAGTCGGTGCTTATTATACCAATATAACTTCCTCTTCCAGCTGGTTAAAGTCCGGTAAGAAAATATATGCCGGTACTCCTTTGTTGGGTGAATATTTGTCTACAACTAGTGGAGTGTTACAGCAACAGCTTGCTTGGGCGGATGAGGCTGCCTTGGACTTTCTGATAGTTACTTGGGATGCTGCTTCAGCAGATAATACATTGATTACAAACTTTAAGTCTGTACGTACGGCAACCAATGCAAAAGTCCGCTTGGTGATCAATTATAACACCAAACATCTGAAAGTATCTAATGACAAACCGCTTCAAGAGGAAGAGAATTTGAATAAGATGATCAATGACTTTACGAATACTTTAGTGCCTTTATTTAATGATGAGGCCTATTATAAAATGAACGGAAGACCGGTTATTCTAATAACTCCGTCTAACCTTTCTTCTTCTGCATTGAAGAGTATTGATTATTCTTTGGTCATCCCGGCATTAAAGAAGGCTGTATCAGAATTGGGGTATGATCTTTATACGATTGGAGAATTTACTACCGGTTGGGTAGCTCCGGTGAATTATGAGGAACATCAGATTGCTTCTTTTGATGGAGTGACAGTGAACGACTGGTCAACGAATATGTATGACCGTTATTATGCCTTTTTCAGTTTTGTTGATTTGAATTGGGCCAATTGGAAGGCTACAATAGCCAAATGGAATACAGACTTTGTTCCTTGTATCTTTCCTTCTTATAATGACCGTATCAATTCAACTTCAAGTTATAAATATACTTTCGGGCAAGATGGAGAGACTGCTGATTATATTAATTTCTGTAATGTGGCTAAACGGAATATCGGAAGTAAAAACATTGTGTTAGTCAATTCATGGAATAATTACCAGAAAGGAACGAATTTGGAACCGACGGAGGAAAACAAATCAGAATTTCTGAAGATAACCAGAAATCAATTTAAGAAGTAATAGTTATTAATAACGGGATACGATGTATCAGGCAGATCGTCGTATCTCGTGATAACAATAAATAATTTATGAGAAAGAAAATAATATCGGTCGTTTGTTTTCTCTTGGCTGTTTTTGTATCTCATGGGATAGCTGCGGATTCTGCTCCCTTTTTCTTTTTGCAATTAAGTGATCCCCAATTTGGCTTCATGGATAATAATAAGAGTATTTCGGCAGAAACAGAGGCTATGAATAAGGCTGTGACAGCTATAAATCAGTTAAAACCTCCGTTTGTGGTGATAACCGGTGATTTTGTAAATAATTCGAAGAGTAAGGAACAGATTGCTGCTTATAAGTCGATGATTGCTCAAATAGACTCTTCAGTAAAGGTTTATATGATTCCGGGAAATCACGATATAGGTAAGGTCAGCCGAGCTTCTATAGATAATTATAAAAAAAACTACGGAGAAACCCATTTTTCATTCAGGTATGGTGATTGTGCATTTATAGGTATTGATTCAAATATAATAAAAGAGGAGGACAAGGAGAGGGAAGAAGTTCAATTTAAGTGGCTGGAACAGGAATTACAGAAAACGAAGGATGCCAGATTCAAGTTTGTTTTTACCCATTGCTCTGTTTTTCTAAAGCGGATGGATGAACCTGTGAATTATTCGAATTTCTCTTTGCCTATGCGAGAGAAATATGTGCGTTTGTTTCAGAAATATGGAGTAAACGCAATATTTGCGGGGCATTTACATAACAATGCTTATGGAAAGGTGGGCAATATGGAAATGATAACGATAGGTCCGGTAGGAAAGGTGCTGGGGACAGGGTATCAAGGGATGAATCTTGTGAAAGTATATCCGGATCGGTTTATCAGTGAATTTATTGCCTTAAATCAACTTCCTAAAGAGGTGGTGATGTCTGATCCGGCGACAAAAACGACGGAGTCGATGAGTCGTGTCCGTTTCAAATCAATAAAGAATTTAGTGATGGCAGGGTATCAGGGTTGGTTTAATACTCCTGAAGACGGTGCTGGTTTGGGTTGGAAACATTTTGAAAAAGAAAAAGAGTTCAAACCGGGCAAGTGTACCATTGATCTTTGGCCGGATGTTTCTGAATATGAGAAAACCTATGAAACGGCTTTTAAGTTACCTGATGAGACACCAGCAAAGGTTTTTAGTTCGTATGATGCTTCTACTACAGATCTGCATTTTAAATGGATGAAGCAATATGGAATTGATGGGGTATTTATGCAACGTTTTGTTGTTTCTATACGAAATCAGAAAGGGAAGGATAATTATAATAAGATACTGAATAATGCTGTTCTTTCGGCGGAAAAGTATGACCGGGCAATTTGCCTGATGTATGACCTTTCCGGTATGGAAGCCGGTGAAGAAGATATATTGATACGTGACTGGAAAGAGCTGTGTGAGAAGTATAAACTAGTTTCCCGGAACAACAATCATTATGTTTATCATCATGGTAAACCGTTAGTTGCTGTTTGGGGAATAGGGTTTAATGATCGCCGTAAATATGGATATGAGCAGGTAAAGAAAATCATTGATTTCCTGAAGAGTGAAGGTTGTTCCATATTGGTAGGTGTACCTACTCATTGGCGGACATTAACGATAGATGCTGTTTCTGATACGAGATTACTTGAACTGGTAAAACAGGCGGATATTGTCCATCCATGGTTGGTAGGACGTTTTGATAATAATACGTATGAGCCATATCGTAAATCGATAGAGGAAGATATAAAGTGGTGCAAAGCGAATGGTAAAGATTATATACCGGTGTTGTTTCCGGGCTTTAGTTGGCATAACATGAAAAAGGATGCTCCGCAAAACATGATTCCGAGATTAGGGGGACGTTTCTTCTGGAAACAGGTAAAAGGTGCTGTAGATGCAGGAGCAGAAAGCCTTTATTTGGCAATGTTTGATGAGATAGATGAGGGGACAGCTTTCTTTAAATGTACAAATACACCTCCGGTGGGTGAAAGTTCTTTTATAACTTATGAAGGAGAAGCACCCGATCATTATCTTTGGCTGGCAGGTGAAGCTGCTAAATATTTGAGAGGAGAACTGCGTTCGTCCCGGATGCCGGTTCGATAGGGATGTGGAGTATAATAGCCGGATATATTTCGTTATTGGTGCAGAGTAACTATATTATTTTAATATCCTAAGATTGAAAAAACATATTTTTTATATCTTTGCTTCAAATAAGCTTTTGCTATGAAATATATCCGACTGTTATTTTATATTTTATTTATCTCGAAGACTATAGTCACTTGGGGTGGTGAAAATATCGGAGGCCTTTCTTTTCGTGCTTATGAATATTCAAAAGATGAACGTACTTCATTCATCATACCGTCCGGCAATCAGGGAGTGAGATTCAAAGATTATTTATCTGTTTCTTTTGATTTGAAGATTAGGGAAAAAGGCGAGCATTTTGGTTATGTATGCCGTATGATTGTTGACAATAAAAATAGCCTCAATCTGATATTGGTTAATCCTGTGAACGAAGAGCCTTATTTGTGTTTGATTAAAGACCAGCAATATTTAGGAAAGATACATTCTTCTGCGACTATCGATATTCATGAGTGGAATAGGATAAAGATAGAATTGGAGTATAAAAATGATACGTTATATGTCAGAAATAATGGTTCTCTTATTTCTAAAGAGAAAGTTGCTGCCCCGGATAATCATTCTGTTAAAGTCTGCTTTGGTGCTAATAAATTAGCTTCTTACACAACTTCGGACGTGGCACCTATTATTTTGAAAGATGTACAGATCGGTCTGGAACCTGGGAGCATAAAATATGAATGGTCGTTGGAGCAAGCAGTATCTGACACTTTGCTTCAGGACAAGTTTCGGCAGATGACAGCTTTTATATCAAATCCGGAATGGATTATTAATAGTCATATGTATTGGAAACATAAGAAAACGTTATCTTTTTCATCCAAGACTTTTCCTGTCCCGTGTGAAGATCAGTCGGCATGTTATTTTATTGCAAAAGATCGTATTGTCAAATATGATTTAATACGGAGTACAACAAAAGAATATGTTTTCTCGCCATTGATTGATGTAAATCGGATCACTAACCAGTTTCTTTTTGTTCCTTTGAAAGATAAAGGTAGTCAGTTGGTTTATTATGACTTTGAGAAGCCTGATGGGGAGAATTTGTCTTTCTTCAATTTTCAAACAAAAAGTTGGTCTATTCCTATCCAACGGAAAAGGCAGTCTTCTTATACACAACATAATCGGTTTTTCAATCCAAAAGATTCATCCATTGTACAAATTCTGGGATATGGATTTCATTTGTATACCCGTGAGTTGAATAGAATATCTCTATCGGGTGAAGTGATAAAGGGAGAGTTGCCGGATGTGATTACTCCTCGCTATTTGAGTGCCATAGGGAAGACCGATTCGCTGGTTTATATTTATGGAGGATTGGGAAATGACTTGGGCAAACAGGAGTATGGGGTCGTTCATTATAAGGATTTGTATAAATTGAACTTGAATGATTATTCTTTGGAAAAAAAGTGGGCTATACCGGAGAATCTTTGTGATGAGGTAGCTGCTTCTACGTTGATAGTTGATGAAATAGAAAAAGGTGAACATGCAAAAGGATTGTTTTTTTCTTCAGGTCGTTTTCTATCTTCTCTAGTTTTGAAAGATTTAAATTTGGAGAATGGACAAGAAACTGTTTTAGGTGATACAATACCTTATACTTTCTTAGATGTTAATTCTCATGCAGATTTAATTTATCTTGCTTCAGAAAAATGTTATTACGCTGTAACAGTTCACCAAGTAGAGGGGAATAATTATGAAGCTAATATTTATTCTATTGCATCTCCAGTGTTGCCTATTCAAAATATAACAGTACAGGAAAGCAAGGGGACTTGGTGGAAATTACTGTTTATATGTATTTGTGTAGCAGGTTTAGGGGGAATTGGGTGGAGATTAAAGAATAGCAGAAAGCATGATAAGAAAGAAGCTATATCTATTTCACAACAAGATATTTGTGAAAAAGAAGAAGGGGTTGTTTCAGATATAAATAGTGAAAAAGAAATTCAAGAAAATGACCACCTATATTCCTCGTTTGAAGCTCCTGTATTGAACACCACACCAGGAATTTATATGCTAAACGGATTTCAGGTTATTAATCGGGATTTAAAAGACATTACCGGAAAATTTACGCCTATTATGCGTCAATTATTATCTGTTATTATTCTTTATTCCAATCAGAATAATAAGGGGATTTCTAATATCAAGTTAAAAGAATTGTTGTGGTATGATAAGTCCGAGGAGAGTTTCTCTAATAACCGTAGTGTAAATATACGTAAGATACGTCTTTTGTTGGAAGAGGTAGGAGATACGGAGATATCATCAGCAAATGGTTATTGGTACTTTCTTAATAAGGGGCATGTATATAATGATTATACTATAGCAAATCAATTGATGCAAAAGATGGCGCCTTTAGATGTGGTCCATAAGGAAGATCTAGAAAAATTATTGAGTCTGGCTTCATTTGGTCAATTGCTTCCTAATATGCAATTTGATTGGGTAGATAGTTTTAAAGCAGATTATTCCGATTCAATGATTGATCTTCTGAGTCGGTTAAGAGATAGCAAGCAATTTGTAGGAAATGATAACTTGAGAATACAAATCTCAAATTGTATTCTGCGATTTGATTCGTTAGATGAAGAGTCTGTTCGCGTTAAGTGCCGTGCTTTAGTGGATTTGAAACGCATGGGAATGGCATATACTGCATTTGATCAATTCACCAAGGAGTATAAGCTAATATTGAATGAGGATTTTAAATATAGTTTTGAGCAGTTTATAAGTGAAGTGTAATTTATAGGTTGATGTATTACAAAAAATATTGTGTAGTTTTTCTGGAGGAAAAGTCGATTTTATTGGAGTTAATTCTTTATAATTCTTAAATTTGTATCCTATTACAGAATATGAATTAACACTATTATCAAAATGAAAAGAATTTGGGTGGCTCTTTTGGTGTTTTCTATACTAGGAGGGAGTGTATCAGCAAATGCTATTTCTTTTAAACGCAAAAAGTCAAAAAAGAAGGAGTCTGTTGAGAAAGAAAAAACTGCTTATGATAAACTGTTCTCATCTAATCATTCAAAAGCAGAAGGTTTTATCACTGTACATAAAGTAAAGGAGAAAGTTTATTTTGAACTTCCCTTATTAATGTTGCAACGTGATATGTTACTAGGTTCTACAGTAACAGAAATTAGTGATAATAAGAATGCTATTATTGGTTCGAAACCTACCGAACCTCTTCATTTTCGTTTTGAGAAATTGAATAATAAAGTCTGCTTGTCGGCAGTGCAGACCAATAATGTGGGTGATGACAATGGTCACCGATTGAAGGCAGCTATTGAGATGAGTAATATGAATGCCATTCTGCAAGTATTTGATATTTCGGCTTATAATAACGACAGTACGGCAGTTGTTTTTGATGTTACCGATTTCTTTGTAAGTGACAATAAATTAATGTCCCCGTTCGATAAATACAGCGTGAATACATCAGGGGGACGTAAACGTTTGACCTCATTTCAAAGTAACAAATCATTTATTGATGGTTTTAAGGCTTTTGAAGATAACATATCAGTCCGTAGTTGCTTGAATTATACTTATTCGTTGACTGGGGGCAAAGGGAAAGACATAAAAGACGAACCTCTGACCGCAAAGGTAACCCGTTCGATTATATTATTGGATACGATTCCTTATCGTCCCCGATTGATGGATAGCAGAATTGGCATTTTTCCTACAATGAAAAATGAATATTCAGCTGCTAAACAGACAACTCGTTCTATCTATTATGCAAATCGTTGGCGTTTGGAACCTTCAGATTTGAGAGGTTATATTGAAGGGAAGAAAGTGACTCCTATTAAACCGATTGTATTCTACGTAGACAGTTGTTTTCCTGAAAGTTGGAAAGCATCTATATTTGAAGCTGTCAATCAATGGAATGAGCCATTTGAAAAAATCGGTTTTACACAAGCTATCCAGGCTAAAGAATTTCCGAAAGACGATCCGGAATTTGATGCGGATAATTTGAAATATTCATGTATCCGTTATGCTCCGATAGGGATTGAGAATGCAATGGGACCATCGTGGGTTGACCCTCGTAGTGGAGAAATATTGAATGCTTCGGTATATCTGTACCATAACGTCATAAAATTGTTGAATAATTGGCTGTTTATTCAAACTGCTCAAGCCGATAAGCGTGTACGTCATAAAGTAATTCCAAGAGAGGTGATGGACGATGCTTTACGTTATGTCGTTTCTCACGAAGTGGGTCATTGTTTGGGATTTATGCATAATATGAGTGCTTCTTCCGTAATTCCCGTAGATTCGCTCCGTTCTCCTTCATTTACGCAGAAGCATGGTACTACCACTTCCATTATGGATTACGCGCGTTTTAATTATGTGGCACAACCTGGTGATATGGAACGGGGAGTACGTATGATGCCGCCATATTTTGGTTTGTATGACGATTATCTGATTCGCTGGAATTATACACCTGTGCCGGAAGCTAAAACTCCGGAAGAGGAATATGCCATCACTTCGAAGTGGATTACGGATTTATCAGATAATCCTGTATATCGGTATGGCAAGCAGCAGTCGGATATACTCGACCCTCGTTCTCAAACGGAAGATTTGGGTGATGATGCAGTGAAAGCAACCCGATATGGAGTGAAAAATCTGAAATACATTCTGGCTAATCTGAATCAATGGCTAGGAGAAGAAGATGTGGATTATACACATCGGTCGGATATTTACGATGGTATAATCATGCAATATCTGACTTATATGTTGCATGTATATCATAATATAGGAGGAATCTATTTGCATGAAAAATTGGTTGGTGATAAGGTGGAAGCCTTGCAGGTTGAACCTAAAGAGAAGCAGAAAGAGGCAATGAATTACTTTTTGGAGCAATTGGCGACCTTGGATTGGCTGGATGATGAAAATGTGCTGAAGGTACTGCCTATGGTAGGGAAGCCATCGGAGGCTTTGCGGGATGTAATGATGAAATTATTGATGAAAGCTCCTGCCCGGGTAGAATTCTCGGCATTAAAAGCCGGTAAAGAAGAAGGATATGATGTTGATGAATGTATGAATGATATTTATACATATATATGGAATCCTACTATACAAGGACGTAAATTAAGTGCTGCTCAAATGAAACTGCAGAATTTGTTTATCAAACACCTGGCTTCGACTGCCGGAATCCGATTGAGTAAAGATACTAAATCATTGAAAAGTGAAGAAGATGCATGGGGGCAGTTAGCTGCTTTTCATCATAAAACAGGTGTAGGGCATAAAGGATGTTGTTGTGCGTCCGATCTGGGGCGTATGTTTAATCCAGTGGCTGGATTTGACGAACCAATGGCAGAGTATTTTATTCCCAAAAACCAGGATAGTATGTGTTATGGTTATTTCCTGCGCATACGTAATTTATTAAACAGCCGGAAGCAACATGTTGATAAAGATACGCGGCTTCATTATCAGTTATTGCTTCATCAAATGAATAATGCATTAAACAGATGATTATGAAGAATAAATATATCTTTTTGCTCTTTTTATCAGTATTTGGTGTGTTTGTCTTTTCTCCTTTGGAGGCTGTTGCCAAAAAAAAGAAAAAAGGGAAAATAGAGCAGGTTAAACCCAAAAGCGCATACGAAAAACTGTTGAAGGATAAACCGAATAGCGTCGAAACTAAAGGACTGATGAATCTTTATTGGGTAGACGATAAAGTATATATGGAAATACCCAGAGATGTGTTGGGTAAACGTTTGCTGATGGGAGGTGTAGTCGATAAACTAAGTAACCCTCAGGAATCATCTGTTGGCTTTTGCCCTGTTGCACCTTTACAAGTGAAATTCTGCCGGTCCGATTCTTTGGTTAGGTTATATCAGGTAGCGGACCGTCCGGTGACAGAACAAGATTCCCGTATCGGAGATGCGCTGAAAAAAAGTTTCAGTGATGTCATTTTAAATCAGTTTTCTATAAAGGCTTATTCTCCAGCCAGCGCTTTGCCGTTTGTAAGGCAGGCGTCTCTCGCTCCTGCTGTTCCGGGCCAAGGAGATTGGCGAAATATTTTTCTCCCTCAAACCAGAGGCCGGTCAGGCCCGCTTCATCCGCCGCCAGCAGGATGCCGCCCAGCGGGGAATCGTAATGCAGGGTGTACATCCTGTTGCATTCTTCTTTCTGGCTCAGGCAGGTAGTCTCTCCCACTCCATCCTGAAATCGCATTTACATCTCGCTCCCTATTTGAACGGCTCCCTGCTCCCGCAGTTTCAGGCGGTAACAGCTGCCCGGGCCAAACACGCCCTCGATGGCCGCGCAGTAAGCTTCCAGCAGCGGGGCAGGCACAAAGGCCTGGATCGTCCCCGCAAAACCGCCGCCCTGCATCCGCCAGGCTCCGCCGCCCGCTTCGAGGATGCTCTGGCTCAGCGCCAGCGCGATGCTCAGCCCCTGATGCCGCGGGTCGGAGGCGCAGTAGACGTTCTGACAGTACTCAAACGAGGAATGGCCATTTGCCCGGATGAGATGCAGAAACTCCGCAAAGTCTCCTCGTTGCAGGGCATTCTTCTGGGCCAGCGCCCGGGCGTTTTCCTGATAATAATGGATGGCCCGCAGGACCGCTCGATCCCCGCATTGAGTGCGCAGCCGGGGCAGCGCCTGCCAGAATGCTGTTTCCGGCACCCGCCCCAGCACATTCTGGCCCAGACAGGCCGCCACAGCCTCCATTTCCCGGCGAATGGCCGCGAATTCCCCGGTCAGCTCGCTGTGGCTGGCCTGGGTATCGGTCACGCAAAGAGTAACCCCCTCCGGCAGCAGACCCGCCGCGTGGATTTTTTCAATTTCAGGGGCACAGGGGTCCGCAAAATTTGCAAAGATGACGCCGCCCACGGCACTGGTCAGCTGGTCCAGCAGGCCGCAGGGCTTGCCGAAATAAGTATTCTCCGCATACTGGCAGATCTTTGCCATCTCCGGCCCCGAGAGGCCACAGCCATACTCCCCGTTGAGGACGACGGCCATTCCCATCTCAAACGCCGCCGAGCTGGA
>ENA-UESU01002798-UESU01002798.1-human-gut-metagenome-genome-assembly--contig:-NODE-2798-length-10764-cov-12.893328_pt1 | contig 10764 bp, 8 predicted proteins | sample MGYA00243007_ERZ508008 | MGnify/ENA primary metagenome ERZ508008 (study PRJEB26167, sample SAMN06115399) | human gut metagenome | host: Homo sapiens | place: China:Henan | collected 2016-06-23...
ACGGAAAGCTCGCTTTCTGTCAATGGTGTAACGGCGTATGAAACTATCGACTTCCGATAGTGCGTTGAAAGGAGCGTTACTATGCCAACTGGAATTACGACGAATGTGAATTGCGGTCTGGGTAAGAGTAAGTCTAAGGGGCAGCCGGGGAATCTTGCGCATAATCGCAGGGAATTCGATCCTTACAACACTGATCCTAATCTTGCGGTGAATAACATTTTCTTTGCGAATCGCAGCCTTGAAGAGACCTATCAGACGGCTTTCGGCGATTCAATTGACGAGTACATTTCTACGCAAAAGCGCAAGGATAGAATTTCATATACCAGTGACAATTATTTCAAATATTTGTTCGGAGCTGATCCGAATTCAGTAGAAGCTAACGCTGTGCTTATGTCCAACAAGCGCGGTAAAAATTCGGTGAAGTCCTTTAATGAAATGGTTGTCCAGATTGGCGATTGCAAGGAGTTCGGGAACTTCATGAGGGACGAATACGACAACTTTATAGACAAGAACGGGAATAAAGTTAAGTGGGATAAATCGAGCAGAAACTACTACGATGTTGACGGGAATGTTGTGTCAAACAGCAAGACTCTGATTGCTAATCCAAAGGCTGAAAAAGCGCGTGATATGCTTGAAATCTACTATAAGGGTGGTCGTTACAATAGGGTCGGAAATGGCATAAATCAGCGCCTTAATAAAGTTGATGATCCTAGTGCCGAAGCCGATTTTGAACTTCCGTCCTTTGAAGAACGCAATCCGAATTTTGCCATTGCCTGCTCGGTTATGCACAATGACGAGTGGCACGGAACTCCACATCTGCACATTGATTTCGTGCCGATCGGCGAGGGCTACAAGAAAGGTCCGGAGAAGCAGTTGGGATTTGAGAGAGCGCTCGCCTGCATGGGGTATACGGATAGAATTACGGCATTTTTTGAGTGGCGTGAAAAGGAGCGTCAGATTCTGAAAGACATCTGCAACTGCTATGGAATTGAAACGAAAACTAAAGCACAGGAGCAGGCAGATTACAGAGGTGAAACGCTTCCTGTTGACGTATATTCCAATGCCATGCGTGACGCAAAGGCTGATGCGGAAGTCATCAAAGAGAGCGCAAAAATAGAGGCGAAACATATCAGGGAGAATGCTAAAACAGAAGCAGACGAAATGCGTACTCAGGCGAAGGAAACGCTTGATACAGCCAATTCCAAGGCGCAGGAAATCACAGCAACTGCTGAGAAGAAAGCGGAAATTCTGCGCTCTGAAAACAAGCAACTTACATCAGAAAATGATAATCTGCGGAAAGATAACGAAAGTTACAGCAAGAAAAACGATGACCTTGGAAAGCAAATTGCACTGAAATCCGGATTGATTGCGGTTCCGAAAAAGTCTCTGATGGTGTTCGGCAAAAATGTCGTTGTGAATGCAGATGAGGTCGAGCAGCTTAACGAAATTCACAGCAATATTTCAAGACTTGCTAACAATACCCTGACCTCTGACGAGGACAGAAAAGCCGCCGAATCCGAACGTCAGGCTGCTGAGCAGCTTCGCCAGAATCAGGAGCAGCTCATTCAGCAGGAGGCTGAGCGCATTACCCGCGAAACAGTCCGGAAATCCCATAGGGAGCGCAAGGAATATGAGAAGAAACAGGCGGAGTGCGATAAACTCAAGGCCGACTGCGAGAAGATAAAGAGAAATCTGGGGCGTATAATCAAGCATAGGTCGATTGAACTACTCAAAATGACTTTCCCGGAAATTGAGCAGGAGAAACTTGCAGCCAAAATCAAGAAGCTTGATGAAGCCGCTGTTCGCCTTAACTATGTGATGAATCCGGAGTATGATGAAAAGGAAATTTGAATGAATATTTAACATTGTAATTTGTTTGCGTAATCAAAATCATCATCCAAAGCCAATAAATAGCGAAAGTCCTATATATAAAATCAGTTCTCTTTATTTCAGCTGTAAGATTGAGAATATTGATTACTTCCATTATTCCTCTTGAAATAACTCGCATTTAGCTATCGTCTGTGGGATTTGTTATGAGTTCAATAAACAACAAGTTTGAATTATAGTTCTGGAAAAGAATGGTTCAATTAATTGATGCACCTATTAATGAATTTCCCATTATATTGTCAAATCAGTTGACTTGACTGTAATTATGTGGTATAATATTGCTTAAGAAAAAAATACGTATAATTTGGGCAGGAGGATTATTTAAATGTCAGCACTTCATTTATCAGATACTGAAAAGCTTGGTTTATCGAAAAAAGCATTATCTGCAAAGGAATATGCGAATTTCCGTGCTAATTTTCAATCCTATCTTGAAAAGATAAAAAAGGCATCTCTGGCTAATGAAAATGAGGAGCATATAAAGAATATCATTAATGATTTTCTGAGAATAAACTTTTTTAGCGAGTCGAAATATACTATAAATACGGATGGAAACATTGATAGTTCTATAAAGGAAAATGATGACCTTTTGGTTATTATCGAAACCAAAGCTCCCAGCAATAAAGCTGAAATGATAACTGAATCTAACATCAACCGCAAGGCATTCCATGAGGCAGTATATTATTATCTTGAACGCGCTGTTGATACGACTAAATCAAAAGCAATGATTTTCACCAAGTGCCAGCTTAGAAGGCTTATTGTTACTGACGGTATAAATTGGTTTTTGTTTGATGTTAACAAGATTCATAGCATAACAGATGGAAAAATCGAACACGCTTTTTATCAGTATAAAAATGGTCAGCGCCCTTATAAAGATGATACAGCGGCATTTTATGAGGAACTGCGTCAGTACTTTGATGAAATGAATGTTAACGAAAAGCTGGAATATCTTTATTTTAATGCTGAGGAATGCAGCAAGACAAAATCTCGCACAATAGCCTTGTACAAAGTGTTATCGGCGTCTTATCTTTTAAAAAAGACTATCGTTATTCCGGATCCGCATACATTAAATATAAAATTTTATCATGAGCTTCTTTATATCATGGGATTAAAGGAAGTTGAAAAGGATAATCGTGTTTTGGTGGAGATAGATATTAGCATCATGAATTCACTGTCCTACCAGATAAACAGGCTTCTCAACAAGAAAGATACACCCGAGTCTGAGATTGACCAGCGCATTTATGAGCTGGTAATAATATGGATAAACAGACTGCTCTTTATAAAACTTTTTGAGGGGCAGCTTATTTCTTTCAATTCCGATGAATCCGCATATCACATTCTTGATAACGAGAAAATTCAGAGCTTTGAAGATCTTGAGTGTCTGTTCTTTGAAGTACTCGGCAAAAAGAAGCGAGAAGAAAACAGTTTCTTCAATCAGTTTTCGGAAATACCATACCTTAATAGTTCCCTGTTTGAGAAACAGGACGTTGAAACAGGACAAGGTGTATATCATAATGGTATAATGATCAGCGAATTAAAGAATGAACCTATTCGCCTTTATTCTTCATCTGTGCTTGGCAAAAAGATAAAGAAGGATCTGGATATTCTTACCTATATCATTGATTTCCTTAACAGCTATAATTTTGCGTCTGATGAAGCAAATGTTGATGAAAACAGTTCTCGTGAAATTCTTGACGCTGCCGTTCTTGGACTTATATTCGAAAAACTGAATGGCTATCGTGACGGTTCCACCTATACACCTTCCGTGATAACAGAATACCTTGCAAAAGAAACAGTTGAGAAAACCGTTTTGCAAAAAGTAAATACTGAAATGGGCTGGAAGTGTGGCTCGTTGGTGGATATCCGGAATAAGCTTGACACGTTAGAGCAGAGGAAACGCGTCAATGAGATCATTAACTCCATAACCATATGTGACCCATCGGTAGGATCGGGACATTTCTTGGTATCTGTTTTGAATTACCTTATTGCAGCCAAAAAGGAATGTGAGGTTCTCTTTATTTATGGGACAGACAAGCTGCTGAAAGATTGCCAGATTTTCGTAGAGAAAGACGTCCTTTGCGTAAGGTATGGCGATGGTTCACCTTTTGTTTATAAGAGAAAGAGCAATGAATCCCGCGAGATTCAGGGCACTTTGTTTAATGAAAAGCGCACGATAATCGAAAACTGTCTGTTCGGATCTGATATCAATGTGACAGCGGTGTCTATATGTCAGCTTCGCTTATGGATTGAGCTGCTGAAAAACGCATATTATGACAACGGAGTAATGGAAACACTCCCGAACATTGATATAAATATCAAAACCGGTAACTCACTTACATACTATGCTAAATTTGAAGTTGGAGAAAGTATCATTAAGTCCAACAAGAATTCAAGTGAGGTAGATTCTTCCGACTTAGCTTCGCTCAGGGAATATCGTAATTCTGTTAAGGAATATAAAAGCTGCTCTGATAAATTTAAGAAGAAGCAGATAGTTGCCAAAATAAAGCAGATAAAAGACAATCTGTTTTATAATGATGCTCAGCAGCACCTTGAAGATAAGAAAGATTCGGCTAATAAGTTTGATAATGCAATTGAGTGGGCTATAGAGTTCCCGGAGGTAATAGATGAAAACGGGAAGTTTACAGGCTTTGATATTGTTATAGGTAATCCTCCGTACATACAGCTTCAGAGTATGCATAACGGTGCGGATACGCTTGCCAAAATGAATTATGCTACATATGCACGTTCAGGTGATATTTATTGCCTGTTTTATGAGCTTGCCTATAAACTCCTGAAAAAGGACGGAATGCTTGCTTATATTTCTTCTAACAAGTGGATGAGAGCAGGCTACGGCGAAGCTTTGCGTAATTTTCTGGTTACCAAGACCGACCCGGTACAGCTTATCGACTTTTCCGGAGAAAAGGTGTTCCAGAAAGTTACTGTTGACGTTAATATTCTGATTTATCGCAAAGCCGAAAATCAGTTTAATACATTATCCTGCATAATCAAAGGCTCAGACTGGCGAAATAATTTGAGCATTTTTTAGTTGCATTGCTTGCAAATGCAATGATACTTGTCTGATCATTTGTAAACATAGCATTGACAAACTGCTTAACCGCTATGTCACGATAGCAAGTTTGAACATATGGCTCAATATAGAAAAATTTGTCATTGGAACGCATGCTTCCTGAGCAGTCAACACAAATAGCAGTAATTGAAAGACTTTTTTCGGACAGATTTTCAAATCTGGCATATATTTCACGCCAATTATCAAACCATGCCTGCCTGTCGACAACCATATATTTGCTAAAATGGGTTGTTATGATGCTAACAGTGTTATTGTCTGCATCAATCGTAGTTTCCAACTCAACAAATTTGTTTTCTTCCTCATTATACCACAGGAAAAGAAGATTGTCAAACGGAATATCATCCAACTTATCCTTGTCTATCTTGAATGTAAGAGTAGCCTTGTCAAACTCCGATGTTGTTTCAATCTCAAACGGCTCCCCAATAAGACCAACGACGTCCGTGCAGAGAATGTCCACATTCATGACGCTCTCAACAGAGGTGGTCTTATTGATATTGCCTGTGCATTCCATATCAACGATAACTTCGGTAACGGCGCAATCTTCATTCTTGACCTTATGAGTATAAGTCTGCTGAAACTTTTCCCTGCTGTCAATAACACCATCGCCATCGGTATCCTGTATCAGTGGGTCTGTGCTGAGAATTATCTCATCACCGTCATCAAGTCCGTCACCGTCAGTATCGGCAACAAGCGGGTCTGTTCCAAAATTGTTCACCTCATCGCCATCAGAAAGACCACCGTTATCGGAATCTTCTGAGTACGGATAGGTTTCGTTCAGCAACTCCTCAAGGTTTGTGAGTCCGTCCTCGTCAAAATCCTCGTCACCGTCCTTAATCACATTTTCATCGGTGTCAGCCATAGTCGGGTCGGTGTATGTAGAAAACACCTCGTAATAATCGCCAAGTCCGTCTCCATCTGTATCGGTATTATTTACATCGCTGCCGAGATATTCTTCAATGCTGTCGGGCAAGCCGTCGCCGTCGGTATCTGCAAGTTTCTTCCAGTTATCACAATCCTCAAAGAAATCCGGCAGACCGTTCCCGTTTTCGTCTTTCATATACGGCCACTCATCTTTGGGAATATTCAGCGGCTCGGAAATCGTTCCGACAAAATCCGCTGCGTTTGTGCTGTAGTTTGCATTCACATTCGGACAATCCAAGACAATGCTGTCAGCGATAATCACAACGTTGTTGAGATTAAGGTTCATTGCCTTGACATCAACGCTGCCGAACGGAGCGTATACCAAGCCGTTAAGGTTTACATTTGTGCTGTCAATGACAATATCTCCGTATTTGGGGTAAATCACAGAGTCGTTTGTATTCTTAACTTCACCGTTCAGCGTTATATCTTCAAAGGCTTTGAGAGCAGTATTGATGTTGATGTTTCCTGTCAGTTCAGCCTCGCCAAGTACTTCGGTCGGAGTGCTAATGTTGATGTTAAGGCCCTCACTGGAGGAAATCTGAAAGCAATCGTTTGTCGTTTTTGATTTCTTCACGCTTTTCAATTCCAAGATATCCCGAATCTCCATACACCACTTCGTCATCGCTGCGTATCAATTTATGCGCTTCTGTGATGTCATGAACATTCGCAGATGTTGCCGTAATTGAATGTACAAGTCCCGAGCCAGAGTCTACACCGATATTGCATTTCATGCCAAATTTCCACTCGTTGCCTTTCTTAGTCTGGTGCATTTCTGGATCGCGTTTTTTCTCTGCATTTTTGGTGGAGCTTGGCGCATTTATTATCGTTGCGTCAACTATTGTTCCACCGTGCATTATGTGTCCTGTCGCTTCCATTACACAATTTATCGCTTTAAAAAACTCCTCGCCAATATGATTCTGTTCAATCATGTGACGTAATTTCAGAAGCGTAGTTGCATCGGGTACCTGCTCACTCATGAAATTTATTTTCATAAATTTTCGGAATGCATAACTGTCATAAATCGCATCCTCTACTCCCTCATCGGACAGATTGAACCATACTTGTAGCAGATACATTCTGAGCATTGTTTCTATTCCTTTGGTCGGTCTGCCGCGCTTGCCATCGGGATAATACGGGCGCACATATTCTACCCACTCCTCCCATGGGATTATTTCTTCCATTATGTCAAGTGGATAGATTCCGACCGCCTATTCGTTAAGTGGAACGGCGAACCAATGAATAACAACACGCCATACTTCTGGCTCAACGAGTTTTGCGAGAAGCATGGGCTTCCATTTTATGGACTGCACACTTTTCGACATCTATTCGCATCAATGTTGGTGAACGAGGGTGTGGATATCGTTACGGTTTCCGGTGCGCTTGGACATTCGACCGTTAGCACGACTAGCAATATTTACTGCCATCTACTGGAGAACTCACAGGCTAAGGTTTCGGAGGCGATTACTAATGTGCTGAAAATCAGGTCAAATGATGGTTCGGCAAGCGACTCCAATGCTGCGGAAACAGCCGATAAAAACGAAGCATCTTAAAATAATGATCAAACAATGATCAAATGAGCTTTTCCGGAAATAGTGAATCCCCCGAACGGCTTTATAAAGCCATTCGGGGGATTTAAGTCTGGTGACGCTGCCCGCTGCACAGACGAACTATTTTATGTTCCCGGTGCATTTGGATTGGTCGTTTATCTGTGATTTTGCCGCTCGCAGCCGGATATCACCAAATATAATTACTAACCCCGACAGCTCGTTTGAACTGCCGGGGTAAAACTTTGTTCAATTATTTTTCGTTGTACTTGTCGGTTTGAGAATCGGCTTGTTCTGCTTTCCACTTTTCAAACTCCGCCTGACCCTCTGCGCTCTCGTAGGCTTTCTGGATTTCTAGAAGCAGCATTCTAGCAAGCGCATTGACTACATCATCAGGAAACTTATCCCCGAACTGATTTTTCATCCGCAGTTTATCCTTTCGTAAGATTTCCGAATATAGCTCGCAGCCCGCACATGGCTGCCTTCAAGGCTGTGCGGACTGCATCATCGGATCTCTTACAAGCGTCTGCGGAACGCCTGCGTGAATTAGTCATTGATGTCAGGTACGAATGATTTTTATATTCAGATTGTGTATATTATACCACGTTATTGGAAGTTTGTCTATTGGCATTGCAGCTAATATTACGACTTGCTAATTGAATATATTTCACATAAGCATAAGAAAACAGCCGTATTTTTGGCTATAATATCTAAAAACTGAAACGAGGAGATCCATATTTTATATTGGCATTACTTTCTGTCTAAGTTGGTCTCTGTTTTTATTATAGTTTCAGCTACATTATTTATAACATATAGAATAACAACTAAAAGAAATCAAAAACGCTGTTTAGGTCAACCTAACATATGAATTAGCAAGGTTTGACGTGTCGTGAAAGGTACAGCAACATAACGTGCAAATAAATTCTTCAATAAGAATGGTGTACTGCTGCATATTGTCTAAAAATCCAATTATGACACATCGAAAAAATCTGAATCAATCTTTTTGACCTGATATGTAGAAACTACTGACACACCTATGTCATACTCTATCATTAATTTAGCAAGAGTGTTTCCATTAACCAGAACCACTTTTGTGGTATGCTGTTTTTTTGCATAATCCATCGCCTGCTGACTGAATTTGGCAGTAGTTATAAACAGTCCTTTTGACGCACCTTGTCCTGCGAGAGCACCGACAAATTTCTGAACTTCAGGTCGGCTGACAGACTGATTCGTATCCCAACGCTTGGCTTGTATATAGATCACATCAAAGCCCAGCTTATCTTCTTTAATTATCCCGTCAATTCCCTCATCACCTGTTCCTCCAACGACCTGACCTGAATTGGAAATATTGCCGCCATACCCCATCTTCTGCAAAAGAACAACTACAAGGTGCTCAAAGAAATCAGGAGATGTTTTCATTATTTCAGATAGTATTTCATCTGCAAGAGTTTCTGATAGTTCGTTATATGATTTTTCAAGCATATCTAACGGAGAGAGATTATCGCTGCTTACCGATTGAACAGGAGAAGCAGTTGTTCCGTGGCTTGTGTTTCTGAACTCTCTGAAGCTTTCGTACTTCATAAGGAAATCATTATCTACAACAGGAGGAAGATTGCTTACTACACGTTTTCCCTCATCTGTAAGTCTGGTCATTCCATGAGGCTGAGATTCTATTAAACCTGCCTTTTTGAGATATGTTCTGGTCCAACCTATTCGGTTATTGCACAGCAACTGAGTTCCGTTAGAAATATACGTTTTCCTGTCGGATTCAGTCAACCCTTTACTTGCAAATACATATTCCCGGATATCTGCGTTTTTGTGAGCTTCTCCGTCCGACAGGCAAAGAAGGAACTCTCTGTACATTTCGTCATACTTAGGTATTGCCATTGTTATTCCTCCAAGTTGTTTTGTTTGATAAATGCGTCCACAGTCATTCGATGGACGCCGAAAATCCTTGCTATTTCGCATTTTGAAACGTTTCGTTGCCGAAGAGTTCTTATGGTTTCTTCGTTTCCCGAAAGTTTCACGTGAGATGATTTGCGACCCACTGGTCTTCCAAGTACCACCCCCTCGGAACGTTTACGCGCGAGAGCTTCTTTAGTTCGCTGGCTTATCAGATTTCGTTCAATCTCAGCTGAAAGCCCAAAGGCAAACGCCAGCACCTTGCTCTGAATATCCTCTCCAAGCCTGTAATTGTCTTTGATAGTCCAGACTTTGCATTCCTTGGACATACAAATATTGAGTATCTCCATTATCATGAACAGGTTTCTTCCCAGCCGTGATAACTCAGCGCAGATGATAAGATCGCCTTTCTGCACCTTTTTCAGGAGTTTACCAAGCTCCCGCTTATCATAGTTTTTGGTGCCGCTTATTGTTTCCTCAATCCAGCCGTCTATTTTGAGCGAGCTTGCCTCAGCAAAGCGCTCGATCTCAAACCGCTGATTCTCCACAGTCTGCTTGTCAGAACTTACTCTGATGTACCCGTAATTCATAAAAATTCTCCTTTGAAAATGTTTATTAATAACGAGCGATTATGTTCGACAGCACGCTGTCAGCAATCGTTTCGACAGTTCCGGCAGCTGGGTGATCCTTTCTCCTGTCGAGCAGTCTATTAAGAGGAAAATTGAGAGCATTGGAACTCCTCTGAAAGACTGGAATATTAAAATTTACCGTGGCATTTTGACAGGTTACAATGAAGCATTCATCATTGATCGAAAGAAAAAGGACGAACTGATATCTGCTGACCCAAAGAGTGCCGAAATTATACGACCGATTCTTAGAGGCAGAGATATCAAACGCTACGGCTTTGATTTTGCTGATCAGTATATTATAGCTACTTTCCCAAGTAAAAACTATAACATTGATGACTATCCTGCTGTAAAAGAGTATCTCCTTTCTTTTGGAATTGAGCGTCTTGAACAGTCTGGTAAACAATATACTATAAATGGCGAAATCGTCAAATCCCGAAAAAAGACTAATAACAAATGGTTTGAAACTCAGGATAGCATAAGTTATTGGGACGATTTTTCTAAGCAGAAAATCGTATGGGGTGAAATATCTGATAAGCCCAAATTTGCCATAGATGAAAATGGTGATTACTATGTGGAGGCTACATCATTTTATATGACAGGTGATATGCTGTTTTATTTACTTCATTATTTGAATTCTTCGCTATCTAAATTCTATTTTTCAAAATTGGGAACGACAACAGGTGTTGGTACTATTAGGTGGAAGAAATTCAAGCTTGAGGAACTCCCTATCCCAAAACCAGATATGCTTTCTCCAGAAACATTAAAAAAACTTATGGGAACGCTAAATGAAAATGAA
>ENA-UESU01002799-UESU01002799.1-human-gut-metagenome-genome-assembly--contig:-NODE-2799-length-10764-cov-4.684289_pt1 | contig 10764 bp, 6 predicted proteins | sample MGYA00243007_ERZ508008 | MGnify/ENA primary metagenome ERZ508008 (study PRJEB26167, sample SAMN06115399) | human gut metagenome | host: Homo sapiens | place: China:Henan | collected 2016-06-23 | study...
TTTTACTTTTACTTTAACAATCTTACTAAATTTACCGGTCTTAACCTGTTTACCAACCTTGTTGTAAGCACGTACCTTTACATAATAGGTACCTTTCTTTAACTTCAAGGTCTTCTTAGTCTTCTTAACGGTAGCGCTCTTCTTGAAGTGCTTCTTATTTTTCTTGGAAACGTATACCTGATAGCCCTTTGCACGGGATGCCTTTTTCCAAGTTAATTTTACGCTCTTCTTAGCCTTTTTGCTCTTAACAACCTTTGCTTTCAAAGACTTCACCTGAGCCGGTTTCGTCACCTTAACAACGGCAGGGCCGCCTTTTATCTGATGTACGGCAATCGTAGTAAATGGACGTACTAACAGGTTATGCTTACCATCCTCTGTCCATTTTGCCGCAGATACATAATACTCACCGAATTCCTTATTGTTAAATGTAACTGTCACTTTACCATTCGCATCTGTCTTAAGAGTCTTCACTGCATTCTGTTTTGTTGCACCTGTCACTTCTGTATTGCTGCTTGTTGTTTTCGTGATAAGTGGAGCTTTAGCAATATACACTTCAGCATCTGCTACCGGCTTGGTATATGGGATCGGATTATAATTTGCATCGTATGTTGCACCATATTCGGTCAAAGTCAATGTGACCGATCCCTTAGAATCTTTATCAAAAGATGTTGTATACTGATCGGAAGAAAATGCCGTATATGCACTCTGAATGCCTGCATAAGTAACCGGATCTGTCATATGATAATAACTTGCATAAATGTCAACCTTATCTCCAGCCTTGCAGTTGTACTGATCCATAGATACCGCACCTGCTGTCTTATTGACGGAATACATCCAAGATACTTCACTGTCTGTTCCTGCTGTGCTTGCTGCACCAATTCCATCACCATTCAGAGAAAGACCACTTACCCACAGTCCGCCGTAGCTGGATGGGCTGGCAATGATATATTTGCTCATCTGATCATTGGTAACCTTTTTCTTCGTTGCCAAATATTTTGCAAAAGCACGAAGTGGAGAATACGTTGCAGCCTGACCTGTTGCCAGACCAATACCAAAATCATTATTCTTATCGTCTTCTGTCATTGTTACAGTTACCGGAGCCAATACAGTATCTGCATCTCTCTCCATATGAAGTGTAACTGCTACTGTCTGCTGTTTCTGCTCGTCTGCCGCCTTACTTGTCTGTACATTAACGCCGGAAAGCAATAATGCTGTCGACAATAAAAGGGCGATTAATTTCTTCTGTTTCATTTGTCCCCTTCTTTCTCGCATATCGCGTACTAAATTTCTGTCAGATCCAAGGCATACCTCAGTCTCATTTTGACAGATTGTTTGCGATAGGATAACAAAGAAAATTCCTGCGAACTCATTTTCAAAGGAACAGATCTCCCTATGGATTACACTGCTCCTGTGCAAAAAAACGCAGGAATTGTGATGACAAAATCGCAACTTGCAAATTATTTCGTCAAAACACTCCCTCTCCCTCCGAAAGGTCATATCTCACCCTACCGGGCAGGTCTTCCGACTTAAGGATCTCCTGTCTGCAACCCCTTCCCAGCATCATGCCAGTGGTATATTGTTGCAGCCATCCCCTAATACGGCAGCGGGGGCTGTGGCGGACTCACACCGCCTTCCCTATTAATTTTTCGCAAAAACCCGAGTAGTTACTAATATTATCTTATCTTTTCATTGATCCATGCAGTGCGACTGCATCTGCGCACCACCGATCTTTCCTAGGATAACACCCCATTCTATAGTTTGTCAACGCCATGGTGTTCTTTTGTATATCCCATATTTTATCTGTATGCGCTGCAGTTTTTCGATCACGGTATGACCAAACAGCAAAATGCAAAGAGCCGTTGTTCCGGCGTGGGTAAGATCATACGGAACGCCCGCTGCATAGACCATTAGCAATTCTTCCTTCGTGAGTGCACTGTTTTGCGGACTCATTGCATGATCCATTAACCACGCTGCAAAATTCATAATGCCACCGTACACAACAAACACTGTGATAAATGCCATAACTGCCAATCCTAACACAAAGCGCATCGGGTTATGAAAGCGTTTTCCCCGCGAATAAATAACGCCAAAACAGATCCCTAGCAGTCCCCACGTCAACATCTGCCACGGGGTCCAAGGCCCCTGTCCGTCAAAAAAGTTGCACAGCAGTCTGCTTAAAGCACCAACCATAAAGCCAGCCTCCGGGCCTAAACACGTTCCCGTCAAAATGACAAATGCCGTTCCGGCATGGAGTGGGATCGTATGACTGCACAGCTCGTTGACACTGACGCAGAGTGCCGTCATAATGGCAAGCGTCACGATCTCTCTTGCCTGCGGTCTTCTGTATTCAAAGACAAAAAACATTGGCAGCAGACCGCCGACCAAGACGACAGCACTAAGCAGCATATAATGCTTTGTTACTAAAGCAGTAGTCCCTGCAACAGCCAGACACGCCAGCAAGCTGAGCACTACACCGAGCAAAATCCATTGCCGCTTATTCTGCGCTTTTTCCACCTGCTTGAGGTCAAATTTTCTCCGATACGAAACATCCCGTGCCTTTCGCATCACGCATCCTCCTTTTCGTTGGCAAACAACCGCTGTACGGCAGGCGTATAAAAATAATTGTCCGCAAAAAAACAGTTGGCAGCATCCGCTCCGATCAAGTTCCCATCAAATAATAAAGCACAGTCTGTAGCATAATCTGCACAAAATTCTACATCATGCGACACGATCACGACTGTCACTCCGGTTGCCACAATTTTTTGAATATACTGTCCCAATTTCTCCTTTAAGGCAGCATCCAATCCCTTCGTCGGCTCATCCAGTAATAAGATCTCCGGTTTGGTAAGCAGTGCCTTCGCAACCGCAAGCCTCTGCATTTGACCACCACTCAAGTCATAAGGATGTCTCTGCCGCACCTCACAAAGTTCCACAAAACGTAACATTTGCTCTACAGTCTCGATAACTTCTGCTTCTCTGCTACCTCTGCGGTACAAAAACTCTGTCAGTTCCCCTTCTACCGTTGTCTCCGAAAAGACTGCTTTTGGATTTTGCGGCAGATACGTACATTTCGCCTTTGTGATCACCCTGCCCCGCTGTGGCTTATATATGCCGGCCATCACTTTGAGTGCTGTGCTCTTGCCGGAGCCATTGCTGCCCATAATGCAATAGATACTGCCCATTGGCAGCTTCCAGTCAAAGTCACGGAGAACCGGCTTTCCCTTTTCATATCCATACGATACCTGACTTGCATGAAGGATCGTCGTTCTGTCTTCCCGTTGTATATCCGGCTTCTCGATGTCCGCGTTACTGAAATACTCCGAAACAAATATTTCCGGTGCCATTTTTGTTATTCTTTCTACAATTGTCTCCAAGCTTACTTCGGAATGTGCTTTCAAATAGTCTCGCAGCCATACTTTTCCCTCCCGCACAGTAAGCGGCAAGTCCCCGGACTCCCCACAACATAGTGCTGTTTTAGCCGCTATTGGCAACGCTGCATAAACCGGATCATGACGTTCTTTCAGCAAATGCCCAACTCTACGTGGTGTGGTATCTGTCACTGTACCGTCCTCCATCACGAAAACGCGGTCCGCTATCGGCAAAACACCGTCTAACCGCTGTTCCGATAAAAATATGGTCACCCCAAATTCTTCATGCAGCTTGGCTAATGTATCCAAAAAACGTCCTGCTTCCATGGGATCAAGCTGTGAGGTCGGCTCATCTAACACTAACAGCTTCGGCTGTACGACCATTGCTGCCGCTAACTGCACCAACTGCTTCTGTCCACCTGACAAGGCTGCCGTACGCTTCCGAAATAGCGATTCTAACCCGAAATATTCCGCCATCTCCGCAGTCCGTCTCCGCATCTGTGGAACACTCATCCCCAGACTCTCCAATCCGAAAGCAAGTTCCTGCCATACATAATCTGTCACCATATTGTGTTCCGGATCCTGGCCGACATAGGCGATCTGCGATGCCGCGACCCGGTCATCCATCGTTTCAATATCAGCCCCCGCAAAATACATCGATCCGCTCCCAATCCCTATCGGTATCTGGCTTTTGATCATATGTTTTAACAAGGTCGTCTTACCGCTGCCGGATGCCCCGCAAAGAACAATAAATTCGCCCTTTTGCACCTGAAAAGATACCTCCTTAAGTACCTGTTCTTTACTTGTCGGATATCGAAACGACACATTTGCAAACTCCATAACTGCCATCACATCTCACCTTCTCTCGTTTCCCTTGCTTTTCGTTCATGATAAGGAACACCATAGGTCTGCTCTAAATACTGTGCCATCGCTATGTGAGCATCCGTATTCCCCTGCTTTCGCTCCTCCAAAGAACGAACCATCCACTGCCACACATCATATACAAGTGGCAGCATTGCCAGCAATCCAAAACCAGCCGGCAGCAAATACATCTGACCAAGCGGTGCATATCGGATCACCGGATAATACTGGCAGGATGCTTTCTGACGAAGAAACTGGCCGATAATAACAGCCGTAAGACCTGTAAAAACCACGAGCATGACTGCATCCCGCTTCCGAAAGTGAAACAAATGAAACGAAGATCTCCTGCCGATCCCATAGCCTCTCGTTTCCATCGCTGTCGATGTCTCTATCGAATCCTCTAACGACCACGACAAAAGCACCGAGAGCCGCCGAAGCACACTGCTCCCGGATCCCATCCCGCGTTCCCCGGCACGAATCTGATCCATTCTGCGCTCCAATAACGGCAGATATCGAAATGTCATCGTGATCACCAGTGAAACAGCAGGGAAGAAACGCCCGATCAGATACATGATCTTCTCTGCCCCAAAGAGCTCATTCCATACATAAAACCATTGTAGTACCGCCAGCAACAGCAATGTCATCATTCCGCCAAACAAAATGTTTTCCCGGGTCACTGCCATGTCGTTGATGTAAAACAATGGCGTTGCACCGTTATGTCGAAATAGCGGCAGGATTCCCATAGTAAACACTGACACACCCAGTCCGGTCATTACACTTCTTTTCCACACGACGCGCCCGCACAAAAAAAGAGAATATACTAAGGAGATCACAAAGGACGTCACGATCATTACAGGATGCATTGTAGACATTGTCACAGCAAGTACTGCTGCCAAATATCCAAATATCACCCACGGATGAAATGATTCAAACGCTGACCTTTGCATTCTTCCTCCTTACTACATTCTCTTTCCTATTTCCTACTCGACCTTTCCGGTACAAGTATACAGCCATTCGATATGATCTCCAGCTTTGACTGAATAATTGGAAGCCCCATAATTAGGCAGCTTGCCATTTACCCGGTACAGCCAGCCACTCATATCGCCGGCTTCCTTTTCATATAAATATCCGATGCCCCGAATATACTCTGTCGAAAACATCGTACTATACTCTGCATCAAGCGCAATATTTTTCGCCTTGCACACCTTCTGTAAGATCGAATATACCGTATCGGATGCCGTGATATTTACCGTTGTCTTCTTAAGAAACAGACCGTTCTCCGGCATCTTGGCCTTTACTTTATCCGATAACGAATCCCAATGCTTCCGTAAACTGTCACAGCGGATCGTTATCGTACAGGTAAGTGCTGCAGGTTTTGCTGTCGCTTTCTGCGCAGCGGATGGCTTCTTCGTTGCTTTCGGTACCGACGATGACCGCTTCGTTTTGGTCGACGGCTTCCCGGTCGCTTTCCGTGCCTTCAACGGCTTTGTCGTCCTCTTTACAGACGGTTTTTGTTTCGCAGAAGGCTGTGGCGAAGCGGTGTTATCCGTCCCCGGCGTACGTTGCGGCGATTTCTTCACCGTTTTAGGCTTTGTCGTCTGTTTCCCCGGTTCTGACGTTGACGTTCTTCCCGGTGCCTCAGATGCACCGACCTCGTCCGGTGGCTCCGTCTCTGATACAGTGCCGTTGTCTGTCTGCGTCTTATCCGGCGTAGCAAACAGATCATTTGCTAACTGCTTCTGCTCTTGTTTGTACTGACCAACCGAACGGATCCGCACACCGGATAACGTGATCCCAAGCAGTACCAAGATCACAAGGCCTGTGACTATTTTCTTGATTCTGCGCTTATCGCCCTTCATTAGGACTTACTCCTCTCCCAACGTCCGGAAGCACCACACGGCAATACCAGCCCATTGCTGCTTACCGGCAATCCGATCTCCTGTGCATCCACATGACCACCAAACTTTGGCACCAGCGCAGTATTCATCATATAAGACAATACCGCCGGCTGTAATCCGGTCGTATAGGAATTGATCAGGAAAAACAACGGATCCTTACTTAACACTTTTGTACACAATTCCACAAATGGAAAAATCTTTTCTTCGATCTTCCATATCTCGCCCTTAGGCCCTCTTCCATAAGAAGGCGGATCCATAATAATTCCATCGTAATGATTGCCACGGCGGATCTCACGCTCCACAAATTTCACGCAGTCATCTACCAGCCAGCGGATCGGCTTGTCCGATAAACCGGACAGTGCTGCGTTGTCCTTAGCCCAAGCGACCATTCCTTTGGACGCATCCACATGTGTCACAGAAGCTCCTGCTGCCGCTGCTGCAAGCGTTGCTCCACCTGTATAAGCAAATAAATTTAATACCTTGATCGGTCTGTTGGCCTGACGGATCTTGTCACCAAACCAATCCCAGTTCACTGCCTGCTCCGGAAAAAGTCCCGTGTGCTTAAACTGAAATGGCTGCAAATGAAACGCAAGTTCTCCATAATGAATCTTCCATGTCTTCGGGAGATCAAAGAACTCCCATTCACCGCCGCCACGATTGCTGCGATGATAATGTCCGTTCTTTTGCTTCCAACGCGGCTCTTTATGTGGCGTATTCCAAATAACCTGTGGATCCGGACGCACTAAAATATAATCACCCCAGCGCTCCAGCTTCTCTCCATTTGAAGTATCAATAACTTCATAATCTTTCCAACGGTCTGCAATCCACATATTATCCCTCCAGACTCTGTTCTGCCTGCTTCAGTGCATCCAAAATAAACTTCGTAGAACTCTCTACATAGCCTTTGCGCAGCTCTTCCACCGGCGCAAAATCAATATTGTCGGCAATGCACTTATGTCCATCAAAACAGTCTTCAATACGACGATCCGAAAGTCCAAACATTTCCATGACAGACAAAATTTTGTCGCCGTTACGCTTTCCGACAAAAAACTGCTTATGGAATAAGATGGAGAAACAGGTTGCATGGAAAGAATTGGTGAAAATATACTCTGCTTCATCCATATAACCAAGCCACTCCTCGATACCAATATCATAAACTACTTTATGTCGTGTTCCTGCCGGAATTTTGGCATCTGCCAGATTCTCGCTAAGTTCGATCACTTCCAGATCATGCTCTTTGGCAAAATCGACCGCAAGCTCGATCAATGGGATCGCACTTTCCATAACAACATAGAGCAGTACATAGCCTTTCTTTCTCTTCGGCCGCTGAATGATCGGCTCATAAAAGCTCTTGTCATGAAGCAATACCGGATCTAACACATGCGTTGTCTCGATACCGGAAATCCGCTTAATATACTCCCCAAAACTTTTCTCGCGGATCGATATATTTTGAAACTGTGAAATGTACTCAATAAAGGTTTTACGCTTGTCCTCTTCCAGCTCTACTACCGGACCACGGCTAGCCGCATATGCGATCTTGTATTTGCCTTTCATCGAATCGCAGGCTAAGAAAAATCCTCTGTCAAATCCGGCTTTCTTATTACATTTCCAAATAACATCTTTCTGCCAGATATGTACCCGGACAGTCCCACCTTCTTCTTTTTTCGAAAGTCCATGAATGATGGCATTTTCCACCAGCGGCTGAAATGTAAATGCCGGAACAATGACTTTATCTGCATCCACGCTGCAATCCTTTCGGTATGTGATTCTGTCTCCGAAACGCATCTGCTGCAGATACATATAATCTTCCATAATTTTTAATTCCTGTGACAGGCACACCTCCGTGTCCTGATTTTTCAGGTTATAGCGGAAAAGTGCCGACAATGCACGGATCATTTTTTCAGTAGTTTCCGCTTCCTCAAGGCTTGCCATTCCACCGATGACATTTAAGGTATTGAACAGGAAATGCGGATTGATCTGGCTTTTTAGAAGTTCAAGCTTTGTCATCTCCAGACGCTTTTCCGTCTCTAACTTTTCAAGCTCCTCCTCATGCAAAAGATCTAAGGTCTTTCTTTTTTCCTCCAGTGCCTGAATGTATTCTCCTGTGGCGTATTTCATTTTATTGAACGCCCGGACCAGTTCACCAAGCTCATCCTTGTTGTCCACCTCAACATCCCTGATAAAGAAATCATTTGCAGCAATTTTCTGTGATGCATGTACCAGTTTAAAAATCGGTGCCATGATCGTTTCTTTCATCAGTGCCGCCATCTCTGCAATTCCAAAAAGAAGCAGGATTCCTGCAAAAATTACCACCAGCGGAACACTGATCAGTGTCGGAACCTTTTTCTGGTACGAAACATCTCCCTCCTCGATCGTATAATTCATAAGTGTTCCGGCATAATTCTTTAAGTAGTCCTGCATGTCATAAACTTCATACAGCCTGCTGACATAATCTGTCACATTATCTTCCATGGACAGGATTGCATCTCTTTTAGTGCAATAAACTTCATAGCTGCTGCGGATCGACCATGTTTTTGCATAGCGGAGTTCCCCGATCCTGCGATACTGGAATGGCAGATCATAAACCGCATGTTTTGTACGTTTCATGGAACGCTCTAACGCTTCTTTTTTCTCCGTATCCGGATTTCTCATATAGCTTTCAAACAGTGTGCTCTCCTGCTCTAATGCCTGGATCAGTTCACTGCACTTTGCATTGTCCTGCAAAATACCATTAAAATCGGTCAGTGAAAACCGGACAACCCAGACATTAAAAACAACGGAAAGCAGGATGGCCACACAGACCATCCCGGTAAACACTGCTATTTTCTTTTGAATGGTAAGCTCCTGCCACCACTTTTTTATCCTTTTCTTCAAGCTGTTTGTCCCATCCTGCTTCTTGCTCCATTTAGCTGTCTGATCTGCCAACCCGCATACACTAATTCGTCTCTGCGATCCTTTCTTTTGCAAATGCAAAAAATGGTTCTTTCTGTGCTCCCAAAATACGGTTTGTAAGCATATATCCATGTCTTGCATCGGAAAAAACGATCATCATGCCAGGCTCGTTTGCCACCCGCAGCTTTTTCCATCCAATGCTTTCCTTTTCTTTCCCCACAGTCACATGGAGTCCCGCATCGTCAAAGGAAAGTTCTACATCTTTCGGCATCGTTTTTGCCTGCCCTTTGGCTTTCAGATAGATCGCGATCGGCTGGATCACCGGAAACAGCAGACATCCAAAGAGCATCAGCATCTGCATCAGATCCCCTGAGGTACGGAAAAATTTTGCTGTAAATAAAATCATCGCCACCGTAAAGACCATGTTGCAGACTCCCGCCACCGAACGATATGTCCGACTCATTGTCAGTTTCCAGAAATCTCCTGCGGTCACTTCGCTCTTAAATTGATATGTCATGCCATTTCCTCCCGTAATTCTAAAATCATCCGCCGTAGCCGCCAAATACTCTCGGTAACAGAAGGCTTACTTCCGGAATGAATGTAAGTAACATTAATACAATGATCATACAGATATAGAATGGAAGTGTTGCCTTTACGACACGTTCCATTTTTACACCGCTGACTGCGGAACCGATAAATAATACGGATCCAACCGGTGGTGTCAAAAGACCGATACCACAGTTTAATACCATGATGATACCGAACTGTACCGGATCAATGCCGATTGATGTTGCGATCGGAAGTAAGATCGGTGTTGCGATCAGGATAATCGGTGCCATATCCATGATACAGCCAAGGAACAGAAGAATCAAGTCAATTAAAAGTGCAATCACGATCGGGTTTGTTGAAAATCCTACGATCGCATTTGCTACCATATCCGGTACATGTAATGTGGTAAGGCAGTAACCGAAAATACTCGAAGTAGAAATCAGGATCAATACGATCGATAAGGTATCGATACACTGTTCTAAACATTTCCATACACCTTTCCAGTCAAGTCCTTTGTAAATATATACACTGACAATCAGGCTGTAAAATACAGCGATTGCTGCGGACTCTGTTGCGGTGAACCATCCGGCAACTACACCGATAACTACGATAACAACCGCTGCAAGTGCCCAGATAGAAATACCAATCTGCTTCAATAATCCCTTAAAGCTGAACTTATCTCCCTTTGGATAATGTTTCTTCTTTGAGATAATGTAAGAACCTACCATCAGGGAAACTGCAAGTAAAGCACCCGGCAGATATCCTGCAAGGAATAAACTTCCTACGGAAATACCACCTGCTGACATTGCATAGATAACCATGTTGTGGCTTGGCGGAACCAAAAGTCCCTCACAGGAAGAAGTAATGGTAACTGCGGTAGAAAAATCATCATCATATCCCTGATCTACCATCATCGGGATCATGATACTTCCGATGGAAGCCGTATCTGCAGATGCAGATCCGGAAATACCGCCGAAGAAATAGGATGCAACGATATTTACCATTGCCATTCCTCCGGTCATCCAGCCTACACAGGCATCGGCGAGTGCGATCAGTTTATCGGATATACCACCGGTACCCATCAGCACGCCCATCGTGATGAAGAACGGTACCGCCATCAGGCTGAAGGAACTGATTCCCTTTACCATCTGCTGACAGATCGTTGTCAGCGGAAGTCCCTGCGATAACAGGCACAG
>ENA-UESU01002803-UESU01002803.1-human-gut-metagenome-genome-assembly--contig:-NODE-2803-length-10759-cov-7.570118_pt1 | contig 10759 bp, 7 predicted proteins | sample MGYA00243007_ERZ508008 | MGnify/ENA primary metagenome ERZ508008 (study PRJEB26167, sample SAMN06115399) | human gut metagenome | host: Homo sapiens | place: China:Henan | collected 2016-06-23 | study...
CACAAGAAAAACTAATGGAGATAAAATTCCATTAGCTGATGATGACTTCTTAGATATTAACCTATTGAGTATATTTTCTAATGCGACAGAAAAGACACAACGACCTTTCATTGCAAGAAGTATCGACTTATATAAGAAGATTGATAAGGATGAGAATAAGTTTAGGAATTTTCTGAAAAAACAAATCAAGGATATATTGACAATGTCTGATAAGGTCAAGAGTGAATTGCTCCTTGATTATGTGGGAGAGATACTTCCTCCTAAATACGATGTTCATGGGTTGGATATCGGATTAAAATCCGATATTCATTATCACAACAAAAGTTGTTGTTATTATTCCGATTCAAATGGTGTTTTTATTAACTTCCAAGAACAACCGGATCAAATAGAAAATCTTATCATTTACATACAAGTAGATCAATTTAATTTCACCGATAGTTTTATCCATAATTTCATATGCATAATGTATATGCGAATGATATACGATGTGTTAGCGAACAGGGCTCTAAATGAACACATTGCTCCTGCAATTCATAAACTTCGTCAATCAGAATCAGACATCTCTCGTATATTTAATTCTTCAAAAGATATTGGTTATTTTTGGGGCGAGTCTAATGTTGTAGTTATTGATTTAAGTGATGTAAATACTGATACAAAGAAGCGTCTTCCATTATTGCTAACCAACAAATTATACAACGAGCATAAAAAAGCAGGGAAAGCTCAAAAATATTTGAATTTGATAGTAGATGAAGCACATAATATATTGTCTTATCAATCAACACGTGAAAGTGAAGAGTGGAAAGATTATAGACTAGAGGTTTTTGAAGAGATTATTAAAGAGGGTCGAAAATTCGGAGTATTCATGACTATTGCCAGCCAACGTCCGTCGGATATTTCTTCTACCATAATATCGCAATTGCATAATTATTTTATACATCGGCTTGTTAATGAAAAGGACATACAACAAGTGAACAATACAATTTCATATCTAGATAAAGTTTCAGTTGAATCATTGCCGATTTTATCAACTGGGGTTTGTGTAATTGCAGGTCAACTTGCTGAAATGCCACTTGTTGTACAAATAGGCAAGATAGAAGCCGGATTTCGTCCAGCAAATGAAACAATTGATATAGAGAACATATGGCAAGTTAAAGGAACTGTATCAAAATAGAATAGTTTGATACAGTTCCTTTGCCGAACCGAACTGTTATTTACTTCGTCTTGACCTGTTTTTTTGTTCTCCCCACGGCAACTCAGGAGATGACCCGCCTCCGCCAGTTCCGACATGTACTTGAGCTGGGCCACCTATAGCAAGTTCAAAGGCTACTCCAAGCAGATTGGCTTGTATTTCATTGACCTGCTCTTGCGGCTCGAAGATGGTATTGACAAATTCTTCGTCCGTAATCTGACGGTTAAAATGGGCTTGAGCCACATTATAGTCTATCTGGAATTTGGTCTCCTCGAAAACCTCATTACCTACCCTTGTCCAGATGTGGAGCGACGGATTCCGGTAGTTGGGTACATTGATACGGACAAGTTCCGCTCCGGATGACAGACGGTAACGCTGAGGGTTGGCTTTGCGGTCGAGTTGGTCAATGCATTGCTTCTGCCTGTCTATAACAGAATCCTTTTCTTTTGACTGTCGCTCGGCTACCTCCGCTCGGCTGATTGCCTTGTCTATCTCTTTTTGATAACCGTTCCGAAGTCGCTCCATTTCCGATTTGTGCCGTTCCTGAAGTTGTGCTTTCTCTGCTTTGAGTGTCCGGATTCGATCTTTCAGTTTGGCTATCAGTTCATCCTTTTCGGCAAGTTCCTTCTTCGCTTTGGCCAAATCACCTTTGCCGAACCATGAGAGGATAGTGCTCTTGCCCTCTTGCGCTTTCTCAATGTCGGCCTGCAATCTGGCAATGTCTTCCTCGTACCGACTTACCTGTTGCTTGTAGTATTCCGAATTTGCCTGATGTCTGGCAGTAGAGCCGACTATTCCACGCTGCAATCCGAACGGTTTCATGGCTGCGGCATAACTGTTCTGGTATTCGTGCAGCTTGCTACGCCGCATCACGTCATCGGCAGAAAGCCTCGGTCCGGATTTAGTCTCGTACTTTTTCTCGCCTTCGCGTTTCTTTCTAAGGCGTTCGGTGGTGACAATGGGTACGACAGTAGCGTGCAGGTGCGGTGTCTTCTCGTCCATGTGCAGCACACAGGAAACAAGGTTCTCGCTTCCGAAAGTCTCCCGAAGCCATTTCAGGTTGGCATCTATCCATTTGTCCAGACGACCGCTATCCTGAATTCTCATCATCTGCTCATGTGTCCCGGTCAGGATGATGCGAATAGCCTTGCATTGATTCTTGCCGACCTTGCGGTGTAGTCCGGTATGGATTATTCTGAATTGTATGGCATCCGTCCTGTTCTTTACTCCGGCAGGAAATGCAATAAGTTCCCGATTAAGCTGTGTCCTGTTCGCATCGGCATTGACGGGAATGTATTTCTTCCCGTTTGCATCCTTTCTTTCTATATGACATGACATTCCGCTGTCATTACCGCTGCCACGTTGCAGGTGGCAAACCGCATATTGTGTATTACTCATATTTTTTGCGTTTTTGCGATTATTATTTCTGTGTTATGGTTCGTAAAATCCCGTCAATGTGCCACAGGCGGACATGGGTGCTGGGAGGGTATCTCTCCGCTTATGGACTTTTTGACTGCCACTCGTAGAGTGATTGCAGGGAAAATGCCCTAATAAGCTACGGGATTTTACAAACCCTTTTTCAAGGACAGCGAGCTGTCCAATCCATCCAATTATCATATCTGTTCTGCATCCACCAATTCCAACCCAAGTTTGTCAATCAATGTCTGCAAGACGGGGTTACGGTCAATCATCCGTTGAAGTATCATCTGAGGGGTGTCCTCCATCAGAAGGAAGTCCGCAATGTCCAATCCCTGACTGCGCTGTTCATCGGTTGCCATATCTTCCAGTACCGTACTGACCGATACGGACCGGCAGACATTAGCAAGCATGGAAGTCTTCTGCTTCCACTGCTCCGTTGCACCAAGGTCTGGCATCAGTACTACATCCCGATGCGCCAGTACACGAACGGCCTTTTCGTTGAAACATCCGTTCTTTCCTCCTGTCGCCAGCCACAAGCCGTCCGGCATGAAGTGGGCTGCGATGAGTGCCGTCTTCTCGCTTTCCACAATGAAAACTGTCTTGTTGAGATAGCGATCAAGAAGGTGCTCGCCAAAGAAACACTGACACAAGTTGAAGTCGGGCAAACGCAGCTCGGTATGCACCCAGCATATATGCGGATGTGGAACTTTCTGCCGATGCCCAGTCTTCGCATCATATCCCATAATCTTACCTGCGTGTACCCGTCCGTTGGAATCCACCTGCCAGAATACAGCTGAACCGTTCCATTTCCTGGAAGTCCCGACCTGGTAAAGTTTGAATAGCCTTCCGGCATTGCTTCTGCCAATCGTGATGGACAGGAATGTGTACAACGGGTTGATGTCATAGTGTGACAGTGAACGCTGCATGACAGCCGAATCTATAAAAGACGGAGGACTGACTGGCTTCTTTGGAGTTACGGCTTGCGGTTTCCACTCCTGCCTGAGTGAATCCAATTCATCGGGATGTTCCCGAAAGAAATCCTTTGGTGTGTAGTGATAGCCACAACTGTTTTCGTGGTCGCATTTGCCGACATGTGGAGGAAAGGTTATCTCTCCCGACTCATCGATATAACGAGTAAAACAAGCCTTGCGCTTGCATTCGGGACACGCTACCTTGCTGCCCCGATGATATTTTTCAAGATGAAATCTGTAGTTGTCCATGATAATTTCTGAAATGGATTTGCAGTAATTTCAGTTTTCAGTCCTTTCAGTTTTGCAGGAATTGGCAATTTGCTCCTTAACGAAACTGAAAAACTGAACATTCTGAAAGCTGCAAACGGGGGTTACACATTGCAGTTTTCATCCTCAGTCTGTTCTACAGATGTATATGACACTTTCTCGTAAACTCCCTGCCTGACCTTGTGGATAAGCCTGTTTTTTGCAAGCTCTTTAAGATAGTTCATCACCGTGCGCTCCGTCACTTTGAGTTGTCTTCCTGCATAGAGGGCTTCTGCTGTAGTAAAAGAATCTTTCAGTAAGGAGAGTAATTCCAGCGACGGCTCATCACAGGCATCGTTCGCTACATATTTGCGTATGCGCTTGTAGGAGTCCTCAAAATAATCATTCAGACGGATAGCACCTTCAATGGCAGCCGTTGTTACGAATTGCAGATGACTCTCACCACAAGCGTAAAACAGGACTTGAAGAATCAGTGCCAGGCGTGCCACCTGCACAGGGCTTTTCATGGGACGCGATTCGACAAGGTTTTCATCCCTGATGGCATTGATGCGTTCGATCGTATTGTTGTGCCAGTTGAAGAAAACCCTTTTCGCTTCCGCTTCCATGCCTATCAGATGAGGGATATTCCCTTCATCATTCACTTCATAGTCAAGGGAGAATACCTTTTCCATGATTGCCTCCCATGTCCTCCATGCAGATGCCGGATCGTTCCCGGTATCCTCCTCTTCGCTTTCCGTCCACCGTGGCACCAGATACGACTTGGGCATCACGAACAGAATGCGGTCAAGCAGGCCGTTATCCTCGTATCCCTTTTTGAGCAGCTCATGCACACGCCTGGTCTGTGTCGTGCCGACCATGTTGATGCACGGATTCTCAATGTGTATGGGAATGGGATTGCTGACACGGGTCACATCTATGGCACTGTTGCTCCATGCGGACAGAAGTTGCTCTATCAACTGCCCGTTGTTGTAGCGGTTGGCGGAATTGAACATGCCCATAATCTCGTCCGCAAGTATGGTTATGCCACGGGGACAGTTGTAATGGGCGAGCATCAGGGCTTCCGGCGTGAAATCGGACACGATGGTTCTTCTCAATACAGGCCTGTCTGTACCGTTGTTGCCCTTGCTCTCTTTCATTGTATTCTGATATGCGGCCATTTCAGCCTTGAATTTCTCCAGTGCCCGGCAATCCCTTTTGCGTAGCGGACGGAATACGGCTTCAAGCGGCGGTGTCTTGCCGAGTCCCGGTCGCCCCACCATGATGATATAAAGAGCGGCATTGGTTGTCCATTGTCCCTTTACACGGATATTATAGGTATTGCCCAACGCGGAAGCCGTAGCCGACAGTATGGCTGTGGCAAGATACTCCACTTTGAAGTTCTCATGTCGCACCATGCCAAGGATAACGGACTGGACTTTGGTAGGGAAAGCGTCAATCGGGAAATCCGATTCCGCAATGCCCTGCGCCTGCGCCATCACCTTGTTGCATATATCCAGTTGTCTGATACTCATAATCACTTCTCCTTTCGTTTGCAATAGGATGTCACACTCTCCGACTTGCCTCCGGTCTGTACCCTGCGGATGTCGGACTTGGCATACATGTTTTTGTTGCCAACCTTGACGGGAACGAGGTAGCCACGCTTCGCCCACAGGTTGAGCGTGCCTTCGCATACGTTCAGCAACTCGCGGACTTGTTTTGTATTCAGGTATGTTTCCTGAGCTTCACGTAGCATCGCAGCCTGCCTTTCTTCCTGCTGCGCCATAATAGTGCGCTGGATAATTGATTCTGCAAACATCTTCAGGTCTGTGGGAGTGACTTCCAGTTTTACATTGGCTCCCATATCGACCAGACTTTCTATGGTAATCATAAAATCTTTTGTTTAGGAATTTACAATGACCATCTGCATGTTCCCTGATGCCCCGCTTCCGATGGCTTATAAAAGTGAAGCACCGCCAAACCCTCGGGAAAGGATTGACGGTGCAAAGGTATAGGTGAATTAAAAGTAATTGAAATAAAACGAGTTGGCATATTTGTCATGACAAAAAAGACAATTATGACAACACTAAAATGGGCTTATTTTACTTCATTTCCTGTGGATTGGAGCTATCTATTAACGGCTTCGGTAAGTTCGGCTTTAAGCTCAGAAAGTAATGTCTGACAGGAATCACCATTTAGCATTACGCACATTCTGTTCACTCCGTTTTTCATAACGTGCTGCGTTGTAGTCAACAGATGGATAGCCTGACGATAGGAACTTCCGCTCTTAATTCCACCCACGCCATCAAATTGAATGATGAGCGCAGTTGCATACTCTTTCGCACTACCTATGTCTGTTAGCAGTCCAAGTTCATTCAAGGCATAGTAGGTTAAAGCCTGTTCCGCTGCCGTATCATATTTTGAGATGAATTTTCGGATAATATCAATGACAATGTCTTTATTGGCACAGTTGAGATAATTTACAAGGGGCATTTCCTTTGCTTTATGCCGACCTCTTGATTTTGGGGCATCGTTTATTGGCATGTCGCCAAAGTATTCTGTGCTAGCTTGTTTTGTCGTGTGCTGTTGCTGCTGTTCAGGTTCGTCTGTCATATCGTTGGTTACATTCTCATTTGTTGCGGATTGCAACGCCCATTCACCAATGGTTCCATTTTCAATGGCATCGTTCATGGAAAAGTATCTGTCCCAGTCAGATTGGGTTCGGAAGCCGTTCTTGATGGATACCTGTATTATCTGTTCGACTACCCAAGAACAACTCTGCCTGTCCATTCTGTCCGCTTTAGGATTGGCTGATTGTTTGTTGACCATACTGACCATTGCCTCGAAACTCTTTCCGTAATACAGCCAGCTCAGTACAAGCGGTGCGGAAAGGATAATGCCATGTCTTTTGGACTTGCTTCTAAAAAAGGATTTGACCTTGTTCCAAAAGGACGATGAAGCTCCGTCTGATGCATTATTCTCTTCCCTCTGCTTCTGGAATGCTTCAACAATCTGTTCCGGGACGGATTCTTCACTGAACAGCAGGTTTATATTGTCAAAATCTTCCACACTGTCATCGCCCCAGCACAATTCCCATTCTATCTTGACCTTTGGCAGTTGTTTGAAGATGGCACGACAGATAGCGAGATATTGCCTCTCGTCCCCATTTGTCATCAGACGCGCGAAGCGGTTGTATTCTTCCCTGTGGCTGTTCTTCCACCGGAGAATGTCAGCCTTGAATTGGTCGTATGTCAATCGGGATTCAGTCATAGTGTTATCTGCAAGTAGTTGATTATAAATGGAACATAGGGAAAGAATAAAATACAGCGGGCAGGCGATTCTAATCCAGCAGGTTTACCAGTTCTTTCTTGATTTCGTCATCGATATGCCTGTAACGGGCAAAGGCGCGGCTTCCTTCCGAATGCCCCGACATGGAGGCAATCAGATTCGGGTCTTTGACCTGCTTGTAGAGGTTGCCGATAAAGGTCTTTCGTGCCGTGTGGGTGGTCGCCACTTCATATAAAGGTTTTGCCACATCCTCGCGTGTCTTCGGGTCAAGGACTCTCACCATGCGGTCAATGCCCACATACTTGAGAATCTCCTTTATCTTCTTGTTATAGCCGAAGTGGGAGAAGCGGGGAAGTAATGCGTCTTCCAAGTCCTTATATCTCTCCAGTATGTCCAACGCCTTTTGGTTAAGCGGAACTCTGACTGTGTTGGCGTGTTCCAGCTTGGTCTTCTGCGGAATGTATTCCACACAACCGTCCACGATGTTTGCCTTGGTCAGTCTGTTCAAGTCACTCACACGGCAACCTATCAGACACTGGAACATGAATATGTCCCGATATACGGAATAGGTTGCCCCCATGCCGCTCAGATCGGCATAATAGACCTTGTCCCTTTCTTCGAGGGTAAGGTAAAACGGATCGCCATACATGGGCTGGGCTATCTGGTACTGATCAAAAGGGTTGTTTCTTGTCAGCCCCCGTTTGATGCACCATTTGATGACGGTACGGATGCGGTAGAGCGTCCCCGACATGCTGTTCTCGGAGCGTTGTTGGGCTACATCACGGGGCAGCTCGTCTTTATAGAATACGGGATACATTTCCACATACCTGTACTCTTCCTGCATCCACAACTTGAAATCACGGATGTCGTCAGCAGTAATGGAATCTATACAAAGGTGGAAGCCCCGCTGGTGCATGACCTCATGCCGGAAACGCTCGTAACGCTGTACCTTTTTCAGATTGTCGCGGTGATGCTTCCAGCTTTCTGCGGCAAGGTGTGTCTCGTCCATGTACTTCTGTATCTGGTAGGACAGCAGGTACTCGTCTGCCGGATTGCCGCCCCGGAAGTTGATATTTGGGTGGTGGTATTCCTCAATAAGTCCTTTCAGCCAGTTGCCGTCTACTCCACGATGGTATTTCTCGGCAATAAGGTGCGTAATGTTTTGGATGTCCTTTTCAAAGCCCATCCGTTTGTCTTCCGACACCAATGCGACACGGGGCTTATACCCCTGCCGTTCCGCACTCCAGTGGTTAGGGTTGATGGAGAGTTCGCTCGCTGCCTTGATGTCAACGCCTCCCACGTCACGGACTCTGAAATAGACTCGTGCCTGGTCAGTGACATTATTCTTGGCGGCGGTCTTTCTTATAAATGCGGTAACTTTCATATCTGTCTCCTCCTTAGTTTATCATATCCACAAGTTTGCGTTTCATCTCATCGTCAATCGTGCGGTAGCGGTTGAATGCCCGACTGCCCTCCACATGTCCCGACATGGATGCTATCAGATTGGGGTCGGGAACCTGTTTGTATAGATTTCCTACAAAAGTCTTCCGTGCCGTGTGGCTGGTGGCTACCTCATACAATGGTTTCTGCACGGTATTGTAGCAGTGCGTGTCAAGGATAGTCACCATCCTGTCTATGCCGCAATGCTTCAACAGTTCCCGTATGCCGAGATTGTACTGGTGTATGGGTTTGAACGGTAACAATTTGTCAGTACTTGATTCATAACGCTCCAGTATCTTCAACGCCTTGGGATGAAGCGGTACTCTGACGACTTTTGCCTGACACTTCTTTGTCTTCTGCGGCATATACTCCAGAAATCCGTCCTTGATGTTGTCTCTCGTCATTCTGTACAAATCACCCACACGGCAGCCGATATAGCAATGGAACACGAATATGTCCCTGATAACTGCCAGTTTAGGACAGTCATTCAAATCCGCATCATACAGGACATTCCTTTCTTCGGATGTCAAATAGAACGGATCACCGTATGTCGGTTCCTTGCATCCGTAAAGCTCATACACCTCGTTGTCGGAATACTTCATTTTCTTGCACCAATGGAGAAAGGTGCAGAAGAGGTTCATCGTGTTGATGATGGTCGTGTTCGACAATGGTCTTGGCGCATGGTTGATAAGAATCCGGGACGCATAGAAGTCGGGGTGCTGCTGGCGCAACAGATATTCGTTGGTCACATAATCCCGGAAACCATTCATCTGCTCCAATGTGACGGTTTCAACAAAGAGGGTGAAATCGGTATTACCTAATATCTCACGTTGATATTCATGGTAACGTATCATCTTGCGCTCGAAGCGGATGATGTGTTCTTTGGTTCTGTTCGCTCCGTCAAATTTTTCCAGATACTCATGAATACGGCATATCAGATTCGGATGGTTTCGTTCGAAAGCCCGTGCAGGGTACAGCACATCCTCGATGGTCTGCTTCAGCCATGCGCTGTTTGCCTTGTCCGAAAATGTCTTCTCCACTTTCTCAATGATGGAGGCAATCTGTTCGGGCAGCAGTTTCTGTTCAACGGCAGGTACGGCTGTCGTGCGCTTGTAACTGAGAGTATCGGAATCCCAGTACTTGTCATGGACTACAAGAGGCGAAACAACCTTTATATCCACGTTCTTCTCACGGACACGGAAACAGATGTTCGAGGTCGAGGAACTGTTCTTTTTCAGATAGACGGAAACTTTCATCGGCAATGCGTTTTTGATTCACATTGCAAAGATAAATAAATTCCCGTATATGTTCCCATATATCCCGAAAAAGCTTGTAGCGGATTAAGACAAATTAAAGAGCGTGTCCCGAAAGTGATACCACATAAAACGCTGTATATTAGTGATTATATTTTCTCTTGTTATGCTTTTCTTTTCATTTTCGACTTTCCAAACCCTTAATCAAAACATATATTGCAGTTCCACGCTTCGTGGTTTATATAGAATGGCTTTAGGGACTGAAAGCCAATATAAAGCTTTTTATGAAGATATATTGTAATGTCAAAACATTCACCCTATTATTAATGACATTCTTTGTTGTGGGATGCGCTCCTTCTCTCACTAAAGAACAAAAAGAAGCTATTGATTCAGTTCTTATAGGAAAAATTAAAGGAGAAATTGTAAACGACAAAATGATTCATCTATGGAATGAAGTGTATCAGAGTCAATTGGTAGAAGCTGTAAAAATATGGCAAAATCAATATCAAAAAGAGTATAACAAGACATCCCTACAAGACAACCTGTTGTATAATGGTGGAATCAGTGAGTTTCAATCAATTTTCGGTTCGACATATCATGACAAATATGAAAATCAAATAAATAGACTTAACCAAAAAGCAGAAAAAATAGAAAATGAGTTTGATGACATAACAACAAAGATGGGAAATGCCCTCTCAACGGAATTTTATGTAACCAAACAACGGATTGATGACCTATATGCGGTGTACAAAGAAGAAAAGTGTTTTTCTGATTTAGGCGAGTGGATAGATAATCCTGAGTTTGAATTATTAAAAATACCATTTATCATGTCTAATCACCTCTATGATTCGGAGACTGATGGTATAATGGTGTCCGACATCAAAGAGATAAATATGCAAGAGGTATTTTTACAATGTTTATCAGACAAAATACAATTTATTGATTGTACTCCACTC
>ENA-UESU01002809-UESU01002809.1-human-gut-metagenome-genome-assembly--contig:-NODE-2809-length-10734-cov-17.302243_pt1 | contig 10734 bp, 3 predicted proteins | sample MGYA00243007_ERZ508008 | MGnify/ENA primary metagenome ERZ508008 (study PRJEB26167, sample SAMN06115399) | human gut metagenome | host: Homo sapiens | place: China:Henan | collected 2016-06-23...
TTGTTTAATACTTTAATTAAATAAGACATTATATTATCTATAAATCGGGCGCAAAGGTAGAAATATTTTCTTGATTGACAAAAGAATGGCAGAAGAAAAGAGATTTATATCCGTATTTTTTGTAATATTGCAATTCTTAATTTATACAGTTTTTGCCATGGACGAGAGATTGGACAAAGTCAAGGTGCAATGCGACTATTTACCGCTTATTAATTTTGCGATACAACAAAACGGAGCATCGGTCATTCATCAGCTTTCTATTGAGAACACGACATCTGTCCCACTGAAGGACATTCAAGTAGTAATCACGACAGAACCGACTTTCGGAAACGCCGCTCCGATGGCTGTGGAACAGATCCCGGCAAACGGTTCGATCCGTCTGTCGTCTTTCAATCTCACTTTGTCCGCCAACTACTTCACACAACTGACCGAACGTTTATCCGGCAACCTGAAAATTGAAATTACTGCTGAAGCGGAACCGATATTCTGCCAAACATATCCTATCGACATCCTGGCATACGACCAATGGGGCGGACTCAACGTATTGCCCGAAATGCTGGCTGCTTTCATCACTCCCAATCATACGGCTATCTCGCCGATTATCAAAAGAGCTGCTTCCATCCTGGGGCAATGGACCGGCAACCCGTCTCTCGATGAATATCAAAGCCGCACTCCGGACAGGGTGAGGAAACAGATGGCTGCCATCTATACGGCTATCGCGGAGCAACAGATTATATACAGTACCGTTCCCGCCAGTTTCGAAGAATATGGGCAGCGTGTCCGGTTAGCCGATTCTGTGATGGCACAGAAATTGGGAACCTGCCTGGATATGGCTTTGCTCTATGCTTCCTGTCTGGAGGCAATCGGGCTGAATGCTTTAATCGTCATCACGCAAGGGCATGCCTTTGCAGGAGCCTGGCTGGTGCCGGAAACTTTCCCGGATCCTACGATTGATGATGTTTCTCTATTAACGAAAAGAACAGCGGAAGGAATCTACGACATTACTTTGGTTGAAACGACCTGCATGAATATGGGACATTCGTCCGATTTTGACGATGCGGTGAAGAAAGCAAACGGAAAGTTGGCGGACGGGAATAACTTCCTTCTTGCAATAGACATCAAGAGAGCGAGATATTCGGGTGTACGTCCCATCCCTCAACGTATTTTGCACGGACAGGTATGGGAAGTCGACGAAAAAGAGACCAACATTCAGAAAAGTGCCGTTCATGCCACTCCGCAAAGTATCAATCCGTATGATTTATCGGGCAATGAAACCCAGACCGTAATCACCAAACAACTGTTATGGGAAAGGCGGTTGCTGGACTTGAGCCTTCGCAACAACCTGCTGAATATCCGGATTACCAAAAACACGCTCCAACTGATCCCGGCTAATCTGGCTTGTCTGGAAGATGCATTGGCTGACGGAGAAGAATTCCGCATCCTGCACCGCCCTGCCGATTGGGAAAGCCCGGCGATGGATTTCGGAATTTACTCCTCTGTACCGGAGTCTGATCCGGTGGTTGGTTTCATCAACTCGGAGCTTTCACAGAAAAGATTGCGTTTTTATCTGTCCGAAAACGATTTAGGCAAAGCACTGACTCACCTATACCGTTCCTCGCGTACCTCTATTGAAGAAAACGGAGCCAACACTCTTTATCTGGCTCTCGGACTTTTGAAATGGTATGAGACTCCTTCCAGCGAACGTCCCCGCTACGCTCCCATCCTGCTAATGCCGGTTGAAATCATCCGTAAGTCGGCAGCTAAAGGCTATGTGATCCGTTCACGGGAAGAGGAAACGATGATGAATATTACATTATTAGAAATGCTTCGCCAGAACTTCGGAATTACCGTATCGGGATTAGACCCGTTGCCCACCGATGAAAGCGGCGTTAACGTCAAACTGATTTATTCCATCATTCGTAACAGTATCAAAAACCAACGTAAATGGGACGTGGAAGAGCAGGCCATCTTAGGCATCTTCTCTTTCAATAAGTTCATCATGTGGAATGACATTCACAATAATGCCAATAAACTGGTTCAGAACAAAATTGTTTCAAGCCTCATCAACGGAAAGATAGAATGGGAAGCCGCAACAGAAGAAATAGACGCAACGGATATGGACAAACAACTGTCGCCAACGGACATCGTTCTGCCTATCATCGCCGATTCTTCGCAATTGGAAGCCATTTACGAAGCCGTACACGATAAGACTTTTATCCTGCACGGCCCTCCGGGAACGGGTAAATCGCAAACAATTACCAATATCATCGCCAACGCGCTTTACAAAGGGAAACGTGTCTTATTCGTTGCGGAAAAAATGGCTGCCCTCTCCGTTGTTCAAAACCGACTGGCGGCTATCGGTTTGGCTCCGTTCTGTTTGGAAATTCATTCCAACAAAACAAAGAAATCCGCTGTTATCTCACAACTGAAAGAAACAACGGAAATTATCAGGCAGACACCTCCCGAAGAATTCAAAAAGGAAGCGGAGCGTTTGCTGAATTTGCGGGCGGAACTGAATCAGTATATTGAAGCCCTGCATAAAGAATATCCGTTCGGAGTTTCACTATACGACGCCATTATCCATTATCAATCTGTGGACGTCGAACCTTGTTTTGAGATTCCACAACCTTATCTGGATACATTAGACAAGGATACATTTGCGCAATGGGAAGAGGCCATCGAATCGTTAGTCAGAACCGCCAATGCGTGCGGACACCCTTATCGGCATCCATTAACAGGCATCTCGATTTCCGAGTATTCATCTGCCGGAAAAGAAGAAGCCTCCCAATTACTTACCGGTTTCATTGATTTATTAAATACCATCCGGCAGAAGTTGGATGTATTTTCCGTACTTCTGAAAGATACGGATATACATCCTACACGCAAGGATTTCCAAACGATTGCCTGTATCATCCGGAGAATACTCGATATTCCGGAGCTGACTCCGGGATTGCTGACTCTGCCGTTATTGAATGAAACGCTGAATGAATATCGTGAAGTGGTGGTTCATGGGCAAAAACGTGATGAACAAAGAAAAGAGATAGAGGCAGGATTTACCAAAGAGATTCTGTCCATCGACGCAAAGCAGATGGTAGCCGAATGGAACCGCGTATCCGATCAATGGTTCCTTCCCAGATATTTCGGTCAGCGAAAAATCAAAAAGGCTATCAACATCTATGCTTTAAAAACGATTGAGACAGAAGACATCAAACCGCTACTCCACCGGATTATCCGGTATCAGGAAGAAGAGGACGCTGTTCAGAAATACACCGGTCAACTCCCCTCTTTGTTCGGACGATTCGGCAAGAATGAGGATTGGACTGCCATTGAGCAGATTATCAATGACATGGCTTCTCTTCACTCGCATTTGCTGAATTATGCAAAAGACATTGCCAAGGTGTCACAAATCAAACAGAATTTATCTGTACAGCTCACAGAAGGAATTCAAACATTCAGAGATATTCACGCTCACTCTTTCAATGAACTGTATCAGTTGTCAGATACACTCACAGTCATTGAAAAGAAGTTGTCCGGCACGTTGGGTATATCAACAGAAGAGCTTTATACCTCTTCGCCCGATTGGATAACGATCGCGCTATCGAAAGCCCAAACCTGGAAAGATAACCTCGACAAACTCAAAGACTGGTATCAGTGGTTACAAGCATACCAAACTCTGAATAAACTGGGAATCGGATTTGTCGCGACAGAATATAAGGAAAAGAATATCCCTACCGACCAACTGACAGACATCTTCTGCAAGAGTTTCTACCAGGCGGTTATTCAGTATATCATTGCCAAAGAACCCACGCTGGAATTATTCAACGGCAAGATATTCAACGATATTATTGCTAAATACAAACAAATATCCGCCAAATTCGAAGAAACGACCAAAAAAGAATTGTTTGCGCGGCTGGCTTCCAACATTCCGTCTTTTACTCACGAAGCTATCCAAAGTTCCGAAGTGGGCATCCTTCAAAAGAATATCCGCAACAATGCTCGTGGCATATCCATCCGCAAGCTGTTCGATCAGATTCCTACTTTATTGTCGCGTATGTGTCCGTGTATGCTGATGAGCCCGCTTTCCGTCGCTCAATTCATTGATACGGATGCCGACAAATTCGATTTGATTGTCTTTGATGAAGCGTCACAGATGCCTACTTATGAAGCGGTGGGCGCTATTGCCCGAGGCAAAAACGTGATTATCGTGGGGGATCCGAAACAGATGCCTCCTACCAGCTTCTTCTCGGTCAGCACCGTAGATGAAGATAATATTGAGATGGAGGATTTGGAGAGTATTCTTGACGATTGTCTTGCCTTGTCTATCCCTTCCAAATATTTATTGTGGCACTATCGAAGCAAACATGAGAGCCTCATCGCTTTCAGCAACTCCGAATATTACGATAACAAACTGATGACTTTCCCTTCTCCGGACAACATTGAATCGAAAGTCAGGATAGTCAACATCAACGGTTATTATGATAAAGGCAAATCGCGCCAAAACCGGGCGGAAGCTCAAGCGGTGGTAGACGAAATAGCCAGAAGATTGAGAAGCGAAGAATTGAGAAAGAAAAGTATCGGTGTGGTGACTTTCAGCATCGTTCAGCAAGCCTTGATAGAAGACTTACTTTCCGACCTCTTTATCTTCCATCCCGAACTGGAAACTCTTGCTCTGGAATGTGACGAACCGTTGTTTATCAAAAACCTGGAGAATGTGCAGGGAGATGAACGGGACGTTATTCTCTTTTCTGTGGGCTACGGTCCGGATGCGGAAGGACGTGTCAGCATGAATTTCGGCCCATTGAACCGGGTAGGTGGCGAAAGAAGGTTGAATGTGGCCGTTTCCCGTGCCCGGTATGAGATGATTATCTATTCCACTTTAAGATCGGATATGATTGACCTGAACCGGACTTCCTCTATCGGAGTGGCCGGATTAAAACGTTTCCTCGAATATGCGGAGAAAGGAACTAGGAATACAATCAACAGTGTGACAGCCCAATCAACGGAAACAGCAGCCTCCATCGAGAATATCATTGCCGATAAACTGCGTTCATTGGGATACACCGTGCATACAGACATCGGATGCTCCGGTTACAAAATAGATATAGGTATCGTTGACACCGAAAATACCTCCAACTATCAATTAGGTATTATCTGCGACGGCAAAAACTACAAACGTACCAAGACCGCACGTGACCGGGAAATTGTGCAAAACAATGTACTGAAAGCACTCGGCTGGGATATCTACCGGATATGGACTATGGACTGGTGGGAAAAACCGGACGAAGTAATAGCTGCTATTCAAGAGGCTATCGCACGCAAAAAGAGTTCAAAGGTTAATGCCCAAACAACGACAACCACCGAAATTGATTCTGCCCCAATGACAGCAGAAAAAGAATCTGTGAACAAAGAGTCGACAGACAAAGAAAAAATAACAAAAGAAGAGCCAATAAAAGAAGAGCCAATAAAAGAAGAGTCAATAAAAGAAGCAGTACCGACTGCAGAGAGAGATAACAATGAAATTTCATTTGTACTCAAAGCATCACCTGCCACTTCTGAAAAGCAAACTGCTTCCGCATCTTCCGCACAAAGCGGAATACAGCAAAAGTACCGATCGGCAAAGATCACTCCAGGCAGCTATTCGCCGGAAGACTTTTTCTTTAGTGAAAGCTATTCTATCCTCACTTCTCAAATACGGAAGATTATAGAGAATGAAGCTCCGGTCAGCAAATCATTGCTTTGCAAGAAGATTCTGTCTGAATGGGGAATCAGTCGTTTGGGAGCACGGGTAGAAACACAGATAGAGACGGCTTTAGATACACTAAATATCTATCGCACCGAACATGAAGGATTTGTTTTCTGCTGGAAAAACAGAGAGCAATGCATCTCCTACTCTATTTATCGTCCGGTTTCCGAGCGGGAAGCGACAGATATAGCTCCCGAAGAGATAGCCAATGCCATCCGACAACTGTTGACAGACTCCATCAGCCTGCCTGTGGCAGATTTGATAAAAGCATGTGCACAACAATTCGGCTTTGCCCGTATGGGATCGAACATAGACGCTGCCATGCAAAGAGGTATTCGCGAAGCCGTGAAAAGGAATTATGCCAAAATTGAAAATGAACGGGTGACGATTGCGGATTAAATGTTGGTTCGAGTGATCCTGTCTAGTAGATTCAGGTGACAGGAATTAGATCAATACCCTTTCTCCAAACGTTTCAGGGCAGCAATAGAATCGGATACATAGCTATTGTCCGGTTCTATTGACCGCCAATAACACAGCTCTCCAATCAGCCGTTTTAGATAGACAGGATCACTCGAACCAATCCGTCGCTGATGTTCTGCCAAACCTTTCGTCAGGATGAAATAGACATTCTTTCGGATTTCCCTCTTTCTGGCTTTAGGGATAGTCAGTTTCACACCGGAAGAGATGGACACTCCCGTGATAATCTTTCTACCATACTCATTGATGAAACGGGTCTTTTTATGATTCGGTTCGAATTTCTCATCACGAATGATTTGTTTAATACGGGGAATAATCTGCTCTTTGGGAAATACATCTCCCGAAAAAGTCAGGTCATCGGCATACCGGGTATAAGTCAGTCCGTATTCCGCTGCCAATGCCGCCAACTTCCTATCCATCTCATAACTAACGATATTACTTAACGACGGACTTGTAGGCGCTCCCTGCGGCAAATGTCTGTGCAAACAACACAACGTTCCCAATACTTTAGATACATTTTCCGGATAACCGATCTTCTCAAATGTCTTTTTCACTCTCGGACTCCGTATAGAAAAGAAAAAATCATGAATATCCATTTTCAACACATACCGCTTTCCTAAATGAGGATTGGCATTGTCGACTACAGAATGACCGTTCCGGAAACCTACCGCTGCCGGATGAATCATCGTTACAGGTGATAATATACGTGAATTAATAGTCGCTTGAATGGATTGCATTGTTTTGTTAGGAGCAGAGATCATACGATACCCTCCTTTTCTTTTTCTCATCCAAAATTCCCGGTAATGTACAGAAACGTTTCGTAGTATTTCCTTCAATTGTCCCGTTTCCATTCCCAACAGATTGGCACACCAGACAACAGCCGATTCATCATACTTTTGAACATACTGTGCTCTTGAAACTGTCGCTCCCAAAGCATGCCTAAGCCAGGCTCCATGCTCCCATTTTACTTTAGTAGTCTTTTCTTCCTTACTACCGTCTGTCGCTTTCCATCTTTTATACCCCTCTTGTTTTCTGCTTGAGGAAATCATCTTATAAATCAGAAAACCTGTGACAATAAGTATCGTTATTAGAATTCCGTCCATTTTGTATTATGTATATAAACAAAGAGAAGAGAGGATGAGTTATTTACTAAAATAAATTTAGGTATTTATACCTTAGAATTTATTTTCTAGGAAAAATACCTGTGCTTACGAGGCGACTACACCTCTTTGATGCTAAATTCGGCCCTCATCCTCTCTTATACAAAGATAAGTATAATCTTTCGATAAAACAACCGGAACGGGGAAAAACTATCGGTTGAACAACTCAAACGTGAACTTACAGCCTATTCCTCCGAATTTCCAGTTTTCGCTGCTTACGAAGACTCCCACGTCGAAAATATGCGTACCGATGCCATATCCGACTTCCAGATAAGGTTGAAGATGCGGCATAGAAAGTGCACTGATGTAAATACGTTCATTCTGCACATAACGGGTGTACTTCATCAGATGCCGGAGAATAAGGAACGGAGCTTCGTAGGTGAAATGTCCCCGCACATAACGACGGGAGGAGTTATACCAACGTGAGTCAAGCACCTGAAATACTCCGCCGATTTCATCATTCCAGCCTACGGGAAGATTATGGCGGGAGAAATTGGCAAAGTCCACAAAATACAGTTCATCCTGATTGGTGAATGCCCCGAATCCGAAACGATAATAAATATTACGCATCAATCCCATCCGGATTTGATGCTGAAGGTCAAACTCTATTCTTTCATATTCGCCCGTACTTTTAAATACTCCTTTAATTCCCCGTTCATAATCGACCGAGAAGGTTGGATAGATAGAATGTAAGTTTATCTTTCGCTTTCCGTTCATATAATAATAGAGTCCCGGCGTCCACTCTATCCGGATGCGGGGAGCGAAACTGATATAAGTGTTCTTGAATTTATCCATAAACTCCGGAGGCGGCATCGGATAATCACCGGTAATCACAAAACGGGAAGGCTCTACGGCTGTTCTTTTATGGGCAGAGAAACCCAGCCCGATATCCAGTCCGTTGACTATCTCAACTGTATGGCGGAAGTTAAAATACAAGTCCTTGAAATAATCAAGATGAATTAAATCGAAATTAAAGATACTATCCGGCATGGCTTTCAGTTCGTCGAGCACCTTACTGCTATAAATACGGTTACCATTACCCACATTCAACCGGAAGAATCCCCGTTTCTGCGGCCAGTATTCAAAGTCGGCATTCAACGACCAGTAGAACTCTTTACGCGTGAAGTTGTATCCGAGTTTCGGCACAATACGAAGTAATTTATCCCCTCTGAAAAGACGGTTGTAACGGAAATCCTGCCGATAAGACAAACCGTTGCTTCCGCTATAACTGAATAAAAGCGGATTTATAAACGGAGAAAACCGTACGCTTCCGATATTGGACAAATTGAATTTATAATCTTCTACCATCAAATCGCCCATCGTTCCCCAAAAGGCCTGACTCTTGGATGGCTTTTGTATGGTAGCTGTGTCACGTCTAAGCGCATTGTCGAAATATAGTTTTTTCTCGCTCTCGTTCAAAGGGATCGGGCGCATGATAGCAAAGGTAGAGGCGTCCGTTTTATAAGCATTCGTATCACACTGCAAGGAGAAAGATTCCGAAAGATTATATTTCCTCTTCTCTTTCTTACGTACCTTCTTTTCTTTCAGTTCGATGGATTTATAATCTAAAGAAGCTGTATAATTACCATCTACCTTATTTCCGAGGAATTTGAAAAGGGCTTCTACATCATAACGCACCGGCAGAAATTCATTTTTCTTGCCGACATCTCCCATCTTAATCCAACAGGTAAATGTTATCAGTTCCGATCTTCCCGAAAAACGGATTTCACGAACACTCCAGACGTTGCTGCTAACCACCATATATCCACCTACCAACTGATCGCTCTTGGTACGGGGAATAAAGCGGACTCGATAATCCAGATTATTAGGATCTCCCATCACACTGTCTATCTGGTATTTATAGTATTTCTGTCCGTTTTTAGCCAGTGGTGATAACAAGCGTTCATCATTCAGCAAAGACGAAGAGTAGATATTTACATTAAAGTATTCGAGCAAGCCCGGCAATCCCCTGTTTCCTCTCACCGTTCCCTGGGAGGCTTTTACTTTCTGGTCGTAAATATTGGGAGCCGTATAATGCAGGTCACTGTACGTTTCAAGCAGATATTCGCGAACACCCTTTTGCAAACGAAACATGGAAGGCACATAACGGAGAATAAAATTCTTCTTCTGAATGTCCATCTTACCTTTTATATATAGGTTCGCGCGATAATCGCTGACTATCGTTTCATACAAAGGCGCAAAGGTCATCACACGTTCTATGATGGAGTCGGCAGAGATTTCCTGATGAGTATAAGGATTCATTATATAATTATTGGCTGCCCCCTTTGATATAAAAGAGAACAGACACAATATGCATCCTATCAATATTTTAACTCTCAATCGTCGTATCTCCTTCATTAACGTAGGCAAATATAGAAAAGAATATCGAAAAGCAATGGAATTAAGCTACTAAAAAGAGTTATCAGGGGAAGGAAGCTTTTCACACCTGATTAATATAAATATATGAATAAACAAAAACGACTCATGTTTGAATGCATGAGTCGCCTATTAATAATAGGAGAAAGATTATAATTTCTCTATTTCTTCTTTCGAAATACCCGTAGATTTTATGATAATATCATTATCCACCCCTAATTCTTTCAATTTACGGGCTGTTTCTCGTATACCTTTTTGTATACCTTTTTGTTCTGCAAAGTCCAACGTATTAAAATAATCGTTGTAAACTTTCCATTCTTCCTCGTACTGCATTCTTTCCTCCTGGGTCATATTCGCTTTGGAGGCTAACTTTTCCAGTCGTTCAAAAACGGCTTTACGAGCCTTGAAAGGCATTCGATCAAGTGTATCCATGTGCTTTAATATATAAATCCAGCGTTCAAAATCATTTTCACATTCATCCTCTTCTTTATTAAAGTTCGGCAATTCAATAAAAATCTGCCGGAACTTACTATTGAAAAGCTTACCTGTATCCCTGTCAGAAAGGATAACATCCGTTCTGATTTTAGAGGGTATATCCTTGTCCATCACGAAGTTCATGAAGAACACTCCGTACACAGCATCTAATTGAAAGTTCCAAATCCCTTTTCTCGCTTGTTGGGTAATAGCCCTAGAGAGATAGAAAAGGGCACGGTCTTTAAAGTAAGGCTGTTCCCGGTTCTGCATTTCTACGATAATATGTTCCCCCGTATTGGTTCTACAATATATATCATAGATAAGTCCTCGTTCTGTTTTTACTTCCGGCTGCTGTTCGTTGTTTAGGAACTGGATGTCGGTAATTACATGCTCTCCTACGAGCAAATCATTCAAGAAGTCGATTAATAACTCCTTTTCTACCTCTCTGCCGAATAAAAACTTAAAGCCAAAATCGGTAAAGGGATTGATAAATCTTCCCATTAT